>Ga0153941_1000130_pt1 | contig 36049 bp, 37 predicted proteins | sample TSNJ025MetaG_FD_104733 | JGI IMG/M metagenome (GOLD analysis project Ga0153941, IMG submission 104733) | Attine ant fungus gardens microbial communities from New Jersey, USA - TSNJ025 MetaG | ecosystem: Host-associated > Fungi > Mycelium > Unclassified | place: USA: New Jersey, Brendan T. Byrne...
ATCACTACCTATTGTTCTATATATAGGAGTGCTATTGTTCTTGAAATAGAGATAACCTAACCATCTTAGGGCAGTCCTTTGTTCTATTCAAGGACAGATGATAATCTATGGGTAAAGATTAGTATCATGTGCAAACATTGAGGACCTTGTATCTCCATGGGATCTTATTGCCTCGGGATATATTTATAGCTGAAAGAAGCGCATTGAAGAGAGCTTCACGATGGTCATTGAAGCAAACGATTACGTTAAGCAGTTCCCGAGATATCAGCAATTTAGTGTCTGGTGACTTGGTGATCACTGACTGATCTGCTGATAATTCAGTGAATACTGATTGCTTTGAGACGTTTTTGGTACTGTTTGAAAGGTCTTCTTAAGGGCTTTTGGTGGCCATTTAGATCGTTGAAATCGGTCAAGTATTTCTGGAGTTATGGTCCGAATGAAGTTTGTGACATAGCCCTTGTCCTCCCCAATTGTTCTGTGCTCCTTCTCTAAAGTTCTAATCCCCTGTCCTCCACACAATCTGTTCTTCTCTTTCTCTATATAATTCTCCTCCAAAACCTTTTTTAGGCTACATATTTCCCTATAGACACACTGCATTTCTTCCCAATATCCTTTCCTCTGCTCTACTCTGCTTCTAGTTTCTATCTAACCTTATTATTCTCTCCTGCCATTTATACTGGAGGGACTTTCTGCTTTTGCTAACTTTCTCCTCAGCACTCTGCTTAACCCCCTCTTGAACTCTTCAATAAGAGGCCATCTCTCATAACTGCTTTCTCTTGCTATCTTTTTGAACTCCTGGACATACTCATTGCAGATCCTTCCCCCTTGCTTGATTGTTCTTAGCTGCTCTATTTTTCTCTCTTCTTCCACTGTTTTTCCAAATTTATTCCTTATTTTGCTAAACAATTCCTCTACTGTTTCTACTTCCAACTCTCCCTTTGATAGCTCATCCAGTAGATTGTCTTTCCATACCTCTGTTACTTCTCTCTGTATATAAGACAGTACCCAGACCATCTTTATTGCCTTTGACTCCTTTATTATCTTCATACTAAGATACAAGTGAGCTGTGTTGATAAACACACTTATTTTCTCTATCTTCCCACTAAACAAAGAAGGTTTTGCTACCTCCACTCTTTCTCCTCTATTCTGCTACAAAAGAATAGATACCTGCTGCTGTAGATTGGCTATTAGGGAAAGGAGTTGTTCCTCCTAGATAAAGAGAGTAAATTGTGATATAGGAACAGCAGGTTGCTTTATAGGTTACTGTTGTTGTTGCTGTTGCCAAGACATGTATGGCAGTGGCAGTAATAGTAATAGTAATAGTAATAGTTGTGATAATGATTTTTCATAGAAGAATGAACAGTCTTCTTCATCTAAACTTATGACTAGTTACTGACTAGAAGGGTAAAACAATATTATCCCTAAGAAGAAAATCTCTAAACTAGACAGGCCTTTAAGAGAATGGACTAGTAGTATGGAGCTAATAGCAAAAGACTAAATATAAGCCCACTTGATATGGAGGTCAGGTCTCAAATAAAGATATAAGTTTTGTCCAGGTCATCTATCTACTGTCTTTAACTGATAGTAAAGTCCCTTTGTAACTAGGGCCCATGTTATTGATAGGCAGTGAATGCCCTTAGTGATCACCCTAGATGGATGTTCAAGAAGAACTTGATGGAGTTCTTCATTGGATTGGACTTCTACTTATACTACTTTTTCTCTTTCTCTTTTGTATCTCCTTTTTCTCCATCCATATATCAATTTTGCCATGAACTCCCTTGGTAATTCCCAACTAAATTCCCTCTCTTCTTCTAGCTCCTGTCGCCTTAGTTCCTCAACCTCTTCTTCATACTCTCTCTCAAACTCTTCTACCAATTTCTTTGTGTTCCCCAAGTTTTCTCTATTTTCCCAAGTATCTTCTTCTGCCGTGTATTCCTTTCACCTTACTAAAAACTTCTCCTTTCCCCTAACCATCTTTTTGTTTAAGATTTTTTCTACCTTGAATTTCTCCTCTCCTTCAATAATAACTGGTTTTGGTAGTATTTTCTTCTGTCCCTCTACCTGCAGTTTATAGAGTTGTACTTTACTTACATTAACTATAGGGTGTATTTTAATAGACTTAGGTAGTTCTAATTCTATTGCATTGCTAGAGACAATTTCCTTGATTTTGTAGGGGTCCACAAAACGCTTTGTCAATTTCTCTGATCTTCTTCCTTTCATTTGCCATTTTAAGTCCTTTGTACTTAGTAGTACTAGGTCCCCTACTCTGTATTCCTCTTTCTTCCTTCTCTTTCTGTTTACAAACTTCTTCATCTCTTCCTGTGCTTTTCCTAGTACTGCTTTTGCTTCCTTCTGGATTCTCTTCATTTTTTTTGCAAATTCTCCTGCTATTTCATATTTCCCCTTTCTTCTTTCCTCAAATCCTATCCTTGGGTCTTGACCATAGTTTGCTTTGAATAGCAATATTTTTGTTACCATATGGATTTTGTTATTGTATGCAAATTCCACTGTTCCTAACCAATCCAGCCACTGCTCTTGTCTATGGTCGATGAAAACCCTTAGATATTGCTCTAACTCCTGGTTTATCCTTTCTGTCTGTCTGTCTGTTTGGGGATGATAGGCTGTTGAGAGTTCTGTCTAGATTTCTAACAAGTTATTTAACTCCTTCATTATTCCCACTGCAAACTGTACTCATTTATCTGATATGATGTTTTCTGGAAGTCTGTGTAACTTTCATACATAATCTCAAAACAGCTTTGCAAGTTTTTCTGTTTACGTTTTCTCTGTTGTTGCTATGAAGTGCACTATTTTGCTAAAATAGTCATATACTACTAAAATAGCATCATACTCCTGGGCTAATGGCAGTTTGGTGATAAAGTCTGCCAAGATATAGCTCCATGGTTTTTCTAGAATTGTATTAGGCATCAGCTTTTCTGTGGGTGCTTTACTTTGATTCTTGTATCTTTGACAAGCATCATATCTATCTATATATCTTCCCATCTCTTTCATTACTCCTGGCTACCAGTAATTTCTAGCTACCAACTCTGTCATCTTCTATCTCCCTCTATGCCCTCCTACTGGAGTATTATGGTGTAATCATATAACTTCCCTTCTGAGTTCTTCCTCTGGCACATATATTCTTTCCTCCTTTATTACTAATCCATCTTCTATTTCCCATTCTTCATCTTTTAACGTTTTTATTCCTGCCCTCTTTAGCTCTTCTACTGCCTTTACTACCTTTTTGTTCCCTTCCTATACTCTTCTGATCCTTTCTTTTAGGTTTTCCTCCTCTATTATTGTTTTCACTCCTCTGATCCATTCTGGCTTTATCAACTTCTAGTCCTTGTTGTCCTTTTCCACTCCCTCCTACTAGTCTAGTCTCCTGCTTAATTTGTCTGCCTTTCCTATGCTCTTTCCTGGAACATGTTTTAATGCAAAATTAAATCACAATAGATATAGAGCCTATCCTGCTTATCTATGGCTTAATTTTTGGCTCATCATAAAATACTGGAGGTTCTTATGGTCTATCCAGATTTTGAATTCAAGTTTCACTCCCTCCAAGTAGTACCTCCATGCTTCTAGGCATCTTATAACTACCAGTATCTCTTTGTTGTGAATTTTGTAATTTCGTTCTGTTGTATTTAGCAATTTAGAGATGAAGGCTGCCAGTCTCCACTTGCCATCCTTACACTTCATTGACAACATTCCCCCTATTGCATAGTCTGAGGTGTCCGCTTCCACTTTCATCTCCCTATCAATATCTGGGATAGCCAAGATAGGTTCTATGGTAAACACCACCTTGAGTTTTTCAAACGCCTTCTCCTGCTCCTTTTCCCACTTTTATTTCTGCTCTTTCCTGACCAGCACATGTAGTGGTGCTGCTATTTTGGCAAAGTCTTTTATGAACCTCCTGTAGTAATTGACAAAACCTAGAAATTTTTGTACTTCTTTGATATTTCTAGGTACCGGCCAGTTCAGGACTCCTTCCACCTTCTCTCTTTGCATCTCTACTCCCTTGGGACCAATCACTACTCCCAGGAATTCCACTTCTCTTACTTTCCATTTGCACTTCTCCGGCTTCACAAACAGGTTGTTTTTCTCTAGTCTCTTTAGTACCTCCTCTACTAGCTCATTGTACCTCTCTTCTATATCTATAGCTACTAAGATATCATCAATAAATATTGCTGTATCTCCTTGGTTTATGAGGTCTCTGAACAGATTGTTCATTATTATTTGGAAAGTAGCAGAAGAGTTCATTAACCCAAAATACATGACTATGGGTTCATAAGCTCCAATGTGCATTGTGAACACTGCCTTCCATTTGATCCCTTCCTTAATTCTGATATTATTGTATTTCCATCTCAGATCCAGCTTCATGAACACCTTTCTCTTTCCTACTCTATCCAGTATATCTATGATAAGGGGTAAGGAATACCCATTCTTTATTATCCACTAGTTTATGTGTTGATAGTCTTGTACTATTCTCCATGTGCCATCCTTTTTTGTCACAAAGTGTACTGGTGATATTTGGGATGACTTGGAAGGTTGGATGTATCCTTTTCTCAACTGATTCTCCACAAATACCTGTACTTCTACCCTTTCCTCCCTCAACAAGGAGTATACCTTTTCCTTTTTTGGTACAAACCCCTCTTTCAATTCTATAATGTGGTCCCAGGTCTTTTGCACTGGCATTTTCTCCGACTCCTTTTTTCTAAACACTCTTTTTCACTTCCAAAACCTTTTGGGTACCAATTTTTTCAATGTTTCTTCATCCTCGTTCTTTTCTATCTTCTTTACTTCCTTCTTCTTCTCTTCTTGCTTTCTCCTTCCACATATAGGTGGGCAACATGTCATTTTTACTTCTTCTTTTTCCCAATCTATTTTTGGGTTATGGGCTGCTAGTCATGGTATTTCCAGTATTACCTCTGTTTTCTCTAAATTACATATATCCATCCTTGCCTTCTCTACATGTTCTTTGAAGAATATGTTACACTTTAACTGGTACGTTATAGCTCCCTCTGCATTTACTGTTCCATCTATATTTCTAACTAACAAAGGTTTCTTTAGCTTCTCTATTTTAAACCCCTTTTCTTGGACAAAGGTCATATCCATAAATAGGCCTGTTGCTCCACTATCTAGTAGTGCCCTTACTGCTACCCCTTTGTGGTTTTCCAGCTTCTCTAGCCCCACTCTTATCCAGACTTCTCTTAGCGGCTGTAGAGTGTACCACACATCTCTTACTTTCTCAGTTGTATTAGTGCAATTGAAATTATTTTCTAGCTTTTCTAGGCACAATACACTATACAGATTATTGGAGGCCAGCCAAGAGCTTACTGTCCTCCATTTTCTTTTGCTGACTCTTGTAGTGTTTCTACTACTCTTCCTTTATGCCTTTCCCAACAATTTTTGGCTATATGGCCCCACTTTCCATATACATAGCATGTCCTGTCTTCTTCTCATCCTCTATCTATATCCATTGCATTTAGGTCTCTCCTTGGACCTATTTGAGTTCCCCCTCTATTAAGCATATTTCCTCCTCTGTACCCTCCTTTCATTCTCCATATTATTTGCCCCCCTCTTCCCCCATACAATCCTCTCCCTCTAGGCTGCATATTTTTCCTTGGGTACACCGCATTTCTCCCCAACATCCTCTCTTCCATTCTGCTTAGCCTCTGATTTCTATCTAGCCTCACCACTTTTTCTTGCCACTCTCCAATGGTGGTCAGCAGTTCTTCTGCTTCTGCCAGCTTTCTCCTAATCCTTCCATTCAATCCTCTCTTGAATTCTTCAATGAGGGGTCTTCCCTCATAGCCGCTCCCCCTGGTAACCTTTTTGAATTCCTGCATATACTCATCACAGGTCCTTTCTCCTTGCTCAATTGTTCTCAGCTGTTTTATTTTCCTCTCCTTCTTCAATGTTTTCCCAAAGTCATTTCTTATCTTTGTGAACAGCTGCTCTACTGATTCTACTTCTAACTTTCCCTTAGCCAGCTTATCCAGCAAGTTATCCTTCCATGCTTCTGCTATTCCTCCCTGTATATATGACAACACCCAGGTTACCTGGGTTGCTGCTACTTCTTCTATTATCTTTATTCTAACATATAGGTGAGCCATGTTAACAAACACACTTACCTCTTCCATCTTCCCACTGAAAACTTAAGGTCTTGAAACCTCCACTCTACTCCCCTATTGCTGAAGGAGCATGGTGTTGACCTGCTGCTACAAGGTCGCAATCATGGTAAGAAGTTACTCCTCTCTGGTTTGGAGAGGGGTGGGTGCTAAGAGGCGTTCCTCCTGTTGCTGTTGTTATTGGTGAGACATTGGCAATGGCAATGACAATGGCAATAGTGATGGTAATAATTCCTTATAGGAGAATGAATAGTCTTCTTTGTCTGTACTTATGACTGACTACTGACTAAAAAAGGTAAAACAATATTATTCCTAAAAAGGGAATCTCTAAGCTAGATGGGCCTTTAAGAGGTTACCATCATTTCCCTGCATAGACCGGTCACAATAGATCGGTAGCATAGAGCTGATAGTAAAGAACTAGTTATGAGCCCACTTAATATAGAGGTTAGGTCTCAGGCAGGGACACAAGCTTTGTCCAGGTCATCTGCTCACTGTCCCTAACTGACAGTAAAGTCCTCTTTATAGCTAGGGCCTACTATCCAAGATGCTTTCAAGTGCTGTGTTCGTTAGCAAGGATGATAAGAGAGTAAGTAAAAATATGGATATTGAGGCTGTAAGATGCAGGGTCAACAATGGATATCAAGTTTTTATATTATTAATAGACAGTGAATGCCCTTAGTGATCACCCTAGATGGATGTTCAAGAAGAACTCGATGGAGTTCTTTGTTGGATTGAACTTCTACTTCTACTACTTTTACAGTAGCTATACTTTTAGTTATGTCCTTCCAGAATGTTCTATGATTACCTGCCCTTGTTACATGACCCTAGTTCCCATACTATTTATATCTTCAACCCTATTGTATGTTTTGAGGTTTTGGATTAAGTGTTCAAATGCTTGGGAAACTTTTCTTCTTTTGGGGCTCTCATAATAGTCCACTTTCCAAAAAGCTTTTAAATATTGTGCTTATTAGTGAGAATGATAAAAGAATAAGTAGGAATAGAGATGTTGAGACTACAAGGTGCAAGGTTAATGATAGGTATTGAGTTCTTATGTTAGTGCAGAGTTGTGAAGACTTAAGGCTCAACCAAGGTGGTTATTCAGAAAGAACTCAATAGAGTTCCTCATTGGATTCTCTTAGATACTTATACAAATATTAGGTAGTCTGTACACCTATCTCCTATAATCACATGACCTTTACTAAGAACTATCTATATCTTACATAATCCTTCCTATGCTATTTATATCTTTCTTGTATTGTATCCTTGAATGTTTTTTATCAAGTTGATGAATGCATGAGAAATAGTTTTCTTATTAGAAGTCATCTTATAACAATCATAGCTAGTCTATTTCTTTCTAACCAGAAGATCTATAAATTGTCTAAAGAAAAGAAATCATCATTATCATCACTCTCACCCTTACCATTATTAATTATATCTCACTAACAACAACAGTAATCTACAGAGCAATCTGCAGGACTATCTACTTCCACTCTATTTCTATCCAAAGAATAACTGCTCACTCTTATTGCTGGTCTACAACAGCAGGTGAATATATTGTTATATCAGTAAGGAGAAAGTAGAGTAGAGATAGCAAAGCTTTCTCTATTTAGAGAAAAAATGGAGAAAGTAAGTGTATTTATCAATATAGCAAGATTATATTTGAGTATAAAGATGACAGAAGAACCAAAGATAACAAAGATAACCTGGGTACTATCTTATGTACAGGGGGGAATAGCAAAGACATGAAAGAACAACTTGTTGGATAAACTGTTAAAAGAGGAGTCAGAAGTAAAGATGGTGGAGGAATTGTTTACTAAAATGAGAAATGAGTTTGGAGAAACAGTAGAGGAAGAGCAAAAGATAGAGCAACTGAGAACAATTGAACAAGAAGAGAGGACCTGTAATGAGTATATTCAAGAGTTTAAGAAGGTAGTACAAAGAATTGACCATGAAGAGTGGCCTCTTATAGAAGAGTTCAAGAGAAGATTGAAGTGATCAGAAGAAAGCTAGTAGAAGCAGAAAACTCTCTCTCCTCATATAATAGAAAAGTGGTAAGAAAGATTGGTGAGATTAGACAGAAATCAGAAATAGAGTAGAGTAGAGAAAAGGATGTTAGAGAGAAATGCAGTATATCTATAGAGAAATATGCAGCAAAGAAAAAGATTTGGTAAAGAATTATATAAAGGAAAAGAGGAATAGGTTATATAGAGAACAGAGGGTCCAAATCAAAGAAAAGAATATTAGAATAGAGGAAACCAGTATAGGGAAACAAATACTGGACCAGAACCAATAGCAGTACATGGAGAAGAGAAAAGAAAAGGATATAGGATTTGTTTCAATTACAAAGGATTTAGGTATATAGCTCAAGATTGTAGAAGTCAAAAACAAAGAGTCAAAGAAGAAAGAAGAATCAAACAAGATGAGTCATCAAAAGAGAATAGAGGTCAGTAAACTCCTAGCTGTCCTTCTATAATAAATACAATATTTTGAAATGTATACAATTGGACAATGGATTGAATACCCAGAATATCAAGGGAGTAAGAAATATGAGAAAAACAGTGAAACCACTGAAAAAAGTATAGATGGAAGTAAAAGTAGAAAAACTGGACACTCATAAAGGAGTATCTATTAAAGTCTTGCTAAACAGTGGGGCAACAGAGTTGTTTACAAATGACAAATTTGTAGAGAAATAGAGATTTAAGAAAAAGAAACTGGCAAGACCCATTTAAATTAGAAATGTGGATAGAATAGATAACAACAGAGAAATGGCAATATATGAAATAGAATACAACTTGTACTATAAAGGGTATATAGAACAAGTAAAGATGGATATATGTAATCTGGAGAGAACTGAAGTAATCTTAGAGATACCATAACTAGTGGCACATAACCCTGAAATTGACTAAGAAAAGGTAAAGGTAAAGGTAAAGATAATAAGATGTCTACCTCTATGTGGAAAGAACAAGAGAATAAGGAAAAATAGAGAAAAAAATCAAATAAGAGAAGAAAAGTTAGATGAAAAAGTTGTAAAGAAACTAGTACCAAAAAGATTTTGGAGGTAAAAGAAGATGTTTGGAAAGGCAGAATTAGAGTGCATGTTAGTGCAAAAGGCCTAGGATTATGTAATAGAACTAAAAGAGATGTTTGTACCAAGAAAGAGAAAAGTATATTCATTGTCTAAAAAAAAGCACAAGGAAGTACAAGCATTTATAGAAGATCAACTATACAAAGAATACATCTAACTATCAAAGTCACCACAGACATCTTTAGTTCATTTTGTAGCCAAAAAGAATAGAAAGTGGTAAATGATACAGAACTACAAATATATAAATCAGTAGACAATAAAAAACAGCTACTTATTACCACTGATTGCTAATATTCTAGATGGGATAGGAAGTAAAAAAGTATTTACAAAGTTGAATTTGAGGTAGGGTTATAATAATATTAGAATTAAGGAAGGGAATGAATGAAAGATAGCTTTTACAATGTACATAGGGGCATATGAACCTATAGTTATATACTTTGGCCTTACTAACTCTCCTGCCATATTCCAAACCATGATGAATGACCTATTTCAAGATATGATTAACCAGAGAACTACAGTAACCTTTATTAATAATATTATTATAGTAACAGAAACAAAAGAGGAGTATAATAAGATAATAGAAGAAGTATTAAAGTAGTTGAAGGAGAATAATTTATTTGTAAAACTAACAAAATATAAGTGGAAAATCAAAGAGGTAGAGTTTTTAAAAGTGATAGTTGGACAAAAGGGAGTGAAAATACAAAAAGAAAAGATAGAAGAAGTGTTCAATTGGCCAGTCCTCTAAAATATAAAAGTGCAAAAATTCTTGGGATTAGCTAACTACTATAGACAGTTCATTAAAGACTTTGCCAGAATAGCAGTACCATTATATCTATTAGTATGGAAAGAAGAAAAGTAAAAGTAGAGAAAAGAACAGAAAAAGACATTTCAGAATATAAAAAGGGTATTTATATTAGAACTAGTATTAGTAATACCAGACCTGAACAAGGAAATACAAGTAGAAGCAGATGCATCCAATTATATAACAGAAGAAGTATTGTTAGTAAAATATGAAGATAGAAGATAGAGACCAGTAGCATTTATATCTAAGTTGATAAATCCAACAGAAAAAAACTATAAAATTTACAATAAGGAAATACTAGCAGTCATCAAGTATTTGGAAGTGTGGAGGCATTATTTGGAAAGGACAAAGGTACAGTTTGAAATATAGATAGACTATAAGAATCTACAGTACTTTATGTCTAGCTAGAAACTAAACTATAGATAAGCAAGATAGATACTGTACTTATCTAGGTTTGACTTTGTACTCAAATATATACCAGGGAAAAGTATGAAAAAGGAAAATGGGCTGAGTAGGAGACCAAACTGGCAAGAGGGGGTAAAAAACAATAATGAGGACAAAACATTGATAAAGCTAAAATAGATACAAAAGAAAGTGAGGTAGAGAGAAGAGATACTAATTGAGGAAGAAGACCTAAAGGAAAGGATAAAAAAGGTATAGAAGAAGGATAAAAGAGTAGTCAAAGCAGTGGAAGAGCTAAAAGGTCAGGGATAAAAATACTAAAGAAAGAAAAATAGTCAATAGAAAAAGGGCTAGTACTAAAGAAAAATCAAATTTATATACCAGAAAAAGAAGATTTAAGAGCAGAAATAATACAATTACACCACAACATCCTAGTAGAAGAACATAGAGGAAGGTAGAAAATAGTAGAATTGGTAAAAAGAAACTATTGGTGACCAGAGATGATGAAAGAGATAGAGAGATATATAGATAGATACAATACTTACCAGAGAAACAAGAATAGCACAGAAGCCCCAGTAGGAAAGCTAATACCAAATGCAATTTCTGAAAAACCATAAAAGCATATTAGTACTAACTTTATTATCAAACTCCTATTATCTCAAGGTTATGGCATGATATTAGTAGTATATGATCAATTTACAAAAATGACCCACTTTATTGCTACTACAGAGAAAATGTCAGTAGAAAGACTAGTAAGATTGTTCTGAAAGCTTCTAGAGAATATTATATTAGATAGAGGACCTCAATTTGCAGTAGAAGTAATAAAGGAGCTAAATAAGATACTAGAGATTAAAACAAAGCTATCAATGGTCTACTATCCACAAATAGATGGACAAATGGAGAAAATAAACCAAGAGCTAGAACAGTATCTCTATATGTTTATCAATCATAGGCAAGAGCAATGACCAGAGTGGCTGAGTATAGTAGAATTTGCCTACAACAATAAAATCCACTTAGCAACAAAAGTATCACCATTTAGAGCAAACTGTAGGCAGGATCCAAGAATGGAGTTCAAAAGGAGAAGGAAAGGGAAATATAAAGCAGCAGGGAAATTTGTAAATAAAAATAAAAATTCAGGAAAAAGCAAAGGCAATATTAAAAAAGATATAAAAGAAGATAAAACAATATGCAGATAGAAAAAGAAGAAAAGAAGACAAATATTAAGAAGAGAACTTAGTAATGCTAAGTATAAAAGACTTGAAGTGACAAATGAAAAAACTGACAAAGCAGTTTGTAGGCCTATACAAAGTAAAAAAAGTTATTTTAACAAATACAATTGAACTCAAATTACCCCTGGCTATTAAGATATATCCAGTAGTCAATATAAGTAAAGTACAATTGTATAGATCCTAAGTAGAGGGCCAGAAGATAGTACTACTGTAACTAGTAGTTATAGATAGAAAAAAAGAATATGAGGTAAAGAAAATTTTAAGTAAAAAAAGATACAAGAGAAAGATAGGTTCTTAGTATGGTGGAAGGGATATATAGCAGAGGCAGATACATAGAAAGGAAAGAAGAATTTAGAAAATGCAAAGGAGCTAGTCAAAAAGTTTGAGAGAGTATATGGAGAAGAGACCAAAGAAATTAGATAATAGAAGCTAAAAGAAAAAGAAAAGACATTTAGTTAGGAACTACCAAGAAAGTTCATAGCCAAACTAGTATATAAATAGGAAAGAAAGAAGTATAAAAGAGAGAAAAAAAAGAAATAGGAAGAAAACTAGAATAAATAGAAATTTTTCTTAGAATGAGAAATTTTGAAAAGGAGATTGTATTATGAGTTATTTCCAAAAAAAGAAAATATTTCTCATATATTTATCAACTTGATGGAAAATCTCTAGAAATACAACAAAGAAAAGCTATAAATAGTATAGGATAATATTATATACAACTATATAGTTATTAAGTAAAAGTCTTGTAATTACAGAAAGTAAATATACAAACTATGCTATATTTATATAAATAGTAGTAGAAATCCAACAAAAAACTCCATTGAGTTCTTCTTCAATTGTTACTAATTGGGATCAGTCCTAAGCTCATACTCTTAATATATACCTCTTAAATTCCTTACTTCTAAATTACTGCTTCTTCAGACAATGTTCCACTATTCTGAAATATGCAACTATACATATGGTAGAAGATCAAGGCACAGTATACAAACTAAGACCAAGGTCATTCTACTTTTGTATTATTATTGTATTCCCTTTGGATTAGCTGTAAAACTACAGGACCAAAAAGCAACATTTCTTATTTTATCTAGTAGTATGTTCTACTCTCTGACTTTATTTATTGTGTCACTTCCTAGAACCCAGAGCATGTATTCATAGTATATTTCTAGTAATTTCTAGTATATTCCTAGTCTTCCTATACTACTACTTCTATCAACCTAATAATTAAACTAATACTAAGCTCTGGAAATAGCTATTCCATTAATTGATTCTGTAATCCAGAAAGCAAGTACTATAGGTATTAGAAGAATACAAACTCTGAAAGGGCCTAGACTTCATGAATAGACAACTTGATAATACTATACCAGCCAAACCAATTACTATAATCCAACTTAACTACAATAAAAAAGACTATACAATCCTTTCATTGCTTAACCAATATCTACATAACACTGACATATTACTTTTTTAGAAGTCCAGCTGGAGTTGTATAGGTATAGATGCTTAAGACACAAATATAAAAGGCCTTATTGGACATAGCTTGTAGATCTTTCTCTTTCTATATACATTTTATAACCTAAATAATAAACAACTATAGATCATGCTATACTACCAGTGATAGAATGATCTTGAAGTTGCACTTTACTCAAATCTAATAAAGGACCTATTAACAATCTTACAGGCCAACACTACAATACCAAAGATACAAATGTAAAAAAATAGACCAAAAGACTAGTTGTAAACCTAAAGTGTTACTATGCACTACTAACAGAACCAAATAGAATACTATCAATACAAGAATTGAAAAATACAGCTATAGCTTTTACTAAAACAATTTCAACAACTAACAAACAAGCAATAAAAGTCTAAAAACCTTTAGAAGCAGCCAAACTATGGTAGAATACTAAACTCTCTAAAATAGCAAAAGAAATCCAAGAACTACAAGACCTATAGCTATTCTATCTTGAAGAATACCAAATATAAGACCAAAGTATCATACTAGAGATCAAAAGACTATATAACTTTTTTAAATACTCCTGCTGATTTGCCAAAACAAAGTAGGCTAATATTACTTTAGCTAAAGTCTAATCAGAAGAAGTATGAAGCTTTTGTAAATGGTTGTTAGATATCTGAAGCTATCCTATGCTGACCTTTGACTGGGGCCCAAATATAATCTCAGCTGTTTTATACCAAGAAAAGTATGATATACTATACAACATCCTCTACCAGCCACCTCTACTCTTCCCAGAACCAATAGAGACAGACCTATTAGAATAAAAACCAAATAAACTTCCTTACTAAGATATTACAAAAACTAAGATACATAAAGTTCTAGTCTCAACAAGCTCTAATACATCTCCTGGACCAAGCCAGATTAGCTATACCATACTTAAATGGGTATAGCTAACCATTTAGACTGAACTCACCATATTTATGTAGAAATACCTAATAGTAGAATATTATCTACAACAATGGAAAAGAGTAGTCACAGTTGTTCTTAGAAAACCAAACAAACTAGACTATTCCAAATCTTGTACATATAGGCTTATCACAATACTGGAATGTATAGGCAGACTACTAGAAAAAATAGTCACTTAAGACTAGTATATATGATAGAATGCTATAATATAAACTCATTGCAAGAGCACAATGTAGAGAAAGAGTAAACTACTCTACCACTGATATATTACTATTCTTTGTTCATAATGTACAGATAGCATAGAACTACAGTAAAGTTACTTTAGTACTGATCTTCAATATCAAAGGATATTTTGACTTTATAAATTATGATAAACTTATAGTAGAAATGCAAAAATAGCAAATTCTTCTAAAATACCTCAAATGAACAAAGAGTTTTCTATCACAAAAAAAGACAGCCATATACATAGATATAGCCAGAGAAATAATGAGTAATATAAAAAATAGAATCCTACAAGGTTCACCAGTCTTACCAATACTAATATTACTTTACTTGACAAAACTCCTAGATTTATTTAAACCAAATCCCAATAGTAACATACAAGAATAACCCAGATCAAATAAATCTACTACTATTATACTCTTTATATAAGTAGATAATGGCAAACTAACAGTCTCCTCCAAATCACTAGAGACAAATATCAGTATACCATAGAGTAAACTAATGACTATAGAATGTAGGCCTCACTTGTTATAGAATTGTACTAGAAGTATAACTACTATCAGTCTTAGACTGATAATAAGTAGATAGTAGAAAAGATGTTAGCAATAAAGAGTTAAGGTAGTAAAGATAATAGAATAGATGATATATTACTACATTAGGATTAGTTTGGAAAAAGAGACTTTGGACTTGATTGAACTAATTACAGATATTGGACTATAGAAGAAATATTGAATAAACCTTGGAGTAACTATAGACAAACCTTATAATAGTTATAGATATTAGAATAAATAGAAAATTATTGAACTAACCCATTTATAAACTCTAACTCAACTAGTCACTTACTGTTACTTGGTAGTACTTAGGGTAGTAGCTTCTATAATATTACTAGTTAAAATAAATACAGCTTAGAAAAAAAAGGAAATAGTAAGTTTTCTCTTTCTGTAGTTTATCTAAAAACCTACTTTTCTTAGAACTCTATATTCTCTTTAGTCTTTGGATCAACTTGTGAAATGTGACTAAAAGCCTTAATATTTATCCTTTCAATATAACTCTTCTAAAAACCTTAATTGGACCCTTTGTAGAGGAACAAAGAGATATCAAGTATTGATATAGGCTCAAGGTTGAAACATATATTCACCCTTATAGTCTAGAATCTTAACAGCCCTAGTATTCTTTATCAAAAAGAAGAACAGTTTCCTATGCTCATTTTAGAACTATCAGTCACTCAACTCTATGACTATTAAAAATATATACTCTCTCTTTCTAATCTTTAAATTCATTTCATAATTCCATAGAGCCAAGTACTTTACCAAGCTTAATGTCCATTGGAGTTTCAACAATATGGGTATCAAACCCAGAGATAAGTAGAAGGTAGCTTTCTATACTAACTACAGATTATTTAAACTACTGGTAATATTCTTTGGCATGACTAATAACCTAGCTATATTTTAGACAATGATAAATAATATCTTCTAGGACCTCATAACAGAAGACATCATGATCATCTATCTAGATGACATTCTCATCTTCACCAAGACTATAGAAAAATATACAAGGGCTATCTGGAGAGTGCTAAAAGTCTTAGTAGAGCATAAACTGTTCCTCTGACTGGAGAAATATAGGTTTTAAAAGAAGCAGATTAAGTATCTAGGCTTGGTTATTTCAGAAAACAAAGTGTTTATAGATTCTATCAAGATTACAGAAGTCTATAAGTGGTCAACCCTGGAAAACCAAACTGATATCCAGGTATTTCTAGAGTTTGTTAGCTTTTACAAGAAGTTCATATAAGACTTCTCAACTATGGTATGTTCTCTCTTCAACCTTATTTGAGCTGATCAAGTATAGACCTGGACAAACAAGGAGCAGAATTATGAGATCTATAACAAGGAGATACTAGCTATTATTTGAGCCCTAAAAGAGTGAAGACATTTCCTAAAGAAGCAGCCTATCTAGTAGAAATCTAGATAGACTACAAGAATCTTGAATACTTTATAACAGCAAAGAAGCTCAACTGTCATCAAGCTTACTAGTCTCTTTACTTTGTTTGTTTTGACTTTACTCTCTGCTACTACTCCAGATGATCTATAGGGAAGTCTGATGCTTTATTCTAAAGACCCAACTATAGAACTAAAACTGGCAATAATAAAGACATCATGCTTCTTTGACCAGAATTCTTTGCTATTTGAGTACTTGAAGAAGTCAAACTCACTAGGGTCAAATAGAAGATGCTCTTTGACATTTAACTATTGTGCAACTTAAGCCAAGTTGACTCAATAGCTAAGTCTTTGAGGATTACAAAGAGAACTTGATAGAGTTCTCAATTAATTGTACTAGCTACTTATACAAGTATACTATTTGCTTTTATTTACATTAATAGTATAATGGTATTCTATAACCAGCCAAAAGGCTACCAGTTCAATTCTCTTGTCTGCCATTCTATAAATATCTATTCTTGGTCATAGTCAAGATAACTTATAATATCAATATGGTAACAGAGATAGAGATTTGAAGAAGCCAGTTGTAAAGACTGTTTTGGAACTATAGCTTTCTTTTGCTGTACCTTTTAGAACTTTTATTTGTATTTTTCCCTGTACAAGATATGCCACTACTCTTCAATCCTACCATAGCTGCTTTTTCCCAGTCCCATATTCTAGACACAAAATCCTTTTCTAATACTTCTTTTACTGTATCTTTCCTTCTATACTAACTATACTTTACATTAACTGCTCTTCTTTCTCTTGCTATATTCTCTTTTTATTTCTATGCTTCAAGGCAACTACTATACCACACATTTCTTAAATGCTTACCAGAATATCTTGGTGCCTTTGTAATTGCACCCTTTACACTTCATAATGTTATAACTTCCTACTTGGTTATCCACTCTTTCTGCTCTAATATTGTACTTCTTGGAGATATATCCTGTATACTACTATATTCCTATGTCTTTTTCCATAAAGAGTATGCCAGTCTTTTTTTTTTGTTGTATCCTTTGTGAACTAACTATATATACTATTTTTTTACTTCTTTTTCTTTTCTTTTCAACCTTAATATTTGGGCACTCTTATTTGAAATATCTAACACCCTAACATCTAAAGCATTTAACTTCTTCTATTGTCTTACTTCTCCTTATTCTTACTTTCTCTTTCACCCCATATTTCATTACTTTACTTAACAATACTTCAAATTTATTTTTGGGAATTGGTTTTCTTTTTTCCTTCTTGTTCTTATTCCTACAATTTTGGGCCAGATACCCAAACCTTTCACAGTTTCAACACTTTCTTTTATCTTTCTCTTTTAATTCTACTTTTAGTTTGGTAAAAGTGTGTTATTGGTTAAGTATGCTACTTATGAGTAAATTACTCTAGCAACATGATATTATGTTATTGGATAGTTAAAAGATCTTGTTAGCTATATTATGTTTGCTGGGATACAAGATCTTTATCCAGCCAGAGTTCTACTACTCTATTAACTACTGTCTTAATACTAAAGTTATACTATTGCCTCTAAGAAGAAAACCCTCAATTTAGACAGTTTTTTAAAGATAAACCATTACTCTTCTATGTGTACTAATCATAATAGACTACTAGTACAAGGTTTATAAGACAAAAGCTAATACTCTATCTATTAACACTCAGTTACAAGTTCTGACCTTAATTACAATACTGTAGCGACTTAGTCCAAGACAACTTAATCACTCTTTAAGTCTAAGTTGACAAGAAGAACTCAACGGAGTTTTTATTTAATTGTTATATACTACTTATATATATTCTGTATTTACTTCTATTTATAAAGTCCTACACATCTCTTTTGAGTCATTCTCTTTTGTATATTCATTAATTATTTGAATGAAAAAGAAAAGAAAAGAAAAGAAATATAAATAATAATTTAGCCAAAATGGCTATGTTATAATACCACCTCTTTCTTAAGGTTCTTTGTCCCAAGGATTTTTACAACTCATAGTAGAGATTACAAATATTCTCCATTTCATTGTTATCTTTCTCTGTCCACTCTTTAAGTTCTAGATTTTCTTGTTTAATTTCTTCTTTCTCTTCTTTTATTGTTTTTATTGTTCTTCATTCTCTTGTTTTTTTTTCTTTTTATTATCTCCAATTTCTTTCCAACCTTGCCCAGTATTCTTTGTTATATCTTTTGTCTGACCAACTAGATAGCTTTTTTACTATAAATTGCCCCAGCAGTTCCTCTCTTCTAAATGTTCTTTCTTTTCTTTTCTGTCTTTTGATATCTTCTATATCTCACTGATATTCTTTCTTAAATTCTTCAACTGCTTTCTTTGCATTCTCCAAATTTTTCTTTTCTTCCCAAGTATTGGATTCAGCTGTAAACTCTTTCCACTGTACCAAGTATTTATTCTTCTCTTTTATTTGTCACTTGTTCAGAATTCTCTTGATTTTCTATTCTTCTTCTCTCTTAATTATGACTAGAGCTAGTTGCTTCTTTTTCTGCCCCTCTACTTATCCTACATATTTTTGTACTCTGCTGACATTAACTACTAGATGTATTTTTACTATACTAAATAGTTCTGATTCTACTGTATTCAATAATATAACTTTTTTTATCTTATAAGGCCTTACAAATTTCTCTATTAACTTTTTCATTCCTCTACCTACTATTTGGTATTTCAAATTCTTGGTACTGAGTATCACCAAGTCTCTTACTTTATATTCATTAACCTCTGCTCTCTTCCTATTTGTATACCTTTTTATCTCTTCTTACATCTTTTCTAGTATTGCTTTTGCCTTCTCTTGAATCTCCTTTATTTTTGTCATAAATTTCTCTATTCTTTTGTACTTTCCTTTTTTTCTCATTTCAAACCCCATCCTAGGATCTTGTCCATAGTTTGCCTTAAAGGGCAATGTCTTAGTACTCAAATACATCTTATTGTTGTAGATGAACTCAGTCGTTTCCAACTAGTTTGGCCACTGCTCTTGTCTGTGGTCTATGAACATCCTCAAATACTACTCAAGTTCTTGGTTGATTCTTTTTGTTTGCCCATCTGTCTGAGGGTTGAATACTATTAACATCTTGTTCTTGATCTCCAATATTTTATTTAACTCTCTCATTAATTCTGCTGCAAATTGGGATTCCCTATCTGAAATGATACTTTTGGGTAACCTATGTAGTTTCCATATATTATCTCTAAATAGCCTAGCTAGCTCTTCCACTAATATTTTCTCTATAGTAGGAATAAAATGAACCATTTTTGTTAACCTGTTCACTAATACTAAAATTGAGTCATATCCCTGCACCAATGGTAGCTTTGTAATAAAGTTTGCTGATATATGACTCTAGGGCTTTTTTGGTATTAAATTAGGCATTAATTTGCCTGCTAGTTGTTCTGTGCAGTTTTTATTCCCTTAGCAGAAATTGCACCTCTCTATATATTGCTTCATCTTCTTTGTTACTTCTGGCTACCAAAAGTTTCTCGTGACCAATTTTACTGTTTTTTATTGCCCCCTATATCTTCTTACTGGTGTATTGTGATGCAATCTAATAATCTTTGCTTTTAATTTCTTATCCTTAGATATATACACCTTCCTCTTTTTGTATATTATGCTATCAATTTCTCTTTATTCTTCATCACTTAGTATCTTTACTCCTGCCTACTTCATTTCTTCTACTACTTGAATTACTTCGTCATTTCTTACTTTTGACTGCCTTACTTTCTCTAGTAAGTCCACTCTCTATATGATCACCTCTACTCCTTCTGTCCTTCTTACTTTTAACTATTCTAGCTTAACTAGTATTTCATCCTTGTTATCTCTTTCCACTCCAATCTCCCAATCTGGTCTCCTGCTTAAGCTATCTACCTTCCCTATCTTACTCCCTGGAACATGTTTGAGTATAAAGTCAAATCTAGATAGGTATAGAGCTTATCTTGCTTGCCTCCTATTTAACTTCTATGTCTTTATGAAATACTCAAGATTTTTATGGTCTATCCAAATCTCAAATTTTATAATCACTCCTTCCAGGAAGTGTCTCCATGCTTCTAAACATTTAACTACCACCAATATCTTCTTGTTATGTATCTCATAGTTTCTTTCTATATCACTTAGAGATTTTGAAATAAAGACAACTAGTCTCTACATCCCATTGGAGTATTTTACTGATAACACACTTCCAGTAGCATAGTTTGAAGCATCTGCTTCTACTCTAAATTCTTTGTCTAAATCTGGAGCTGCTAACACCAGCCTGGTTATGAAGATTCCTTTTAGCTTATCAAATGCTTGTTGCTGCTCCTTCCCCTACTGCCACTTCACATCTTTCTTTGTCAGTATGTTCATTGGCCTTGCTACTCAAGCAAAGTCTTTAATAAACCTCCTATAATAGTTGGCAAAGCCTAAAAACTTTCTAACATCTTTTACATTCTTTGGCTCTGGCCAACTCAACATTCTATCTATCTTTTCTTTCTCCATTTCAATTCCATTGGGTTCTATGATGATCCCTAGAAACCCAATTTTCTGCACCTTCCGCATACACTTTTCTGGCTTGACATACAAGTCATTCTCTTCTAGCCTGTTCAGTACTTCTTCTGTTTCTGTTCCTACCAGTACATTATCTACAAAAGCCATAACTTTTCCTTCATTAATCATGTCTCTCAGGATTTCATTCATCATCACCTGAAATGTGGCTGGTGAATTTGTCATTCCAAAGAACATAACTGTTGGCTCAAAGGACCCTACATGGGCTGTAAATGCTTCCTTCCACTCATCTCCTTCCTTTATCCTTACATTGTTGAACCTCCACTGAAGATCTATCTTAGTGAATACTTGTTTACTCCCCATGTTGTCTATTAAGTCCATAATCAATAGAAGTGGGTAATTATTCTTCATTGTCTAGTCATTCAAGTTACAGTAGTCCATTACCATTCTCTTTCCTCTGTCCTTTTTGTTCACAAAGAAAACTGGTGATGTTTGAGGGGATTTTAATGGTCTGATGTATCCCTTTCTTAGCTGATCCTCCACAAAATTCTGAACTTTCTCTCTTTTGTTCCTGGACAAAGGGTGGATTCTTCTTTTTCTGGGTTTAAATGTCTCCTTGAGATCTATGGCATGATCCCAGATTTTCCTTGTTGGCATTCTCTTCAACTCTACCTTTCCAAACACCTTTCTCCATCTTAGGAATCTCTGTAGTACCATTTTCTTGATTTTCCTATGGTCCACTTTAACTTCCTCTTCTCTTCCCCAGTCTTCTTTATCATCTACTGCCCATCTTACAATCTTCTCTTCTTCTATTGTTGCTACTCTTTTTACTCTCTTCACTTTCTTTTCTTCTTTCAGCTTCATATTCCTTCCACACAGTGGCAGGCACCTTGTCATCTTTACTTCTTCCATTTCCCAGTCAATCTCTGGGTTGTAAGCTTGTAACCACAACATCCCCAATATAACATCTGTCTTTCCCAGATCACATACATCCATTCTCATCCTTTCTATGTGACCTTTGTAGTACACATTCACTTCTACTTGATGTGTTATTGCTCCTGCACTGTTATTTGTGCCATCTACATTCTTTACTTGCACCGGTCTTTCCAATTTCTGCAGTTGAAACTCATGTTTAGCTACCATCTTTCTATCTATGAACATCTATCCCTGTTATGCCACTATCCTGACTCTAACAACTGTGCATCCTCTGGTATATTCTCCATTCTACAATACTCCTGCACCTTTTCCCAGTTGGGATGTGCTGGCTCTATTTCTTTTACTTCCTCTTGTTGCTGTGCTTTTCCCCTTATAGGGTGCACTGTCTCTTCTCACCCCCTTTCCTTCTCTACTTCAATGTTTGGACACTCCCATTTGTAGTGCCCAATTCCTCTACATCTAAAACACTATACTTCCTTCACTACCTCTTGCCTCCTGACTTTTACTTTTCCCTCCACTCCACATTGTATCACCCTACTCACTATTATTTCAAATTTATTTTGGGGAATTGGTTTCCCCTTCATCTCTCCCCTTTTATTCCTACAGTTGCAGGCCAGGTACCCAAACTTTCTACAACACCAACACATCCTCTCTTTTCTTCCTTCTAACTCTGCCCTTAGTTTAGTGAGGGCATACTTTTGGTTGAGCAGGCTGCTCATGAGGGAATTGTATTGGGATTGAGACATTGTATTGACGTCTCAATGGTATGGAATGAATAGTTGATCTTACTAGTTATACTATGTATGCTGGGGCACAAGATCTTCACCCAGCCAGAGTTCTACTGCCCTACTAACTACTACCCTTATATTATGGTTATACTATCACCCCAAGGAGAGAATCCCTAACCTAAATGCCTTCTTAAGGATGCAGCATTACTCTTCTGCATAGACAGATGACAATGCACCTGTAGCATGAAGTTTATAGTAGGAAAGCAATACAAGTAACTACCTAGCCCACTTGATTGTGAGGTCAGGTCTTAGTAGTGATACCTGAGCTTGGTACCACACTTCCACCTGCAGTCCCTAACTGACTGCAAAGTCCCCTTAAGCCTAGGGCCTGGCTATATTGTAGTGGTCCTGAGTTGTGTTACCCAGGTACTGAGGAAGATGAGAGAGTAAGCTGGCAGGGCTCCATGATGAGTGGTGCTGATGAGAGAATCGAGTTCTGGTGTAGTGACTTAGTCTGAGATGACTTAATCACCCTCCTAGTCCAAGTTGACAAGGAGAACTCAATAAAGTTCCCATCTGATTGTTGTACACTACTTATACACATTCTTGTATTTACTTCTATTTATAAAGTCCCACACATCTCTTTTGAGTCATTCCCTCTTGCACATCTATTGATTTCCTAATTAAAAAAAAAGAAAAAGAAAAGAGATATAAATAATAACTTAGTCATTTGGCCGAATCATAGTACCGCCCACACTGATACCACTCCCATCCATCAGACCTACTCCCATTTCCCTTGCTCTGTCAATAGCCATGGACATAGACATTGCTTGAAAGACCTGGCAGCTGCCTCCAAAAGGCTGCTACCACTGTGGAGACACTCACCACTTGGTCTGGGACTGCCCCCATTGTTTAGATATAAGACAACTAACAATGGAGCAGCAGAAGAAGCTGATAGAAGATTTGCTGGCTTTGAAGGATTCCGTTTCTGAGAAAGAGGACCCTCTGGTAGAGGAGGATTTTGTGCAGAGCAGCTGGCAAAGAGTGTACCCTAGTCACTCTTAGTAAATAGGTTCAGTGTACTTGCCATAGAAAAAAGTAATACAAGTACAAATAAATCCATGGATATACCACCCTCCTCCTCCAATCCTGACACCAAAGCTCCCATCTAGAGACTAAAATGGGAAAGGAAACTGCCCAAACAACTCTCCACTAGCATGTTGGATGCTCATGGAGCGTCCCTTGTACTGTCTGTAGAAGTTCTCACAATGGACACTGCCAAGACCCACTCTGTCAAGGCCCTGCTTAACTGTGGAGTGACAGGCAGCTTCATTGACAAAGACTTTGTCTGAGCCAAAGGGATCAGTACTTAGGTCTAGTCATCTCAGAAAATAAGGTTTCCATGGACCCTGTCAAGATCACTAGAGTCCATGAGTGGCCAACCCCAGAGAACAAGACTGACATTCAGGCCTTTCTGGGGTTTGTCAACTTCTACAGATGATTCATACAGGACTTCTTGACCATGGCATGCCCTCTCTTTGACTTAACCCAAGCCAACCAAGCATGGACCTAGATGGACAAGAAGTGCAAAGCCTTTGATGCCCTTAAGCAAGTGATGACCTCCACTTTGGTACTGGTACCACTACAGAACTTGGATCCCTTCAGGATTGAGGCAGACAGTTCTGACTTTGCTACTGGAGTAGTCCTGTCACAGTAGTCACCCATGGATGGAAAGTGGCACCCAGTGGCCTTCTACAGCGAGTCACTATCTTCAGTAGAACAGAATTACAAGATCCACAACAAAGAGATGCTGGCCATCATCCAGGCCCTGGAAGAGTAGAAACATTTCCTTAAAGGAGTGGCCCACCTGGTAGAGATTTGGATGGACCACAAGAACCTTGAGTACTTCATAATGGCCAAGAAACTCAACTATTGTCAAGCTTGTTGGTCCTTATATCTTGCTTGCTTTGACTTCACCCTCTACCACTGCCCCAGGCAATTCCATGGGGAAGCCCAACACTCTGTTCTGAAGGCCAGATCATAGAACTGGAGCTGGCAACAATGAAGGTGTCACACTCCTCTAACCTGAATTCTTCACCATCTAGGTATTGGAGGAGATTGAACTCAAAGGGGAAGAACAGAAGGTGCTTTCTGATATCCAGCATGGTAACCGTCACAGTTGTACTATGAACCAGTAGTCACATACTGTATGGTTTACCACTACACCAAAAGGGCAACATTAGCAAGGCTACTTGCTAATGACAGTCCAGCTATTTATATAGTTCTTTGAACAGATATTTTGTTATACCTCCATGTCACTATTTAGTAGTCACTTTTTTGTGACAGTAACCAAAACAGAAACTTAGAAGAACCTGTCATCAAGGCTACCTTAGAGCTGCGACAGTCTGCCAATAAATTGTTACACTCCTTGGAGTGGTCCAATATAGATGGCCTGTTCCGATTCTAAGACAAGATATACATACTTTGGAACCCAGAACTAAGAAGGCAGATTGTCTCCCTGTGTTACAAGCCCAAGTTAACAGGATACCCTGGATGTTGGAAGATATTGGAATTGGTGTTGCAAAACTATTGGTGGTCCTAGATGTCAAGGTATATAGGCCAATACATCAGCACTTGCAACCTGTGCTTGTACACCAAGCCCACAAGACACTCTCTGGTATGCGAGTTGTATCCTCTTCTAGTCTCTGGAATGCATTGGGACATACTTGGTGTCAACTTTGTTATAGAACTCCCTGAATCCGCTGGCTGTGACATATTTATGACAGTAGTAGACTCAGTGTCCAAGAGAGCACACTTCATTCCAGCTCACACAATGGTGACTGCAGAAGGAACAGTATGGTTGTTTCTCTATCATGTCTAAAAGCTACATGGACTACCTCAATGTGTTGTCTTAGATTGTGGGCCCTAGTTTATGGCTCTGTTCACAAGGGAACTCTACAGGCTATTAGGTATATGATTGGCCTCCTCCATGGCCTAGCACCTGTAAATGGACAGACAAATGGAGCACATCAACCAAGAGTTGGACCAGTACCTCTGAATCTTTGTCAACGAGTGTCAGGATGATGGGTATGACCTCTTACCCCTGGCTGAGTTCCAACACAATAACCATGTCCATGCCTTGACCCAGCAAACACCTTTTCTGCTTGATACAGGTTAGAACTCCTGGATGGGCTTTGAGCCAAGGTAGTGATCTTCTGGACTAGAAACTGTCAACAAGTTCATGGAGTGGATGAGGATAGCCATCAAGAAGGCAAAGTCTATGATCCAAAAGGCACAAGAGAATATGGCATACTACTATAACCAGAGAAAAACTCCTGCCCCTATGTTCAACCTTGGAGACAAGATATTCCTAGATGCCTCAGACATCAAGATCACACACCCCTCTGCCAAGTTATTACACTGAAGACTCAGACCCTTTACAATAGAACAACAAGTGGGATCTATGGCCTATTGACTAAAACTATCCCTGGTAATGAAAAAACTCCACCCTGTATTTAATACAGTGAAACTCTCTGCCACCCTGAACAACCCAATTTTGGGACAAAGACCAAACTCCCTACCTCCACTGATTATAGTAGACGGAGATGAGGAGTGAAAAGTGGAGGAGATACTTGATAGTTGCTAGCATTAGAGAAGATTCCAGTTTCTAGTCAAATAGAAGGGATACAGTAGAGAGCATAACTCTTGGAAATCTGTCTCCGACATTCCAGCACCTGACTTGGTAGTGGAATTATACCACAAGCATCCAGCAGCCCCAAGACACATTCACAGGACAGACTTTGACACCATTTTTTGATCCAGACTGATTGCTTCAAGACACAGCAATCTTAGAGGGGAGTGAATGTAAGGGGACTGCACTAAACCTCATTTCTAATGCACTAGTGGTAGTGCACCAGAGTGATCCTGCAACTAATTAAATTCCAATTACCTCATATTTAATTAGTTGCTCACTCCTGTATTTTTGTTTCTGATTGCTGACTATCTGTAACAAGGGAAGTAGTATATAGTGTAGATTACTTTCCAGAAGCCTCATTCTATTCTCTGAGGTTTTTCCTAGAGGTAAGTGTAAATGTATCCTAGAGTCTAATTATATATCTAAGGTTTCTTCTGGAGTCCACTCCACTCCAGTTGCCCTTACACTAGAGTAATATTTGAGTAAGGCTTCTATATATACTATAAGAAACAGTCTGTGTGCAGTCATGTAAGCTATAGTCCAATAATAGCACTTCCTAATTGGGATAGGTAAAATAATTAAAATGGCATGTAGACAGAAAGGTAAGGGAGTAAATAAATATATGTTATAAAATAAGATCTACTAGATAGACTATAAATCAGATACTTAGCTAAGCCTTATCCTAGGGTAACTGCTATCCCCTTACAGATATCAGCTTACAACTCTTAGTCAAATGGAGTGGTTGAAACTACACATTGAACAATTAGAGATACCTTAGTTAAAATATATACAGGGGATATTAAGAAGTGATATAAGTATGCTTTCTTTGAAAAAAAGAATACCAATTGCATTTGCAATTATAATTTCAGAACTGGAAAGCTGTTATAAAATAGTTCCTAAAAAAGAAACTATTTTCCACATATTCACCAATCTGATAGGAAATATCAAAGAATATAATGTAGAAAAGATATAAATAGTGTAGGAAGAATTATGTAAGATATATATAGTTACTAGTATAGGTCATGTGATTGCAGGAGACAGGTGTATAGACCAACAGATATTTGTATAAGTAGCTAGGAGAATTCAATAAAGAACTCTATTAAGTTCTTCTTAAACAACCACCTCAGTTGAGCTCTAAGTTCTCACAACTTCATGCTAACAAAAGCTTGTTTTGGTTCTAAATAAAAAAATTAAGCCTAATATTGTGTCAGGTAGATAAAGATAGCAGTGTGGGAAGGCTAGGAATATACTGTGAATTACTATGAATAAACTATGAATGTATACTCTGGGTTCTAAAAAGTGATACAATAAGTAAAGTCAGAGAGTGGAATATACTAGATGAAATGAGAAACATTATTTTCTAGTTCTATGGTTTTATAACTAGTCTAGAGGGAATGCAAATAATAACATAGGAGTAGAATGACCTTGGTCTCAGCTTATGCACTGTGCCTCAATCTCCTGTCATATATGTGGTTACATATTTTGGAGTAGTAGAATATCATCTAAAGGAGTGGTAAATTCAGGAGTAAGAAGTTTAAGAGGTATACATCGAGAGAGAGAGTATTACAAGACTATGGAAAGTATAACTTTAATCTATAAACTAAAGAACTACAATATACTAGTAGAGTACTTATACCAATTCCAGAATAGGAGTAGTAGTACAAGTGTTTTAGTCTATATTATTGTTACTCCAGGCAGCCTTTTTAGGCAAAATACATGATATTTGTCAAGGGAATTACACTATAACTCAGCTTGAGAAGCAAAAGTGACTTTTCAATTATAACCACTAGACCCTCAGTCTTAGACTCATATATACCACTTAAGTAGTGGAATAGTAGCTGTAACTACTACTATACTAGCCTCATAAGGCCTGTTCAGCTGTTCTGTATTAGGCATAACCCAGAAATCCCCTCTAGAAGCACTCTTGAAGATAACCTAAACCTTGGAAAGGCTAGTTCTCTCTGGCAGAATGATACCATAGCTTAGTGGCTATCTTACTTAATAAATTAGGCTTTAGAATTACTATTAGACTTTGGCAATCAATTTTTTATGGCTATTATAATTAGAAATGCTGAAATAGTCCTCTCAAAGACAACGCTATTAGGGTATCTAGGAGAAAGGAAATATTTGGAACTAAAAAGAAAAGTCAGGAATATCAGAGAATAGAATAGACAGACTAAGAAAGTTGGAACTGAGGAGATCAATAAAGATGCTGGTCTCAAGAACAGACTACTCATACTTACTTCAAGACTCCTCAAGCCACACCCAAAAATAGGATTTAACAGATAGGCATAAGGGAAGACTGGGTAGGAAGATTAAGAGGAATAGAGAATACTAGCTATGTGATCAGAAAGAGACCCTGCTTCATTATTCCACTCCCTGCCATAATAGGCTATTGGAATGTTTCTTTTGTTTTCTTATTTGTTGATTCTATGATTTGTAATCCTAATATATACTCTAGGGGTATAGAAGGGCCTAATAGCAAGTTACCTCTATCATTTTTCTCCTGTTGTTGCTCTAGAGCTCTACTAGTAATTTTGAGTGACTGAGTTTTCCTGTCTGTTTTCTCTATAAAAAGTCTATACAAAACATCCCTCAAGGGGACATCTCACTTCAAGGAGGACTTGGGTATTTGCTTGACTAGAAGTTTAATCATTTGCTACATATTTTTAGAGTAGGTTTCCAACTGTGTGGTCAGTTAAAGTAGAGTCTATATGAGGGCATAGGAGTTCTAGGCAGTGCTACTATATTGATGGCAAGCCAGGCTGCTAGACTAGCTTAAGAAGAGTAGTGTCACAGTACAAAACAAATATACACCTTTGAGATCTACAATCAACTGGAGTCTTCTTGAAAGAATACTAAAAACACTATATTTCTCTAGTTTTTACTGTGTTCTTGACTATTTATTATTGTTTATAAGCTCTCTCTTTTCTGATTTACCTCCCTTGTATCTACTTGTTTGTGCTATCATGCCAGGTAGCCTTTTTAGGCAATATTCATAACATTTGTCACAAAACTATACTATAATTTAGCTCAAGAAACAAGTTTGACTCTCCAAATATAACTACTAGATACTTAGTCATGTACTCATATACACTACTCAAGTAATAGAGTAATGGCTGTGACTACCACTATCTAAACCTCATAACAGCCCAGAGAATTTCATAACATATCTATAGCAGAACTTCCCTCTAGAAGTGCTCTTGAGAGCAGATAGAACCTTTGAGAGCTTGCCTCTTATTATAATAATATCATGTTTCAGCAACTGTCAACCCTTAGAACAAGTAAGGTTACCATCAGATTAGGACCATCATTCTTGATGGCTATCTATAAATAGAATTGAAAAGAATAACCTCTTAAGAGAACATTGCAAATATACTGAAAGAGAATTTGGAGGAGAGAAGTATAAGTATAGAAGTAGAAAGAGTAGAAGTATGAACAAAAGAAGTTGATTGAAGAGGTAAAAGAGGCAAATGAAGACATTGTTGTTATGAAACAACCAAAAAGAAAACTATTTCTTGTGCATTCATCAACTTGATGAAAAACATCCAAGAATACAATATAGGAAAGATATAAATAGCATGGGAAGGATTATATAAAATATAAGTAGTTCTTAGTAAGGGTTATGTAATCATAGGAGATAGGCATATAGACTATCTAATATTTGTATAAGTACCTAAGAGAATCCAATAAGAAACTCTATTGAGTTCTTGCTAAATAACCACCTTGGTTGAGCTTTGAGTTCTCACAACTTCACACTAACACAAGAACTCAATATCTATTGTTGACCCTGCACCTCACAGCCTCAACATTTCACTTTGCACTCACTCTCTTATCATCTTCACTAATGAGTATAGCACTTGAAAGCTTTTTGGAAAGTGGACTCTAGCTGTAAAGGGGACTTTACTATCAGTTAGAGACAATAGGTAAATGGCCTGGACAAAACTCATGTTCCTACCTAAGACCTAACCTCTATATTGAGTGGACTTGTATTTAGTTTTTCACTATCAGCTCTGTGCTACTAGTCTATTGTAATCAGTTTATGCAGGGGAATAACAGTAACCTCTTAAAGGCCCATCTAGCTCAGAAATTCCCTTCTTAGAGATAATATTGTTTTACCCTTCTAGTTGGTAACTAGTCATAAGTTCAAACAAAGAAGACTGCTTATCCTTATATGAGAAAACATTATTATTATTGCCATTACCACTACCAGTATATATATCCCAACAGCAATCCATGGAGCAATCTACTGTTCTTACATCCCAAGCTCCCCCTATCTGGGAGGAGTAACTTCTTACCCTGATCACTGGTCTGCAGCAGCAGATGGCTACCCTATTGTAACAAAATAGAGAAGCCAGAGTGAAAGTGGCCAAACCTCCTTTATTTAGTAGAAAGATAGAGAAAGTAAGCACATTCATTAATGCAGCTTGTTTGTATCTAAGTATGAAGATGACAGAGAAGTCAGAAGCAACAAGAATAGCCTGGGTACTGTCTTATGTGCAAGGAGGAGTGGCAGAGACATGGAAGAACAACTTGCTGAATAAACTATCAAAAGGGAAATCAGAAATAGAGACAGTAGAGGAACTGTTTGGCAAAATAAGAAACAAATTTGGAGAAATGGCAAAAGAAAAAAGGAAAATAGAGCAGTTGAGAAAAATTGAACAAGAAAGAAGAACCTATGACAAATATGTCCAGGAGTTTAAAAAGGTGGTGAGAAAAAGTGGCTATAAAAGGCAATCCCTTATTGAAGAATTCAAGAGGGGGTTAAGTGGAATGCTAAGGAGGAAATTGGCAGAGGCAGAGAATCTCTCTAGTACAATAGAAGAGTGGCAGAAAAAAGCAGTGAGGTTAGACAAAAACCAGAAACAGAGCAAAACAAAAAAAAAGAATGTTAGAAAAGAATGCAACACATCTACAGAGAAATGTATAGTCTAGAAAAGGCTTTAGTAGAGGATTATATAGAGGAAGAGAAGAACAGATTGTATAGAGGGCAAGAGATCAAAACTTGAAAGGAGGAACATAAAACAATTGAGGAGAACAGGGACTAGAAAGAGACCCCAATACAATAGATGTTGATAAAGAAAGAGAGAAAGATAGAACATGCTATGTGTATGGGAAGTAAAACCATATGGTCAAAAACTATTGGCAAAGAAAAGGAAGAAAGGAGAGAATAGTGGAAACACTGCAAGAGTTGGCAAAAGACAATGGAGAACAGTAAGCTCCTGACTAGTCTCCTCAAATATATATAGTGTATTGTGCCCAGAAAAACTAGGAAATAAATTTTCTTATCAAAGCAACACTAAGAGAATAAGAAATGTGCAGTGCACTCTCTAGCTGCTAAGAGATATATAGATGAAAGTAGGATTAGAAAAGATAAAAAACCATAAAGAAATAGCAGTAAAAGTGTTGTTGGATAGCAGGGTGACAGGTCTATTCATAGATACAAAGTTTACAAAAGAGAAAGGATTTAAACTAGAAAAATTGAAAAAACCTTTGCTAGTACAAAACATGAATAGTATGGTAAATATAGGAGGAGCAATCATATACTAGTTAGAGTGTAATATGTTTTTTAAAGGACATATAGAAAAAATAAGAATAGATGTATACAACTTAGGAAAGACAGAAGTAATACTAGATATGCTATGGCTAGCTGCCTATAATCCAGAAATAGACTGGAAAAAGGAAGAAGTAAAAATGATGAGATGTCCATCTATCTGTAGAAGAAAAAAAAAAAGAAAAAAAAAAGAGATTAGAAAAATATGAAAGAAAAAACAGTGGAGAAACTAGTACCAAAGAGGTTTTGGAAGTGGAAAAAGATGTTTGGAAAAGCAGAGTCAGAAAGGATGCTAGTACAAAAGACCTAGGATCATGCAATTGAGCTAAAGAAAGGTTTTGTGCCTAAGAAAAGAAAGGTATATTTATTGTCAAGGGAAGAGCAAGAGGAGGTGCAAGCATTTGTAGAAGATCAACTATAAAAAGATTATATCTGATCATTGAAATTGCCATAGACATCACCAGTATATTTTGTAGCCAAAAAGGACAGCAAACAATGAATAGTGCAGAATTATAGACATATAAACCAGTAAACTATCAAGAATAAATATCTATTACTACTGATTGCTAATATCCTGGACAGAGTAGGCAGTAAGAAGGTTTTTACAAAGCTAGACCTAAGGTAGGGATATAACAATGTTAGAATCAAAGAAAGAGACAAATAGAAAGCAATGTTCACAACATATATTGAAGTCTACAAGCCAACTATAATATACTTCAGGCTCACAAACTCCCCTGCTACCTTCCAGACAATGATGAGCAACCTGTTCTATGATATGATGAATCAAGAGAATATGGCCACCTTTATAGATAATATTATTGTAGCAATAGAAATGGAGGAGGAACACAATAAGATAGTAGAGAAAATATTGAAGTGATTCGAGGAAAATAATCTCTTTGTAAAACTGGAAAAGTATCAGTAGAAAGTGAAGGAAGTGAAGTTTTTAGGAGTAGTAATAGGACCAAAGAGGTAGAAATACAGAAGGAGAAGATAGAAGAAGTCTTAAACTGGCCAATGCTGAGAAACGTAAAAGAAGTACAAAAGTTTCTAGAACTTGCCAACTACTATAGGCAATTCATTAAAGACTTTGTAAAGCTTGTGACACTACTACATATGTTAGTTAGAAAGAAGGAGAAGTAGAGATAGAAGAAAGAACAAAAGGAGGTATTCAAAAAATTGAAAAAGGTATTATTTATAATAGAGCCAGCCTTGGCAATACCAGACCTGAACAAAGAAATGTGAGTTAAAGCAAACGCATTGGACTATGCAATAGGAAAAGTGTTGTTGACAAAGTATGAGGATAAAAAATAGAGGCTGGTAGCCTTTATCTTTAAGTTGCTGAATACAATAGAACAAAACTACAAAATTCACAACAAAGAAATATTGGCAGTAATTTGATGTTTAGAAGCATAGAGGCACTACCTAGAAGGGGTAAAAATAAAGTCTAAGGTCTAAATGGACTATAAAAACCTCCAGTATTTTATAACGAGTCAAAAGCTGAATCAGAGACAAGCCTGGTAGGCCTTATATTTGTTATACTTCAACTTCACCTTAAAGCATATTCCTGGAAAAAGCATAGGTAAAGCCAATGGACTAAGCCAAAGAGTAGACTAGCAGAAGGGAGTGGAGAATGATAATGAGAATAGGACATTGATCAGGCCAGAGTGGGTAAGAGAAGTAAAAATACTAGTAGAAGATGGAAGTCTGAGAGAAAAAATTAAAAAAGCACAGGAAGAAGACAAGAAAGTAGTAAAAGTGGTAGAAGAGTTAAAGAGAGTGGGAATAAAAAGCCTTAGAGATAAAGAATGGTCAATAGAGAAAGGAGTAGTTATAAAAAAAGAATACATATACATACTAGAGAGAGAACTGAGAGAAGAGGTGGTATGCCTATATCATGACACATTAATAGAAGAATATAGAGGAAGATGAAAAACAGTAAAGTTGGTTACAAGAAACTACTGGTGGCCAGGAGTAACAAGGGAAGTAGAGAGATATGTAGACAGGTACAACACCTGCTAGTGATATAAAAATAGAAGCAAGGCCCTGGCAGAAAAATTAATGCCAAATGTAATCCCAGAAAAACTGTAGAGCTATATCTCAGCAGACTTCATCACAAAGCTGCTCTTAGCTCAAGAATATGATATAATCTTAGTGGTGTATAATAGATTTAGCAAAATGGCACACTTTATAGCAACTATAGAAAAAATGTCAGCAAAAGAACTTGCTAAGCTGTTTAGAGACCATATTTAGAAACTATATAGGTTTTCAGAAAGTATTATATCAGACAAGAGAGTACAGTTCGCAACAGGAATAATAAAGGAGTTAAATAAGCTATTTGGAATCTGGACTAAGTTGCCAATAGCTTACCACCCCCAGATAGATAGACAGACAGAGAAGGTAAATTAGGAATTAAAGCAGTATCTAAGGGTCTTTATTGACCATAGACAAGAACAATAGCTAGACTAGTTGGTGACAGTTGAATTTGTATATAATAACAAGATATATTTGGCTATAAAAGTATTACCATTCAAGGCTAATTATAGTCAAGATCTAAGAATGGAATTTGAGGGGAAAAAGAAGGAGAAGTACGAAGTGGTGGGAAAGTTTGTAGAAAGAATATGGAAAATTCAGAAGAAAGCGAAAGCAGCCTTGAAAAAGGCTTAGGACGAAATAAAGAAGTTCACAGATAGAAAACAAAGTAAAGGGGAGAAGTATAAAGTAGGGGACTTAGTATTGCTAAGCACTAAGGATCTCAAGTGATAGATGAAGGGAAGACAATTGGAGAAATTGACAAAACACTTTGTAAAGCCTTACAGAATAAAAGAGATCATCTCAAGCAACACAATAGAATTAGAATTGCCTAGTTCTATCAGAATATACTCTGTAGTTAATGTAAGTTGAGTATACCTGTATAAGCCATAAGTGGAGGGACAGAAGAAAGTACTACCAAAACCAGTTATTATTGAAGGAAAGGAAGAATTCGAAGTGAAAAAAATACTAAACAAAAGAATAGTATAAAGAAAGAAGAAGTTCCTAGTACAATGGAAGGAATATACAGCAGAAAAAGATATATGAGAAAGTAGGGAAAATCTGGAGAACACAAAAGAGTATAGCAAAGAAACTAAAGAAGTATAACAACAACAACAACAAAAGGACAAAAAGGTATTCTCAAGAGAACTACCAGAGAGGTTTATAGCAAAAGTATTGTAGGGATGGTCTAACAAGAAGTATGAGAGACAAAGGGAAAAAAGATAAGAGGAAAACTAGAGACAGTAGAAAAATTCCTCAGGACAAGGAAACTTAAAGGAGAGGTTATGTTATAAGATAACCAAGAAGGAAACTATTTCTTATACATTCATCAACTTGATGGAAAACATCCAAGAATACAATGCAGGAAAGATATAAATAGCATGGAAAGAATTATGTAAGATATGTATAGTTATTAGTAAGGGTTATGTGACTATAGGAGATAGGTGTACAGACCATCTAATATTTGTATAAGTACCTAAGAGAATCTAACAAGAAACTCTATTGAGTTTTTCCTGAACAACTACCTTGGTTAAGCTCTAAGTCCTCACAGCTTCACACTAACAATTGTGCTCAAGAGTGGTCAGACTCATGTTTGACTTTGCTCTTCATAGACCACCAAGAGGCTCATAGCAGCCATACCAGCTGGAGAAGAATACTAGAAACAGAACTAAAGAGATAGAAAGAGATAGTTGTATGATTAGATAAAATTCTTTCTTATCATTTCACTCTTGTTATCTTTGGAAATTTAGAGGTTTTCTTTTGTTTTTTTCTTTTGTTGTATCTGTGATTTGTAATCCTAATAAAATACTCTAGTAGTACAGAGTAGCACAATATAAATTACTTCTACTATCTTACTATTATGACTTGGCCAAATAGCTAAGTCATTATCTATATTTCTTTTCTTTTTCTTTTTATCTAATTAAGAAATCAACAGATGCATGAGAGGGAATGACTCAAAGGAGATGTGCAGGGCTTTATAAATAGAAGTAAACAATAGAATGTATATAAGTAGTATATAGCAATTGAATCAGAACTCTATTGAGTTCTTCTTATTAACTTAGACTAGGAGTAGATCTAAGTCATCATAGTGTAAGGTCTTATACTCGCCTTCTGTTGCTCTAGAGCTAAAAGGCTACTCTAAGTGATTTAAGATATATTTCTGCTTTTCTTTCTTTGTAAACTCTATAAAACTTTCTTTGAGTAATACTTGACTTCAAGGAGGACTTGGATATTTGCTTGGCTAGGAGTTTAACCACTTGCTATGTTACCAAGGAACAGTGAATGTTCTTAGTGGTCACCCTAGGTGGATGTTCAGGAAGAACTCGATGGAGTTCTTCGTTGGATTGCAGCCTTATTTATACTACTACTACAGTGGCTGTACCC
>Ga0153941_1000131_pt1 | contig 35919 bp, 52 predicted proteins | sample TSNJ025MetaG_FD_104733 | JGI IMG/M metagenome (GOLD analysis project Ga0153941, IMG submission 104733) | Attine ant fungus gardens microbial communities from New Jersey, USA - TSNJ025 MetaG | ecosystem: Host-associated > Fungi > Mycelium > Unclassified | place: USA: New Jersey, Brendan T. Byrne...
CACTCTGAACCCTTGCGTTCCCACGCATCGTCCCTGTCCTACAGGCAGAAGTCTGCGCGACATGCTTCTGGTGGACCATATGCCACTGCCACTGCCTTCCCTCCCCTCTAAATCCCATAAGACCTTGTTCTCCATCTCCCGGAAGCCTTCCCAACCGAAGTCCAATAATAAGCACCCAATATCGCGCAAGTTCACCCAAATTTCTGGCGAAACCCTCGATGATAGTGGCGTACCTTCCCAAAATTTCATGTCCTGCACAGCCCTTGGCCGAGATTGTGGCCAGTCCTCCGATGTGAATCGACAACCAAGTGTGCTTCTCACGCGGACCAAGTCGCCCGATGTCCGATCTACAGCGTATCCGAGGGCTAGACTCCTTGATCGGGGACTGGATGCCCAGGATGGCGAACTCCAAGCATTTCCTCTGTCAGATGAAGATGCCGAAGCATTGTCTCCCATCACCTTCGCGCCAAATCCGGCCTCCAGCGGGAGCCGATGGTCCATCTACAAGGCCATTACCCAAGAATGGTACTCTCCCAGGTCCCAGATTCCACCTGATTTTGAAGTAGCTTCCTTTCCTCAGACACCCATGCCTGCCATTTCTCCCTCCCACAAAGAATGGCTGCGCCGTAGACGTAGCAGTTCCGCGGGGGATCTGCCGGCTTGGTCGGATGATTTGGATAGGATGAAAGAAGATCTCAATAATAAGGAGAAAGCCATCAACGTCCGCAGAGCACAGAAGATGGAAAAGGCATGTCTACGCCCGCATTCCTGCGACTGTACTGCCTTTTTTATTAATGCATTTTCTAGTTGTTCGGCATCCCTCCACCGCAGACCTTGTATCATACTCGTCACTCGCCTTCACCTTCGGTCCTGTCCAGGACTCATCTCAAGAGGTCCAAGCCACCAAAATCATCATTCAGACCTCCTGGTGAACCCCTCTACCAACAAGAAATTTCAAACCAATCAATTGAAAACAAGGGATCCAAGAAGGCTGATCGGCCCGATACTGCGGAGTCCAGTGCAAAGCTTCTCCCAAACGATGCAGACTGTAACAGCTATGATCCTGTTCTCCGGAACTCACTTGTGTATAATCACTATCAACATTCTCTTAAATCACTTGGCGATATCCTCGACCGTGTAGGTCCTCTACTTGGATTACAGCCTCTCCACGATCTGATCTACGATTTCATATAATCACAGGATGACAGAGAATCCCTTGCGGAGTTCCACCAATACCTCAGCGATCTCGATGGAACTACTCCAACTAGTCCTTTACTATCGCCTGTCTGCAAAACATCCATGATGGGAGACCGGCGACTTTCAAATGCTTCTTCTATTAAACCAGAACGCCGGCGCTCTCTTCCCGCCCGCACTTCCATGCTCTCTATCAGCTCTGAATATAGCATCGCTACTCCCGAACCCGACTTATCGGACTTTCAAGTACGCCGTCGTCGTGCCGCAAAATTAACTCATTTCTTTGGTGTTGATTACCGGGAGCTCTTCAATGATGTTCTTGAGAGCCTTGAGGCCGGCTTGGAACATGAACACAAACGCGGCACTCTACGAGCAGAGGAATTGGAGGTGTGTCTCAAAAATTCAAATGAACTTGTCTTTTGATGCCCATCGCTCAGGATCTACTTGAACGACTTCGTAAGATCAAGACGAGTCGCAGAGGGTTTTTCTAGGCTTTTCTTTGAGTGCATTTTATGATATCACCCAGTAATTAATTGGATCTCACATTGCTACATATCGGGTCTCATTCAAACGGATGGTACTGGTACTACTCACTAGATCATCACCCCTTGTTATTCCTACTCGAATCCTTGTATTATAACACGACTAGCTCGCCACTACATGAACTACACCAAAATACATGAGAGTCATCCAAAAATTGATGTGTCTGATGGTAGGGCAAGTCGTTTTGCAAGAGAGACTCAGGCCTTGAGTCAACCGGAGACAGAGCTCTTGATTGAGGCCCGGTGACTACTACCTCACTTTCAATGCGAGCTTTGAGCATACTCAAGCTCACTTTACGTTTGTGTCGCGCCTCAGGCGTCAAACTCTGATCAAATATAGAACGTGAGAAAGGTCGTTGAGATGAGTTGAAAGACGATCTCCCGAATTCAGAATGCGACTGGACTCGGCTCAGTGACCGGGAGGAGTAGTGATTGGGCGAAAATGACCGTTGACCCAATCTTGAACCTGGTTCTTTGATAGCAAGCCGAGCTTCAAGAGTATGGACCTGTTTTTGCAGGGCGTGGGCTCGTGCTTCGGCATCAAACACTGAGTTCTCGAGTGCCCGAATTTGAGACTGGGAAGCTGACAGATCTAAAGCATGCTGTTGTCTTAACGAGCCTAGCATCTCCTCGTCAAACAATGGTGGAGAGCTGTTGAAGGACGACGATTGGTTGTTACGTAGTTGTTCCACCTCAGCTGTTTTAATCGCCAGCCCAGCGCGTAATGAGTCAACCTCTTTCTCGGTTTGGTCTAGCATACCTTTCTCTCCTTCCTAGGCATCTTCTGAGTCATTGGCATTCATCTGTGATCAGGTCACCTTACCTGGATCGCTCTACTCTCGTTCAGCTCGTATCGGAGTTTGGTAATTTCGGCTGCCTGGGAGCGCGAACTATTTGACAATTGTTCAACCTCCCTGAGCCGGGCTTGAGCATCCTGACGTAGCGACTGACGTTCCGCCTCCAGAGTAAGGGTGTTATTCAAAACATCATCAAGCTCCTTCTGAACGTCTGACAGCCTTTGCTCCATTTCAGAGGATGACACTGACGCCTGCGTCCATCCCTGTTCTGCCTTTGAGAGCTTGTCTTTCCACTCCTTTTGTACCCTCTCTGTCTCCTGTCTGGCCTCCTCTAAGCTGGTTTCCAACTTAGCTATGATAGTGTCTCGATCACGGAGTGCGTGATCTTGGTGCGCCAGATTATCGGAAAGCTGGATCTTGTCTTCGGTAAGTTCCATAACTTTTGTCCGGAGTTCATCAAGTGAACGCATAAGGTCAGTACCCTCATTCTGCAACTGCTGCTGTGTCCTCTGTGATGCATCAGCGCGTTTTTGTGCAGTTCTAAGATCATTCTGGAGAGCCTGGATTTGTGTCTTCTGGCTACCGATTTCCGCTCCAGCAGAAGCAAGTTGAGCATGAAGCACCGTGATCATTGCATCCTTGTCCTGGCCAGATGTTTCAAGGGAGGCTTTGAGATCTATCAGGTTTTTGCGTTCCTCTGTGATTCGTGTAAGTTCTTGAAAAGTCGATTCTTGCGTTTTCCGTAGATCAGAGATTTGCAATTCTAGCTTGACGTTCGAATCTGCGAACTCTGACAGCTGAGCATCAAGTACCTCTTTCTTGGCTTCAACGAGCAAATGAGTCTATGGGTGGCATAAAGGACTGCGCATGAATGAAAATTTTGAACACATACATGCTTTAGCCTTGACAACTGAAACTCAAGTTCATCAGAACGTTCTTGAGTATTCTTCAATGAAGCTTCTACAAGTTCCAGTCGATCATCGTTTTGAATTTGCTCTTCCAGTTCCTTCAGGTTCCGCTGAGATCGTTCGGCATCCTTACGCGCTTCAACAGCCGAGGCAGTCACCAACTGTAGCTGACGCTCCTTTGAATGACGTTAAGAAATGCGAAGATGAATGCAAAGCATAGTGTATACTTGTTCCCTCAATCTCTCAACCATCTCTTTCTCTTTTCGCTGCAATGAATCGAATTGTGAGGTGATTAAAGAAACGTGGTTATGGAGCTTCTCCCGCTGAGATTCAAGGTCGGCATTCTTTGTTTTCTCCTGTTCCAAAGAACTTTCCGCGTCATGAACTCCTGAATAAAGATCAGTGATTCAAATGGACCTCGACCATTGACCCATACTTGATTCGACCTCGGCAAGTCTATGAAGTTGGCTAGTAAGCGAGGTTTTCTCAGAGACGAGTAATGAGATAGTCTCTTCGTGATTCCTCAGTTGAGCATCAGTCTCTTGTCTAAGTTCTTCTAGCTGAGACCTGAGACGTGTTCGTTCTTCTTCTAACTGCACCTGGAACTGTGCACTTGTCTCCGAAGAAAATTTTATGTCTTACTGAAACGTTAAATGGTAATTAAAAGTGATAAAAGGTCAGACATACCTTCAAGAGTCGATATCTGCTGCTTCTTTTCTCGAAGTTTTGCTATCTCCGACCGAATGGATCCTGTCTCATACTGCAGATCTTTCTCTTTCAATGAAAACCCCGATGAGTCATCGCTGAGTTCTGATGAATTAACCAGAGGTGGTGGTTGTGCAGATGAGAGGAAAGAAGGGGTTGCAGTCCCTACAGAAGGTGAAGTGACTCGTGGCAAGCTGGTACGCCAGGATACGATCAAGGAATTAAGTGTACAGATCGACGGACAGCATTAACGTAGTCTTGTTATACAAGGCCCGAAAATATGCTCAGGAAAACACATACACATCGTCACTGCTGTCCTGCTTTTGGTCCCCTGCTAGGGCCTTTGAAGGTGCAGGAGTTGATGTCCTTGAGGGTAGAGAAGCAACATCAGATACGGGCGCACTAGACTCTACTGCTTTTTTCTGCTGTCTCTTCTTGAGCTGTGCAAATTGCATCAAATACAACTTAAAGCTTTTGAAATCAGAAGGAACACGCACCATCGCTTTGGCCCTCGCTGCCTTCGCTGCCCTGTCAACTTCAGACATTATTACTGTGAGGTGTAAAAGTTCAGTTGTGTCAGAACCACAAGTGCCACTCTAAAGTGAGGTTAGGGTTTTTGATTTGGCAATAACCACATGGCATTGAACTGGGTTTGCATGGCAGCAACCGACTTAATGACGACTCCAGGATTTGGGTAGCTAGTATATACAACAGCCAAAATCAAAGTGAACAAAGAGCAGTAGAAAGAAGAGGTATGACTAGTAAAAAGGGATATTTTCTGAAATGGCAACCCGGAGTGAATAATAAGACCGAAAGACAGTAACAAATGGGTGTCTAGACCGGAAGTCCAAGACTTGCAGGTGAGTAATAGATTTAACATGAAATGGCACAGGTTATTGCGAAAGACTCGGACGGGAAGAAAAATAAAGTAAGCAAGGTGCCATCGGGATATCTCAGACTAACTTACGCCCATACCTAACGGTAGTGACTGTCAAATCAATTTTTATTGACAATGACGGGAACACTTACCCTCAATGTACTATCCCAACTGCCTGTGCAGAGGGCCATACCATCAGCGCTGACTCCAAGACAACTGACACGATTTTCATGCCCAGTTAAAACTCCAACACGCTCGCCCTTGAGCGTATCCCAGACATTGCAAGTCCAGTCATCATATCCGCCAAATAGAATACGACCAGAGATGGAAAATGCGACTGAGGTGATACCACAGAGAATATTATCATGAGTGAAAGTATTAAGCTCGCGGTCAGCACGGATATCAAACAGACGACATGATGCATCATCTGATCCAGTAGCGAAGGCATCGCCATTGGGAAAGAATCTGAAGCAAGAAATTCAATGGGGCTGGAAAATGGCAAAGCACGTAATACTTACGAGACGGCATTAATGTCAGACTCATGGCCAGTGAAAGTCTGTGTAGCTCGTCCCGTGCGTATATCCCAGAGTTTCGCCGCGGCATCACAAGCACCGGAAATGAAAACATTGTTATTGCCAGGAGCAAGGGACAAGCTGAAATGGAAATTAATATCAGTAATATCATTGCTAAAATGGAATCAAAAATTACCTCATTACATCGCCTGTATGGTCACTGAACTCGATGACTCGTACGCCTGCCTCAATATCCCAAAGCATGCAAGTCATGTCTCCTGAGCTGGTGACAATTTGACGGTCGTTGATGAAGCGGCAGCAGCTGAGGTAACCTGAATGTGCACTTAGTTCACGCGCTCCTTTAGCATTGATTCCATCCTTATTGTTGAGGCTGTAGATCGAGCAGATATTATCAAGACCACCACAAGCAACGTAATTGCCGGAGGGCGAATAGGCACATGTCATGACCCAACTGGAGCGCAAGGGGATTGCATGAACTTTGTTCGTGGTGTAGGCATCCCATACAATGAGCTTTCCGTCTTGCGAAGCAGACACAAGATGTCTGCGGTCAGCAGCCCAGTGCATGGCATAGATCTTGGCAAGGTGCCCACGAAGGGTGCGACGTGGGCGCATCACGATGCGAGGTAAAGGATCAACTTCTGCTGCCATTGCACGCACTACAAGAGACACCGAACACAGAGACTGAGCTGCGAGGTATCTAACTAGAATCTGGGACCTTACAGCTTGTATCAGCAGATGTTTCCTTTTTGGCGCGTATCTTCTCCTTCAAGCTTTCTGCCTCGCGCCTGGCAGCAGCTATTCTCTCCTGGATGTCATTTGCTGCAGATGCAGACGCTTGCTGCGACATTTTGAGATGCTGAAGGGAGAGATGAGAACGGACGCTAGCACGGGGTGGAGGACGGCGACTCACGTGAGGGGTGAAAGAGGGCAATGAACCCAGATGAAGGTAAGGAACAAAGAGATAGGTGGGAAGATTCCCCTTGTTGGCCGCAACAAAGTGTTGCTGATGGAATCACGTCCTCCGCATTTTGCCGGACCCACTTTCTTGCGCTCTGCTTCCCGATGCACTCTGCATTTCCGGTTCTGCTCTGGGATATAATCCAAGGCTCAGGATTCAACACAAATAAAGGACGCCCTTTCTATCCTAGACGTTATTTACACATGGTCGCAATGCTTTCAAAAGAACACGCCAAAACAGACAAAGGAAAATCCAGCATAATGAAATCACTCAAATACATGTTGCTGAGATTTAAAGGCACAACCAGAGCCATCAAATTACAGTATGAAGACATTCATTAATTGAAAATCCGCTACTTCTTGTGGAGAGACAATGACATAACGCTCGATTTGGACACAAGATCATACTGTCGAACCACACTTTGCAGCCGCAAAGTCAGCAATCGCCCTTCGAGATATAACAATCCCAATCCATTGTTGCTTTCAGTGGTGGCCTGCTTTCATGCAAATTCGTGGTGTCAACGTGACTTGAAAACACGATCCACTAGTCTCAAACGTCTGTATCGCTCCCGAGCGTAGCTAATGATCAAACTTGGATACCACCGTCCGGCAATGAGTCACGTCAAGACCTTCTCCGGAGTTCATCTTCTCTAAGGAAAGTATCCACGGGTCCTGAGTACTTTTTTCATCTCCATATCATGAAGTTAGGAGACCACGATCCATAGCATGAAGATAATTATCTCTCACAAAGTCCTAATTTTGTGCATATAATATCGTCTTGGTCCATAAGTGAATCCAGGCTCCTCCAGATCTACCTCACGCATCCCAGTGAAACCTCCGTATCGATCATTTAATCCAAGGGTTTCAATTTCCAGGCAAAGTCTGGCTCGTTTCATTAAGGAGCCCATTTATTCTCAATAAAAAGCTCAAGTTCCTGTCAAACATACAGTCCAGAGACTAACCCAAGTCATAGTCATGTCTAATGGTAGGTACTCACCGCAACATCTTCTGAGCGCGTTGGTCACCCTGCTCTGTAGACGGAACATCTGATTTAAACAAATGTGAATGCCGATATCTTCTGTTCATATACTATCAATCTGACGACAGAATAGTCCTTCAGAGATTCAAGCGTCTTTGCATCCTTAGTTGGGTCGAGAGTCCCAGTGGCTCTAGCCACAACCCGGTCTGGAGCTGTGTCTGTAAGAGTGAGCGTCTTCTCGCAACCCTTTCCTTCACTCGTCTGATTGAGGGCTGGTCTGAAGTTGACGGCACACCCCGTGGTAGAGGTACAGGACCAACGAAGCATGAGGCGCGGGACATTGCAGCAGCTGAAGCTTTGAATTGGCTCGAAAATCATCCAGAAGATTACCAGTCTTGATCCTATACTACTGTTTGATGTCATGTCATATTGTTTTGTGTCTTTCAATGATACGAATCTGACGTCTGATCGTAAAAACTCGTTACTGGATTCCTCTGTACTGATTGCCTGTTACAAGATGTCTGTTACAAGAGGGAAGGAACCCTATGATGCCCACTACTTCTTGAAGCCATCTAATATTCTCAGGAGCCTTACAAATGTTCGCACGCAAAGAACACTCCGTGTTGGAGAAATACATCTGATCAAAATGGTATCTTCTATTGAGACCATCCACAGGGTGGCCAAACCACTAAATCAATTGTCTGCCTCATCGTGTATCCCTAAACGCTGTCAAATCAAATACAGTAAAGTTACTGTACGCTCTGTTATCCAGTCGTTCCTAACTACGAGGACCAATGTACATGGTAACGCCTCAAGAGATATTAGAGTACATGAAATAAGCTTTCTACGAAATCGCAGGTGGATACATTTGTCTCTTTCAATTCGACAGGGCATCTATTGGCAGCAGACTTCACCCGTCAAGGCCATGAAAACAGATAGCCGATTACCTGGTGGCCGGACGAGCTGTATTGCACACCCAGGAAAAGGCAGCAAAAAAATAGGTAGACACGTTACTGGTGTTTAGCTTGCTGGGAGCTCTAATCGCGAGGCACATACGCAGGGTCGCAATTTTCCTTTGACGGAAAATAAACTTTCTCACACAATTGAAAAACCCAGAAGTGGTAGCAGAGGCTGCAGAAAGCAGAAAAGAACCCACAAATAGAAATCTGCCCACTGGGCACTCCGTTGAAATACAACTTCGATGACCACTCGAGTTGTAGAATTCAATCTCCGACGTTGACTTCACTATTTCGGAGACTTCATTTTTGACCTATTACCTCTATGGCAGTCAGACAACGATTGGCACCTTTTTTGATCGCCGTGATTACGGGCAAGTCGACCTATGACCTTACAGAAGACCAATGGGACTGATGTTGGATAGGGGTTGCTTCCGGTGTCTATATCTTCAAGCCCTTGGTGGCGCCTCTTCCTGAGCTTGAGTAAGCGTCAGTTCGCCAAATTAGGAACATATTGCTGAATGATGCTCAGAAAAGCTCCAGCGTTGATTCAGCCCTCATTGGTAGACGGCACCCAGGACACCCAGGCCAAGATAGTTCATGACGTCGAAAAATCATCTTAATATGATATATTTCTGCCTACAAATACTATCTAAAAGCCTCTGCAGTGATTTAAAGCATTTTCGTCCTGCGCTCCCAAATCTGCCCGAGAAACTTGATTATTGATGAGCAGATCGACGACACATAACTCACCTGAATGACTGTTTCGCCTAGGAAAATCATTTCTTTCCGGGTTTCTTCCACTATCAAGTCTTGAATCATGAACCATTTCTCACTATCACCACCTCCACCAGCCGCCCTTAAGTGTACTTTCCAAACTGTGTTTTCCTTATCTCGTGTTGTACCAGCGACAGATTCGTGAGTTACATTTGCGATCAAATCGTATGATGTATCGTCCGTGGGATTATCAATATCTAGTACATTCATCAAGGTTCATTATGAAGGAATACCAGAAACAGTTTATGCACTTACAGTCCCTGAATTCTAGTCCACGGAGAGGGAAATTTACGATGGTTGGATTTTTCTCCTCAACAAAAATATTTCTGGTAAAGCGTCTGAAATGTAGGATGATATACTGCGGCAACTTCTGACATTTGTAGCGCTTAAGCTGACCAGCTGATTCCTTACGAGAAGATTCATGACTGTCACGGAACAGATTAAATGTCAAAGATACCTGAGTGGTGATACCATCGTATTTGGACAATACAGAGTGGATACCGACTTGTGGGACAATGTTCTTTTCGTGACTGTCCTGGAATAGCGGAGGCGGCGGTAAATCGACCGCCAAGAATAGATATGGAGAGACAGTCGATTTGATGTCTGAGTTCGACCGGTCATGACCCCCGCTCACTAGGCACTACAGAGCAGCACATACCTCGATCTATGTCAAATCGGGGTTTTTCGTTTTCACCAGAATCCGGACGAATAAGAACTTGTTGGGTTTCAACTCTCAGTTCTCCTTGAAATGTGGAGAATATGATACCTATCATGTGTAAGTCAACCAAAGGGCAAAAAATGGAACATTGATCTCGTACTAGAGTGCCGCTTTTTCATGCCGCCCGAGTCTTTGTGTAGTCGATTAAGTAACCATCCAAGAAATTCAACTGGGTCTCCTTGTTCTTCCAGCCGAAATTTTCCACCACTTGCGCGGTTAACCTCCTGGAGAAATTCATGAGGGCTTACTTGACTTTTGAATAGCCGGGGATTCCAGACTTTTTTGGCCAGCGCCGCAAAGCGCTTGAGAAGCTCAGACTCCTTGGCCCGGAAGTCTGATAGAAGGAGATAGTCGCGCAGAGGAGGTACATGAAGGAGTGCATGAATGACTACGTTCATATGATCATTCCTCTTGATGTTGTTGAGACCGACGTATCCAGAGAGGTAAGGTTCGTGCCCTAGGTCGTAGGAGATCTTTTTGAGATGTGCAGGTGATGAGAGATTTGTGATAGAGCTATGAGTGAATCTGGGAGCGAGGACAAAGGCTATATCGTCCAAGGATGGGTCTGCTACAGGATAACCATCGGGGAGTACATAGACCTGGGGGAGAGGGTTTGAGTTTTGATTGGGTAAACAAAAGTATCCTACTTCACCTTTGCAGTCTCCAAGTTGATGAATACGTGGTGGTCCTCGTGGATCGAATGCGCGTACGCGTAGGATCTTTTGCCCCTTCCTTGAAAATATTTACCACATACGAGGCATCCATAAATATTGATGTTTGATAGGGACACGGAGCAGACTTTTTCAAAATCAAAATCAAGAACAGCTCTGTTTATCTTTTAGAACGTCAGAGTTTAGCACAAGAATATGAAAATGGTTACCGCACTTGCCGTATCAAGGTACAAATCTGAAGCCCTGACCTCCTCAGTGTGTCTTAAAGGCTCGTCAGCATCTGGTTCGTCTTCATCTTGGTCAATCCTTGGCTTTTTGAGTGGGCGATTTGAGTCCCCTGGAAGCTCATGAGGTTGCGTCAAGTCAACTTGAGGGGTCAATTCTGCCATAAAATTGGTCATGGACCAGTTCGAGAGTCTGATTCATACGCTGACTCAGCAAGACGAGCACTTAGCAGAAATGCGTCGGGCGGCGCAACTGGGTAAACAGCTTCTGTCTTTATCCATAGGGAAAATCAGACGTATAACTTCTGCAAATGCTGCGCTCTATTCGTCTGCTCGCATCTCTAGATCTTGGCCTAATCCTCGAATTGACGTCGACTCGGACTTGCAAATGCTGATGCAAGACGTCGACATGGCACTTAACAAACATTCGAAAAGGGAGCAACAGCAGCTCGAGATCATTCCCAAAGAAAAGGAAGAAGAAAAAGAAGCAGACTTCGAAGACGATGGCTATGAATCACAAAGCAACTTACACCGAAAATCTCCCGCGGCATTGTTCGGTAGTCAACGTGTAGGTGCGGTTGTCATACCTCAGGAAATGCAAGACATAATACAACGTCTATTCTCTGGTAATTGTTCCTGCTCAACAGATCACAAATATGAGCTCTACATCCTGGGTTAGATGTCAACAAGGCGCAGTTACACAGTGACGCTAAACGGCTGTTCCAAAAGGATATATCCGGGGCCGATGAATGGGATCATCAGTATGAAGGAAGATATCCAACTCACATACAAGGTGTTAAACATGCCAAGCGTGATGGGACTGCTTTCGTTTCAATTGCATTACCTGCGCACTATTCGGTGATCTATGCCGTTCTTGACCATGTCAAACAGAGACTTGGTCCAACCTGGCAGCCTGAGCGTGTTTTGGACTGGGGAGCTGGTGTCGGTAGTGGCTTGTGGTAAGTGCAACCTTGATGAACGTCCAATTTCACGTCGAGATATGGCCTCCAGGGCAGCCCTGTACTCCTTCCAAGGGCCCGAGGTCGTTGATCATTCAATGAACGATCTCCGAATTTCAGATTCAAGGCTTAAATCCTATGTTTGCATTGAAAAACGTGATGGATTATCACAAATTGGACGCCGGCTGATACGATGTTCGTATTGTTTGTTGTTTTGTGTCTGTACCTTCCTATAACGTTTACAGCCTCTTTACCAGAAACGGTGTCTCTAAGCTGGCAAAAGGGGTGGTTGGCCGAAGATAATATCTTACCTACTAATGGAGGAGGTCTTGTTGCTTTGTCTGCCTTCTTGCTTACCACTCTCCCTAATCCCTTAGCACGAAAAAACTTAGTGCAGGAGATTTGGAATAGCGGTGCGAATACAATAGTACGTATTTTTCAAAAACCTCAGTCGAAGGCTCTGGTTCAATCGTCAACCAAATCTAGATTTTAATTGACCATGACAGTAAAGAAGGCTTTGAGGCTGTCGCTGCTGCAAGGCTATATCTCTTAAGTCTTGGACAGAAAGATCTACTTGACCAAGCGTCTGATGTATCTGGCTGTCACGTAGTTGCTCCTGTAAGTTACACAAATCGTTGGTCGGTTCTGCTGGCTGACGATCTTGCAGTGTCCTCATGATGGTGCCTGTCCGCTTTTCCACCCTGGTGCTACAAAATTAGTATGTGGCTATTCACAACGGCTGCAAAGACCTGAGTTCGTTCGACGGACAAAACACTCCGGCACGGGTCACGAAGACATCGGCTATTCTTACGTTGTTGTTCAACGGGGCCCAAGGCCATGTTCCACTATTGCTGGTCTTGGAAGGATAGGTGCTGTTGGTCAACGGGAATTAGAAAAAGAAGCCTTGAAGACTGTGAAAGAGCTGCAGGTACACGATGACAGATTGCCAGAAGATTCACATCTTCAGGACTCTGAACAAGAACATTCAACAGTTTCGATGCAGCTTGATCAAGACTATGACGAAGAGCAAACCCGTGAGGCGATTCGACTTGAAGCTTTTCAGTGGCCAAGACTTGTGTTCCCTCCTCTGAAAAGAAGTGGTCACGTTATTATTGATGGATGCACTGCTCAAGGTATATCCATGTCGCGTTTAATATCTAATAGCCACTGACATACTAAAAGCAAAAATTATGCGGATGACCATTCCAAAATCCCAAGGAAAGCAGCCCTACTATGATGCCCGCAAGTCAGATTGGGGTGACATTTTCCCCCACCCTCCCAAGAACAAACCTCAAGAGCGACAACATGTATTAAAACCAGGCTCGCACAGTGTTCCAGGCTCTGATATCGGTAAACGTTCATCTTCGCGTACAATGGAAGCGCCCAAATACGCAGAGATCGCCAAAGACGAACAGAAGAGATTGCAGAGAGTATTGCAGAGAGGAAAAAGAAGGGCAGCACGACAATCAACTTGGGAAGATCTTGGAGATCCAGATAATATGTCATAATTAGTGCCTATCTTCTAATACTAACAAGTCAGAAATCAGATATACGGATGCCAGGGCCTTGTGTCGAGCTTAACATGACCTTGCTAATGGTTGTCACTGACTCCAGTGTCAAAGAATATTCGCACGTCTCAAAAAGAATTTCAGCATACCAGGTCGAGGTCCGGAAACCCTCGATTTTCGGCTGTCCACGCCATCCTTGGTGTTTCCAGTGGCCTTCTTCACGGCGGCTATGAAGTGGCGAACATTAAGCATCACTTCGTGGGCCGCAAAACTTAACTACGAGAAATGAGGACAGATGAAGGGAGTATATGCTTCCAATCATTGAGACGTACAAGAGCGATGGGAACACGTATATTACCAGCCTTGTCAGCCTTCCATTCGCTTGTACCACGAATGCGTTCAAGGTATCCAGCGAAGTCGTCTGTTACTGTGCCTCTTCTTTCGGAAGGCATAAGACCCAGAGGCCCCAAGACCCTTCCGAGGGCAGGTGTAATAGCTTTAATGAGAGCTGGGCTGCAAAGTATCGTTGTTGCTTCTATACGTCCATTGACAATCTGGTAGACAGCTATTGACCACTTAAGATCTGAACAGACAAGAGAACTCACACCATCAACGAGCTCTTTTCCGCCGACGATGTGCGCTCCGGCCTTCTTAGCTTCCTCTGCTTGTCTACCCTCGGCAAAAATTAGAATTTTATCTTCCGTCGGAGGCTTCGCCTCTTTTGGAAGGTTAACACGACCTTTTGGAATGGTAACGCCAGTTTTCATCTCGGTCTTGATGAATAGCTCATACATGTTGTTTGGAGAAGCCACCTCAACGGCCTGGGTTATCGTTTAGATGAGACGATAAGTAACCACAACACAGAAACGTACACGCAGAACTGAGACGGCGTCAGCAAGAGTTAATTTCTCTGCCTTAGCATCTTCTGCTGCTGAAATGGCAGCCTTGCGCTTAGCCTTGGCTGCTGCAGCTTTCTTTGAGGGTATGCGAACCGTGGACTTCTGACGTTTGGCGAGATTTACTAGTGTTGTAGAGAAAGTCCGAGAATGAACGATAACATTCTAGGAGAAGATATAAGCAGCGTAGATTCTCCTTTATAACACTTACTCTGACAGGATTTTGGTATTGTCGGCAACGTAGCACTAGAGCGAACATATTACTCAGCTTAAAGAGTGCGGCCATACCAAAAAGTATCTATGACCGTGCGAACGCATTGTTATTTCGATTCCCAGGATGTTCGCAATTTCCTCAATGTCTTCGTGTCTCGTTGGGAGCCAGCTTTTCAGATCTTTGCGAAACTCGTTTCCACTTATCCGTCGCTATGCTTCCAGGTCAGATGCAGTGACAGACCCGAAGAAAGAGATCATCCGACGTGCCCTCTATCCCAATAACATCCGAAACCGTGCCTCACCTACTGGTACATGGCGGCCGGATGTTGGCCGAGCCATCCAACATGCAATTCCATCCGTGCAAGCACATAACACTATAGAACGTGCGTGGTTGTTGCACAAACGCCACATTCGCAAACGCCGCGAGACTGAATTGGCACGAAAATTCGAGAGTATGAAAAAGGCAATGGAGGAGTTGGAGAAAATCGACACTCAACTTTATCTGGAAGCTAACAAGCAGGACGATCCAAGGGCTCGGTCAAAACATGACCAGGCATTAGCAAAACAACTTCGTTCGTCAGAATTGCGAGCTGTTGAAGCCAGAGTACGAGGTCTGTTCCCACGAGAGCTCCGCATACCTACGGAGACACCTGCACCTTCGGGTTGGAACTATGATTGGACACCCATTCAACGTCCTGTATGATTCTATACTACAGGTGTGTACATTTTCTCCGAAAAATGTGCTATGGCTAAAACTGGATGCCAAATTTCCAGTCTAAAACTGGTGGAGAGATAAAACGACACAACAGTATCATAGTCATTAGCTCCATCTATCCTGGTACATCTCTCCCATCATTGCTGGATCTCCTGGTCGACCGCCAGCCGCGGTTTTATTGAGAATCCCTAATTCGATACTCTGCAGACCGTCAGCCCACTTTTGCAATGCACCATAACGCTTCTTCTCCAGACTTTGCCTGGAATGAAGGTCATTGATCAACAGCCAGTATAAAGATGAGGAACGATGAACATACTTGGAATCTAGCTCAAGCCGCTTCCCAGCTTGATCAATACGACCTTCTACCTTACCTTCAAGAATGAGATCAACAAGGAGGTCCTCTACTTCTCGAGTGTCAACATTCAATTGCTGTTGTAAGCATCGGTGAATACAAGACGAAGGAAAGATAACAAGTCAGTTACTTTTGCAAGGAATGATAATTCGAGGCGTGTGTAAGGCTTTATGAGATCGATAAGATACTGAGTGCGTAAACTGCGGAGAAGTTCGCCGATGTATAGGCGGATAAATGGGTCATCCATGATTGTAGAGCGGTTGTCTTAAGAGCAATTTCAGCTTTACTCAGTTAGCTCGGAAACGGGCGACTGCACCTCGTAGTATCTTTTCGGCTAGATGAACTTCACGACGTTGATATGCATCGACAAGATCTGTCATTGCTTTGATCTGTGAATCACTTTTGTATCTGAAGAGTATACATCAGTATCCTTAATTCCTGAAGAAAGCCACTAAACCTACGGTTTTGTCTCCTGGCTGTCAAAGGGGTTGACTTCGCTACCTGTAAGCATGTTGGCCAAGACAAGATACTTCAGGACTTGAATACGTTGAGGCGAGCCAGCCTCATCGTAATTTCGAAATGACTCGAAGAAATCCTCGCTAGCACGATTCCATTGTCCTGAGCATCATTAATCTCTCATATCTCATGTTGGCTTCATTTACATACGTTCACCCATCCACATTTTACCACCACATTCTTTGATGACACCCATGATGCGAGGATGAGGTATGGCTGAACGAATATCATTTGCAGCGTTGTAGATCTCCTGTAATGAACGATTATAAGTGATGAACTCATGGACCAGAAGAGTGCAAGATTGTGGACCTTAAGCTTCTTATAATTTCGTGTTTCATTGTGCATTTGTATTTCTAGTGCGTAGATCTCAAGCAGCTGGGTCCCACGCTGTGACTGATCATCTCCATCATTCGAGGCAGTTGTAGCATTGTGTAGGTCACGAAGGAGCTAGATGAAATGTGAACAAAATCAAACTAATATCAATAGCGAAACTCACTTCCGATAAACGGATGTACTCCTTGCGGTCCAACCACAGCTTGGCTAATTTCAGATTTGTTTTCACGCTCAGACGCTTCGGTGCTAATCATATATCTGAATGAACGGTTAAAGGAAGAAATGACATACGTCGTTTTTTCCCTCCACAAGCGCGTTCTTTGTCACCTGGTAGAACTGCTCGAGAATATCTACCTCAACTGGACCTCCCTTTCCTCCTCCGACGTAATCCAGGATTCCATTGATGGTCTTCTCGGAGTAATTGCGTGTCACTGCCGATTTAGTGTACGTTAGCAACCGTATGTACGACTTCAACGCATCCTGAGGCCGCCGTAGAATAAGGAAAAGAAGTTTAGTTGACTGCTTCAGCGCCTTGAAACCCCTGGCTGGTATTCAAAATTGACTCAAGAACATTTTTCGTCATACACACCAATCACCCTTTTCTTGTTCTTGTTCAACAATAGCTTGAAAATCGCTCAGAGCATCTTCTGGGCTGTCCTCCTTCTTTGCTGAGGGTGCACAGTGAGCGCGACGTGTAGAGATCCACTGCAAAGGATGTCAAGCTCACATTTTGCCTGATAATACATGTTTTCAATATCGATTGTTCCTGAGTCGTTTTCTTCGTCGTCGTTATCCGAATAGTCGAAGCCATAGTCCTATTTTACTCAGGCAACGGTATAGCAAGTTGATGATGCATACCTCATCATCGGATCCTTGCATATAATCAGCATCGTCATCATCCATGGTGTGTAGAATGCAGGAGAGAAATTGAAAGCGGTGACTTGGTTTGGTTCAGATCAGGACAATGTTGGAAGATGAGGGAGGACATTGCCTTATGTGGCCACGCACAATATAGCACATCTGCACGATCTTACTGTGACACACGTGACTGCTCATATCTCCAAACAAGTTTTCTTGAGCGATGATGACAATTCTATGAAAGCTTTTCGCTACTTCCATGAGCCGCCCAATTGAGTCTGTATCTCCTTTATTTGGCTCGTATAGCGGCCAGTCGATCTCTCGCAGCAACAGCAGGTTGGATGACGTGACAAGTTTGACTTCGTTCAATCCCTTTGCAGGGGAGGATGAAGATGAACAGACATCGTATACCTTCACTTCGATTCTGTCAAGGGTGAAAAACACTTTTTCAACATCTACAGGTGCTGCGTCAACCTCAGCCACCGTGATTCGAGACCAGAATATCGTCTCCAATGGCCCTGCTATAGATTCACAACGCCGAATGTCAATAACCCCAAGCCAAAATTCCCAATTATCCACAAAACCTGTGGCAAATGAAAAACCTTTCTCTCTATCCACTGCCCCAGCTCAAACTGCACCTCCACTCGTATCCTTGACACCGGCGCAGTCAGAGGTTCCAACGTTCACACTCGACTATGATCCTTCCTACACCCGTCGCAATACACCTCCCTCCGTCTATGAGGCAGGAGATAGCGGACCTTTTGGAACTTTTATTCCTGGATTTCCTATCCAAGATGATGCACGTAGCGTCAGGACTACCACAAGTTTACACCGACAGGGTTCGGTTTCGAAGGTAATGAGAAGGCTTCGAGGTGAAGGTGAGTTAATTCACGATGTTACTCAAATCAGCTTTTGACGTCGATGCCAGGCTTGTCGAAAGATTATTGGATGGACGATGAAAACTGCAAGGAGTGTTATGATTGTAAAAGTGTCTTTACGGCTTGGAGAAGAAAACACCACTGTCGTATCTGCGGTATGTGAGACCATGATTCGAGCGAATGTGTTTCCAATCTCTTCTATCAAGGTCAAATCTTTTGTTCTCGCTGCGCTTCGAACATCATCAAGGGAACACGATTTGGTCAGAACACCATGATCCGCGTTTGTAATCTCTGCTTGGAGAAACTGGCCCAAGTTGACGAAGACGATGAAGATGATCGGCGTTCTGTGGTTTCATCGGTCACTTTCCCAGCTCATCAGTTTGGAGGAGATATCAAGTCCGATTTAGGACATCCTCAATCACCATTCGCAGCTTCTCAGCTTTTTAGTCGTACAGATGAACCGTTCAACCTGTATTCTATCGCCGAGACCCGCAAAATTATATATGATGAGGCCCGCGACAGTCCAAAGTTTGTGGCTCCCCTTCCTCAGAAGGGTGAAAACTGGGGCACGATTCTTGACAACCCAGCGCCTTTTAGAAGGGCGCTTTCTGAAGAGGGGGAAGGAGATCAAGCTTTAGAGAATTTTCCATCGGATCTATCCATCGCGATTGAGCCTACAACCCCTGCTGAACCAAACACCGCAACGCCAGTCGTACCAGGAACAACTAACTTCATTCAATTTCCAATGGGTTCTCCAGAGAGGGGAGCTGATAGTCCACTCCCAACTGGTCATCAACTTTATCAGTCCGGTGACTTTGAAGTAGCCACACCATTCATTCGAAGCCGTGTTCAAAGCCGTATCGACACTCTATGTCGAACAGAGGAACCAGGATGGAGGACACGTAGGGAAAGCACAGCGTAAATATCTGCTAAGCCCCCAACTATATCTAACGTCTGTTTCTACAGCTACGCACAGGAGCTCAATCTAGCATCGATGATGCATCTGCGGATCATGTTACGCCAGATGCTCATCAAGGAAGAAATTCCGAACGTCAATCAATGGGAGGAAATCCTGTTGAAGTTAGCCTTGCGCACAGCCAGGGAACTCGCCTTTGTTTCCTTACCTTTTCGTCAAGGGGAGGATATGGATGTACGGCGTTATGTCAAGATCAAGAAAATACCTGGGGGAAGGCCTTCTGACTCAGAATATGTTAATGGGGCGGTCATAACAAAAAATGTGGCACATAAACAAATGTCGAGGCTTCAAAACAACCCACGCATCATGCTGATCACGTTCCCACTCGAGTTCTATCGAGTGGAGGGTCAATACATGCAATTTGGACAAATCCTTCGACAAGAAAAAGAGTATCTGGGAAATTTAGTCAGCCGCATTGCCGCACTTAGACCCCACGTTGTACTAGTTGAGAAGACAGTGTCAAGACTTGCACTGGATGTTCTAGTCAGTCATAATATTGCAGTTGCCCGCAGCGTAAAACCCAGTGCAATTGCCATGATAGCGCGTATGACGCAGGGAGATGAGTTTTCATCCATCGATAAACTTGCCCTTGAACCCAGGCTCGGTCATTGTGCGCGTTTTCGAATTCAGACATTCGATCATCCACTCATTCCAGGAAGAAGAAAGACATACATGCGTTTTGAGGGTTGTAGCGGTGATTTGGGGTGTACAATCTTGTTACGAGGCGGAGATATTGAAACTTTACGGAAAGTGAAGAAAGTCACTCGGTTTCTGATGTTTATTGTCCGCAATCTCAAACTCGAGACACATCTTTGGAAGGATTCAGTGATCAGCCTTCCATCATTTAATTCTGAGGCCATCCCCTGTGTACTAGCGAGAAGGCTCGGTCGCCTCAATGCTGACACAGCTTCGTCGCTTCTACGCCCTATATTTCTATCTGCCTCACGTTTGGCAAGTCCTATCTCTGGAACACCTGACGCACCTCCAGCCTTTCAGTCGCCCAGGAATGAGGATCTGGATAACGAAAGCGATCTGCCAAGCGATGAGGCTGAGCAACTTCACCTTTCCCGTAGAATCACACAAGTTCTGGAACCGTACAGAATCACTTTTATCTCTCTATCTGCAACACTTCGTTTCCCCCCTCCTTATCCAATCAAGAGGATGAAGGAGCTAGATGACGAACTGATAGCGGCAAGGAGAGCATGGGAAGATGATGTTGTCCTGAAAGGAGAGAAGGCGCAAAGCACGTCTCGTCAAGAGTCTGGACATATAGCAGTTGAGCGTCCTCCCTCCGAGGAGCCGGACCGTGCCGACATTAATGCTCAAATTGAGGCGCTCGATGTTCCAATACCAACATCGCTTGGATCCGCATCCCCGCAAGCAATGATCGATGCAGGTTCTTACTTCGTGGGGGCAGCTCCAAATCCGCAAAGCAATGAGACATCGAGCTTAAACTCAGCGCTGTCGCAGCCGCTAATCGAAGAGCCTCGTGAACTGGTTAAGGTGGTGGCAGAAATTAAACTGGAAGGTAGATATCGCCTTTTGGAACGGAAACATGAAGAGCATCGGCGGGTATGGGAGTGGTATCAACGAAAAAATGCAGATGATTTCGTCGTGGAAAAATACCAACAAATCCTACTCTGGGAATATACGATCCCGACCTCTGGGCTCGGCCTCCAACGGGCATGTTTCGCACCCCAGGTTACCTGTATGCGATTTTATGGTGAGAATGATCTCACCTTGGGCCAGTTCATAGAGAAGGCCGTTGTTGAGACTCTCAGCCAACTTCTCAACACAAAGGCGATATGCGAGGGGAAAGGTTGTGATCAGCCGTTGTCTCGCCATTGCAAGGTATATGTCCACAATGAAACACGCCTTTTCATTGCTGTAGAACAATGGGAGGGTCAAATAGTAAATCGTGCCTTTGGTCCAGCTCCTGACCTGATCACTACATGGTCAGCTTGTCGCGTCTGTGGATCTGCCACACCATTCATACCTGTCTCCCCTGAAATGCAACGTTACTCCTTTGCCAAATTCCTCGAACTCCATTTCTACCCAGCTGATGTCAAATTAGTTCAAGGTGCCGGTTGTGAGCATAATATATACCAACATCACATCCGCTACTTTGCATTCAGGGGAATGACCGTGAGGTTTCAAACTGACCCTGTTGTCATGCATGAAATCGTATACCCGCCTTTTCGAATACACGTGCGACCAGAAACGCAACTCGAAATCCGCAATGCAGATTTTGAAAAACTTCACAAGAGCAATTTCACCTGGTACAGCAATCTAATTGATGAGCTCAGGTTCATCAGCATCGACGCCGCAACAGGAGATGGTGAATCAGATGCCAGATTGAATGCCGAGGTCAATGTTTTCATCTCGCGTGCTGAACTTGAAAGAGAAGAAATCAGTCGTCTCATCAACAAAATATACCGGGAGTCTGCAGCCAAGGATACCTTGGCACTCAATCATGTGCATGCATTTCGACAAGACAAGATTGTCGCAATACAACAAGATTTAGACCGCCTACCAAAGCCCAAGTCTGTATCGGCCGTTGACCGTGGTAGTAAACGAGTATCCGCATTCAGCTCTGTCAAGAACATCTTGGTACCCCCTCAGAGCCAAAAACAGGGTCTACGATTACCGCCGGATCATTCCTTGACTTCAATATTCTCAGAAGCAGAGGAGCACTCACTTGTCAAGAAACAGAATGATCGTGATCCCTCCGCTTCGTCAGCCTCAGATGCCTCAGAGCCTGAGTCAGAGGCATCAAAATTTCCTGAAAATAATCTCGCTGAAAAAGCTGGAGAGTTCTCAACCTCCATTGTGACTGAGACCCCAGAGGAATCAATCGGGACAGAGAGGTCAGACGATGCTAGTGACTCGACCATTGGTGCCTGCCGGAAAGATGTGTCCATTGATGGTCTTCCCAAAGATGTGGTAGTGAGTATACTACTCCACTAGTGTCTTCTTATCTTCATGTATTGCAGGAAGAACATCCAAAAGGCACTGAGGTCATGGTTCCTCATGCATCAAAATTGCCTCGGAGATCGATGAATCAACCTAGTGTCGCTGAGCTTGTCAAAAAGTATCAGGATTTCATCCCTGCCCAGACCATGTCCGATCTAGCTAAGAGTGCCCTACCTCCCCGAGCCGTGGCCTCAGAAAGCGAGCAGGAATGTCCTGCGATAATTCAGCGTCGATCCTTTCGGCGCGGTCGCCATCCTGGCTTGGCAAAAAAACCTTCAACTTCGGACTTTGAATCGAGCTACGCTGCCAATGTTGCCCCAATCTACTTGATGCACAGCAGAAGATCCGCCATTCATGGAAGTCGTATACCTGGCCCGTTCGGTCGAATATCTGATTCGCATGAGTCCTCGAGAAAAGCGTCTCCCGAAAAACGATCTTCCAACCTGAAAGGCAAAGAAACTCGGTTCAGTCGGCCTTCGTCTCCTCCCAGTGCAGTTCCAAAATTTCCTCTCACTCCTAAGATGAGAGTCGTTAGCCGCACGAAGGAAAAATTCAACAGTCGGACCGTCACCACTCCTGGGAAATCTACACTCCGACGAGCGTCCGTAGTGAACAGCAAGGTCATGACGATGGCAAAGAATTTTGAGCGACTAGGACGCGATTCTGAACGCAACAGAAGCCGATACAGGATTATTCGTGGGAAACCAGCTCGACCTGTGGCATCTGCTCGCGCCACCGTTGAGGTGCTTGATAGTGTCAAAGATGCACTTCGGGATGATGACCCTGATTCGACTTCCTCAAGTGAAGCAGATGATGAAGGAGGTGACGTAGAAGACGAACCGTCCTTTGCCCCGCAAACCTCGCCTCCTCAGGAATCCATACTCTTGATAACTCCAGAAGCATCACAACAAGAAGTTGCTCTATCTACCACGGTGGCTCCAGTGACTGCTCCAGTTACGTCTGTGTTTCCTGAGCTCCCCTCACAAGAAGAGTCCCATGTCGCACAGACACCTGCTACTGCGCCACCAGAACGTATATCTTTACCTCCCTCTCCTAGGTTCCTGGAAGCTCGACCCGACGTCATGACACCCTCTGATAATGAACTTCCTCCATCAACTGGGCCAGGATCGATTCTCAAGGCTCTATCGGAGTTCTGGCAGCCTCTTCGTCACCCTGCGGAATTTGATGATCCGATGAGTGATCCAGAACATATCTTCAGAGATTCGTCAATGGTTGTAAGGACAGATGAGCCTACATCAATCATTGCATTAGCCTTGAAGTAAGCTCTGTTTCCCCTTTCTCTCTTTTGGTTAGCTGAAATCATCCAGCTCCCCTCAATACCGTGATATGTTGGCCAAATCACGTGCTGACAAAAAGACAGTACCTAAGCTAACAGAGGGAGAGGTCTTTATGCCCGACGATAAATCCATTGCAGAGTCAACTTCAACATGGGGTGTGGTAAATGTTGATTCTACTGATTCAGCAGATCCTACCGAAGACCTCAAGCTGCCGTCCTCTAAGTTACCTTTGGCAATTAGTAAGGTTCTCGGCTACAGATTCTGGCCTATCAATTAAAAAGCGTGAAAGGTTTCGAAAGCGGTGGTCTGACCATAAGCTGTACTATCCTGTACCCTGAACAGTTTGACGCCTTGCGACGGACTTATGATTGTGAAAAGAGTATGGTTGAATCTTTGTCACGGTGTGTCAAGTGGAATGCGAGTGGAGGGAAATCCGGATCTGCATTTTTGAAAACTCGAGGTTAGATCTCCCTTTTGATCCAGTATTCCTACTGACCTTGATCGATCAGATGATCGTTTCATTGCAAAAGAACTCTCGAGATTTGAAGTTCAGACAATGGAGAATTTTGCACCGGCATATTTTGACTACATGTCATCAGCGGTTTCTGCTAATGTATGGTTATGCTAAGTAAATTAGCCCCTGAACCTTAATCTGATCCTTTTTAATAGCGGCCAACACTTCTTGCGAAGGTTTTCGGGTGCTACAAGCTGACCTTCCGAAAGACTGAGGCAGGAAAAGGTCCAGGAAGAAACAAGTCTACACAAATGAATCTTTTGGTTATGGAAAACCTTTTCTATGACCGCCGATTCACCAAGGTATTCATTGCATGTATATCTGGTCTCTCTTATCTTAGATTGTTCGAACAGATTTATGATCTGAAAGGATCTACCCGCAATCGTCATGTTCAATCCACAGGGAGAGAGAATGAAGTTCTTTTGGATGAAAATTTAGTCGAAAGTAAGTATGAAGATCCGTAATTATCAAATAAATTTGACAAGATCAACAAGCGGCACACCTGAACCCATTTTATCTACGAGAACACTCAAAACGAATTCTACGTGGTGCTTTATATAATGACAGTAGATTCCTCGCAGACATCAATGTCATGGATTATTCCCTCGTTTGTGGCGTAAGTGATCACTTGTTAAGAGTATTAACCAGACCAATCTTAAGGCATCTCCAGGTTGATAGCCAGAACAATGAACTGGTAGTTGGTATAGTTGGTATGTTTTTCTTTATCACCATTTTGGTTTGAAATTTATTCCTCTATTTCTTTTTGAGACTACATTCGGACATACACCTGGGACAAAAAGCTTGAAAGTTGGGTTAAAGAGTGGGGAGCAGGAAAAGAGCCTACCATCGTGACACCGAAACAATATCGACAACGATTTATAAGTGCCATGGAACGGTATTTTCCCCTGGTAAGACTGTATTTAGCTGGTGATCAGTCAAGGCTCTGACATCTTCCCAGATACCAGATCGGTGGATGAAGCATCGAGATGCACCTGAAGAAGACACGAATGTCCTCTCAGAACTCTGGCCCGATTGGTAATCTATAACACATGTACAGCTTACAATGGTATGTCAATATTAACTGCATTGTCATCAAGAATGGACAAGGAGTATTACTGTATCTCATGCAATACTGTATCATAAATAGTACTTAGTTTTAGCGAACATGGTAATCAACCTATCTTGGCCTTTTTCGACGGTTGTGGAGTGCCCTTGTCACTGTCTTTACGCTTCTTTGTCCCACTCGACCTGAAGCCAGAAAAGAGATCCTGGATGCGAACTTGAACTTGAATAGCGATCTCCCCGACTTCTGACTCCCGACCATTGAACTTGATAGCATTGTGAATCATGAGGTCAAGGTCTGCTTCAACTGCTTCCACGCTGTCATATTTGTCGTTATCCAACTTCTGACGGATAGTGCGTAAGTCTCGCGCATCCTTCCGAGGAATAACTTCAAAGTAAGTTGGAATACCCAGCAGCACAGGATCGACAGGCTCGCGAAAAACCCATGAACTGGATACTTGATTCAGACAAGAAATAATAGAATGCATTCGAGAACTCACATCGACTCTTTTGCAAGTGTTGACATCAAACCTTGGAGACCACGTTTTTCTGCCCAAGATAACTTTCGCTCTAGCGCCTTTGGCCATTCTTTCTTGAAAAGTTTTTCAATTGTATCAGCACATGTCACTGGGAACGTGGAAGGGGGATTGAACTGTCGACAATTGCTGAAAACCAAATCAACATCTTTCTTAAACTGCTCCATCATCGCATACTGCCCATCAGTGAGCTTTTGAGTTATGGTTGCAAAGTCCATTGGATATGCAATCTCATCAAAATACCTAGTTCATGTCAATCGAGGAAGTGATCAAGAGACGAACTTCAACATACGTCGGGCAACCATCTAGGATGGGGTCTACTGGGCGATTGAAGATTGCCGCTTCCGGAATTTTCTGCAAGATTTTCAATAAGTCTTTGCATTTCTTCTCGCTAATCGGAGTCGCGTGGACAACAGGCGCTTTCCTTTCTTTAACGGGAGGAGCAGAGGAAGAAGTTCCATTCGGTGTTGGAGGAAAGATTTCCTTTTCCTTGCCCTTGATAGAAGGCTTTGGAGGTACTTCCACAGTTGATGTCGGAGCTACAGGCCTCGGGTCAATGAGTCGCTCCTTCTTGACATTCTTGGGATGAGATTGAGCCTTAGGTACGGTTATTGACATTGAAAGGTCGGATTTTGCAACGGAGGAAACAGGTTTAGGCGTGGGAGGAGAAGGTCGTTCCTTTTTGGCTGGAGTGGCTAATGCCAGGATGTCGTCATCCTCATCAAGGGTCTCGCTTTTTTTCCTCTTGCTCAGATTCGGACGGGAAACAGATTTTTCCCGCTCAGAGATCATGCGTATCCGCTCCTCATCTTTCTGCTTTTCGATTGCAAGAACTTCTTGCAAAATGTCGTGGGAGCCATCATCAACATAGGGAGGAGGAGGTTGTTCAACTTCTGGGAGAGGTGCTGGAACTGCTTGTGATATCTTCTGCTTCTTGGTTTTAGATTGGGCATGGGATGAAGACACTTGACCAGGAGGATTTGCAGTGGAATATGAATTATTCGCTTGAGAACCAACTTTGAGCTTAATAGTAGGCCTCAGAGATGAAGCGGGAAGAGGTGACGACGGATGGGGGGTGGATGTAGAAGCAAGAGACTTAATTGACGTGGATGAGGCGGATTGATCTGATAATTTGTTATGTTTTTCACGGGCAGACTGCATAGCATGATTTCTATCGGCAGCCTCGAGTGTCTTGTTAATAATTGCCCATTCTACAGAATTTTCAGCTATATTCAGAAGACAGAATGTTCGACACTAACGTTTCTCAAAAAATGTTTCCAGGGTGATGGCCTCATTGTTAGCATAACTACCGGCCACGTTGTACAGTTTCGCATTTGATATCATCAAACGAAAGTCTGCTTGGAAAGCAAACCTATCCTTGTACATTCCTGCGTCAAGTTTTGCACCCATTGTTCGCAGGTCCATTGGTTCTCTGATGATGTCAAAATAACTACAAATACAAATAATTTAATCAGTCATTCCCAGCAAGACAAAACAACATACCGAGGCGCATTATCACGAATCGGGTCAACTGGTTGGTTGAAAATAAGCGCGCGTTTATTGGCTTGAAGCTTTTTCAAGGCATTCCGGCATGCTTTTAAATCGTTTAAATTCATTCCAGAAGACTGAGCACGAGGAACCTGAGAGGGTTTTGTGTCTGGCCTGCCGAGTGGTTTGCTGCTGGGTGGCTTAGTGCCAGCTTTCGTCTTGGTCTTGGAAGCCAGAGATGAGAGTGTTGGCATTATAGGCGGTGCGAACGTCACTGCCTTCTTAGCCACAGGTGATGAGACAATCGACTCATTAACAGAGAGGACACGCGGACTGCCCGGAAGTTTGACTTTTGTCGCTGGAACATTGAGCTGAATGCTGGGTTGGCGCGATGGAGGACCACCAGTCTTGACTGGCCTTGACGGCTTGATAGGAACCTTTACAGGTGGAATCTGCGGGACGGTCTCCGTGACAGGCGTGCTTGGAATGTGAATCTTAACCGAGGGCGGAGTTTCTTCCACAGGTCTAATCAAAAGATCAGCAAGTTTCAGGAGACACCAGCGGACCTCGAAATCGACATCGGAAGCGCTGTGGAGAAAAGTTAGGAAGATGGTCAAGATGTAATAGTATTCTACGCACAGGGCGATTGGCATAAGGAACTCGCGCAACGCTTCGTTCTTTCCAACTTCTCGGTCTTTCCTCAACACTTTGATCATAACATCCAATTCACTCTTCTTGGATTCTTTAGCCTTCTCCGGAGCATTACCATCCTCTTCAATGAGAAGCGATTCATTGTCTTTCAAACCGGTTTTCATTTCACCCATCTGGACGAGAAGGGCAAGGCTGTAACAAGCACTACGGGCAACATGGCGGCGAACAGCCCGGGAAGTGTCGTTGGCTATCACTGACAGGATATAACGCATGATAACGGGTGTATACCACTTGGTCAAAAATAAGCCATCGAAGGCGGCTAGTCGCACTTGCATATAATGCCCTTCTCTGGGAACCTCATCACTTTCTCTCATTGAAGGACGAGAACAAAAAGACGAACCTTGTCAGGGGGAAGAAAACCTTGGGGTGAGATGGTATCAAGTTAGAAACTCCAAGAACCATATAGAACTGATGTTTCTCAGTAGAGCAATCCACTAGAACAGAAAAGAACGCACTTCCAGTGCAGCAATGGTCACAACATTGTGTGGAGAAGGAATGAGGCGATCCATGCTGCGGTATCTATCAACTTCAGAGATGGTTTGTTTGATGAGCTCCTTGTCCTCTGCTGTTTGTTCGGTACGGGTTTCCGAAGGTAACAATTCTCCTCGCTCTGGAGGGGCGATTGATACAGCAGCATAAGCAGCAGCAGATATAACGGCACATATATAAAACCCATCGGAGTACTAAAAAGAAAAGGTCAAAGAGAAAAATGTGCATGAATATAAACTTACAGGGTTCGAGGTGTTGTCATTATAACGGAGTTGGTCGATGAGGAACTGCCTGACAACTGACGGAGATTTCCCATTTTCGAACCTCACTCGAGATATTGCCATGATGAGGGACTAACAAAGAAGTTCAAAGAAGCTCAAGGCGTGGACTTCATGAAATAAACAGGAGGAAAAAAAACAGACCTTCCGAACGAAATATTCGGCAAGATCAGAAAAACTGTTCGGCTTTGGCACGTAGTTATGAGTGAAAAGATCTTGATTTGGATCCTCTGGGTCATAGCAATACCGAAGGAACAACTTGAATAAATGGAAGAGACCGAGAAAATCCAATTTTCGAATTGCACACTTTTAAGAGTCATCAGACTGGAAACGACAATTAGCGTAAGAACTCACTGTCACTAGAGCAAGAGCAGCCTCGCATCGTATACGATAATAGTAATTGGAAACAAGCACAGTCTTGGTCAGTGTACTTGACACGATCGCCGTAGGCTTCTCAGCAAGGGCGCATAATGCCTTCGAGTACACTCAGTCTACCATCATGATCATCAGTTCAGCTTTAAGAAAACACACCTCTAATTGAGCCACAACATCCCTGTCTCTTTGCAGCTGGGAAACCCACATAAAGTCTGGTTGATCGAACTTAATGTTGGCGATCCATTCAAAGTCAGCGTCCATCCTTATCCACTCATAAGTCGCTCCACTCATCACTGCCTCATCATCTTCTGTCCAGTCTGCAACTTTCCAGTTCTCTCGTTCCTGTTCTTTCTCCCAGATCTCCAGACCAAAACCCATATCAATCATACCCATCGCCTCTGCTGCTTCTGCATCGCCCTCAGCTGCAGCCTGAGCAGCTGCTTGCCTAGCGAGGTATCGCTTAGTGTTTCTCCGAACTCGCTTATACTTGGTGTTGAAAGGAACTTCATAACGCTTGAACTGGGTGCGGATGTCGAGTACGTGTTCGTAAGGCGTCCCATCAGCTTCATGTATGCGGATTGTCATTTGACCCTACGACCGAAATCAATGACTACGTGGGCAGACAGCAAATGACGTTCACCTCAAAGAAGGGAACAGGCTTCAAGAGTGCTTTGGACACATCATTACTCTCCATTGCCTTGAAAGCTGGTGCCTCTTGGCGCATTGTGATTTCGACCGCCATCTTTTTTCGATTGAAAGATGCTGAAAACCCAAAGGAAGGGCATCCACTTCCATAAATCCACTGCTCAGCGAAGCTGCGTGGGTCAACACCACTGACCTTGCGACACATTCGCAGGAAACCATGTGTGGACAGAGCGTTGTTTTGGAGTTCACCACTTATTGCTGAAAGAAACAACTTCGGAAGGACACGAGTTAGCCCAAGCGAGGTACCAGACTTGCATAGACGCCGATCAAGAATATGAAGGACTAAAGGCGCCTTGAGGTTGATGAAAGGAAAGACGACAGCATCGGGAGGATCCAAAACCTGCGGCTGACAAATTGGCGGCATGCTCCCGACGTCCCATTCCAGCACTCGCTGCATATCCTTCTTGAGTTTGAACCGGTAATCATTATTCCCAAACATCTTTCGCATGAATAGCCCAGTAACATACAAAGCCAGTCCATTGACCAACCAAATGTCTGACCACGTCTTGGGTATGATATTGATCCCAGCCCACTGGCAAGCCAGGGCATGGCTGAGTGTATGTCGCGTCTCCACAGCTTGTTCAATCGCATCTTCTCCATGGAGGACATCAAGGCTAACAATTGACAATGAAGCACTATCAAAGCGCTGGGTTGGTAGCTGGTCCACAAAAACCAATTTGTGTGAATTAAAGGGGTAGGAGCCAAATTCAGAAACATAGAAGCTCATTGAAGATCGTAAGAAGGAAGTCGAGGTCTTGAGGAAAGACTCCTGCCCGGGCAAGCAGAACGCATACATGAGAGGCTGGGATGTACCAGGCGCCTCATCCGTTGCGGTGTCAGCAGGTATCGGGTAGTGGTAGAAGGGACCAGCAGCAAAGGCGATGTGTTGAACCGAAGTTGGCACAGCTTGAGAAAACAGAAATATTGTTTTGTTTGAGTTGTACGGATGCGCAATCTTGCAAAGCCATCAAGAACTATACTAAGACCGGTTCAAAAAGCACGCACCTGTTCAACTAGCTCGCCACTGCATAACACAATTGTAGGACTTGCTTCATTGGTGTCGGATTCGTCACGTTCATCGACTTCCTCCAGATAGCGAGGAACAACAAACTCAAATTCCCAAGTGCATTTTTCCCACAGGTTATCGATGCATGGAACCCAGCATCTTGCTGCATCGGGACAGGAAGGGGTAGTGTAGACATGAGGAATTCTCTGGAAATGAATCAATATCAGACATACATGATCAGCTATGGACTTACATAAGGATAGTTGTCAGTGGGCATCACGAACTCCACACCCTCGACAGGATTGCGCAAGCTGTAAGCGATAGTAACAACAATTGGTGAGAACTCTGCAAACACTTGTCCGTGAGGACCAGAAGCGAACGGCTCAGGTGTAGCACCTGGATCCTACATCAGATTACCGTCATCGGAGACACAGAGAGCCATTTTACCTTCACTGTAAAGCAAATTCATATTCGAGGTCTGTTTTAAGGATACATCTCTCGGAATCGCAACAGAGAGCTCGCCCTCGTCACTTTCTTGTAGAGCAGAATAAACTTTCCTCTTCAGCTCAGGGTGTCTATGACAATCGTGGGCCTCGCCAGAACCTCCCATGCTGATGCTGGCCAAACCATCGTGATGAACGAAGTCAGCTTGATGTCCAGCCACTGTGACATTATGGACAACTGATTATCGGTGAGCTATGCCGGACTTTGTTCCTAATAATGTATTACGCACTGCATTGCCTTGCATGGAAGTGGATAGACCTCAGTTCACTACTTGTGGGGATGATGGTGATTTCGGTATAGCCCTGCAGAACTGATGAGTAGGCGTAGTCACCAGGTAAGAAACACGCACCCAAAGGCTCCCGTTAAAGTCAATCTCCAAAACAACCTTCTGATGACTAGTATATACAAAAAACGTGTCAGACGAGGAAGGATAAGGACGAAAAGGATACGCATATGGAGAAGCCACGACGAATGTTCTCGCGCTGAAGGCTTATGCGCGCGTCCATCGACATAAGCACTGTCACAGATGACAAAAATGTTCAGATGCAGGAAAAAGTGGTAAAAAGGTGGGATGTCGCTGGAGGTGGTGGTACCAACTAAAGCACACAGCGATTTGATTATGTAATTATACCCCATTTCTCCTTTCTGACATCCATGCCGCCCAAGAAATCCATCTTCCGTCAGCCAGGCGCAAAACATTTCCAGCTAGTCCACCGTTCTCAGAGAGACCCTCTTACTCACGACACAGATGCTAGTCAACAAGTTCTCAGGTCTTTCGAGCGAGAGAATACTAGAAAAGTGAGATTACAGAATTCCGAGATTGACAAGGCTAATCAAATTGCACAGGGAAAATCGCGGGCTGATCTTGAGTCCCTTCTTCCTGCTTCAGTTCTTGAATATGATAAGAAGCGGAATATTGGTGAAGCAGCACTCTATGGAATCCATTACGACGACACGGAATACGACTATATGCAACACCTCCGGACAGTGGGCGCGCAGGATGATGGCGTAGAGAGTATCATGATTGAAGCACCAATTATGAAGAACAATAGGGGAAAAGGGATAATAAAGGATGACTTGTTCATACCTCAGGAAGCATTACCCTCTACCTCAGAGCTACCTCGAAATTATGAGTCTCAACAGGCCATCCCTGAAAGCATTGCCGGATTTCAGCCAGATATGGATCCTCACCTTCGACAGGCTTTGGAAGCCCTGGAGGACGACGCTTTTGTGGACGACAATCTGACCGACGACTTTTTTAGTGAGCTGGTAGATGGTGGTGAACGAGGTCCAGAGGAAATACAATTTGATTTTGACGAAAATAATATCGAAGATTCAAAGGATAGGGGGTATCATGAGGATGAGCACGATGACTCATCATCAGGACTCAGTTGGGAGGAGAGATTTGCTCAATTTAAGAGAGTTCAAGCCGGGGAGGAGATAGATTCAACCAGTGATGATGAATTTGCATCAGAAGGTGGCGATACTATTAGAGAACTACCAACAATTTCCGTTCTTGGTGGTAAAGGAAAAAGGAGGCGAAAGGGTAGCAGTGATGCCTCTGGTTATACCATGAGTAGTTCGTCGATGCATCGAAATAAAGCACTTCAGATGCTTGATGAACGATTTGATCGGGTATGTTCTTGTCAACCCATGTCATGTAATGCCAATCATGCTTTCCAGATAATGCAAAAAGAGTATCGCGAAGAAGTCATGGAACAACCAGCATCCGATGAGGATACTGATGAAGTTCCTGAACTCATCACCTCGCGCGAAGACTTTGATTCAATGGTCAATGAATTCCTTCAAAATTACGAAATACTCGGGAAGAAGATGAAACCAAAACTTGAAGGTGATACGCCCATCAATAAATTAGACACAATCCGAAATGCTCTGCGGCAAGTACGAATCAATGACGATGCCGACGACGAAGCACACGATTTGATGTCCTTGGAAGATATGTCTAAGGAAGATAGATGGGATTGCGAGACCATCCTTAGTCTGTATCTCCACAAGTTTTCATTTCACAAATGCTCAGACTTGATTAGCAACCCACTCTAATTTGGAGAACTATCCTCGCATCATCCGCGTTCACAACACGAAGCGCATACCGAAAATAACTTTAGATTCGAGGACTGGTTTTCCCTTGGTGAACGGCTCGCCTAGAAACCCATCAAGGTGTACAGCGATAACAGAGAACAACCTTGAGGATACTAAACCAGAAATGGCGTGTGAGTACCTACTTGTCATGACCGGCAGTGTCGTTTCATCCTTCTCAGCTCACAAACATATCACGATTTCCCGTCCTCGAAACGAGACAAAGGAAGATAAAAAAGCTCGGAAAATGGCTGCAAGATCAGAAAAGCAAAATCGACGGATAGAGAAACAAGAGATGAAAGAACAGTTTGCGGCAGAATTAAAGGTTCAGAAACGGGTGCTGGCAAATAAAACTCAACGTGTAAAAAGATTGTGATAAACAAGTATCTAAATAGTGGTAGGCTCAGATACTCGTGACATCTGATCTAAATCGTCAGAAGCACCGAATTCCACCCGGAGGCCTCTGGCAGCTTCTTTACAGTAACATACTCATGCGCTCAATTTCAACCACTTTTCTTTTGATTGTGACCGTTGTTCTAGTCCTTTCATCCTCTGGAACCTATGCTTTCGGTGCTGGTGACATACCGGACTTCTCATTTCTGAATGGTGACAATTCTCCTTCGGATGGGTCCCCACTGGCAGCTGAGGATGTTTACCAGACAAGGCATTTAGACATGGTGATATTGAGAGTATCTTGGAAAATTTGGCCAAACAAGCTGGTCATGCCGGACTAGGTGGTGGACTTTTAGTGCTTGCGTCCTCGATAATCAGCCCGACGTCAGGAGGACCTAAATTCAGTAAAATGGACGTTAAGCGAGTGTATTTCGTATTTTCCTGAATTATTGCCCCGTTGGCCTATCTTATTAGCCTCATTCCAAGGGGAATTGGCTTCGAGATTATTCTCAAGTAGGCTTTAATCGTCATGTATCCCTGATAACACCATGACATGGGCATAGGCCATGGACATCGCTGGTCTCAGCAAACTCTCAGCTGACACTATCACTCTGATCATCTCTGTCCTGGGTTTTATGGTATGATCCTGTTAACATCAGCCTCAATTATGGTTTAATCTATCCAGACCTTTGGTTATGCGACTCGGGAATTTGAGGTCACGCAGGGACGTCTTGGTGTATACCTTCCCGTCGTATGTCCTTTCCCTCGAATCTGCGGTGTTCGAGAACTGACGAGTCATCTTAGGAGCACATTGATAACCCGAAGTACGAAAATTGAATATCCTACATTCCGGATCTCGGACATAACCTTTGATTTCAGGGGATATGCAGAAGTAGAGGGTGATGCCAGGAGCACTCATCCCAAACTTCGGCCTCCGGTCGAGGATCGTGAGTTGGAGATCGATGAACGGACTGGAATGAAGGTAGATATTTCGCATGTGTGGAAATCGAAATGTTGGACTCTGCTCCAGAAATATATGGCATCGGAAAACGAAGGTTTCGACACTTCGACTGCCTGCATTCGTCGCACTCTGAAAGCATGCATAGAATGTGGCCGTCGTGCCAGGGGCGAGGAGTGTGTCGATCTATTTGAGGCATATCGTTTGCTCGGCACGGGTCTTCACACACTTGAGGATCTGTTAGCTCACAGCAATTGGTGTGAGATAGCTCTGAGGAAGATGGGTTATGAAGAGGTCTTTTGTCACGTTGGAGATAATGGTCTGTCCCTCGTCATTCTCCGTCGACTGTCCTGAACTACAATATATCCATTAGTGATCGTTGATACTCCTAACGGTCCTGCACCACCTCTCGTAACCGGGACATTTGGAGGTGAGCTGATGCTCAGGCTTACGTTTACTTTAAATAAACGATGCTATTTTTTCATAGGTGCGGATTTCTTGCACTCTCTACTTGGAGAAACACAGGAGTAAGTCCCAACGTAAGACTAGATTCCCGGAGATTCTCAAAATCTCGCAGTCACCTGAGCCAGGCTAGCGTAACCGATCTTGCGGCCAAGATGAATGAGGCAAGTGAAAATGGATAGTCCCGTGGAAGACTAAGTGACGGTGTTCAGGCATCTGAAGGAGAAGACTCAAACTTCAAGGCTTTTGAGGCGATTATCGGCAAACTCCCGATTGGTGGGAACGATGAAACGATGAGCCAAGGTCAACAGATACACGAGCAATCGAAGGTTTATCATTTCGACCCCGATAACATTGCTCCTCCCGAAGTTCAACGCCAGCTGATCGATCTGCTCAAATGGCGCGATCAAATTATGAGAAATATCACCGAGGTAATCGAAAAAATCCCTGGTTTGAGTGACCTAGTGGAGGAGTTCACAAACACATTGAACACCTGTATGTAGTACTCATATTCTTACCGGGTAATCACTTATCAGTCACCCCATGGCAGTCGTTTACACTGTTTTGGCACCCTACCTCACTGTGAATTAAGCTCCCTGTCACTTTACGGCATACAGACTCATTCAACCGTATAGCCAATAATCACTTCTGTGATTGGTGTTTTGAGCGAAGGAAGCAAAGCTGTTATCAACAATGAAGATGAATACCGCGTTTGTATCGACAATTCTAACATATCAACAGGCACTCAATCCCTTTCTGGCAGGTATTTGACGATCCAGATGCCTCCGATCCGTCCCATAGTATTCTTTCCAAGGTCTGAAAACATAATATTAAATTTTCGATTGCTCTATTAAAATTTAGTTCTAGGACCACTTTGGCCTCATCCTAAATGAACCGGCGGGAAAGATAGCCCAGATTGTAGTTCAATACACTGTTGGCTTGATTGTCAAGGTGAGTGATCAGCCTGAAATTGAATTTCAAAGTTCAAATTTTTTCTCTTCAGGCGTGGTCGGATGACAGTGATCCTG
>Ga0153941_1000135_pt1 | contig 35363 bp, 27 predicted proteins | sample TSNJ025MetaG_FD_104733 | JGI IMG/M metagenome (GOLD analysis project Ga0153941, IMG submission 104733) | Attine ant fungus gardens microbial communities from New Jersey, USA - TSNJ025 MetaG | ecosystem: Host-associated > Fungi > Mycelium > Unclassified | place: USA: New Jersey, Brendan T. Byrne...
AGTATGCGAAAACAGCCGGTTGAAAAAACCTATGTCTGCTTTTATTTGCAAAAGCAGGCATAGGTTTTTCCTATGCATATAGATATTTATTTGATATTATATAATGGCAGCGTTTTTATGTTATTATTTATGATAAAGTTAATTGAAAGGACTTATCCATATGAAACCATCTATTGTTGATTACCCGAGAGTGGGAGCGTTGAGAGAATTAAAATTCGCATCGGAAAAATACTTTAAGAAAGAAATATCGACAGATAGTTTGCAGGAAATGGGCGCAGAAACAAACCCAGTCTTGAGAATCTGGTTGAAGAGGCGAGGCAAATAAGATATGAAGCTATCTAACATCATAAACAACCGAGTGACGTTTTCATTTGAAATTTTCCCGCCAAAAAGAACTGCTTCTATTCAGACTATTTACAGCACGCTCGATGTACTACATAAATTAAATCCCGACTTTATCAGCGTAACGTATGGGGCGGGCGGCAGTGGAAACGCCCGTGCTACTAGCGAAATTGCATCTGCAATCAAAAATCAATACAAAATTGAAAGTTTAGCCCATTTACCTTGTGTGGGCCTTACAAAAAAAGATGTGCTTTCACAATTGGAATATTTTAAGCAAAATGGAATTGAAAACATCCTAGCGCTTCGTGGAGATATTTCAGACCCTCTACAGCCCAGCGGAGATTTTTCATATGCCAGCGATATGATTGCGTTCATTAAAGAACATGGAGATTTTGATATAACAGCGGCCTGCTATCCTGAAGGGCATACAGAGTCAAAAAATCTCATTGAAGACATATGCAATTTAAAAAGAAAGGTGGATTCTGGTGCGGATCAGTTAATTACACAGCTTTTCTTTCAGAATGATTATTTTTACAGATTTAAAGAGCGCTGCTCCCTTGCAGGAATCCATGTTCCGATTGAAGCTGGCATCATGCCTGTGGTGAATAAAAAGCAAATTGAGCGCATGGTATCCCTTTGCCATGTAGAACTACCGCAAAAATTTATTGCAATGATGAACCGGTACGAAAATAATTCTGATGCAATGCGTGACGCAGGTATTGCTTATGCAATCGATCAAATTGTTGATCTTATTGCGCAGGGTGTTGATGGTATCCACCTCTATACAATGAACAATCCTTACATTGCGACAAAAATATATGAGGCGGTTCACAGGCTGATTGTAGCCTGACAAAACAAAGACTTCACTCAAACATAGTGAGGTCTTTGTTTCGTCTATTCTAAAATAGGATATCCGTAACGAGCGATCAAGCCTTTTAATTCATTGATATAATTAAGGGCCATTGTACTTAATGGCGTTTTTTCATTGGCAATCCAACCTATCCGCATTGTCTCATCCGTGTCCAGCTTTACGGCAATAATATTACTTCCATTTAAATCGCTGTTTAATATTCCACTGGAAATGGTATATCCGTTCAAGCCAATGAGCAGATTAAAGAGCGTCGCCCGGTCACTCACATGAATTGCTTTTTTATGGGGCATGGTGCTTAATATTTCCTCTGAAAAATAGAAGGAATTATATGTTCCCTGCTCAAACGCAAGGCATGGGAAATTATCTAATTCTTCTAAACAAATCTTCTTCTGCTTGGCCAGAGGATGTGACGCGCTGATAAACGCATGCGGTTCGGCATCGAATAAGGGAGTGAAAAACAAATGGTTTTCGGTCAATAGTTTTTTCAAAACTTTTTCATTAAAGCTGCTGAAATAGATAATTCCAATCTCGCTGCGAAAAAATGCCACATCTTCAATAATTTCGTAGGTTCTCGTTTCGCGAAGAGTAAATTCATATTCATCTGCTTCAAGAGAAGAAATAAGATTGACAAAGGCACTTACGGCAAATGCATAATGCTGGGTAGACACCGAGCAAAGTTGTTTTGACGGTTTTGCGTTCAGGTATCTTTGTTCCAGAAGCTCGGTTTGTTCAATAATCTGCCTTGCATAAGAAAGGAACTCGCTGCCTTCTGCCGTCAAGGAAATACCTTTGGTTGTACGATGGAATATTACAATTCCAAACTCCACTTCAATTTCCTTAATTGCTGCTGAAAGACTCGGTTGAGAGATAAATAATTGTCTCGCCGCTTCAGTAATGGAACCGCATTCTATCACTTTGATAATGTATTTTAATTGTTGTAATGTCATATAATTTTCTCCATAGTTTTTACCTATATGCTACTCTGCAAACTGCTGGAAGTCAAATGAATAAAACAAGCCCTGATATTTGCAGCAGGAGCCCAATTACAATTTAGTCATAGAATTGATTATAACTTCGCTTCATGCGTCCGTTTGATTTAGTCATCGGATAAAGGCTGGCGTTAGGCTGCGAACGCAGGTTCGTGGCTTTTTTTATTTGTTATTACTTTTAAAAACTTTAAAAAAGTTTAAAAGCCCGGGGCAATTCGTTATTCTTGTAATAGCAGCCTATTTTGCCGTACAGCGCGTACGGACAGTAGCAAGACTATATTCTGAAAAATTTATGGAGGTGTATTTTTGATGAAATCCAAAACACACGGTGCAGCTTCAACTACTGTTGAACATCCCTTTATGGCCTTCAAGATCGGTCCGTTGCCATTGCCACTCTACCTTGTTTTGGCTGCTATCGTTATTGCCGCTTCGGTGTATGGCAAACTGCCGGCCGATATGATCGGCGGCATCGCCGTCATGATGGTCATGGGCATGCTGCTGGGCGACATCGGCATGAGAGTGCCGGTGCTAAAGGAAATCGGCGGGCCCGCTATCTTGTCAATTTTTATCCCGTCCGTCATGGTTTTTTACAATCTGATTAACCCCGCGTCCATGAAAGCGATTACAGCTTTTATGAAAGGCTCCAACTTTCTATATTTTTATATTTCGTGTCTTGTTACCGGCAGTATTTTAGGCATGCAGCGGGTCGTGCTCATTCAAGGTTTTCTCCGAATGTTCGTTCCCTTGTTTGTCGGCACCTTGGCCTGTATTGCGGCCGGTGTCGCAGTCGGAACGCTTACTGGCATCGGCGCGTATCGCTCCTTTTTTTATGTTGTCATTCCTATTATTTCAGGCGGTGTAGGCGAGGGGATTTTGCCTCTGTCTCTGGCTTATGCCGAGATTACCGGCCTTACTAACGACAAAATTATTCCCCAGCTTATCCCCGCTGCCATGCTTGGGAATGTTTTCGCTATAATGGTAGCCGGATATTTGCGCCGATTGGGGGAGAAGCGCCCCGAGCTTTCGGGCAATGGCATGCTTGTTAAAACAGGTGACGACGATTTACTCCGGGCTGCCAAGACCGTAGAGAAACCTGTCGAATTCCCGCTGATGGGCGCCGGTTTGCTTTTAGCGATGAGCTTCTTTATTTTTGGGCAAGTGGCGAATTTGTTTATCCCCATTCCCGCGCCCATCATTATGATTTTTTCCGCAGCGCTCATTAAAGCTTTCGGCATTATGCCCGCTAAAATGGAGCAAGGGGCATACCACCTTTATCGCTTTATTACAAGCAGCCTGACATGGCCGCTTCTCGTCGGCATCGGCGTGTTGTATACGCCGTGGAAAGACGTTGTTGCCGCCATAACCCCTGCCTATATTGCCACCTGTTTTGCAACGGTGGCCGCAATGATTGCTTCCGGGTTCTACATTGCTAAGTACCTGAAAATGTATCCAATCGAATCGGCCATTATTACAGGCTGCCACAGCGGCCTGGGCGGTACGGGCGACGTCGCCATACTATCGGCTTCCAACAGGATGGAACTAATGCCGTTTGCCCAGATCTCGACCCGCATCGGCGGCGCCTGTATGGTGGTTATTGCCGCTGTCGCTATGCGGCTGCTGGGATAATTTGCAAGGAGGGAAGCGTTATGAACAAGCTAAAACAAGCACAGGCCGGCACGTTAGAGTCGAACGACATCGCCATTACGGTTGGTCCTGCGGCCGATGGCGGCATTGTCATCGAATTGCAAAGCCTGGTGATGGAACAATATGGCGATCAAATTTGGAAAGTTATTAGAGATACTGTAATAGAGCAGGGCGTGAGCGGCATTATATTAAGGCCGTTGACCGAGGAGCGCTGGACTGCACCATAAGGGCTCGGACGCTTGCTGCGCTGGCTCGTGCCGGTGTTATGCATAAGGAGGCGGGATTATGAGGCTGAGACGAACACTGTTGTTTGTACCCGGCAATAACTCGGGTATGCTGCAAAATGCCGGGATACTAGGGGCAGATGCTATCATCTTTGACCTGGAGGATGCCGTTGCGCCGCGCGAAAAGGACGCCGCTCGACTGCTCGTTTGTCAGGCATTGAAAACAGTGGATTACGGCGCCTGTGAAAAAATAGTGCGGATTAATCCTATTGATGCTAGCGCGCAAGAGGATATTGCCGCCGTTGTTCCATACCGTCCTGACGCTATATTACTGCCGAAAGCTAATAAAGCCGAGGACGTGTGGCAGGTTGTGGAGTGGATAAAGGCTGCAGAAGCGCAAGATCAGCCACCGATAAGTATTATTGCCTTGCTCGAAACGCCGCTCGGTATTGTAAATAGCTTTGCTGTTGCATCGGCTCACCCCCGCATCGTCGCTATCGCACTTGGCGCGGAAGATTAGCGGCCGGCCTGGGTGCGCCACGAACCAAACTCGGTCAGGAGATTTTTACTGCCCGTACACTGCTGGTTAATGCGGCTGCGGCTGCGGGTATCCAAGCCATCGATACGCCTTTTACCGATGTTGTCGATGATACGGGCTTAGCCGCAGATGTTGCCTTTTCCAAAAGCCTGGGCTTCACAGGTAAACTCGTTATCAATCCCCGCCACGTCGATACTGTTCATCAAGCCTTTAGCCCCAGTGCGGCTGAAATCCACTGGGCTCATAGGGTAGTGGCGGCCATCAGACAGGCTGAGGCACAAGGAAGCGGCGCAATTTCGCTCGATGGTAAAATGATTGATAAGCCAATTGTCGATCGCGCCGAAAGATTGCTGCAACTGGCCCGCACGCTCGGATTGGAAGGAGAGGATTTACAATGAGAAACAGCATTGGCCATGAAATACCTGACTTTATTGAAGGATACACAAATGTCAGGCCTTTTAGCGGCGCATTTGCGATGAAGCCCGACATGCTGCGGCAAGCGACCGCCGTCAAAATGCGCAGGCCCTCGGACAGTAAGCTTGTCGAAAGCGTTGAGCAAGTATTCCGGCTCATTCCGGTGAGGGACGGCATGACGTTGTCGTTTCATCATCATTTCCGCAACGGCGATGGTGTCGTCAATTTGGTGCTGGCGACGGCAGCCAGGTTAGGGATTAAAGACCTAACAGTCGCTATTAGCTCTGTCTTTCCTGTCCATGCTCCCCTGTTGGAGCATGTCAGGCGCGGTGTTGTCACCGGGCTTGATACCAATTATATGTCGGGACCGGTGGCCGATGCTGTTTCCCAGGGCGTTTTCAGCCGGTCGGTCATTATGCGGACACATGGCGGCCGGGCACGCGCCATTGAGTGTGGCCAGCTCAAAATCGATGTCGCCTTTATTGCGGCACCTGCGGCTGACGATTATGGCAATATCAACGGTGTGATGGGCCCGGCAGCCTGCGGTTCTTTGGGTTACGCCATGCCTGACGCCGAGTATGCCGATTATGTGGTGGCCGTTACCGATTACCTTTGCGATTATCCTTTGTCGCCCGTTTCCATACCGCAGACCAGGGTGGACTATGTGGTAAAGGTTGACGCGATCGGTGATCCCAAGGGAATTGTTTCGGGTAGTACCAAGGTAACAAAAGACCCTGTAGGCCTAAAAATTGCCAGAACGGCAGCAGGCGTTATCAAGGCAGCCGGGCTCATTAAAGACGGCATTTCTTTTCAAACAGGAGCAGGCGGGGCGTCGCTGGCCACCGCACACTATATCGGCAACATGATGGAGCAGGACGGTGTCACTGCCAGCTTTGCCATGGGCGGCATTACGAGCTATATGGTCAACATGCTCGAGAGCGGCCTGCTACGAAAAATTATGGATGTTCAGGGGTTTGACCTTGAAGCTGTCCGTTCTGTCGGTGCTAATCCCAACCATATTGAGGTAAGCGCCGGCGTATACGCTAATCCGTTTAATTCAGGCTGTATCGTAAATAAGCTTGATACTGTATTTTTAGGCGCTACGGAAATTGACACAGATTTTAATGTTAACGTCACAACAGGCTCCAACGGGCTTATTATGGGAGGTTCAGGCGGACACAGCGATGCGGCGGCGGGCGCCAAGCTGACGCTCATTGTCGCAAATTTGCTGCGGGGGCGGTTGCCCATAGTTGTGGATAAAGTACTGACGGCCACAACACCCGGGGAAACGGTAGACGTGCTGGTGACTGAGCGCGGCATAGCCGTCAATCCGTTGCGTCCCGACCTTTTGGAAAAGGTCAAGGCGGCAGGGCTGCCGGTGAAAGATATCGTCCAGCTTAAGCAGGAGGCTGAACAGATCGCCGGAGTGCCTAAGTCTGTTAAGATGGGCGACCGCATCGTCGCGGTTGTCGAGTACCGTGACGACACTATTATTGATGTTGTCCGGCAAGTGATGAGCTAGGCGCTATATGGTCGGCGGATAACAAAAGGAGTCGACTGATAATACCCCAAAAGCATGCAGCCAATGTTTTTAGAAACATTGGCTGCATGCTTTTTATCACCTGACCGCTTTCCGGTGGCCACTTATCCGATGACTAAACCGCGTCTAACTCCCGCTTCTGCAAGCGGGAGTTAAGAGCGGCCAGTTCCTGGATAAGATCGATTATCGGATGGAACAAAAATCTCCACCTGAAGCTAAGTATCTCTTTATCGTCAATAATCTGAGAATAGTCACTTGATAGCTATACATCCAATAAATGAACGTTGCACTCCATTTTAATGCAAAGCAGATAGTACTGTTTATTGCGGGTAAAGTAACAGCGACGCTAGAGGCTTTGATTTTATTGTTTCTACCTTCTAAGCAGCGTACCCTGTAGTTTTGCAAAAAAATGAGAAAAAAAGAGCTTGGAAATCCAATAAACACAGGAATTCGAGCTCTTCTTTTATGTCAAAAATTCATAGCGTTATTTTTTTGTTGTTTCGTAGCAAATAGGAATTTCGGTGCCATTAACAAGAAGGCTTCCTTTTTTCCCCTGGTCGGTTGGTTTTTTTGCCTACTGCTTCCGAAGCAAAAGGCGCTTTGACCATATAACCATCGAAACTTGGCCATTCCCAACCGATTCCGTCAAGCTCGTTATAGCTAAACAATCCTAAAAGATGTTTTAGTTACTAAAATAAGTTGACAAAAATATTTTAGTAGCTATATAATTATTATGGAGTGATAGATTGCAAGCAATCCTACTCACCTCGATACGCTCTATATATAGCGTATCTGCTTGCCCGGTTCACAAACACTTTTAATTTGTTTTTGTGCCTTGAGCCAAGTGCCACTCTAAACACGCAGAGAAAGAAGTGTGACCTAAAATGAACGCTAAAATAGTTGAAATGCTGTATCAAACAGTAAACATATTCAACGCAGAGACTAAGCAGCCCAGAGATTACGGCACCGAGCAGCTAATGTATCATTCCGAGGTGCATTTAATTAGCGCAATCTTTAACCATAAGGAGGCAAACGCGAGTGAATTGGCTCAAGTATTAGGCATAACAAACGGGGCTGTCTCACAGGTGGCGAATAGACTGGTTAAAAAAGGACTTATCGAGAGATATAAACTGGCCGGAAATAAGAAGGAAACCTATTTCCTATGTACCGAGAAAGGTGAGAAAGTGCACTATGGGCATGAAGATTACCATGAAAAAGTGCTTGTTGAGGCAATGAAATATATAGATTCCTTGGATCACGATAAGGTCGAGGCAATTGCTACATTTCTGAATAAAGTGAATGAAGGGGTATCTCGTATGTAATACGTAGTCTCTTGTAGAATGATTTAGCTACTAAATAAAAAATGGCATAATCGATGTTTTAGTTGCTAAACAAATTCTTCTGGGAACAACAGATCTGCCCAATATATTGTTCGCTTGTTCAGAGCGGTAATTCTAGCTGATGGGACCGACAATATCGGGTGAATCGGATAAAGTAAGAAGGTTTCACCGGATATTGAGCAATTTTTAGCGGGGTGAGCATTCATCATGATCAATAAAAAATTGGTTATCACGATTTTCTTTGTGGTAATCGCGGTGGGGGGCGCAGGCTACAAATATTTTGAGCCGGCAGCAACCGGTATTACGGCTACTGGTACGATTGAGGTAACCAGGGCGGATATTATGCCTAAGGTAAACGGTTATTTGACGGGATTGAAGATAGAAGTAGGCGATAAGGTAACTTTAGGGCAGGTGACAGCAAAAGTAACCAGAGTAGATTTAGAAGCCCAGGTAATCAGGGATGAAGCGGCATTAGCCAAAGCCGTAGCCCAGCTCAGAGATCTGGAGGCCGGTCCTCGCATTCAGGAACGGCAGGAACTTAGGGCTACGTTGGCTTCCAGCCGCTCGGTATACGATAAAGCCTGGCTGGATTATGAGCGATATCAAACCCTGTATCAATCTGGTGCTATCTCAGCTCAGCAACTGGACACCGCCCGCTCTAATCTGGATGTGGCCAGGAGCTCGCTGGAGGCAGCAATGCAGCGGCTAAGCCTGAGCGATGAAGGTAATCGTACTGAGGTTATTGAGGCTCAGCGGCTGGAGGTGGAGCGCAGCAAGGCGGTGCTAATTGCCAGTAAGACGCTCGTAGAAGATACTGTACTCAGCAGCCCCCTTGGCGGTCTTGTTTTGTCTAAGAATTACGAGAACGGCGAGTATGTCAGTCCCGGGGCTGCTGTGCTAACTGTCGGTGACATGAATGCCTGCTGGGTTAAGGTCTATGTGCCGTCAACCCACCTAGGTCTGATAGCTGTCGGGCAGCATGCCGACGTTAAGGTGGACTCTTATCCGGGACGGGTGTTCCAGGGAGAGATAAAGGAAATCAGCCAAAATGCCGAATACACGCCGCGCCAGAGCATTACGCAAAACGAACGGGCCAATTTAGTCTTTGCTGTCAAAGTAAAAATTGACAACACGGAAGGTATACTAAAGCCGGGAATGCCTGCCGATGTGGTGCTAAAATGATTGTTCTGTCAGCAGTTACGAAACAGTTTGGTGATATGATCGCAGTCGATAATCTCAACCTTGAGGTTGCGGCAGGCACTATCTTGGGCCTAGTGGGGCCGGACGGAGCCGGCAAAACGACAACGATCCGGATGATTACCGGCGTTATGGATGCCACATCCGGAAGTATTAGTCTGCTAGGCAGTGAGGATGTAGAGGCTGTTAAAGATCAGATCGGCTATGTTCCTCAGAAATTCAGCCTATATGGAGATTTAACAGTTATGGAAAATATCCGATTGATAGGAAGACTGTATGGCGTACCTGTTGTGGAGATGGAAAAGAAGGCTGCAGAGATTTTGTCTTTTACGGAATTATTGCCTTTAAAAGATCGTCTGGCCGACACTTTAACCGGCAGCATGAAGCAAAGACTGGCTTTAGCTGCAGGATTGATACACAAGCCCAAAGTGGTTTTTCTTGATGAGCCGACAACTGGATTTGACCCTGCCTCGCGGCGCGAATTTTGGCAGATGCTGTATTGTTTGAACAAGGAGGACATGACTGTATTTGTATCTACGCCCTATATGGATGAGGCTGAATTTTGCAACCGTATTGCTTTCATGTATAGTGGAAAAATTATTGGGTGCGATACACCGCAAGGGTTGAAAAAAAACTATCCCCATCGGCTTTTGGAGCTTAGTGTCGCTAATAAAGATATTAAAAAAAATTTACAAGGCGCTCCAATTAGGGATATCAATGCTTTCGGGGCTAAATATCATTTGGTTGTGGATGAGGTGGAGCAGGCGAGAGATTGGATTAATTTAACTTTGGGCAAGGCAGGGATTGCAGTAGTTTCTCTGGAGGAAGTAGCTCCTACGTTAGATGATGTCTTTGTGGCTTTAGTGGGAGGTTAACTATGTATTGAGACACGGTAGATGACGCGTGCATTTGGCAGCTTCATTGCGGTTAATAAGGTGTCGTTGCAGATAACCGGGATTATTTATGGATTTCTTGGTTTAGAAGCTCTGTTAAAATATTAGAATTGAAGAAATGTTATATGGCTGATCTTACATTCAGCAAAACTTTTTCTCAGTGCTGAGTACAAAATAATTCAGCCATCATTAGAAAATCTATTTTTATTATTCCAGAAAAGGAGGTTCCAGCGTGAGACGGCTATGGGCGCTGCTTACCAAGGAGTTTATCCAGATGCGTAGAAATCGCTCAAATTTGAGATTGATAATTGGTATGCCGATTATACCGGTGCTTGTATTGGGTTTTGTAATGAACACCGATGTCAAGCATCTGCCAACAATAGTTTTTGATCAGTCGTTACAGCAAGAAGGGCGGGACCTTTTATCTTCTTTTGAAGCAAGCGAATATTTTGATGTTAAATATGTAGCGAAAAGTAATCAGGACGTAAATGATGCGATTGCACAAGGTAAAGCTAAAGTAGGTATTATCATTCCGCCGGATTTAACCGATAACGTCAAACATAATCGCAGCACCGTGCTGCAAGTTATTGTTGATGCTACCGAATCTTCGGCGGCTTCATCAGCAGCTAGTGCAGCGCAACAGATTGGGCAAATAAAATCTCAGGAAATTTTAGCCAAACGCGGCGACAAAGCTGAAATGCCTTATGATATCAGGATTCGGGCATGGTATAATCCTGATTTTGTTAGTGCTTATTATAAGGTTACTGATGCGATTGGTGCAATACTGACAATCACTATGGTGTTGTTTACTAGTATGACTATTATACACGAGAGAGAGTGGGGGACCATGGAATACCTGATTGTCACTCCGCTTAAGTCATGGGAATTGATAGTTGGCAAGATTATGCCGTATACTCTTATCGGATATATACAGGCAACAGTCTCCCTGTTGGTTGGGACTTTGGCTTTTGACCTGCCGCTATGCGGTAGTATTGCTCTATTTTACGTACTTTCTTCTTTATATATCTTCGCTTCTTTATCCTTAGGAATTCTAATTTCCACCATTGCCAAAACAAAGCTGCAGGCATTGCTGCTATCCATTGGTGTCATTTATTCAAGCCTTCTGCTTTCTGGTTTTATGGTTCCACGTGCGGCCATGCCGCTTTTTTTTCAAACACTGGGTAATTTAATCCCCTTAACTTTTTATCTGGAAATTCTACGTGGAGTTCTTCTTAAAGGTACTTCTATCAAATTCCTATGGTCGCAAATCCTTACACTGATGATCTTGAGTGCTGCGTTCTTGACAGCAAGCATTTTGAAATTCCAGAAAAAAATTATCTGATGGTGCCTCATTAACCTCAACAGCCAGAGGAACGAAAGAACCGTCCCCTGACTAGTATTTTAAAAAAGTGGAATACTAAATTGAACGTGTACACTATCATACGCTGTCTACGCTTATAGGCTGGAGATGAGCAGCTCTACCAGGGGGATGAAATGGATAAGGGATTATCAGCATGGCACTTGACTATGATGGCCTTGGGAACAGTCATTGGCGGTTCCTTTTTTCTGGGATCAGCCGTAATCACTAAAACTGCGGGACCTTCTATTCTAATTGCATATCTATTAGCTGGGGCACTGGTCTATGTTATTCTGTTTTCTCTGTCCGAAATGACCGTAGCCGACCCGACCCCAGGTTCGTTTCGTACTTTTGCGCAAAGAGCTTATGGGGAGGGTGTAGGTTTTGTAGTAGGTTGGGTGTACTGGACCGGACTTGTTCTGGCTATGTCCAGTGAAGCGATGGCTGCCGCTATCCTGCTGAAGGTGTGGCTGCCGGGGATTTCTATTGTCCTTGCCGGATCAGCTATTATTATTGCCGTCACCTTGCTGAACTTACTTGGCGCTGAACAACTGAGCAAGCTGGAAAGTGGCTTGGCGGTGGTGAAAATTTTTGCCATTATCGGTTTTATCCTGCTGGCATTCAGCCTAATAGGAGGTTTTGTACAAGGGGTGCCTGCAATTGGAATATCCGTTCTTGCCACAGAATCTTGGTTCCCCTCAGGACTTGGCGGGCTGGCAGGTAGTATGCTCATTGTCGTGCTAACCTTTGCTGGTTTTGAAATCATCGGTTTAGCGGCATCTGAGGCCAGTAATCCTAGACGGACGGTCCCACAGGCTATTCGTTATACAGTCGTATCTTTAGTCGGAATATATCTTCTAGCTTTTCTATCCTTACTGCTACTAATTCCCACTGCGGTACTGTCAGAAAATGAAAGCCCCCTGGTGGCAGCTTTGGCAAGATGGGGGCTGACCTGGGCGGGAACTGTTATGAATGTTGTACTGATCATTGCAATCCTATCAACGATGCTTGCGGCGATGTTTGGCCTTGGGCGGATGGTTAGGTCGCTGGCAGCCGACGGGCATGCCCCTTCATGGGTTAAGGATGAAGGGAATATTCCCCGCCGCGGGATTTTATTTTCCGGCGCAGGTATGCTTGTCTGTATGGCATTAGGTTTAGTGCTGCCCCAAACGGTATATCTCTTTCTTATCAGCTCCGGCGGTTTTTCGCTACTGTTTTCTTATAGTATTATCCTGGCCACTCACTATAAGTTCCGTAAAACTTGCGGCTGTCCGCCGACAGGACAATGCCAGCTGCCCGGATACCCGTATACATCCTGGCTGGCTATTGTGGGTTGCGGCGCTATTATTGTAAGTATGCCGCTTGTTCCCGGGCAAGGGGCTGGGTTGCTGGCCGGTTTAATACTGGTGGCTCTCTATACTGTAGCTTTCTTTGTTCGGTCCCGGCTTGGTAAAACGGCTAAGGTTCAGCAGAGCATACAATCATCGGCGGTGTTGAGGCCGCAGTTTGAAATGGCGGAAGAGTTACAGCCCAAAATCGGGGAAGACAATGAAACCAAAAGGCCGGAGCTCTGATTTGCATGAAGGCTGACTGACTAAACTGCATGTGGGGGAAATCCGGTTTTAGTAAAATTTCCCGATATATCTTGTAAAATTTTCATAGGGCTATTGACGTTTAATAAAATATATAGGATAATATAAGTAACAAAGAATAATTATCGTTTAGTTGAGAATATCAACGAAGCGATAATTATGAGTCAAAATTTACGCTTGGAGGTAATAGTTTATGTCATTAGTTGGAACTGAAGTAAAAGCGTTTAACGCACAGGCTTATCACAATGGACAGTTTATTGAAGTTACAGAAGCAGATCTCAAAGGCAAGTGGAGTGTAGTATGCTTCTATCCGGCAGATTTTACGTTCGTGTGCCCGACAGAGCTTGAAGATTTACAAAATCAATATGCTTCTTTAAAAGAACTTGGCGTGGAAGTATATTCTGTTTCGACGGATACTCATTTTACCCATAAAGCGTGGCATGATAGCTCAGAAACTATCAAAAAAATCACCTATATCATGATTGGTGACCCTTCACATATACTGGCAAGAAACTTTGAAGTACTTATTGAAGAGAAAGGCCTTGCTGATCGTGGGACATTCATTATTGATCCGGATGGCATCGTGCAGGCAGTTGAAATCAATGCTGGCGGCATTGGTCGTGATGCTTCCACATTGCTTACTAAAATTAAAGCTGCTCAACATATTCGGAAAAATCCTAACGAAGTTTGCCCAGCTAAATGGCAGGAAGGTGGCGTCACATTGAAACCGAGCTTGGATCTTGTAGGAAAGATTTAAGAGGTGGGTTCAATGCGGCTAGATCGTGATATACAAACGCAACTGTCACAGTATCTTGAGTTGCTGGAAGGCGATCTGCTAATTAAAGTCAGTACAGGCAGTGATGACGTGTCTAGCGACATGCTTGCCTTCGTGAATGAAATTGCCGCCATGTCTCCCAGAATTGCAATTGAGAAAACGGAGCAGTTGCCCAAAACGCCTAGCTTTAGTATCAGTCGTGCAGGACAAGAGGGTAAAATCATATTTGCCGGCATTCCCTTGGGACATGAGTTTAACTCTTTGGTATTGGCCTTGTTGCAGGTCAGCGGCAGAGCGCCGAAAGCTGAGCCCAAAATAATCGATCAGATTAAAGCGCTCCAAGGTAAATATCATTTTGATTCTTATGTCAACATGTCGTGCCATATTTGTCCTGAGATTGTACAGGCTCTAAATCTTATGAGTGTTCTTAATCCGGGGATTACTCATACTATGGTGGATGGTTCTATTTTCCGGCAAGAAGTAGAGACAAAGAGTATTATGGCGGTGCCTACCGTTTATTTAAATGGTGAGTTTTTTTTCAGCGGACGGATGAGTGTCGAGGAAATACTCGCCAAACTCGGTAATAGTGCTGATGTGTCCGAGTTTGTAGAGAAAGAGCCGTTTGATGTCCTTGTTGTAGGAGGCGGCCCGGCAGGAGTCAGTGCAGCTATTTATGCAGCAAGAAAGGGTATTCGCACAGGGATTGTTGCCGATCGGTTTGGCGGCCAGGTGAAAGATACTTTTGGAATTGAAAACTTTATCAGCACGAAATATATTGAAGGTCCTAAACTGGTGGCAAATCTCGAGGAACACGTGAAAGAATACCCGATAGACGTAATGCAGCTCCAACGAGGCCGACGCCTGGAAAAGAAGGAGCTGATCGAGCTTGAGTTGGATAATGGCGCGGTCTTAAAGAGTAAGACGTTGATTCTTGCTCTAGGCGCTCGCTGGCGCCAAACTGGCGTACCTGGAGAAGACGAATTTAAAAATAAAGGCGTGGCCTATTGTCCGCATTGCGATGGCCCGGTGTTTAAGGGAAAACGTGTGGCCGTTATTGGCGGCGGCAACTCTGGTATTGAAGCGGCGATTGACCTTGCCGGTATTGTAGAGCATGTCACTGTGCTGGAATTTCTGCCCGAACTGAAAGCGGATAATGTATTACAGCAACGTCTTTACAGTTTGCCGAATGTAACGGTGTTAAAAAATGTTCAGACAAAAGAAATTACCGGCACGGATAAGGTCAATGGCCTTTCTTATATTGACCGTAGCACAGAAGAACTGCATCATCTGGAAATCCAGGGAGTATTTATCCTGATCGGTCTTGTTCCCAATACCGAGTGGCTTAAGGATACTGTAGAATGCAACCGATTTGGCGAGATCATTGTTGACAGCCATGGTGCGACTAATGTGCCGGGAGTATTTTCTGCAGGAGACTGCACAAACAGTCCTTACAAGCAGATTATTATTGCCATGGGATCTGGTGCGAGTGCGGCACTGGGCGCGTTTGACTACTTAATACGCAATTGATTTTTAAAGACGCAAAGGAAAATACAATCCTTTGCGTCTTTTAGTGTTACGTGTTTAGCAGCGATGTTAATACTAAGTCAATATACTTGTAACGGCTGTCCTGGTCGTTGTAATCAAAATGGGCAAGGCATTTTAGCTTGGCGCCTACCAAAACCGGAATCTCCAGACAGCTGAACATCTGGAATATTTTCATTGTTAACTCAGTTTCTGTCGCCTGTGTTTGAATAGCTTGTTGTATCGATATTTGTAATTTATTTAAACCGGTTTGCTTCATAAATTCAAAATATTCAATAGTCGCAGTAGAATCATGAAATATTTGGTCGACAAAATTACGAAAAATATCCGGATACTTCAGGGTATAGTCAGCATAGCTTCTAAGAAAATTTCGGATTCTTGTTTCCGGAGGCACAGATAGATCATCAAGATAATCATAAGAAGTCAGCAGCTTGCGGGTGAAAATTTTTAATGCTTCATTAACAGCCATATCTTTGGAGCCAAAATAGTAGTTTATAGTAGCTACATTTACATCTGCCATGGCAGCAATTTGACGACTTGTTGCATGCTGGACACCTTGTGTATCAATAATCCTTAAAGTTGCATTAAGAATCTTCTCTTTAGGTGACAATTTGTTCCCTACGACGTTCAAAGGACCCACTTCCTTTACACAGCTTTCAGCATTGCAGAGAGAATAAAACATTGCTCTTCGTTTACACTATCAACATGAAGCGAGTTATTATTTATGGCATATTAGGCTGGTGCCTTGAAATTATCTGGACAGGAGCCGGCTCACTGCTCACCGGAGATGTCCGCTTGACGGCCAAGACTTATTTGTGGATGTTTCCTATATACGGTTTAACCGCATTATCGTTTGAGCCATTGCATGATGCAATCCGCCACCGGCAGGTATGGGTGCGCGGAACAGTTTGGATGCTGCTTTGTTTTGCGGTAGAATATCTCACAGGCTGGCTGCTGCGTAGTATAGTTGGCACAATACCCTGGGATTATTCCGACGCCTTTTTCAATATCCACGGGATAATCCGTTTAGATTATGCACCGGCATGGTTTGGCGCAGGTTTATTGTTTGAAAAAATTCATGATTGGCTCGTACCCCATCTTCCGCGGAGATGCAGATAATTTCGGCGTGCATTGCTCAAGTGCCGTTTTTGGCCACAGATAACATTAACTTAATCCGGTTCAACTGATTTACTTCACTCGCACCAGGGTCATAGTCAATCGGAACAATATTGACGTCAGGGTAGCAGCGGCGCAGTTCTCTCAGCAGTCCTTTGCCGGTTATCTGATTGGGTAAGCAGGCAAACGGCTGTAAGCATACGATCGCCTTTACGCCACAATGAACTAACTCAACCATTTCACCGACCAACAGCCAGCCCTCACCGGCCATGTTACCCAACGATACATGCTGCCTGGCCATCTTGGCTGTTTTTTCAATAGTAGATGGCGGCGTAAAGCGTTTGCTGGCAGCTAGTGCCTTACAGAGATGGCGGCGATAAAACTCAATAAGCTTGATAAACAGATTGCCTTTAAATTTATCGAGCCAGCTGCCTGACAGTAAGTCATAATGAACCTTGTGATCATAGCCGCTATACAAGAAGAATTCAACCATGTCGGGCACAACAGCTTCTGCGCCCTCACTTTCCAGCAACTCGACAAGATTGTTGTTGGCTGTCGGATGATACTTAACTAAAATTTCGCCAACTATGCCGACCCGCGGCTTAATCTGATGCTCATCAATTTCCAGGTTGTCAAAATCCCTGACGATACTAAAAATATTGTTTTTGAAACTCTGTTTGCCGCCTGCTGCTAAGTCTTGTCGGCATTTGGCCGACCAGGAATCGTACAGCTGCTGAGCCGAGCCGGGACGCTTTTCATATGGACGTACCCGATACAGCACGCGCATCAACAGATCTCCGTAAATAATACCAATAATTAAGTTTTCGAGTAATGAGAAGGGTAAAGGAAATTCTGATTGCTTGCCGCTTCGCAAAGCAAAAACCGGTACATCAGGCAGGCCGGCATCTTTAAAAGCCTTACGAGCTATCGCAACATAATTAGTCGCGCGGCAGCAACCGCCAGTTTGGGCTAACAGCACTGAAGTATCATTTAGGTCATATTGCCCTGACTTCAATGCTTGCAGCAATTGCCCAACAACAATAATCGTAGGGTAGCAGGCATCATTGTGAACATACTTTAAGCCTTCATTAATTGCCGCTTTGTCGGGCATGGGAGCCACGACTACTTGAAAGCCTGCTTTTTGAAAGGCGGTTTCCAAAAACTGAAAATGGATAGGTGATAGTTGCGGCGCTAATATCGTGCGGCGTTTTTTTATTTGGGCGTCTAAAGCATGCTGACTGCAGGCAGCAACTTCTGTTGCCTGGCTAATAAGCGAATTTCTCTCCCTGTCATTAAGTGCCGCCATTAGCGAGCGCACCCTGATTCTGGCTGCGCCTAGATTGCTAATTTCATCAAGCTTAATTGCCGTAGCAATTCTAGCGTGTGCATCGAGGATTTCTTTTACTTGATCAATCGTAATGGCATCGAGACCGCAGCCGAAAGAGTTAACCTGGATTAATTCGACGTCAGAATTTTTTGCAACGAAGCTGGCGGCAGCATAGAGTCTGGAATGATAAACCCACTGGTCGACAACGCGCAGCGGTCTGTAGACCCTACCTAAATGACATACGGCATCTTCTGATAATACGACTAATCCGTAAGATTGAATTAGTTCAGGCAAGCCATGGTTAATTTCGGGGTCAATATGATAGGGCCGGCCGGCTAAAACAATGCCTTTAGTGTTGTTGTCAGCGATAAAGTCAAGCGCCTGCTCTCCTTTATGCCGGACATCTGCTTTGTAACGATCCAGTTCAGCGTAAGCTGCATCTACTGCAGTAACTATTTCTTGCTTAGCAATTTTTTCGTTCGCTAACTCCTGTGTTAGTCTGCTGATTAACCGGTCACGGGTGTTAAGTGGCAGAAAGGGATGTAGAAATACAATTCCATTATCACGCAGCGCATCGATATTGGCTTTGATATTTTCCGGGTAGGAGGTGACAATTGGGCAGTTATAGCAATTGTCAGCTGCCGGATCTTGCTGAATGTTATAAGGAATGCAGGGATAAAATATCTTTTTTATCCCTTTATTTACCAGATCGTTAATATGCCCATGTATAAGCTTAGCCGGATAACAAATTGATTCGGAAGGAATTGACTCCATGCCTAATTCATAAAGCTGGCGAGAGGAGCGTCCGGATAAGACGACACGAAATCCCAGTTTAGTAAAGAAGGTAAACCAAAAGGGGTAATCCTCGTACATATTGAGTACGCGAGGGATGCCAATAATGCCGCGCTGCGCCAACGGTTCAGACAAAGGCTTATATTGAAACAGCCGTTGATATTTATATGCATATAAATTCGGCACTTCAGCGCTTGGCGCAATGCTGTCAATACCCCGTTCGCAGCGGTTGCCGGCATGATATTTATTGCCGTTGGAAAAGTGCTGGGTGGTAATCAGGCAATGGTTACCGCATAATTGGCAACGCTCATTGCTGGTGTTAACGGTAAAATCGCCTAACGCAGCCATCGATAACAGCGAGGTTTTTGCTTGCGAATTGTATCGCTCTTTGGCGATAAGCGCCGCACCGAAGGCGCCCATAAGTCCGGAAATATCTGGGCGGATGACCTCGCGGCCGATAATCTGCTCCAGCGCCCGCAGCACAGCATCGTTGTAAAAAGTACCGCCTTGCACAACGATTTTATCGCCCAATTCATCGATGTTTTTTAGACGAATAACCTTAAATAAAGCATTTTTTACGATTGAAATCGAAATGCCGGCTGAAATATCACTGACATCGGCACCTTCTTTTTGCGCTTGCTTGACTTTGGAGTTCATAAACACAGTGCAGCGATTGCCAAGATCAACCGGCTTTTTTGCTTTGAGACCAAGCTGAGAAAAATCACTAACAGTCATGTCGATTGCTTGGGCAAATGTTTCGATAAATGAGCCACAGCCGGATGAACACGCTTCATTGAGCATGATGGAATCAATTATACCGTTCCGTACAAAAAAACTTTTGATGTCTTGCCCGCCAATATCGAGTACAAAGCTAACGCCAGGTAAAAAGTGCTGAGCTGCCTTGAGATGAGCCACCGTCTCGACTTCACCGACATCTACCTGTAAAGCGGTCTTAATAAATTGCTCACCATATCCGGTAACAGTTGCATAGGCAATTCGCGTGTTTTCGTTCAGGGATTGATATAGTTTTTTAAGCGCTATTGTTACCGTTTCCAGCGGTTTGCCTCTGTTGCTTTCATAGTAGGAATAAAGCAAGCGACCATCTTGACTGATCAGTACCAGTTTGGTTGTTGTTGATCCGGCATCGATGCCTAAGTATGCATTGCCGACATACTGACTCAGGCTGGTGCGTTTGACGGCATTAAGCTGATGGCGGGCAATAAACTGCCGGTATTCTTGTTCATTGACAAATAGTGGCGGCAATAACATATCATTTTTTAAGTCAATATCAAATAATTTAGGGGTTATTTTATGTAAAGATTCATAAGGAACAGTCTCCTGTTGCAATGTTAGTGCCGCACCAATCGCCACAAAGTAGGGTGAATGCTCTGGACTTAACACCTGGTCATGCCGCAGCCGTAACGTTTCGATAAATCGCCGCCGCAGTTCCGATAAAAAATGTAAAGGTCCGCCTAGAAAAGCTACTTTGCCGCTGATAGCTCGGCCTTGCGACAAGCTGCTGATCGTTTGATTGACAACGGCTTGGAGCACAGATGCGGCAATATCTTCTTTGGAGACGCCTTCATTCATCAGCGCCTGGACATCGGTTTTGGCGAATACGCCGCAGCGGGAAGCAACGGGATAAATTGTCCGATAGTTTTTGGCAAGTTCATTTAAGCCTGGCGGATCGGTATGTAATAATGCAGCCATATGGTCGATGAATGCACCAGTACCCCCGGCGCAGACACCGTTCATTCGTTGTTCGACAGTGCTGCCGAAATATGTAATTTTGGCATCTTCCCCACCGAGTTCAATGACTGTATCTGTGTTTGGTATTATATGCTTGACTGCTTTCGTAGAAGCAATTACCTCCTGGATAAATGGCATGCCAAGAGACTGTGAGAAGCCGATGCCGGCCGAGCCCGTAAACATAACAGATAGTAGCTTTTGCTGCAGAATATGCCTGGCTTTGGCCGCAACGCTATGAAAAGTAGCTGTTATATCGGAAAAATGGCGTACATATTGGTGAAATACAATGCTGTTTTGTTCATTGAGGATGACCATCTTTAGCGTTGTTGAACCAATATCAATGCCAACACGCAACGGTTTATTCATTTACTCCTACTCTCCCCCCATACCAGAACGACACTACAATGTTTTAGGTTCATAAAAGAAAATTTAAACAGTGTTTAGATTTATTATAGTATTGTCAGATAAATAAGGCAAATGATTTTATTTGAAGTTGAGTGTCGAATTTACTAGTAAGGTATTAGATAATCCGCTATAGCGAAAAAAAATGACACCGTCCGTAAAAGAAAGTTAAGGGGTCTACCGTGAAAATGGTAGACCCCTCAATTAATATAATACGTAATAGGCAATGAGGCGAATATACATAGATAAGTTGAAGGTAGTACAAATGAGCAAGCTGATTAAAGCTACGATTATTTAATAACCATCATTTCCGTAGCTTTTACTAAAGCTGTAACTTTATCGCCAGGAGCCAGGTTCAAGTCTGCCACAGCGTCTGCTGTGATAGCTGCCACAAGTTCAGTTCCCTTAAAGTCCATTACGACTTTAGCCATAACATCACCTTTTACAATTTCTTTTACAGTAGCTTCTAGTTTGTTTCTGCCACTGATTTTCATTATAAATAAAACCTCCTTTAAATTATTAGATTACTATGACAATAATTTAGCACAAAAACTGCAACAATACAACAATATCTGTCAAATTTATGGAGAAACTACCAATGCATATAAAAAACATATAATAATGTCGTAATAATCCGTTAGATTGATTTTTGCGACATTATTATTGGCTTTAGTTAGTGGAACGCGCGAGCTTTTAGCTCCAGATAAAACCACCTGCTAAGCGGGTGCGGAAACGAAAGTTATACAAAAAAATCACCTTTCCGATATAATGTAGGTGTTCAGACCGTAATTACAAAAGAAAAGGTGAAGTAAATGGCCACAAAGGCAAATAGTTTATCGCATATTAAATGGATGTGCAAATATCACATAGTGTTCACTCCAAAGTATAGACGAAAAGCAATTTTACTTAATTCATAAGTTGACCGATCTGGGATAAATCATAACCACCTATACCTGCGACCTCATTGCGAAATGCTTCGGAGCGAATGATCGCCAACATTGTTTGGAAATGAGGTTTGTCAGCATCTTCCTTGCGAAAGACGATGTCATAACGTTCTTTTTTTAGCGGGATAAAGTCGATGCCGCTAACTTGTGATGCAGTCTTTTCAATGCCAACACCGACATCGGCATCGCCTCTGGCGACGCAACTGGCGACTGCCAGATGACTCGTCTCCTCGCAGGTGTAGCCTTTGATCACCCGGTAATCAATATCAAGTACGTGAAGCATCTCATCGAGCAACACTCTGGCGCCGGCGCCGCGTTCTCTGTTGATCAGTGTTACGTCAGGGCGGGTTAAATCGTTCCAATCATGGATGTTTTTAGGATTGTCTTTAGCTACATAGAAACCGGCGATGCGGTACACAAGGTTGTACACCAGCGTCCGATGTCCTGGCAAAAATCTGCGTATATAGGGGGTATTATATGTATCAGAATCGCTATCCCATAAATGGGCGGTGACAACATTCGCCGTTCCGCGGTAGAGGGCAAGCAGGCCGTCGATGCTGCCGGAATGATTGCGGAAGCAGCGAATGTGCGGCATAGCTCTTTCAAGATGGCGCGTCAGGATATCTAGGATGATGTCTTGACCGCAGACGATAAGGCTATCCTGATCGGCGGCAGTTGCTTGCGGGGATGAAGACAATGGCTGGGACTGGCTGTTCTTTTTCGATTTTTGGATATATACTTCTAAATCAGGTGCTTCTACCCGGACTTTTCGACCGATATGATAGGCAGCAAGATCACCGCGCTTAATCATTTCGTAGACGGTAAAGCGGGATATTTTAAGAATTTTGGCGACTTCTTCAGGCGTGTAGGAAATTGTGTCACTCATAGTTGCACCTCTAAATATAAATTGGCAAGTCTTGTAATTATCATACAACAATTTTTTTTATTGCGCCATAGTGATATAGGGTATTATTTATTTAAGATGATGAATGCAAGTGAACTTGTTTCAGTAAATCTGAAACATCGGGGGTTCAGGTGGAGAGTCTACTCCACCTGAACTGAAGCCGCCTGTAGAGGCGGGAGTATTGACTCAATGTTTAAGAGAAATAAGCATTGTAGCGGGGAAAAGCATACTGGACGTTAAAAGCCGCATTCTCCTCGGCTTACTATAGTTTTGTGTTTAATAATTCTGTATAGTGGGATATATTTCAATAAAGAAATAGTACTGCTACAAGTAGTATGGTTCGTAATTACTTGTAACAGTACCATTTCAACTGATGTTAAGACTCTTAGTTAGTCTCAAGTCTCACTCTATACGATGCTCAAGTCTTCTCCGTTAAAAATTTTCTTCATGTTCTTCATGGGGCACATTTTACCGCACATTGTACAAGTATCCTCACACTCAGGATTGGATTGGTCACGGAATTTTTGCGCTTTTTCCGGGTCGATTGCTAATTCAATCATTCGAGGAAAGTCGACATCGGCCCGGGCTGCGCTCATCTGGTTGTCCCAGTCGCGCGCCCCCGGTATTCCCTTGGCAATGTCGGCAGCATGGGCGGCAATCCGGGCGGCGATGATGCCATCCTTCATGTCATTTAGATCAGGCAGCCTCAGATGTTCGGCCGGTGTAACATAGCAAAGAAAGTCTGCTCCATTAGCCGCCGCAATCGCGCCGCCGATCGCACTTGTAATATGGTCATAGCCTGGAGCGATATCGGTTACTAGCGGACCTAATACATAAAATGGCGCGCCATGACACAATCTTTTTTCCAAAAGCATATTGGCGGCAATTTCGTTAATCGCCATATGACCAGGGCCTTCTATCATGACTTGAACATTTCTGGCCCAGGCGCGTTTTGTTAATTCGCCGAGCGTAATCAGCTCCTCGATCTGGGCTGCGTCGGTTGCGTCATTGATCGAGCCCGGGCGACAAGCATCGCCTAAGCTTATCGTTACATCGTGTTTTTCGCAAATATCCAGCAATCTGTCATAGTACTCATAAAAGGGGTTTTCCTGATTATTCAGCTCCATCCAGGCAAACAGCAATGAGCCGCCTCTGGAGACAATGTTCGTCAGTCGTTTGTTTTGCTTTACTCTTTCGGCTGTTTTCCGGTTGATGCCACTGTGGACAGTGATAAAATCTACGCCGTCCTCAGCATGTCTTTCGACAACCGAAAAGAATTCATCGACGGTAATATCTTTTAAATCTTTATCAAGCATGCCGACGGCATCATACATCGGCACGGTACCAATCATGATTGGCGACATGGCAATCAGGCTGCGTCGGAACTGGCGGGTTTTGCCGTAGCAACTCAAATCCATAATGGCATCTGCTTTTAACTCAATCGCTTTTTTCACTTTTTCCAGTTCAAGCTCAATATCGTAGCAATCTTTGGAAACTCCCAGGTTGACGTTGACTTTAGTCTGTAGCTTTTCGCCGACCCCTTTCGGGCTAAGGCTGGTGTGATTACGATTTGCAGGAATCACAATTTTGCCGCTTGCCATTAGCTCGCGCAGTAGCTCGGGATCAATTTTCTCCTCCCGTGCTACTACTTGCATTTGTTCTGTGATGATGCCTTGTTTAGCGGCATCCATTTGTGTGGTGTACATCGTTGTTATTCCCCTTCCTCTTATTTATCTGATGACTAAACCGCGTCTTAACTCCCACTTCTCACCGCGGGAGTTAAGAGCGGCTAAGTCATTCGGATAAGGTTGACTAAACCTCAAATGGGGTAAAAATTCCACCTGAAGCGTTCGTCTCTCTTTATATTTAGCTATAGACAGAGGGTAAGGGTCGGCAAGCTTAACAAATTGTGAATAAAGCTTTCCTACGGTGGTATTAACCACATCAGGTTCGAGGGTTGGAGTTAATCCTCTCAGCCGCTAGTACCCATCATCGCAATGTTTTAACTACGATGGAGTACTAGGCACCCCTAGCTATAACTATAACTAACATGAAAAGGCTATGGTATGATCGGTTGCTTAATTATGCTTTGGCCACTTTCAAGAGTTCAATGAGCAAATCACCTGTTTCGACAGCATCCTGCGGCTTGACATGCAGTTCTTTGATAACACCGTCAAACGGCGCTTGAATTGTTGTTTCCATTTTCATCGCTTCGGTGACTATTAATTGTTCGCCCTTTTTAACATGATCTCCTTTTTCGATCATGACTTTGATAACTTTTCCTGTCATCGAAGCGCCGATCTGATTAGCATTATCTTTTTCCGCTTTAATGCGGGAAACAATGATTGTTTTAATCGTCTTATCCTTAACGGCAATTTCTCGCGGCAAACCGTTGAGCTCAAAGTTGACAATTCTGGTGCCATCTGGCTGCGGCTCCTCAATAGAGATCAGTTTAATGACGAGGGTCTTACCTTCTTCAATGTCAAATCTGACTTCTTCCCGCGGTTTCAGACCGTGAAAGAAGGTAGGCGTATTGAGAATCGATACGTCACCATAAGTATTGACAAAGTTGGCCCAGTCGCTAAATACCCGGGGATAGAGCGAGTAAGCCAGAACGTCAGGCGTCGTTACCGGTCGTTGCAGTGTACCGGCTAACGTGTCCCGGATTTCGGTAAAGTTAGCGGCTTCTAATAATTCTCCAGGACGCTGGGTTAATGGTTTCTTGCCTTTCAGAATGATTCGTTGCAGTTCTTTAGGAAAGCCCTGATAAGGCTGGCCGATTTGTCCGGAGAAAAATTCAACGACAGAATTAGGAAAGTCCAAAGTTTCTCCCATTTCATAAATATCGTCCTCGGTCAAGTTATTCTCGACCATGAATAAAGCCATGTCGCCAACAATTTTTGAAGAGGGTGTGACTTTTATAATATCCCCAAACATGTCATTTACCTGACGATACATTTGTTTAACTCTATCCCACTGAGTCTCCAGTCCCAATGATTTTGCTTGCTGCCGCAAGTTGCTGTACTGTCCGCCAGGCATTTCATGCTGGTAGACTTCCGGATTAGGAAAAAAGAGACTGCTTTCAAAATCTCTGTAACAAGCACGGATATCTTCCCAGTAATGAGATAATTTGTTCAGATTGTTGATATCGACGCACGGCTGCCGCGGATGACCTTCTAAGGCGTAATATAAAGCATTGCCGCTTGGTTGTGAAGACATGCCCGATAAGGAAGAAATGGCCGTGTCAACGATGTCTACGCCGGCGTCAATGGCGCGGGCATAAGCATAAATACCGTTGCCGCTTGTGTCGTGCATGTGAAGATGGAGTGGCAGATCGACAGCCTCTTTCAGTGCGGTAACAAGGCGATAGGCAGCTTCCGGTTTCAACAGGCCGGCCATGTCCTTAATGCACAAAATATGGGCGCCAGCCTGCTCAATTTTTTTGGCCATATCAACATAATACTTTAAACCGTATTTACTGCGGGAGGAGTCTAAGATGTCGCCGGCATAGCAGATGGCGACTTCGGCCACCTTGCCGGAGCGCCTGACTGCTTCAATCGAGGTAGTCATACCATCAAGCCAGTTTAAACTGTCAAAGATCCGGAAAATATCAATGCCCGATTCTGCGGCTTGGGCGACAAAAGCGCGGATGACGTTATCAGGATAGTTTGTATAGCCAACGGCGTTAGAGCCTCGCAGCAGCATTTGAAATAAAAGATTAGGCGACTGCTTTCTCAGTTGCTCAAGGCGCTTCCAAGGATCTTCATATAAGAATCTATAGGCAACATCAAAAGTCGCTCCGCCCCACATTTCAAGAGAAAACAAATTAGGCAGCATATGTGTGGTTGGCGAAATAATATTGAGCATATCATGTGTCCGCATCCGGGTAGCTAAAAGCGATTGGTGTGCGTCCCGCAGAGTTGTATCAGTCAATAATACTTGTTTCTGATCCTTAATCCAGGCAACTAGACCGTCAGGGCCACGCTGGTCAAGTATTTGCTTAGTCCCGTCAGGCAGAGAGGCTTTAGGTGTCAGGGGCAGTCTAACCGGCGGATAATCGGGTTTGGGACGTTTAGCTAGCCCTTCAAAGCCATTGACAGTAGTTTCAGCCAGGTATTTGAGCAGTTTAGTCCCCCTGTCCTGGGGCGGGATAAAGACGAAGAGTTCGGGCGATGTATCGATAAAGGTGGTATAATAGTGACCGCTTAAAAAGTCTTGGTGGTTTACAACATTATAGAGAAAAGGGATATTCGATTTAATGCCGCGAATACGGAATTCGCCAAGGCAGCGCTTCATTTTGGCGATAGCGCTCTTGTGAGTTAGTCCCCAGGTAGATACCTTGACCAAAAGTGAATCATAATAAGGGGTAATGACCGAACCGGTATAAGCATTGCCAGCGTCAAGGCGCACGCCAAAGCCGCCGCCGCTGCGGTAAGCCATTATCTTTCCGGTGTCGGGCATAAACTGATTTGTCGGATCCTCGGTTGTTATCCGGCACTGAATGGCATGACCGTTACAAGTAATAGACTGCTGGCCGGCAATACCGATCGTATCGTCGCTCAAGCTTGCGCCATCGGCAATATGCAATTGGGCCTGGACAATATCAATGCCTGTAACCATTTCGGTAATAGTGTGTTCTACTTGAACGCGGGGATTTACCTCGATGAAATAAAACTGGTTGTCTGGTGTTACCAGAAACTCGACAGTTCCCGCACTAAGATAGCCTACTGCTTTCATCAGTTTAACGGCAGCATTGCAGATATCATGCCGTAATTCGTCGGGCAGCGAGACACTTGGCGCAATTTCGATTACTTTCTGATGACGGCGCTGTACAGAACAGTCTCTTTCGTATAGGTGGATGATATTGCCATGCTGGTCGCCGATAATTTGGACCTCAATATGTTTGGGGCATTCAAGCAACCGTTCCAGATAAATCTGATCATCGCCAAAGGATGCTTTGGCTTCAGACTTGGCACGGGCATACGATTCTTCAATAGAGGCTGCCGTTCGGACAATCCTCATACCCCGGCCGCCGCCGCCGAGAATGGCTTTGATAATAAACGGATAACCATAACGTTCGGCAAAATCCTTAACGTCTTCCAGGCTTTGAACCGGGCCGTTACTCCCCGGTATGACCGGCAAACCGGCGGCAACTGCTTGGGCACGTGCATTGATTTTATCACCAAACATAGATAAATGCTCGATTTCCGGTCCGATAAAGACAATACCTTCTTCTTTACAGCGTATAGCCAGATTTATATTTTCCGACAGAAACCCATAACCCGGGTGGATAGCATCCGCCCCCCGGTTCTTGGCGATACGTAAGATACCCTCAATGTCCAGGTAAGCATCAACAGGGCTTTTATCTTCGCCTATCAAATAGGCTTCATCAGCCTTATAACGGTGCAAAGAGAAGATATCTTCCTTCGAATAGATGGCTATTGTGCGGATTCCTAACTCATTACAGGCTCGGATAATCCGGATAGCAATTTCGCCACGATTAGCAATTAGCACCGTGTGGATTGTTTTCATTATAATTCTCCTCCAAGCAAATCCATAGTATAGTAATAGTACAGCTGAAAAATACAACTGTACTACTGGTAATGTATCATTGATTTACAAAAAACGCAAGATAAAGGCGAAAAAAAATAATATTCTGTAATGGGGAATTTAATCGAATTGCGAAATTAGGAGAAGTAGGGTTAGCCTCTGGCTGCCACCTCCTCGAAGAGGGAGGCTTTTAATGTGTTAGAACGACATGCCAACCGCAAAGATTCCTTACCCATGTCACCAGCCGCCGAATGTCCTTATCGTCTTTGAACCCTGCACATTAGTTAGTATTTTACTATACCCTAAACTCTAAACCCTAAAACCTAAATTCTACGCAACCGGATGTCGCCACAGCGACAGGAGGAGTTTATCCGATGACTAAACCGCGTCTTAACTCCATCTTCTGAAGCGGTCATCTCTCTTTATTGCCTGTTTCCGTTAGCGATTGCTTTGCATAAAAACACCAATTATATGACAACAGTAGAAAATATACAGAGGAATTTGAAATATCAGGAAGAATATATATGCGCAAAAGATAGTCATTGGTGACCAAGAAATATTTTGGGGAAATGATATTAATGTACGGCGTTTCCCCTTTTGACTTATTGGAGAGGAGAGATAGTAGATTGAACAATTTACCGGAGAAAGCGGCAAGTTCTAAAACCGAAATATTAGTCTCATCACCTCAGGAGTACATACGGAAAATAACGACAGTCAGGAGGTGTGGACTGCCAGAGATGTCTTTTTCAGAATGCTGCTGGGCGTTTATCGGTTCTTTTGTCAGTATCGGGGCCGTTGCTTATCTAAGCTTTATTCAAGGAATTCCCATATTGCTGGCATCGCTAGGAGCGTCGGCCTGTTTAATTTATGGTATACCGTCAGCTCCCTTGGCTCAACCTCGAAATGCTATTGCTGGACACTTGCTTGCGGCTGTCATTGGTGTATTAGTCTATCAATTGGCAGGCTGTCACTGGTATACGGCAGGACTTAGCGTCGGGTTAGCCGTAGCTGTTATGGTAGGTACCAGGATAGTTCATCCCCCAGCCGGTGCAACAGCGCTGATTGCTGTTATGACCGGACAGGATTGGCTGTTCCCCTTAATGCCTGTAGGTGTTGGCATTTGTATGCTCGTGATAATCGGTATTATTGTAAACAATCTTGCTGCTAAACGGCAATATCCGAATTATTGGTGGTAAAATTATGAATGAGGGTAGCAGATCGACTCAGTGAACTTGTTTCAGCAAAGCTGAAACATCGGGGGTTCAGGTGGAGACTCTATTCCACCTGAACTGAAGCCGCCTGTAGAGGCGGGAGTCTTAACTCAAAGGTTAAGATAAAACAATAGATGGCGGTGGGATACAAGATGAATATATTACATGATGTCGTCGGCAGTTTGCGACAACTTCGGGAAAAGAGACCGCTCATTCACCACATCACCAACTATGTCAGCAGCAATGACTGTGCCAACATAACGCTGGGTATTGGTGCGTCACCGGTTATGGGGGAAGATATTGGCGAAGTTGCCGAGATGGTGTCTTTGGCAGCGGCGTTAGTCTTAAATATCGGTACGCCGAGTCCTGAAAAAATTGAATCAATGATCGTTGCCGGTAAACAGGCCGCTTTGAAAAAGATACCAATCGTCTTAGATCCTGTCGGCGCAGGGGCAACAGGGCTGCGCCTACAGGCAGCCAATAGAATTTTGAGTGAATTGCCGGTGATTGTAGTACGCGGCAATCTGTCAGAAGCCAGTGCCTTGTTAGGTATTAAGGATAAAATGCAGGGGGTTGACTGCCGGTCTGAGCGGGAAAACGGACAGGAGATTGCGCAGCAGCTTTCGACAAAGCTAGGATGTATCGTCGCCGTAACAGGCAAGACGGATATTGTAGCTAATGGCAGTCGTATCTGTAGTATTTACAACGGTGATGCCCTGCTAACCGGCATTACCGGATCAGGTTGCATGACTACCTCACTAGTCGCTTCTTATTGTAGCGTGGCCCAAGACCCTTTTATTGGCACAGTGGCCGGTGTTGCCACAATGGGTATTGCCGGCGAAATGGCCGCGAGAAGGTTAAAGCCTGATGAAGGCCTGGGAAGTTTCCGGGTACGGCTTTTTGACGCCGTGTCAAAACTAGATTCGGAAACTTTACTGAGATTGATTAACCTCAATTAAGTTTTCTATGATAAGGAGCAGTTTGCATGCACATTAGAAAATTAGCTTATACGGCGATTTTTATAGCTGTCGGTGTACTTTCGGCTCATTTGGTCTATATCCCAATTGGAATTGCGAAATGTTTTCCTTTACAGCATGTCATTAATATAGTACTGGCGGTGCTTTTAGGCACCCGTTACACTGTTAGCGCCGCCTTCGGCATTTCACTGCTGCGTAACATTTTGGGCACCGGATCATTTTTAGCCTTTCCTGGTAGTATGGTCGGCGCCGCATTGTCCGGTATTTTATATTACAAAACTAACAGCGTCTGGGGCGCTATTATCGGCGAAGTGATTGGCACAGGTGTATTTGGTGCGCTGTTGGCGTATCCTGTTGCCAAATATTTTATTGGTTCGCAGGCAGGCGCTTACTTTTTTATTGTGCCTTTTATGGTCAGTACGCTTGGTGGAGCTGTTATTGCCTACATATTATTTAAAACTTCCATCCCGGCAATCATTGCTTCAAAGCTTAATGTTGGCAGAAAAGATTAGTACTTTGGCAATGTTAGATCTTATACTGCGAGGCAGGTTCTTCAGAATCTGCCTCTGTATTTATTGGCTGCATCAACATCGTGAAGTATGATAAGGGACAATACCGGGTCAAGCTGGTAAATGGTTTGTTGACACTTGAAACGTGACTGCATATATACATATATCTAAGTCAGCGGGTAACGACGCTGGCTTTTATTTGTTTATCCGATGACTAAACTTCAGATGGGGTAAAAACCCACCTGAAGTGTTCGTCTCTTTTTATCCGGAATGTTGGCATTTGTGAGCTAATCTTCTATATTTTAGGTTAAAAACTGTAAAAGCCTCTTGCTAATTAAAGGGAATCAATACTATAATAGCAACATGGGGTATATATAGTTTTGTTTGTTTTTGTTAGGTCTTGGAGGTAATATAGTGAAATAGAGTATCGCTTATCTAGTTGTTGCTTTAAATTTAGTCTTTTCACTAATGCGGTTATGGCTAGCTATATTAGTGATTACTGTTAAAGGAGGAGTGCGTGCTAGTGGACAACCTTCGTTTATGCTGTACGCTGTAGTCAGACTAATCATGAGGGGGAGACGGGTATGAGAACAATCAATTGTATGAACAAGCAAACGTTACTATTATTGACAATTGTTTTGGCGCTGGCCGTGAGTATTGTCGCCGGCTGTGGCAAGACAAATGAGGCATCCCAGACACCGGCGGCCGCGCCACCGGTAGAGCTTACTATTTCGGCTGCTGTTAGTTTAAAAGATGCACTTGCTGAAATTCAAACTGCATATCAAGCTAAAAATCCCCAGGTAAAATTAGTGTACAACCTTGGCTCCTCAGGTGCTCTGCAAAAACAGATCGAGCAGGGAGCACCGGCCGATATCTTTATTTCTGCGGCCCCTAAGCAAATGAATGAACTCGAAGGGAAAAATTTCATCAACAAGGCGACCCGTAAAAACCTTGTAGAGAATAAGCTCGTTATTGTCGTACCTAAAGATGCCAAAATCGAGATCACTAAGTTTGAAGATCTGACGAAAGACAGTTTTACCAAAGTTGCATTAGGGGAGACGGCAACAGTTCCTGCCGGTCAATATGCCCAGGAAGCGATGAATAAACTTGGTATCTGGGATAAAGTAAAAGATAAAGCCGTTTTTGCGAAAGATGTCCGCACCGTGCTGGCATATGTCGAAACCGGCAATGTCGAAGCCGGAGTGGTATATAAAACAGATGCTTTATCCAGTGACAAAGTAAAAATAACGGTAACAGCTCCCGAAGGTTCGCATCAACCTGTAGTCTATCCGGCTGCCGTCCTGTCTGCCAGTAAGCAACAGCCGGCGGCTGAAGCGTTTTTGGCTTATTTGTATACTGATGAAAGCAAAGCCGTCTTTGAAAAATACGGTTTTGACATGGGCAAGTGAACTTGTTTCAGCAAAGCTGAAACATCGGGGGTTCAGGTGGAGACTCTACTCCACCTGAACTGAAGCCGCCTGTAGAGGCGGGAGTCTTAACTCAATGGTTAAGATAATCGGTACATGAAGACAAATCAACCTGTAGGCAGACTATCAAATTATATATTATTATCTAGAAACAGGCGTTACAAAGGTGGAACTTAGATGATTGAGTGGCAACCGGTTATTCTTTCTGTCAAGGTAGCATTAATGTCATTAGTCTTAGTATCAATCTCAGGAATATCCTTGGCCTATTTTATAAAGCGTCGAGAGTTTCCTGGAAAAGCAGTCATTGAAGCATTGTTGACAATGCCATTAGTGCTGCCGCCGGTTGTTACCGGTTTTTTATTGCTGCTGCTGATTGGCAAGCAGGGACCGATAGGACGTTTGCTTAGTGAAACATTCCATACACAGATTATCTTCACACCGTATGCGGCCATCCTCGCCGGTGCGGTCGTGGCTTTTCCGTTGATGTATCAAAGTGCGAAAGCTGCTTTGCAGGGGGTAGATGCGACTCTGGAAAATGCGGCCAGAACGCTTGGGGCTAGCAATTGGAAAGTATTTTGGACAGTAACGATTCCCCTGTCCTGGCCGGGGCTAGTGGCCGGTTTAATACTTTCTTTTTCCCGGGCACTAGGGGAGTTTGGGGCGACCATTATGGTAGCAGGCAATATTCCGGGTAAGACTCAGACGCTGCCGCTGGCCATCTACTTCGCCGCCGAATCGAACGATTTGACGCTGGCCGGATTATATGTGCTTATTATCAGTGCGATTACCTTTTCAGCAATATTAGGACTCAATATCTGGGATAAGTCTCGTGGCGGACATGCACTCACTAAGGGGTGGTTTTAATGCTCACTATAGATATCAGAAAGCGATTGGCGGAGTTTACACTAGATATTAATTTATCTGTGGAAAATAATATTCTTGTACTTTTTGGTCCGTCCGGCTGTGGTAAGACGACGACCCTTCGTTGTATTGCCGGTTTGCTAAAACCTGATGACGGCCGAATCGTCAATAATGATCAAATACTGTTCTCGACAGAGCCGCAGACTTTCGTCCCTCCCCACCGTCGGAAAGTAGGTTACATGTTTCAGGAATTTGCCTTGTTTCCGCATATGAATGTCAAAAAAAATATTTGGTATGGAGCCAAACAGGGTGATCCGGGGAGTGAACTGCTTTACAAGCGTCTGTTGCACCTGCTCAAAATTGAACCCTTGAGTAATCGTTCGATTGAACGGCTGTCAGGCGGTGAAAAGCAACGGGTGGCCTTGGCTCGAGCCCTAATGGCCGGCCCGGAAATCTTGCTTCTTGATGAGCCGCTGTCAGCACTTGACGGTGACACCCGCTTGGAACTGCAAACTGAGCTAAAGCGTCTGCAGAAGCTATGGAATATTCCCTTTATTCTGGTCACACACGACCCGGAGGAAGCTGCGAATCTGGGGGATAAGGTGATCTTCTTGGAAAAAGGCAGGCAAGTAAGCCGTAAACTGCCGACGCAACGTTTACTTAAAACTGCCGGTCAGTAAGAGATAAAGAGACGAACGCTTCATGTGGGGTTTTATCCATCTGAAGTTTAGTCGACCTTATCCGAACGACTTAGCCGCGTCTTAACTCCCGTTTGCAGAAGAGGAAGTTAAGACGCGGTTTAGTCATCGGATAATCTCGTCCAGCCAAGGCTGGGCGAATTTGCTTTACTTAGAGGCAAAACCGTCGCCATCATTTCATGTGGCAAGCAAAATAGCCCCTCCGATGTGGAGGCGGCTATTTGTATTTATAACTCGACTTTCAGCTTGTGCTATTTTTGAATTTCGCCTTATCATCATCTGAAATTGTCCTAATTACTTTGCAGGGGTTGCCAACGGCTAATACGTTTGCCGGAATATCTTTAGTAACAACACTTCCCGAACCGATAACCGAATGGTCGCCGATCGTAATGCCGGCATTAATAATAGCGCCACCACCAATCCAGACATGATTACCGATTGCAATCGGTAATGCATATTCTATTTCTTGTAGTCTCAATTCAAAGTGAAGTGGGTGTCCTGCCGTAAAGAGACTTACATTTGGGCCAAAAAGAACATAATCGCCAATCGTAACCTTGGCACAGTCCAGAATAGTACAATTATAATTTGCATAAAAATTATCGCCAATAAAAATATTGTAGCCATAGTCACAGCGAAATGGCGGTTCAATAAAAAATCACGACCAACCTTACCCAATAATTTTTTGATAATTTCATTTCGTGCCTGAGTCTCCTTTGGGCGCAAGGCATTGTAGTCAAATATCATCTCTTTTGCAAATTGGCGCTCAGCGAGTAGCTCTGCACCAAATGACTTATAAGGTTTTCCTGCCAGCATTTTTTCCTTTTCTGTCATATCCTATTATCTCCTTGTCAGTAAACTTGTTTCAGCAAAACTGAAACATCAGGGCTCAGGTGGAGAGTCTGCTCCACCTAAACTGAAGCCGCCTGTAGAGGCGGGAGTCTTGACTCAATGTTTAAGAAAAAATATTATGATAACCTAAAAATTATTAAGCCTCTTTAGTAAGAAGACGCATTCTCAACAGCAATTCTTTACTTTGTCCTGCCTAGCTTCTTACACAAATTGCATAGTACTACGTCACATTCTGCAATAACGTCCATATGATATTATATACATATTTTTTAAAAAAAGGAAGATGTCAGGTAATACCCGTGTTAATTAAAACGAAGGGGAAGGGGATTTTTATGAAGCGTAGACATCGGCCAGAGCAACGTACTTGTCATGTTCATGGGCATAACAAAGATTGCAACTGCAACTGTGATGAGGACTTCGGTGCGTTTGGCCCTTTCGGTGTATTTGGACCGTTTGGAGTTTTTGGGCCTTGTAACTGTCGGGCAACCGGAGCTACTGGCTCTGATGCAGATACTACTGGCGCGACCGGCGCCACTAGGGTCACCGGAACTGCGGGTATAGGCGCCGGGACAACCGGAGCAACCGGTGCAAGAGGAGCAACCGGTGCAAGGGGAGCAACGGGAGCTGCGGGTACAGGCGCCGGTCCAACCGGAGCAACCGGTGCAAGAGGAGCAACCGGTGCAAGGGGGGCAACGGGAGCTGCGGGTACAGGCGCCGGTCCAACCGGAGCAACCGGTGCAAGAGGAGCGACAGGAGCAACCGGGGCAACGGGAGCTGCGGGTACAGGCG
>Ga0153941_1000138_pt1 | contig 35156 bp, 38 predicted proteins | sample TSNJ025MetaG_FD_104733 | JGI IMG/M metagenome (GOLD analysis project Ga0153941, IMG submission 104733) | Attine ant fungus gardens microbial communities from New Jersey, USA - TSNJ025 MetaG | ecosystem: Host-associated > Fungi > Mycelium > Unclassified | place: USA: New Jersey, Brendan T. Byrne...
TCCTCATTCAACATAGGGCCAGCAAAGATGCCCTCACTCTCGTAGACAATATCCTGCGCTCATTTCGTTCTCGCTTTGTTTGACGAACACGGTTCTGTAACAGCCAACACTCAGACAGTTACCAATGCCGCCTTCCTCAGGTGAATAATCCATGATGCTTCTCACTACACTTTCTATGATTGACGGAACATCACTTTTCCATTCAGTCGCATCCTGTGATCAGTATGGGTACTGCTCAGGCTTCAACAGAAGCATATTCATGGAAACAGGGTCTCTATGTCGGTGGAATGGAGACTGCGAAAGTGAACCTCACACTTCAAATCTATTCGAACGCTTGGCATCTCTATGCAGGACTCGCCATCTTGAATCCCATCGTTCGTACCCAAATCAATCAAGTTGTTCAAATGAATGTTGAGTAGTGGCTCATTGGAAGATGAAAGAGCGCGTTCAATGGGCTAGACGGGTTGTGTTTGGGCGAGGAGGAACGATTATAGATGGCTGGGAACAACGACTTCCCCTTCGGATCCCTCGACATCCCTTTCACCGGAAACCAATTCTACTTTCAGTATTTATTCTTGACAAATTCAGTTTGGGCAAACACCAAAGTTCCAACATCACAGTTCCAGAATCTCTTACTGTTTTCCCAGAACCGTTTACGTTCTTGCCACAATCCAATTATCGCCCAGACTCTCATCTTTCTCTATTAGCTATGGTGGATTGTTCGGCATCTTGGGATCAATCCATACGTACACCTTGACACCCATATTTCGACTTTTCCTGGGTGTAACAGAGCACTTGTTCCAGTCACTCACGTTGCTAGAGAGAGCACTACACTCGGCGATTTACGATCATTGGCACAGAGCAGACGATCCAGAGTTCGTCATTTGCTGCGAGAGGATGGCGTCAATGTGTTCGTTTTTGAAGATTACAAAAGGAGATTTGAGGAAACGAGAGAGTTCTTTAAGCTGCGGTTCGAGGAGACTAGGAAACTTGGCAGCGAGATGATGAAGGCAGTGATGGAGACATGAGGAAAGAGGACGCTTGGGGCATTGAGCGATTGTAAGGTAACGATAACATTTCAAAATATGGTGTATGATTTTCTTGTTCAATATATGGCAACTGTTTCCATCAGATCTTGAATTTTGGTGATGAAATGCAGTATCATGTTTTGGGCGGTTCGCCATATGGTTGATGACACAATTCATAATCGACTCATCACTGGTGTTGCGACACTACATTACTATAAAAATCCATTACTACTCCCTGTGTGTGGAAGTTTACATAGGTACCCACTTATCGTGGTTGACATTGAAGGACAGGTTCATGAACCAGTCACATCTGAAATCCAGGAGCTCTTTTGTAGTCCCAGTGTAGCTTTCGAGCAAACTATATTTCTCAGAGAGGAATTGTATACCGCAGAAACTCCACTCCTTCAGCATACACTGCATTTAACCCTTCAGAACTCATTTGCGTGATATTCCATACTCAGAGATATGTGAGATACAAAAAATATCTATTTTATTCAAATGACCCCAGGCCAGTCATAAGTCGGAATGTGAGACTACACGACTTGAACGACAAACCAACCAACCTACATGTTCAAGCGAGAGACTGAAGCAAGAGGTATCGCACAGTAGTGACAAATCAAATTTCAATAGATAGCGATCGCAAAAGCTAGAGGGAACCAGATAGGAGCGATCAGGGACAGGGAAAAAGGATCATAGAATACAGTAGTGCCGTACAAAACGATAATGTTGATTGACAGAAGCAGCACAAAGTCGAGCTTCTCAGACGTAATCAACACTTCTCTCTCAACTCCCTCGTTCCGTCGCTCGAATTTTTTCTCATCATTGCTATCTCTAATGACCGACCTTGGCTCCGTCTCAGACTCTTTGAGGTACTCGCATCAACTATTGGTCCTTCTTTCGTACATACGGGATATTTTCCTTTCGGTACGTTGGGAAAGAGGACGGTAGGTCTGCAAGCCATGGCAGGTGAATAATCTGGGTATTCAATGGGAAGGAAAAATGTGGGAAGAGGCGGCCAGTTTTCCTTGTGGTTGTAAAGCGGATTCTGGTACTCGCGACGCACACCACAGCTGAGAGAGATCAACAGAAGCCAAATTAATCCATATTTACAGGGAAGAGCTACAAAACATGTGTCATAGTAGGCTCCTCATAATGGATGTTACCAGGTGTTGGAGGACTCATGCGGAGAAGGCGGAACTAGAGCCAAGAAAGGGCTATCAGGATCTGGCTAACTGAGGCCTTTTGTGAGTCTGTCCGTGTCTTGTGTGATGATGCAGGGCGTGGCAGTCGCAGAAGGTTCAGGAATGCCAACAGGTGAAGTTGCCAGAGGCCGTAGTTGAGGTTTCCAATGGGACGATGGAGGAGATGTCAACCCACTACTAGCCTCTGAATGTGACTGCTTCACAGGTTGCGATACAACAAAGGAACAGCTGACGAAAGATCGACAACGTCAGCTCCCTCCTTGATATCCGAGAGATATTCTTGATTCCAAATCCTTCTGACATTCTATCTCCGACTTTGGTCCCAAAATGCTTCTTTGTCATCGCCCTTTGAGAGACGAAGTGTTGATATTGAACATCTTCCTCATCTGTGCTTGAGAGTCTTGATCATCGCCTTCACAATCACCATGTGAGCATCCTCTCTTGCATCTCCTGTATGTCCTTGGTGGCATAGGCAGCGAAGCCGTGAAGGCCAAGCGCTTCAGGGCACTTCGGTTGGCGAGGAAAAGAGCTCCATTTCAGATTCACGATTTTGAGAACGATCCAAGTCTAGTCCAAGTCTAGAAAGAAGCCGACGGTGGGAGAGATGGTAGTCACACGGTGGACAAATAGTTGTCAACAGATCTTTGCACGCCTGCATAAGCATGTGGAATGAATTCTCCTTGATCCTCGAGCGTTATCCAGTTGACTGATGTTTGATTGTGATGCATCGGCTACTGCATTCACACAACGAGCTCTTAGGTCGACGATCCGAAGTCCCGGAAAAGGAAGATGTAACAATTAGGCAAGATTGGATGGGTGGATGTTGAGATCAGTAGTGATAGAGTTGACACAGAGTTGACCCGCTTCTTCATGCTTCCCCCAGGCCATCACTCCCATCACTTGCTGTAATTGTCTTCTGGGTCCATAACATGCTCGTCATATGTGCCCACGAATTCCCAGATTGCAACATCCTGTCGAGCAGAAGTTTTTACTTGTTGGAGTGGACTGGAAACTCCCATGTGTTGAAAGGGTCTAGTAACCCTTTCGACTGTACTGAGGGTTTCCACTATGTCATTGCTGGACTGGAATGGTACTCATATCTTAGTTCGGCATCCTTGAGGTACTCACCGATATGGTACACGTCGCCCTTAGTCTCGTTGACCTACTTAATGACTGTTGTAATATTCTTCCTCCCTCAGTCGCCCACTTTACCTTGTGACGTCTGAGCTTACTTATCTGATACCATGCACTCGGGATGAAGGGCAAGCAAGCTTTAGCTCCCTAAGCACGTCGGAATGTAGGATGGAAGTGGGTGGTCAAGCTCGGACACGATGCACTGCAAGCTCTAACATCAGTCGTCTACTATTGTGGGTAACGTCTGTTATTATTACTCAACCCTGCCTTTCACATCTTCTCTCTGCTGCTCCACACGTATAAGACTCTATTTTCAACTCCTTTTCCCACGCAGCGTTTTCATGCGGCATCCTGAGTGGATCAGTGCAATATTTTCATCTATACTATGCAACTCCCTGCTTTTGCCCTCACATAACACTCTCATGCCTATCGTTGAGGTCTTCCTGGCTGGACAGTATCCGTTCATGTCCTACAGTATTCCTATTTCCAGATAATGGACTTGTCGTAATGCGAGATTGAGTGGGAGAATCATCAGGAGACAGATCGAACACGGGAAGAATTCGCCGTGGTAGGATAGTTTGTGACTAGTGTTCACACGTTGACATGAATTTAACAGCCTTCTGTTCTTAATGTCTATCTGCCTTGCCGCTACTACTATGTCGATGTTTACCGGTGCCAGCGACTTCATAATTAAGGATAGTAGTTTCACTGCGCAGTCGAATACCACGAACATCACGAACCAATACGGCCGATCTGGTGAGCAGCTTAGGTTCGGTTAATGAAATGTTAGTTAATTCAGTACTAGGAACTGATATTCTCTATGAAGCCTCCGATCCGGGAGCTGCATTCGATTCTAAACACCACTACGATCGCCGCTGCTTCCCAGGTACTCGAGAACAATATATCGCTGACATCACAAATTGGGTAACTGGATCTGTCGACTCGCCTTCGTCGATGTATTGGATGAGGGGACCAGCTGGAGTCGGGAAATCGGCCATCGCTCAGACATGTTCCGAGAAACTCAAAGATACTGGACATCTTGGTGCTACATTTTTCTTCACTGTCAACAAACACTCTGATCCCTCACGCTTATTCACCTCCATCGCTTACCAACTTACTACTGCGCTTCCTGATTATCGTGCTGCTGTCGATGAGAGGATCTCCAAGGATAAGAGTCTTATTAACAAGAAAATAGCATCTCAATTCAGATCACTGATTGTTGAGCCACTTCGCGATCTAGGGAAGCAGGGAAAGAGGGTACAACCAAAAGCCGTCTTCATCGATGGCTTAGACGAGTGTGCGGATGGAGATGCACAAGTGGAAATTATCGAGACAATTACATCCTCTGTCAGGGAAGGATCCACTCCATTCTATTGGGCTATCTTCAGCCGCGCCGAACCTCGCATCGTATCCACATTCAAGCAGGACAACATCGCCTCTGTCATTCATTCTATTGAACTTCCCATCTCTCGCGAAGCAGACGGCGAGATTGAGATGTACCTTCGGGGTGGATTCAAGAACATACTTGAAAAACAAAATTTCCAGCAACTGCTGTTTTCATGGCCGACTGATAACGACATTAGGACCCTTGTCGATGCAGCAGATGGCCTATTTGCTCACCCTGCTGCTGTTCTGCGTCATGTGGCGTATCCACAAGACTCGCAATTCCGCGAAAGACTGCAGTCTGTTCTCGATAGCCTCTCCGGTGCAGGGAAACAGGGATCTGCATCAGCCCTTTCGCAACTTGATGCTCTTTATGTCCACATCATGGAGCAAATTCCAGAGCGTATTCTCCTGTCTGCTCAATTCCTTCTTTCATATGATTTGGGTAACTGGAATGCCGAAACTCGTTGGTATGTTTCCCTGCGTTGTTGCATGATTAGGATCTCCGAGTGTACGTTCAGAGACATCTGTCACCATCTACATGCTGTGATTTTATACGAGCCGTCTTTTGACCCTCTCAGCTCACTCGACCCTCGCATTGACCTCAAACGGTCGTGTTATGACCAAGGTCAATGGTTTCATCTATCAATTGCTAACCATGTTGATGATGTTCATGGAACGTTTTGCTTCTACCACAAATCTTTCTACGATTTCCTCCATGATCCTACTCGCTCTGGTTCCTTCTGTGTCAACACCCCTGCCATTTATTGCAAATACCTTGATCACTTGATTCAATGTCACCATCATTATGCATCAAGCTATGCTATTGACGGTGAAAGCACGTATTTCCTCCGTTGTATCTGTCCCTGAACTGACTTGTTATTCCAGACCTTGTGTTGGCACCGGGGATCATCAGCTCCTCTGCATCACTCTCTTGGCCATATGGAACTGAGTTTGTTGACTCCTGTCTCAAATTGATGGCTTTTTCCGGCCTCTCATTCCAGATATCCTGTGACGACCGGAACTTTTGTCGATTTCTTGAGGATATTCCGTTCACTATCTTGCGGCGACTGGCAGATATTGATTATTGCAAATCTCTGATAGCAGACCGGATGTACTCGGAACTCGGTTGTTTATCAGCTAGGTTTGTTTTTGGCATTAGGGCGGCTGCCCAAACATCATCCCACACCATATTTGAGTGTATTAGCACCAAAAACTTTGATCAACTGATTCCTGTTCAATTTCTTCTGGTATGTTTCGAGTGTGATTACCTGCAATGAATTTATCCACACACACTGCCAGGTTGTCAATAAATTGGAGAAGGAAAAGGTCATCCGGCCATATGTTCCTGTCTTTGGCTCAAGCCGTGCCTCAGCCTTTCTTCACACTCTCTCCCGCAAAAAGTCGGTCAAGAGGAACAGTGGGCTTTATAAACTCGGACATGGGGAAAAGTCGGTTATATGGTATTGGGAGTTTGATATGGAGAAGAAATATTTCCATCAGTTCAAATATATTGACTATGCAGCGGCAGTAGAGTTCTACGAAGCAAACAAGTTCACGATGTGGGAGAAAGAAAAGGAAGAAAGCGACACAGAAGACAACCAGGAAGACGGTGAGGGAGAGGGAGATGTCCAGGGAAATTTTTATACTACTAAACATGAACACAATAAGTAGCGTGAGGTCGAGACTGATGTTCAAAGTCGGACGACGGTCAGAATGCTTGGGATGACAACGGCGATTCCAAAGAGAATGATGATTAGCAGGACAATGAGGTGGAGCAAAGATGGAATCAGGATTCATCTTAGACACTGAACTGGCTCCGAAAAAAGATTTATATATCGTCCTTTTTTGTTTTTTGATTCTTATCTTTTGTGGACTCGACAGCATGTTACACCCGCACGAATGCCCACATTTTTTCCACACTTTCATTCATTGCTTTCAATCATCCTCTCATCTCTCACCATCTCTGCGGGTGATGTGAAGGCAATGGAAGTCATGAGCACAACACGTGATTCAAATAATAAGATGACTAGGAGTATTTGTATGATCTATGAATGATCCGCAAGGTATGATGATTGATCAAATGATGCCCCTGGGTGACTCAATGATCATCGAAAATCAACAAAGTACACACAATGATTGATGGTTGATTAAGGTACCAACATTAGTGATCGACCCAGTGCCCCTACTGATGGATCAAGATCGAGAAAAATGCCGACGGTATGGCAGGATGACTCGGGTTTGTCTCTGCTTGAGCATCCCCACCAGCACACTCATCTAAGCCATCAATGAAAATAGCTTTTGGTTGTATTCTCTTTCCCTGCTTCTCAAGCTCCCAAAGCGGCTCAACAATCAGCGATCTGAATTGAGATGCTATTTTCTTCCCAATAAGATTCTTATCCTTGGAGATCCTCTCGTCAACAGCGGTGCGATAATCCAGAAGTGCAGTAGTAAGTTGGTAAGCGATGGAAGTGAACAAGCATAAGGGATTGTCGTATTAGTTGACAGTGAAGAAAAATACAGCACCAAGATGTCCAATCTCTCTGAGTTTCTCGGCGCATGTTTGAGTAATGGCCGATTTCCTGGCACCATCTGGTCCCCTCACCCAATACATCGACGTGGGTGAGTCAACGGATTCAGTTACCCAATTTGTGATGTCAGCAATAGACTGTTCCCTAGTACCTGGGAAGAAGCGGCAAGCGTAATGGTCTTGAGAATCAAATGCTGCTCCTGGATCGGAGGCTTCATAGAGGATATTAATTCGTAGTACTGAATTAACTAAGATTTCATTAGCCGAAACAAAGCTGCTCACCAGATCGGCCGTACTGGTTCGTGATGCTAGCGTTGAAGGTACTATCCTTAATTATGAAGTCACTGGTACCAGTAAACATGGACATAGTGGTGGCAAGACAGATAGACAATGGCAAGAAAAAGCTGTTAAAGCCATGTCAATGTGTGAACACCAGTCACACGTGTTGGAATATCAAGCTGACATCATGATCTGGCTGGAGGCTCAAGAACATTCTATATATATAGTATATAAACTTAGTAGTTATTCTATGTACTTCACCAGTTTGCAATGGAATAAATTGCAAAAAAAATTTTCTTCTATTACAAGTCCAAACCAACATGTAACTCTGTTTTCTTACTTCAACACAAACTATCCTACCATGAAGAATTCTTCCCATCTTCCATCTTTCTCCTTAGGGTGACTCTCCTACTTAATCTTGTGCTAAGACAAGTTCATTATCTGAAAAATGGGAACACTGCAGGACATGAACAGATAGTGTCCAGCCAAAATGGCCTCAACAATTGTAACATGAGAGTATTATATGAGGGAAGAAGCAGGGCATTGCATAGTGTAGGTGAAAATACTGCACTGGTCCACCCAGGATACTATATAAAAATGCTGTGTGGGAAAAGGAGTTCTGCTCGATAGGATATTGCGATCTGGAGATAGGCAGCCACACATGGCAACAAAGTTATGGTTATAAGTTATGGGCCCAGAAGACAGCCACAGCCTGTGCAGGAGATGGTCTGGGGAGAGCATATGGAAGCGAGTCAACTGAGCTTGTACAAAGTAATCTGTTGATGTCTGCATGAAACCAGAAAGCTTATATCACTGTTCAAGTGTTAATTTGACAGTTACCCAGTTTTTTGTATGTGCAAGCTTCAAGTGATCTATTGGACAAGTGTAGTCCAGTGTTGTAAAAGGAAGATACAGGGCAATAAGGAAAGTGTGCAGTTGAAGCTCAACAATTAACAGACAAGTGCCTGAAGTCCAAATGAAGTGAGTCAAAATATATTAACAATAAGAGAACTATCTAGATACACATCTGAACAAAGTGAGTTGAACTTCAGTGAAATGGTGAGTACACTTTTATATCATAATGAAAATTTGCTGTAATGACTGATAGAAATTTTTCATTATGGAATGAAGATGAAATCAAACTAACAATGGTCCTGGCTATTGAGAAAGTCCCAAGCTGGTCTTGAATTGTACCCTTCAACACTCCCACTCAATGAGAGTGTAGTAACTTAACTGAGATGACTTAATTACCCTCCAAGTCTGAGTTGACAAGAAGAACTTGATAGAGTTCCCATTTGATTATAGTACATTACTTATACATTTCTTTCCTGGTCTGTGTGCCTATCTCCCATGGTCACATGACCTCCTAAATATCCCATCATGTGACATGTGACATGCTACCTATGTTACCACTTTGTGACAACTATGTCACATCATCACACTGTCTCAACTACTTTAGTTTTAAAGGAAAAAGAAAAAGAAAAAGAAAAGAAATAATGACTTAGGTGTTCCAAGTCATGACAGAGAGACCTTGACAACTCTAAGAACCTCATAAAATTTTTTGAATGCCTCACAAGAGAGAGCTTTTGTAATGAGCAAGTCAAGCAAGATGCCTAACTTAGTCACACTCAATGTTTGAGAGAACAAAGAGAACTTGATAGAGTTCTCATTGGATTCAGCTACTTATATACATTTCTTATTTGCTACTATATACACTTAGTCACTATCTTTGTTATGACTTGGCCAAAATGCCTAAGTCATTTTCTATTTTCTTTTCTATTTTCTTTTCTTACCTAAGTAGGTTATGACATAGTATGACAGTGTGACAGAAGTGACAAAGATAATGATGATATAAGGTATCATATCACATATCACATAATGGAATATTCTAGAAGGTCATGTGATTGCAGAAGATAGATGCGCAGACCAGTAGTAAAATGTATAAGTAGTATACCATAATCAAATGGAAACTCTATCAAGTTCTCCTTGTTAATTTGGATAAGGAGTAGGATTAAGTTGTTTTAGGCTAAGTTCTTACAATCTTATGATCCTTCTAGAAGATTCCATCATGTGATGCATCACATGATCCCCTTATCTAATCTTGGATCTCCATTCTATAAATAGATTATTGTCCATTTAGTTCATCTGAATATACTATAAGTCCAAGATATCTGAAATCTTGTTTTGCTTGTGTTAAGTCATGATAGCTTTGGTAAGAATATTGGCAACCATTTGATGAGTAAGAACATATTGCAGTCTTATCTTATTTTTCTCAATGTATTCTTAAATAAAATGGAAGTAAATGTCAATGTGCTTGGCTCACAAGTGAGAAGTAGGATTTTGGACAAGAGCTATTGCACCCTGATTATTAGCATGCATAATGGTAGCTTGAGTCTAAGGATAACCAACTTCCTTAAGAAGTGTTCAAAGCCATATTGTCTTCTTTGTCACATTTGCTGATGCCACATATTCAGCTTCTACTGAAAAGGTAGCAATGGGTACCTGTTTCTTCAAAGACCAAGAGATGTATCCTCCAGCTATATCAAAAACAAAACCTCCTACTGAATGCCTTGTATCAACATTACCAGCCCAATCTGAGTCAGTTCAACCAGCAATGTCAATAGCTTCTCTTCCTATAACATCCTAAAACAGGGAAAAATCTTGAGTGCTCTTTAGATAGCAAAGAATATGTTGTCATACTGGACAGCCAATTTAGGTGATATAGGTGGCATTTTTTACTAATATCCATTATAATTCAGCTCTAGAGGAGAGTTTGCTCTCCTAGAAATAACCACTAGATGACTAGTTGTGGACTCATATAGTTTACTCAAGTAGCAGAGTAATGGCTGTGATCCCCACTACATAAACCTCATAGATCAGCCCAGATGCTCCTATATCCTGTCTATGACCAGACTTGCCTTTAGAAGTACTCTTGAGAACAACCAGAATCCTGTATAGTGATGTTATGTCTTGGCAGCCATTGATCTCTATATGGGAGATACCATCAGATCACAAGTATCATTGTTGATGCCTGCCTATAATTAAAACCAGGGAGAATGTTCTTCTCAAGAGGACATTTAGGATATACAGGAGAGACTAGATGGACCAGAAAACATAGATATAGTGAAAGTAGAAGAGCTATGGAGAGTGACTAGAGAAGTGAAAAGACTAGGTATGAAATAGGAGAGGAAAGAAGAAAGTAGACACACCTGAGAATGGTCTGGCTTGTGTATGGTACCACTCATCACAGTCAGTCAAGAGGCTCAAGGACAGCCACACAGACTAAAGACCAAGACAAGGAAGAGAGTTTCAGAGTTGAGAAGCCATTGCTATGCAATCAGGAGGATCTATACTTTATCATTCTACTCTTGTCACTTTTAGTAATTTTCTCTTTTTCTCTTTTTCCTATTGTTTGTTCAATTTGTAATCCTAATAAAATACTCTAGTAGCATAGGAAGGAAAAAAAAATAACCCCCATCATCCCACCCTCTGTTGCTCTAGAGCTGAAAAGCAATCTTGAGTAACTAAGTCTCTTTTTCTTTGCTATTTTATAAAAACTCTATAAAAACTCCCTCAAGGGGACATTTGACCTAAAGGTGGACTCAGACATTCATTTGTGCTAGGAGTTAACCACTCACTCACTATGGGTTTTCAGAGTAGGCTTCCAACTGTACAGTCAGTTGAAGTACAGCTTACATGAAGGCATAGGAGTTCTAGGTAGTACTGCTGTATCAACAGTGAGCCAGGCTACTAGACTAGACAAGGATGGTAGTGTTATAGTACAAGATAAATGTGTACCTTGGAGATCCAACTTGGTAAGAGTACCCTTGAGTGAAACTAAAACATTTTCTTTAGGTTTTTATTAATTTCTCTTTCCCCTTTTCTTTGTAAGCTTCCTATCCTCTGTTTTATCTCCCCAGTACCTACTTGTTTGCACACAACTGTAAAGCAGCTTGGAGATTTCACCTCTCTGACCTGTTAATTTCACCCTTGTTAGGAGATCTCTTTCTATTTCCCCATCAACATTTTGTAGCTTCAAGATGAGAAATCCTAGGATTTTTACTGAACTGAGTGATTGTCATGACTCAACATGAGCAAGATGAAATCTCAGATATTGTGGACTTATATTGTATCAGAACAGACTAAAAGGACAAGAATCTATTTATAAAATAGAGATCTGAGGAGATAAGATTAGATAAGAGAGTCATGTGACATGTTACATAATATAATCTTCTAGAAGGATTATAGGGTAGTGACTAAGCATACATAATAGTAAATATAGAATGTGTATAAGTAGATAGCTAAATCCAATGGGAACTCCATTGAGTTCTCTTTATTCTCTCAAATGTTGAGTGCCTCTAGTTGAGCATCTCACTTAGCTAGTCATTAAAGTGATAAGGTTAGTATAGAATTGAATATCTGGATGAGTTTGAGTGGTATATAGCAATGAATCTATCACAAATGGTCACTTACTAATTTGTGATTGGGTGTCTTGATATAAGAAAAGCTTAAAAATGCAAAGCAAGACTAGTGACAAAAGATGTTGTTAAGTCTGAGGTCTAATCCTCAGACAAGGAGTCTTTATATACAGGAATGTAGTGGTCTGTGCTCTAAGACAGACTATCACATGCTACTACCTATTGTTCTACATATGGTAGTGCCTTTGTGTTACAAGAATAGATAATATAACCATATACTGATTGCCTAATAGCTTGGTGAATACTGATCACGTCAAGATGCTCTAGGCATCATTTGAAAGGTCTTCTTGAGAGCTCCTAAATGCCTTTGAGACCATGGGAATCGATGGAGAATTGATAGAGATATGGTCTGAATGAAGTTTGCGACAGTAGGGGGTACAACTACAAGAGGACAAAGACTCAAGATAATTATAGGCAAGGATTCATCTCCAGTGAACAGTTGAAGAATTTGTAGTATGAAGATTGCCTAAGGGCATAGAATTGGAGAAATGTAGAAGAAGAGGCAGACAGAGGAACAAAAGTGAGGTGTACAAAGTATGGATGAAAAGACACAGTGGTGAATGAGAAAATATGTGAGAAAGAGAAAAGACAGATACTCTGTCCAGAATACAGAACAGGAAAGAAGATGCCATGGTGGGACTGGGGAATAGCAGTGCACCCTGAAAAGGAAAAGGCATAGTAGAGTGGCACACAGAATATATCTCCAAAAAGTGTAGCAAGAGAGGGAGATGAGCAAAGGAATGTAAGGAGGATGTTGAAATTATTGAAGGAAGTATGACTGAATATAGGAGTAGAGAAAACTGATACTCATGAAGGGATATTGGTGAAAGCATTGTTAGATAGTGGTGTTACAGAGTATTTATGAATAAGAAGTTCACAGCAAAGCATAGCTTTAGGCTGCTAAAGTTAGAAAGACTGCTGAGAGTAAGAAATGTGGATAGCAGTGATAATAGTAGAGAAGCAATTATTCATGAAGTAAAAGTCAACGTATACTATAAAAACCATATGAAGAGGATGAAAATGGATATATGTGACTTGGGAAAGATAAGTGTAATATTGGGTATGCCATGACTACAGGTCCATAACCTAGAATATCATGACTTAGCAAAACAGCTAAGTTAATATTTATATTTCTTTTCTTTTCTTTTCTTTTAGTTTTTAAAGATCAGATGCATAGGATAGCTAAATGGAAAGGGATGCACAGGACTTTATAAATAGTAGCAAATAGTGGAAAATATATAAGTAGTGTACAGTAATTAAATGGGAACTCTAATGAGTTCTCCTTGTTAACTCAGACTAGGAGGAGATCTAAGGTATCATAGTCTAAGTTTCTATACAGAAATTAATTGGGAGACTGGAAAAGTAAAGATGATAAGATACCCACCACTATGTGGAAAAAACAGCAAGATAAAAGAGAAAAGAGAAGTAAAGAGAGAAAAATGAGTGATAATGTTAGAGGAAGAAAAGATAGTTAGATAGGCAGCAGATGAGAAGGAAGATTGGGAAAGAGAGGAGGAAGTTGAAGCAGACTATAGGAAGATAGAAGAAATGGTACTAAAGAAATTTTTGAAGTGGAGAAAAGTATTTGGAAAGGTAGAGTCAGAGAGGATACTGACAAGGAAAGTTTGGGATCATGCCATAGATCTCAAGGAAATGTTCAAACCAAAGAAGAAAAGGATTTACCTATTGTCAAAGAACAAAAAGGAGAAAGTTCAAAACTTCATAAATAATCAGTTAAGAAAGGGGTACATTATACCATCAAAATCCTCTCAGACATTGCCAGTATTCTTTATAGGCAAGAAAGATGAAAGTAAAAGAATAGTGATGGACTACTATAGTCTAAACAACCAGACAGTAAAGAACAACTACCTGTTACCCCTAATTACCAATCTCATAGATACAATGAGGAGTAAGAAAGTATTCACAAAAATGGATCTACAGTAGGGTTTCAATAATGTGAGGATTAAGGAGAGAGATGAGTAGAAGGGAGCATTCATAATATATGTAGGATAATTTGAGCCAACAGTAATGTTTTTCAGGATAACAAATTTGCCTGCTATCTTTCAGGTAATGATGAATGAGATCCTGAGGGACTTGATAAATAAAGGCAAAGTGGCAGCATTTGTGAACAATATGCTAGTAGGAACAGAAACAGAGGAAGAATATAATGAGATAGTAGAAGAAATATTGGGGAGGCTAGAAGAGAATAACTTGTATGTCAAGCTAGAAAAGTATGTATGGAAAGTAAGAAGGGTTGGGTTTCTAGGAGTAGTGATAAGGCCTAATGGTATAGAGATGGAGAAAGAAAAGGTAGATGGAGTATTAAGTTGGCCAACACCAAAGAATATCAAAGATGCTAGAAAGTTTTTGGGTCTCACAAATTACTATAGGATATTCATTAAAGACTTTGCAAAGGTGGCTAGACCAATGAACATGCTAATAAGGAAGGATGTAAAGTAATAGTGAGAGAAAGAGCAAGAGCAAGCCTTTGACAAGCTCAAAAAGATTTTCACAACTAGACCAGTATTAGCAGTCTCTGATTTAGATAAAGAATTCAGAATAAAAGTAGATGTATCAAACTATGCTACTAGAGGGGTGTTGTTAATGAAATATCCAGACAAGTTGTGAAGACCAGTTGCTTTTATCTCCAAATCTCTAAGTGATATAGAAAGAAACTATGAGATACATGACAAAGAGATATTAGTAGTAGTTAGAGATTTAGAAGCATGGAGGCACTTTCTGGAAGGAACAACAGCAAAGTTTGAGATTTGGATAGACTATAAGAATCTTGAATACTTTATGAAGGCACAAAAACTGAACCATAGACAAGCAAAATGGGTATTATACCTATCAAGGTTCGACTTTACATTAAAGTATGTTCTAGGAAGTAAGATAGGGAAGGCAGATAGTCTGAGCAAGAGACTAGATTGAGAAGTAGAAGTAGAGAGAGATAATGAGAATGAGATACTGATGAAACCAGAATGGCTAAAGGTCAAAAGGACAGAGACAGTGGAGGTTGTAATAGAAGGGGTAAACTTATTGGAAGAAGCAAGGAAGTCAAAAGTCAAGGATAATGAAGTAATAAAAGCTATTGAAGAGATGAAATGAACTAGAGTAAAGATGCTGAGAGATAAGGAATAGAGAGAAGTAAATAGGATAATATATGCCTAAAGATAAGAAGTTGAGAGCAGAAATAATCAGGCTACATGTTATGAGATGCCCTAGAGGGAAGAAGTCTCTCATGCATTTGAGCAGTTAGTGGAAAACATCAAAAGATACAATGGGCTATAAATAGCATAGGAAGAGGTTACATAAGAACTGTATAGTAGATTAGTAAGGGTCATGTGAGTATGGGAACCAGGTGCACAGACCATGAAACATTTGTATAAGTAGATAGTCAATTCAATGGGAGACTCTATTGAGTTCTTCTCTTTTAATGCTCACTGTTATAGCAACTTAGCCTGAGATGACTTAATTGCACTCCTAGTCCAAGTTGACAAGGAGAACTCAATAGAGTTCCCATTTATTTCTTGTACACTACTTATACATTTGCTATCTGGTCTGTATATCTATCTTCTATGATCATATGACCTTCTAGAATGTTCCATCATGTGATATATCACATGACACATTACATCATCATTACCTTTGTCACTCCTGTCATACTGTCACACTATGTCACAACCTGCTTAGATAATAAAATAAAATAAAATAGAAAATAACTTAGGCTTTTAGCCAAGTCATGACAACTATTAGGGTCAGAACTTCTATCCTAAGTCCGTGCCTTTATACTAGAACTCAATACCTTTGTTAACTCTGCATCTCACAGCCTCAATACCCTTTTCCACTTACTTACTCTTTGTCCTTGCTAGTGAGCATAGCACTCATAAGCTTTTAGAAAGCCAGGCCCTAGGCATAAAGGGGACTTTGCAGTTAGTTAGGGACTACAGGTGAAAAACCCAGGTGATACCAGCACCCCTGTTCTAGACCTGACCTTCATTTCTAGTATTGTTAGTTACAAATCTTCTTTTCAGTATAAGCTCCATGCTAGTGGTCTCTTTGGACCTGTATATGCAGGGGATCAATAGTATCTCTTTAAGAAGCTATTTAGTTTAGGGGTCTTCTCCTTAGGAGAAATCATCTACCATTTGACTAGGGCAGTAGTCAGTAAGATAATAGGAGTCTAGTTGGGAGAAGGTTGTGTGCCCTAATAGACATAGCCTTAAGTCAGTCTTGGAGTCATTACCATTATCATTACCATTATCATCTCATTCTTCATCACTACTGCTATCACCAATTATGTCTCAACAAGGGAAGCAAACAGCTCTAACATCCCAATCCCAACTACCCCTCTTCCATGAGAAACAACTTCTCACCATAATTGCCAATCTACAACAATAGGTATCCATCATGCTCTCCCAGCAAAGAAGAAGCAGAATTGAAGTCACAAGGTCTCCAGTGTTTGGAGAAAAGATGGAGGAAGTGAGTATGTTCATAAATACAGCTTGATTATATTTGAGGATGAAGATGACAGTGGAGCCTGAGCCTACAAAAATAACCTAGGTCCTGTTATATGTGTAGGGAGGAGTGGCAGAAGCATAGAAGGACAACTTGTTGGACAAATTAGCAAAGGAGAAGGCAGAAGTGAGCACAGTAGAGGAACTTTTTACTAAGATGAGAAATGAGTTTGGGGAGACTATAGAGGAAGACAGAAAGATAGAGCTGTTAAGGGCAATAGAACAGGGGGGGAGGATATGTGATGAGTACATTCAAGAATTCAAGAAGGTAGCCAGGGGAAGTGAGTATAAGGGAAGACCCCTCATATAGAAATTCAAGAGAGGGTTGAACAAAGGAATCAGGATGTCATGACTTGGCAAAAACGCCTAAGTCATTTTCTATTTTCTTTTCTATTTTCTTTTCTTACCTAAGTAGGTTGTGATATAGTGTGACATAGTGATGGGTGTGACATATGTGACAGAAGGTTCTAGAAGGTCATGTGATCACAGGAGATAGGCATACAGACCAAGTAGAATATGTATAAGTAGTGTACTCAAATAAATGAGAACTCTATTGAGTTCTTCTTGTCAACTTGGACTTGGAGAGTAGCTAAGTCATCTTAGGCTAAGTTACTATACCAGAACTCAATTCCACTTTTTGGTGCTGCTCATCACAGAGCCCCACCAAACTTACTCTCTTATCTTCTTTAGTATCTGGATAGTACAACCTAGAACTACTATGATATAGCTGGGCCCTAGACTTAAGGGGACTTGTCTGTTAGTTAGAAACAGACAGTAGCAAGGTAGTCCCAAACTCAGGTGCCATCTCAAGACCTGACCTTAACTCTGAGTAGTACTTAGTAGTATACTTGTAAAAACTTTCAAACCCATATAACTTTGTGCTGAAGATCTATTGTGACCTGTATATGCAGGAGAATAGTGCCCATCCCTTAAGGAGGTACTGTTAGAGTAGAGATCCTCTTCTTAGAGGTGATCATTTAACTATATTACTAGGGCAGTAGTTAGTAGAGTAGTAGATGTCTAGCTAGATGAAGATCTTGCACCCCAGCAGATGTAGGTGTAATTAGTGAGATCAAAATCTCTATCCAACTTTCCAGAGACATAGCACAATGTCTTTTCAACAATATAACCAACTTATAAGCAGCATGCTCAACCAGAAAAAGGCCCTTGCCAAGTTAAGGGCAGAGTTAGAGGGAAGAGAAGGAAGAAACTGTTGGGGATGTAAGAAGTTTGGGCACCTGGCCTATAACTGCAGGAATAAGAAAGGGGAGGAAAAGGGAAAAGCAGTTCCTCAAAATAAGTTCAAGGTGTTAGCAAGTAGAGTGATGCAGTGTAGAGCGAGAGGAGAGGTTAAAGTAAGGTAGCAGAAGACAGAAGTAGTGAGATGTTTTAGGTATTGGGAGGAAGGGCACTTCAAATGGAAGTGTCCAAAACTGAAAGAAGAGAAGCAGAAGAGAAGAGAAGAGAAAGTGGTATGTGTAGTAAGGCCACAAAATGCACAGCAGGAGAGAAGGCTGGCACATTCCTTATGGGAAAAGGTGTAGGAGTACAGTAGTGTGTGGGGTATGCCCCTGAGAAGTGCAGCACTAGAGGAGAGAGAATGGAGCACTAAGTGGGAGATAGTGATATATGTATAGTGTGGAGGATGTGAGTATAATGGGACAAAAATGCAAGAGAACTGAGAGCAGGGATTTCTCCCTGAAGCCTAGTTGAGTAATATGTGGTGTGATGATTACCTAAGGGCATAGAAGTAGAGGAATAAAGAAGGAGAAGTAGGTAGAGGAATAAAGGTGAAATGTACAAAGTGTGGAAGAAAGGATACAGTGGTGGATAAAGAGATACATAAGAGAGGTTGAGAGAGATCCTATGTCCAGAGTATAGAACAGGGAAGAAGGTGCCATGGAAGAACTGGGAAGTGGCAGTGTACCCTAAAAAGGAAGAAGTACAGCAGAGTGGCATGCAGAGTGAGACTTTAAAAGGTGTAGCAAAAAAGAGGGATGAGCAAAGAGAAGTGAGAAGGATGCTTAAACCACTAAGGGAGATCTGGCTCAACATAGGGCTAGAGAAGATAGATATGCATGAAGGAGTAGCAGTGAAAGCTCTATTGGATAGTGGAGCAACTAGGTTATTTATAAGTAAACAATTGGCAGCCAGAGAAGAGTTTAAACTAGACAAACTGGAGAAACTGTTGAAAGTAAGAAATGTAAATGGAAGTAATAATAGTGAGGAAGCAATAACACATGAGACAGAAGCCAATGTGTACTACAAAGGACATGTAGAAAGAGTCAAAATGGATGTGTGCAAGCTAGGAGCAATAGACATCATATTGGGCATGCCATGGCTACAAGTCCATAACCTGAAAATCAATTGGGAAACTGGAGAAGTGAAGATGACAAGATGCCTATCCATATGTGGGAGAAATAGCAAGATAAGAGAAAAGAAAGAAACAAAGAAGGGAAAACGAGTAGTAACACTAGAAGAGGAGAAGATAGTGAGATGGGCAATAGATGATAAGAAAGATTGGGGAAAAGAAAAGAAAGTCGAGGCAGACCACAAAAAAATAGAGAAAATAGTTCCTCAGAAATTCTTAAAGTGGAAAAAGGTGTTTGGGAAGGTGGAGTTGGAAAGGATGCTGACAAGGAAGATTTGGGATCATACTATAGATCTCAAAGAGATGTTTAAGCCAAAGAAGAGAAGGATCTACCCATTGTCAAAGAATGAAAGAGAGGAGGTCCAAAACTTTGTAAATGACCAGCTGAGGAAGGGGTACATTAGACCATCAAAGTCCCCTCAGATGTCACCAGTATTCTTTGTAGGCAAGAAGGATAGGAGCAAGAGAATGGTGATAGACTACCATAGTCTAAACAACTAGACAGTGAAAAACAACTACCTATTGCCCTTAATTACAGATCTAATAGATACAATGGGGAGTAAAAAAGTGTTCACTAAAATGGATCTACAATGGGGATTCAATAATGTAAGGATCAAGGAAGGAGATAAGTGGAAGAGAGCATTTACAATACATATAGGGTTATTTGAGCCAACAGTAATATTTTTCAGAATAACAAACTTGCCTGCTACATTTCAGACAATGATAAATGAAATTTTGAGAGACTTGATAAATGAAGGCAAAGTGGTAGCATTTGTAAATAATGTGCTGGTAGGGATGGAGACAGAGAAGGAATATGATGAGATAGTAGAAGAAGTATTGAAGAGGTTAGAAGAGAACAACTTGTATGTCAAGCCAGAGAAGTATGTGTGGAAAGTGAGGAGGGTTAGGTTTCTAGAAGTAGTAATAGGACCCAACAGCATAGAGATGGAAAAAGAGAAAGTGGATAGAGTACTGAGTTGGCCTATATCAAAGATGTCAGAAAGTTTTTGGGTCTTGCAAATTACTATAGAAGATTCATTAAGGACTTTGCAAAGGTAGCTAGACCAATGAATATGCTCACAAGAAAGAATGTGAAGTGACAGTGGGAAGAGGAGCAGGAACAAGCCTTTGACAAGCTCAAAAGGATTTTCACAAGCAGCCCAGTATTAGCAGCCCCTGACCTAGATAAGGAGTTTAGAGTAGAAGTAGATGCATCAAACTATGCTACTAGAGGGGTACTGTCAATGAAATGCCCAGATGAGTTGTGGAGACCAGTTGCTTTCATCTCAAAATCTCTAAGTGATACAGAAAGAAATTATGAGATACATGACAAAGAGATATTAGTAGTAGTTAGAGGCTTGGAAACATAGAGGCACTTCCTGGAGGGAACTATGACAAAATTTGAGATCTGGACAGATCACAAAAATCTTGAATATTTTATGAAAGCACAGAAGTTAAATTGTAGACAAGCTAGATAGGTACTATACCTATCAAGATTTGATTTCATGCTCAAACATGTTCTAGAGAGTAAGATGGGGAAGGCAAATAGTCTGAGTAGAAGACCAGACTAGGAGGTAGGAATAGAAAGAGATAACAAGAATGAGGTATTGGTAAAACCAGAGTGCCTAAAGGTTAGAAGGGCAAAGATGGTAGAAGTTATAATAGAAGGAGTAGATTTGTTAAAGAAAGTAAAAAAGTCAAAGGTTAGAGATAACAAAGTGATAAAGGCTGTGGAGGAAATGAAATGGGCAAGGATAAAGGTATTAAGAGATAAAGAATAGAGAGAGATAGATGGGGTCATGTATAAAGAAGGAAAGATATATATACTCAAGGATAAGAAGCTTAGAGCAGAGATAGTTAGACTACATCATAATATACCTATAAGAGGACATGGGGGGCAGTGGAAGGCAGTGGAGCTGGTCACTAGAAATTTCTGGTGGCCAGGAGTTACCAAGGAGGTGAAATGATATGTAGAGGGATATAATACCTGTCAGCAGAATAAAAACTGCATAGAGTAACCAACTGACAAGTTAATGCCAAATTCTATTCTAGAGAAACCTTGAATACATATTTCAGTAGACTTCATAACTAAGTTACCACTAACTCAGGGATATGACTCCATTCTAGTAGTAGTGGACCAGTTAACTAAGATGGTATACTTTATACCAACTACAGAAAGGACAACAGCAGAAGGGCTAGCGAGGTTGTTTAGAGATAATGTATAGAAATTGTATAGTCTCTCTGAAAGTATCATATTAGACAGAGAACCACAATTTGTGGCAGAGATAATAAGAGAGTTGAATGAGATACTAGGGATCAAGAGCAAGATGTCAATAGTATTCTACCCTCAAACAGATGAATAAACAGAGAGAGTGAACCAAGAGTTAGAACAGTACCTACAAATATTTATAGACCATAGACAGGAGCAATGGCCAGATTGGTTGGGAACAGCAGAGTTTGTCTATAACAACAAGGTATACTCTAGTATAAAGACATCGCTCTTTAAAGCAAATTATGGGCAAGATCCTAGAATAGGGTTTGAAATGAGAAAGAAGGGAAAATATGAGGGGGCACATAAATTTGTAGAGAAGATGAAAGGAATTCAGAAGGAGGCAAAAGCAGCATTAGGAAAAGCACAAGAGGAAATGAAGAAATATATAGATAAGAAAAGAGCAGAGGTTGATAAATATAAAGTAGAGAACTTAGTAATGCTAAGTACCAGAGATCTGAAGTACCAAATAATAAGAAGGTGAACAGAGAAGTTGACAGAGAGATTCGTAGACCCTTATAAAATTAAGAAAATAGTATTACCAAATACAGTAAAACTACAGCTACCTAGTATAGTAAAGATACACCCAGTAGTCAATGTTAGTAGGATATGAAAATATGTAGGACAAGTGGAAGGGCAGAGAAAAGAGCAACCTGCTCTAGTAGTTATTAAGGAAGAAGAAGAGTGGGAAGTAGAGAAGATATTAAATAAGCAGTGGATTAGGGGAAAAGACAAGTACTTGGTATGGTGGAGAGGGTTTACAGCAGAGTCAGACACTTGGGAAGGAAGGAAGAACTTAGGAAATGCAAAAGAAGCAGTTGAAGAGTTTGAAAAGGAATATTACAGGGACATGGAAAATGTAAGAAGACAAGAAAGAAAAGAGAACAAAGGAATATTTACAAGGGGAGAATTACCTGGGAGATTTACAGCAAGGAAGTTATTTGGGTGGTCAGATAAGAGGTATGATAAAGAATACTGGGGAAGACTTGAGAGAAATTGGAGAAGGTGGAAGGGAGAATGAGTTAGAGAAAGAAGAACTATAAAGACAATTAGAGAGGAAGAAGAAGAAATGGAGCAAGAAAATTCAGGACTTAGAGAATGGACAGAAGAAGACAACGATGAAATGGGGAACCTACAGGACCCATATGATGAGCTATAAGTCCTCAGGACAAGAAATCTTGAGAAAGGGATAGTATTATGACTTGGCAAAAACACCTAAGTTATTTTCTATTTTCTTTTCTATTTTCTTTTCTTATCTAAATAGGTTATGACATAGTGTAATAAGAGAGGTGATAAGAGTATCATGTCACATGTCACATGATGGAATGTTCTAGAAGGTCATGTGATTGCAGAAGATAGGCACACAGACTAAGTAGAATATGTATAAGTAGTGTACTCAAATAAATGAGAACTTTATTGAGTTCTTCTTGTCAACTTGGACTTGGAGGGTAGCTAAGTCATCTCAGACTAAGTTACTACACAGGAGGAAGTTGGTAGAGGCCAAAAACCCCCTGCTACAATTGAGAAGTGACAAGAGAAAGCAGTGCAGCTAGATAAAAACCAAAGGCAGAGTAGAGTAGAGAAGAGATTGTTGGGAAAGAATACAGCATGCCTACTGGGAAATGTGCAGCCCAGAGGAGGAGGATTGTATGGAGGCAGAGGAGGTCAAGTAATATGGAGGGCAGGAGGTCAGAATATTAGAAATCAGTATAGGAGAATGGAAATAGGGCCAGGCCCCATAGCAGTAGACAGGGAAAGAGGAGGGTACTGAATATGTTATAGCTGTGGAGGATTTGGGCACATGGCCTGAGATTATAAAAGTTGCCAACAAGAAGTCCAGGAGGGAAGGAGAATTGATTGGGGAGGAGCAGTTAAAAGAGAAAGGAGAACAGTAGGCTCCCAACTCCTCTCCTATAATAAATACAATGTTCTGAAATGTATAAAACTGGACAATAAATCAGGTACACAGAGCATTGAGAAAGCAAGAGAAGTAAGAAGGACAGTCAAACCCCTAAGAGAAGTATAAATAAAGATAGGATTGGAGAAAGTGGATATGCATGAAGAGATATCTGTAAAGGTATTGTTAGACAGCAGAGCAACAGGACTGTTTGCAGATAAGGAATTCATAGAAAGATATGGGTTTAGAAAAGAGCAGCTAGAAAAACCTCTCAAGATCAGGAATGTAGATGGAACAGACAATAGTGGAGAAGTAGTCATGCATAAGATAGAATGTAACATGTACTTTAAAGAACATATAGAAAGGGTGTGGATGGATGTATATAACCTAGAAAAGACAGAGGTGATCTTGGGAATGCCATAGCTAGCAGCATATAACCTGGAAATCAACTGGGAAAAGGGGGAGATAACAATGACAAGGTGTTCTCCACTGTGTGAAAGGAATAAAAGGCTTAAGAAAGAGAAGGAATAAAATAAAGTAAGAATAAATAAAAAGGAGAAAGACATAGAAACTATAAAGAAGTTGGTGCCAAAAAGGTTTTGGAGGTGAAAAAAAGTGTTTGGAAAAAGAAAGTTGGAAAGGATGCCAGTGCAAAAGGCCTAGAACCATGCAATCAAACTAAAGGAGAGATTTGTTCTAAAGAAAAACAAAGTGTATTCACTATCAAGGGAGGAAAGGGAGGAGGTATAAGCATTTGTAGAAGACCAGCTGCAAAAAGGGTACATCCAGCCATCTAAGTCACCCTAAATGTCTTCAGTATATTTTATAGCAAAGAAGGATGGAAAGCAACAAATGGTACAAGACTATCACCATGTGAACCAATAGACAGTCAAAAATAGGTATCCACTACCTTTGATAGCAGATATACTAGATGGGGTAGGAGCAAAAAAGGTGTTTACGAAGTTAGACCTGCAGTAGGGATACAACAATGTGAGAATCAAGAAGGAGAATAAATGGAAAGCTATCTTCACAACTTATATTGGAGCCTATGAGCCAACTATAATATACTTTGGTCTTATAAACTCATCCACTACCTTTCAGACAATGATAACCAACCTGTTCTGAGACATGATCAACTAGGGAACAACAGCCACCTTCATTAATGACATTATTGTAGCAACAGAAACAGAAGAGGAACATAATGAGGTAGTAGAAAAGATATTAAAACAGCTGGAGAAGAATGACCTGTTTGTAAAGCCAGAGAAATACAAGTAGAAGGTTTGAGAAGTAGAGTGGTAATAGGACCAAAGGGAGTGGAAGTGCAAAAGGCAAAGGTAGAAGGAGTACTGGGGTAGTTGACACCAAAAAATGTAAAAGAAGTCCAGAAGTTTCCAGGATTGGTCAACTACTTTTGGCAATTCATCAAGGACTTCACAAAGGTAACAGCCTCCCTATACTTGCTAGTGAGAAAAGAAACAGGATAGAGGTAGGGAAAAGAATAGAAAAAGATATTCCAGAGAATAAAAAAAATATTCACATCAGAACTAGTACTGGCAGTCTCTGATTTGGACAAGAAAATGAGAGTAAAAGTAGATACATCCAGTTACGCAATAGGAGGGATATTATCAACAAAGGGAGAAGATGGAAAATGGAGACCAGTAGCATTTATATTAAAATCAATAAATCCAACTGAACAAAATTATGAGATTCATGACAAGGAAATGCTAGCAGTAATATGGTATCTAGAGGCATGGAGGCACTACCTGGAATGTGCAAAAGTCAAATTCAAAATATGAACAGATCACAAAAATCTACAGTACTTCATGACTAGTCAGAAGCTGAACTGAAGACAGGCTAGATGAGCACTATATCTAATACAATATTAGTAGTATATAACCAATTTACAAAAATGGTATATTTTATTGCTACCACAGAAAGCATTACTGCAGAAGAATTGGCGTGACTGCTCAGGGACCACATCTGGAAACTACATAGGTCACTAGAGAGTATCATGTCAAACAAAGAATCTTAGTTTGCAGCAGAAATAATAAGGGAACTGAATGAACTCCTAGGTATCAAGACAAAGTTGTCTATAGCCTACCACCCTCAAATGGATGGCTAGACAAAAAGGATCAACCAGGAGTTAGAGCAGTATCTGAGGATGTTTATCAACCACAGACAGGAGTAGTAGCTGGAATGGTTGGGGACAGTTGAATTCACATACAACAACAAAATTTACTCAGTCATAAGAGTCTCCCCATTTAAAGCAAACTTAAGTCAAGATCCACAAATGGGCTTCAAGAGAAGAAGAAAGAGAAAGCATGAGACAGCAGAAAAGTTTGTGGAAAGAATGAAAGAAATCCAAGAGGAGGCAAGAGCAGTACTGGTAAAAGCACAGGAGGAAATGAAATGCTATGCAGACAAGAAGAGGAGTAAAAGAGAAGAGTACAAAGTAGGAGATTGGGTAATGTTAAGCACAAAGGATCTAAAATGGCAAATAAAAAGAAGATGAATGGAAAAGCTTATAGAGTGATTTATGAGGCCCTATAAGTTGAAGAAGATCATTTCTACCAATGCCTTAGAATTAGATCTACTGAAGTTAATCAGAGTACACCCAGTGGTTAATGTAAGTAGAGTATGACTATACAAGCAGTAGGTGGAGGAACAAAGGAAAACACCAGAGGAGCCAGTGATAATCAATAGAGAAGAAAAGTATGAAGTAGAGAAAATTTTGAACAAATATGGAAGGGATATACAGTGGAGGCAGACATATGGGAGAGGAGAGAAAATCTGGAGAATACAAAAGAGCTAGTAGAAGAATTTGAGAAGGAGTATGGGGAGGAAACCAAGAAACTCAGGAGACAGGAATTAGAAGAAGAAGAAAAGGAATTTAGTTATGAACTACCAAGGAAGTTCATAGCAAAACTTATATATAGATGGAAAAGAAAAAGATATGGAAAAAGAAAGAGAGAGAAGATGAGAGGAAAATTGGAATTGATGGAAAAATTCCTTGGGACAAAGAACCTTGAAGAGAGAGCCATGTTATGAGATGCCCTAAAGAGAAGGAGTTTCTCATGCATTCAAGAAGTTAGTGGAAAACATTAAAAGATACAATGGGCTATAAATAGCATGGGAAGAGATTATATAAGAACTGTATAGTAGATTAGTAAGGGTTATATGAGCATAGGAACCAGACATATAGACCATAAAATATTTGTATAAGTAGATAGTCAATTCAATGGGAGACTCTATTGAGTTCTTCCCTTTTAATACTCACTGTTGGGGTCAGAACTTCCATCCTAAGTCTGTATCTTTACACTACACCATAATACACCTATAGGAGGATATGGGGGACAGTGAAAGACAGTAGAACTGGTCACAAGGAACTTCTGGTAGCCAGGAGTAACTAAGGAGGTAAAGCAATATATAAAAGAATATAATGCTTGCCAGTACAACAAAAACTGTACAGAGCAGCCAGCAGTCAAACTTATACCTAATTCAATTCCAGAAAAGCCTTGAGTGCACATTTTTGCAGACTTCATAACCAAGTTGCCACTAGCTCAAGAATACAATTTGATCTTAGTTGTTATGAGATACTCTAGAAGGAAAGAGTTTCTCATGCATTCAAGAAGTTAATGGGAAATATTAAACAATACAATAGACTATAAATAGCATGGGAAGAAGTTACATAAGGACTATACAGTAGATTAGTAAGTGGTCATGTGGGCATGGAAACTCAGCACACAGACCAAAGAACATTTGTATAAGTAGATAGATAATTTAATGGAGGACTCTATTAAGTTTTTCCCTTTCAGCTCTCACTATTGGGGTCAGAACTTCTCTCCTAAGTCTGTACCTTTACATTAGAACTCAATTCATTTGTCAACTCTACACCTTGCAGTCTCAACATCCCTTTTTTCATTTACTCTCTTCTCATTCTCGCTAGTGAGCATAGTGTTCACAAGCTTTCAGAAAGCCAGGTCCCAGGCATAAAGGGAACTTTGCAGTCAGTTAGGGACTGCAGATGGAAAACCCAGGTGGTACTAGCACCCCTGTTTAAGACCTGACCTTCATTTCTAGTGTTGTTAGTTACAAATCTTCTTCATAGTATAAGCTTTATGTTGGTGGTCTCTTTGGACCTGTACATGCAAGGGATCAATGGTACCTCTTTAAGAAGCCATTTAGTTTAGGGGTCTCCTTAGGAGCAATTGTTTATATCTTTAACTAGAGCAATAGTCAGTAAGGCAGTAGAAGTCTAGTTGGAAGAAGATTGTGTGTTCCAATAAACATAGCCTTAAGTTGAGCCCTGAATTCTTCTTTATCATCATCATCATCATTACCCTCACCCTCACCATCACCACCACCTATCATTATGTCTCAGCAAGGGGAGCAAACAGCCCCAATACCTCAATCCCAACCACCCTTCTTCCATGAGGAATAACTCCTCACAGTGATTGCCAACCTGCAACAGCAGATGTCTACTATGCTCTCCCAACAAGGGGAGAGCAAAATTGAAGTAACAAGGCCTTCATTACTCAGAGAGAAAATGGAAGAGATGAGCGCATTCATAAATGCAGCTCAGTTGTATTTAAGGAGGAAGATGACAGTGGAGCCTGAGCCCACAAAGATAGCCTGGGTCCTATTATATGTGCAGGGAGGAGTAATAGAGGCATAAAAAGACAACTTGTTGGATAAGCTAGCAAAGGGAGAGACAGAAGTCAGCACTGTAGAGAAGCTGTTCACAAAAATAAGGAATAAGTTTGGGAAGATAGCAGAGGAGGATAGAAAGATAGAAAGATTATGGATGATGGAGTAGAAGAGAAGGATGTGCGATGAGTACATCCAGGAGTTCAAAAAAGGTGGTCAGAGGAAGCGGTTATGAGAAAAGGCCTCTTATAGAAGAATTCAAAAAGAGACTGAATAGGGGGATTAGGAGAAAGTTGGCAGAAGCTGAGAACCCTCCTACTACAATTGAGGAGTGGCAAGAAAGAGTAGTGTGGTTAGATAGAAATCAGAGGCAGAGTAGGGCAGAGGAAAGGTTGCTGGAGAGGAATGCAGTATGCTCAATAGAAAATATGCAGCCAAGAGGGGGAGAATAGTATAGTAGAAGAGAAGATTAAGTAATAGGGAGGGCAGAAGGTCAGAATGTTAGAAATCAGTATAGAGAAACAGAGATGGGGCTAGGCTCCATGGCTGTGGACAGGAGAAGAGGGGGATATAGAAAGTATTGCAATTGCAGGGGATTTGGGCACATAGCCTGAGACTGTAGAAGTCACCGACAGGGACTCTGGGAGGGAAGGAGAATAAACTGGGAGAAAGAGTAGTTAAAAGAGAAAGGAGAATAGTAGGCTCTCAGTAGCCCTTCTATAATAAATACAATGTTTTGAACTATATAAACTTGGATGATAGAATAAGTGCACAAAACATTAAGAGAGTAAGAGAAGTAAAAAGAATGCTGAAACTCCTGAGAGAAGTATAGATGAAGATAGGGCTAGAAAAAGTAAATACATATGAAGGAGTATCTGTAAGAGCATTGCTAGATAGTAGAGCAACAGAGTTGTTTGTGGACAAAAAATTTGTAGAGAAGTATGGGTTTAAAAGGGAGCAACTAGCAAAACCCCTTAAAATCAGAAATATAGATGGAATAGACAATAGTGGAGGGGTAGTCACACATGAAATAGAGTGCAATATGTATTTTAAGGGGTACATAGAAAGGGTGCAGATGGATGTATATAACTTAGAGAGAACAGAAGTGATCTTGGGAATGCTCTGGCTAGCAGTACATAACCCAGAGATCAACTGGGAGAAGGGGGAAGTAATGATGACAAAGTGTCCTCTACTATGTGGAAAAAACAAGAGGCTTAAGAAGGAGAAGGAGCAAAGGGAAGTAAGAACAAATAAGAAAGAAAAAGATATAAAAACAGTGGAGAAATTGGTACCAAAAAGGTTTTGGAAGTAGAGGAAAGTATTTGGGAAAGCAGAGTTAGAAAGAATACTAGTACAAAAAGCCTGGGACTACACTATTAAGCTAAAGGAGAGGTTTGTCCCACAAAAAGGGAAAGTATATTCACTGTCAAGAGAAGAGAGAGAAGAGGTACAAGCATTTGTGGAAGACTAGCTATACAAAGGATATATCTGGCCATTTAAGTTACCTCAAACATCCCCAGTACACTTTGTGGAAAAGAAGAACAGAAAGCGGTGGATGGTATAGGATTACTACTATATAAACCAGTAGATGGTCAAAAATGGGTACCTATTATTACTGATATCAGACATATTAGATGGGGTAGAAACAAAGAAGATGTTTATAAAGCTAGACCTATAATGGGGATACAATAATGTTAGAATTAAGAAGGGAGATGAATAGAAGGCTGCCTTCATAACTCACATCAGAGTCTATGAGCCAACTGTGATATACTTTAGTCTTACAAACTCACCAGCCACCTTCCAAACCATGATGAATGACCTGTTCTAAGACATGATCAACCAGGGAAATACAGCCATCTTCATTAACAGTATTATTGTAGCAACAAAAACAGAAGAAGGGTATAATAAAGTGATAGAGAAAGTGTTGAAATGGCTAGAAGAGAATGACCTGTTTGTAAAGCCAGAAAAGTACAAGTGAAAGATCTGAGAAGTGAAGTTTCTGGGGATAGTGATAGGACCAAATGGAGTAAAGATGTAAAGAGAGAAGATAGAAGGAGTATTGGGATGGTTGATGTCAAAAAACATAAAGGAAGTTCAGAAGTTCCTGGGTCTGGCCAACTACTACCAGCAATTCATCAAGGACTTTGCAAGAGTGGCAGTCCCTTTACACCTACTAGTAAGAAAGGAGACAAGATGGAAGTGGGGAGAAGAACAGGAGAAAGTGTTCTAGAGGATGAAGAAAGTATTCACATTGGAACCAGTACTGGCAGTCCCTGATCTAGACAAGGAAATGAGAGTAGAAGCAAACACATCAGACTACACAATGGAAGGGGTCCTATCAATAAAAAAAGAAGATGGAAAATGGAGGCCAGTAGCATTTATATCGAAATCAATGAACCCAATAGAACAAAACTACAAGATTCATAATAAAGAAATGCTAGCAGTGATATAGTGTCTAGAGGCCTGGAGACACTACCTGGAGGGTGTTAAAGTCAAATTTGAGATATGGATGGATTATAAAAACCTATAGTATTTTATGACTAGCCAGAAACTGAACTAGAAATAGGCTAGATAGGCTCTGCACCTATCTAGATTTGACTTTATACTAAAATACATACCAGGAAAGAGCATGGAAAAGGTAGATAGACTAAGCAGGAGGCTAAACTAGCAAGACGGGATGGATAGGGACAATAAGGACAGAGTACTAGTGAAACCAGAGTGGGTTAGTCAAGGAGAGGAGACATTAGTAGAAGATAGAACACTTAGAGACTGAATAAAAAGGGAACAGAAAGGGGACAAACAAGTAGTAAAAGCAGTGGAGGGACTAAAGAAAGCAGGGATAAAGATGCTGAAAGATGAGGAATGGACAATAGAGAATAGACTTGTAAGAAAGGAGGGGAAATTTTATGTGCCAGAAGAAGGAGGACTAAGAGTAGAGGTAACACAACTGCATTATGATATGTCCATAGGAGGTCATAGTGGGAGGTGAAAAACCATGGAGTTGGTAGAAAGGAACTACTGGTAGCCAGGGATGACAAAGTATATGACAAAATATATAAAGGGGTGTGACCAATGCCAAAGAAACAAAAACCAAATGGAGGCTCTAGCAGAAAAGCTTATGCCTAATGCTATCCTGACAAAAGCTTGGAACCATATAAGTGCAGACTTTATCACAAAATTACCACTTGCATAGGGGTTGATGCAATATTAGTAGTATGTGACTAGTTTACAAAAATGGCATATTTCATTGCTACCATGGAAAGTACCACTGCAGAAGGATTGGCATAGCTGTTCAGGGACTATATCTAGAAACTGCATGGCCTACCAGAAAGCATCATATCAGACAAAGAACCTTAGTTTGTAGCAGGGTTAATAAAGGAGCTAAATAAACTTCTAGGAATTGAAATGAAATTGTCTACAGCCTATCACCCTCAAATGGATGGCTAGACAAAAAGGGTCAACTAGGAGTTAGAGCAGTACCTAAGAATGTTTATCAACCATAGACAAGAGCAGTGGCTGGAATAGTTGGGAACTACTGAATTCACTTATAATAATAAAATTCACTCAGCAACAAAAATCTCTCCATTCAAAACAAACTTAGAGCAAGACTAGCAAATGGGGTTCAAGAGGAGAAAGAGGGGAAAACACAAAGCAGTGGAGAAGTTTGTAAAGAGGATAAAGAGAATTCAGGAGGAAGCAAGGGCAGCCCTGACAAGAGCTCAGAAGAAAATGAAACAATATGCAGATTGGAAGAGGAGTGAGGGAGAAGAATACAAAGTAGGTGACTAGGTGATGTTGAGTATAAGGAACTTGAGATGGAAAATGAAGGGAAGACAAATGGAAAAGCTCATGGAACAATTTGTAGGGCCCTATAAAGTGAAGAAAATCATCTCTACCAATGCCCTGGAATTAGAACTATCAAATATGATTAAAATACATCCAATAGTTAACATAAGCAGAGTATGGTTGTACAAACAGCAAGTGGAAGGGCAGAAGAAGACACCAGGAGAACCAGTGATAGTTGATGAAAAAGAGGGATACAAGATAGAGAAAATCCTGAATAAACAAAAAATACAAAAGAAGAACAAGTTCTTAGTATGATGGAAAGGGTATACAGCAGAGGCAAACACATGGGAAGGGAAAGAAAACCTGGAGAATGCAAAAGAACTAGTGGAGGAATTCAAAAAGGAATATGGAGAAAAAACTAAGGAACTTAGAAGATAGGAGCTAAAAGAAGAAGAAAAAGAATTCAGTCATAAACTACCAAGGGAGTTTACAGCAAAACTTATATACAGATGGGAAAGGAAAAGGTATGAGGAGGAAAGAAAAAGAAGATGAGAGGAAAATTGGAATCAATGAAAGAGTTCCTTGGAACAAGGAACCTTGAAGAGGGGGCCATATTATGAGACATTCTGGGAGGAAGGAATTTCTTATGCATTTAAGAAGTTAGTGGGAAATATTAAACAATACAATAGACTATAAATAGCATGGGAAGAAGTTACATAAGGACTATACAGTAGATTAGTAAGTGGTCATGTAGGCATAAGAACTTAGCACACAGACCAAAGAACATTTGTATAAGTAGATAAATAATTTAATAGAGGACTCTATTAAGTTCTTCCCTTTCAGCTCTCACTGTTGGGGTCAGAACTTCTCTCCTAAGTCTATACCTTTATATTAGTAGTAGTTGACAGATTAACAAAAATAGTCTATTTTATTCCTACTACAGAAAGGACATTGGCAGAAGAGTTAGCAAGGTTATTCAGAGATTATGTGTGGAAGTTACACAGTTTCCCTAAAAGTCATATTTGATAGAGGACCATAATTCACAGCAGAATTAATGAGAGAACTAAACAGAATATTGGGGATTGAAAGTAAGATGTTAATGGCATTTCACCCTCAAACAGATGGACAAATGGAGAGAGTTAACCAAGAGCTAGAGTAATATCTGTGAATATTTATAGACCATAGACAAGAGCAATAGCCAGAATGGTTAGGAACAGCAGAGTTTGCATACAATAATAAAACACACTTTAGTACCAAGATATTGCCCTTTAAAGCAAATTATGGGCAAGATCCTAGGATAGAGTTCGAAATGAGAAAGAAGAGAAAGTATAAGAAAGTGGAGAAATTTGTGACAAAGATGGGAGAAATTCAGGAGGAAGCAAAAGCAATATTAGAAAAGACACAAGAGAACATGAAGAAGTATACAGACAGAAAAAGAGCAAAAGTCAACAAATAAAGTAGGGGACTTGGTGATGTTGAGTACAAAGGATTTAAAGTACCAGATGGTGGGAAGGTGAACAGAGAAGTTGACTGAGAGGTTCATAGGACCTTACAGAGTATCATTGAATGTAGTAGAATTAGAACTACCTAGTACAGTAAAAATTTATCCAGTAGTTAATATTAGTAGAATACAAAAGTATGTAGAGCAAGTAGAGGGGCAGAGAAAGGGACAACCTGCTCCAGTAGTTATTGAGAGAGAAGAGAAATGAGAAGTAGAGAAGATATTAAATAAACAACAGATTAGAGAAAAAGACAAATACTTAGTAAGGTAAAAAGGATTTATAGTGGAATCAGATACTTGAGAAGGAAAAGAAAACTTAGGAAATGCAAGAGAGGCAGTTGAAGACTTTGAGAGGGAATATTGTAGGGATATGGAAGATGTTAGAAAGCAAGAGAGAGAAGAAAATAAAGGGATATTTGCAAGGGAAGAACTATCTAGGAGATATATAGCAAGAAAGCTGTTTGGATGGTCAAACAAAAGGTATGACAAGGAATATTGGGGAAGACTGGAAAGGAACTAGAGAAGACAGAAAGAAGAATAAGTTAGAGAAAGAAAAACAATAGAAACAATCAAGAAAAAGGAAGAAATTGAGCAGAAAGAGTCAGGAACCAGAGAATAGACAGAAGACAATAAAATGGGAAATCTACAGGACCCATATGATGAGTTATAAATCCTTGGGATAAGGAATCTTGAGAGGGGGGTAATATTATGACTTGGTCAAAATGCCTGAGTCATTTATTTCTATTTTCTTTTTCTTTTTCTTTCTTATATAAGTAGTTGTGATAGTGTGATAATGTAGTAGCATAACATAGTTTTGATGATAGATATGACATAGATAGCATATGACATATCACATAATAAAACATTTTAGAAGATCATGTGATTTGTCATAACTCAACATGAGCAAAATGAAATTATAGACATTAAGGATTTGTATTATATTAAATGGACAGAATTCTATTTATAGAAATCTAAATATAGAATGGAGATCCAAGGAAATAAGATTAGATAGAGAGAATCATGTGATATATCACATGATAGAATCTTCTAGAAGGATTATAGGATAGTTACTAAGTATACATAGTAGCAAATATAGAATGTGTATAAGTAGGTAGCTAAATCCAATAGGAACTCCATCAAGTTCTCTTTGTTCTCTTCAACTCTAGTTAAGTGTCTTGCCTAGCTAGTCATTACATGATTGTGGGAGATAGATATATAGACCAAGAGAGAAATGTATAAGTAATATACCATAATCAAATAGGAACTTTATTGAGTTCTCCTTGTTAACTCAGATAAGAAGAAGTTCTAAGTTAGCACAACTAAGTTCTTACATCTAGCTTGTATATATAGTGTAGAACAATTGATCAAGAACTCTATTGAGTTCTTTTCTAACCCTAAAGAGCCCCCTTGAGCTAAACCCTAGCTTAAGGTCTTAAGTTAGTTGTTGACAACAATCCCATCACTTTGGCTAGAGTAATTTGACCAGATGAAAGCTTGGCATAAAAGAAGATTGATCTATAACCAACAATGGGTGTATAATTAAGACCACTAACAGTCACTAACTGACCATCATGGACCTTAGTATAGCTGATAAAATGATTTTGTTCTGAAAACATATATATTATGACTTGGCCAAAATGCCTAAGCTATTTATTTCTATTTTTTTCTTACCTAAGTAGATTGTGATATAGTATGACAGTATAACAGGAGTGACAGGAGTGACAATGATATAAGGTGACACATGACATGTCATGTGATGGAATATTCTAGAAGGTCATACGATCATGGGAGATAGGTACATAGACCAAGTAGTAAATGTATAAGTAGTGTACAAGAAATAAATGAGAACTCTATTGAGTTCTTCTTGTCAACTCAGACTTGGAGGATAGGTAAGTCATCATCAGCTAAGTTACTACTATCACAAATGGTCACTTACTAATTTGTGATTGCTAAAGTTGATTCTTCAAAAAGCTTAAAAAGTGAAGTTTAAACAGTAACAAAATATGTCACAAACTTTATTCAGACCATATCTCTATCAATTCTCCATTGATTCCCACAGTCTGAGAGGTATTCAAGATCTCACAAGAAGATCTTTCAAATGATGCCCAGAGTGTCCTGATACAATTAGTATTCA
>Ga0153941_1000141_pt1 | contig 34752 bp, 39 predicted proteins | sample TSNJ025MetaG_FD_104733 | JGI IMG/M metagenome (GOLD analysis project Ga0153941, IMG submission 104733) | Attine ant fungus gardens microbial communities from New Jersey, USA - TSNJ025 MetaG | ecosystem: Host-associated > Fungi > Mycelium > Unclassified | place: USA: New Jersey, Brendan T. Byrne...
TACAGACAGCAATATTGGCGGGCTTGTTGGCGGCCAAGAAAATAGTTCGATTATTTCGAGTGAAAATAATGGTGAAGTCAATGGAGAAGGCAAGTGGATCGGCGGTCTTGTCGGCGTTAATTATGGCAACAGCCTGATTGACTCTAGCATTAACCTCGGCAATGTTATCGGTGGTAAGAATGTCAACATCGGGGGTCTTGTCGGCTATCATGTCAATAGTACCATTACAAACAGCCAAAACTACGGCACCGTCAATGATACTTATGGATGCACAACAATAGTAGACGGCACGGTTCGGATGGACAGTGGCTATGAGCTATATAATGCGACTTATCTGACTAATGTTAAAAACAAAAAGGTTCAAGAGATTAACAAAAATATTGGTGGCATCGTCGGTAAAAGTGTTGGTGGTTCAATTGATAATGTTGTTAATAATGGCTATGTTGCTGGCAACAATACATTCAGTAATATTGGCGGTATAGTTGGCTGGGCCGACAATACCAGCATAAAAACCTCTCTTAACCAAGGTATTATTGCTTCTCAGTCATATAGCAATATTGGGGGTATAGTCGGTTTTGGTGCTAATGGCACTGAACTGCAGTCAGTAACCAATACCGGATTTGTCGGAGATCTAAATACTACTAAGTGCTTGCCTATGTACTATAGCAATGTTGGCGGCATCATCGGTTGGAATGATGGTGGTATTGTGCAGGATGCTTATCATACAGGCACTGTTAATGGTGCTTATGGTCGGCGAATTGGCGGCATTGCAGGCTATAATAGCCGGCAGGTTATACCTGTTGGTAAGACAAACCAAGTAATTAATCCTGTTATTAGCAATAGTACTAATGGTGGCAGTGTAACTGGACAGGCTGACTGCAGTTATGTTGGCGGTATTGTCGGCTTTAACGAGGGTGGAGCAATTATCCAATTAAGAAATACAGAGGCCGGTATTGTCGCTAATAGTGGCAATAGCAGTTATGTCGGCGGTATTGCCGGTGCTAATGACAAGGGCACTATTACAGCATCAGTAAATGCAGGCATTGTTACTGCTAAGGGAAATAGCAGCCATGCTGGCGGTATTGCTGGTATGAATAAAAGTTCCAGTGCAATTACAACATCCGTAAATCAAGGTATTGTCACTAATAATGGAGTTTGTAGTGATGTTGGCGGAATTGCCGGCGCCAATGATAATGCTACAATTCTGAGCTCTGAAAACACTGGGAGCGTCATCAGTACAGCAAATAGTAGTTATGCTGGCGGTATTGCCGGTACGAATAAAAATACCGGCAAGATTATAGAGACGGCTAATCAGGGCACTGTCACCAATAATGGGGCTAGTACTACTTGGACTGGCGGTATTGCTGGCAGCAACCTGTATAACTCTACTATTGAAAAGAGCTATAATACTGGAACTATTTCTGCCATGGGATATACTACTTATATTGGCGGGATAGCCGGTTGGAACGGGGAAAATTTAAAAACAGGCATTGTCAATATTTCTAATAGCTATAATACTGGTGATATTAGTGGCGGTAAGGGCTGTAGCGACACTGGCGGACTTGTCGGTTATAACACTGGGAATATTGCCAATAGCTATAGCAGCAGTATAGTGCGCAGTAATAATGGTATTTATACTGGGGCTCTAATTGGGTATTCCGCAATTTCAACAGGTTTTACAAATCTATATTTTGACACAACATTGGCCGGATCACTGAAAGCTGTCGGTAATTTAAGCAGTGTAAAAGGAATAACAGGTTTATCACATAGTGCGATGTCAAATGCTAATAATTTTAGCGGCTGGGACTTTAATTCGACGTGGCAAATGAATGATGTTATCGGCTTACCATCCTTGATTTTATAGAAAACGACTATTGTCATCAGAGCGCTTTGTATAGAACCTTCGTGCAAATCTCCTTCCTTTCTGAAAGGAAGGGGCGGAAAGCCTTGGATCTGAAAACGATATGAATCTATAACTGCCATGTTGCATTTTAAAGGCGGTCTGGCAGTTATTTGGTTTTAGTGGCATCTGATTCGTTGTTTGTGTAATGGTCTGTACGGGGATTACAGCAGAAACGCAGAAACAATGTTGCATTTAGGCAATGTGGCTTTAATCTCTATTTTGGAATATATACAAAACGAAGGAGATATGAAATGAATTTACAAGAGATTTTTGCTGACGGAATTAGTGGTATTCATATTACTCAAGGACTTATTCGTATTGACTTTATGACATTACAGCCACATTTGCAGAGCGAAAATGGACAACCTGTTGTTAATATCAGCCAAAGACTGATTATGCCGTTAGACCGTTTTATCGAAGCTGTTGCCCTGCAGCAAAATGCAGTTGAACAGTTAATTAAGGCAGGTGTGGTACAACCTGCAAGTGTGAGTGATGAAGCCGCCGATAGTAAGGAGTAACGGCTAATACTATGAAAAACAGTATAAAATTGCTGACAGCAGTTTTGTTTATTGGTTTACCTTGTTCTGTGGCTTATGGAGTGGATCACAGTCCGCCTGATGCAGGGAGAATTTCGGGGGGGATCAATGATTTTAAGATACTACCACCTGATAAAAATGGCGTAGACCTTGATATCCAGCAAAAGTCTGCTGAGGTGACTGAAGGTGGACAGTCGATACAAGTTGACCGCTTTCGTATTACAGGCGAAACAGTAGTTTCTGAACAAGAGCTGCAGCAAGTGTTGACTACGTTTATAGGTAGGGAACTGAATTTAGGTCAGTTGCAACAAGCTGCCAACAAAGTTGCCGATTATCTGCGCAAAAAGGGATACTTAGTGGCAGTTACTTATTTACCCGAGCAAGAGGTCACTAACGGGGCAGTTGAAATTAAAGTTTTGATTGGCCGATATGGGAATATTCGCCTCGAGAATTACTCGCGCATAAAAGATGGGATATTGAAAAATCTAATCGGCGATATAAAACCAGGCGATGTTATTGAGAAAGAGAAACTAGAACGTACATTACTCATATTAAACGATGTTAGTGGTGTGCAAAGCCAGTCAATTTTAACCGCAGGTCAGAGTCAAGGCAGCACGGATCTTATTGTGCGTTTATTTGACACTCAGGCTTCCACAGTCATGATAGGCGTTGACAACAGTGGTAACCGGTTTACAGGTCAAGAGCGGGCTAATTTAAGTATTTTTTTCAATAATGCCAGCGGCTACGGTGATGAGATAACCTTACGAGGTATTAGCTCTGGAAAAAACTTGAATGATTTTTCCTTTAGCTATCAGCTTCCCATTGGCAAGGATGGCTATAAGGCCGGCCTTAAATATGAACGGTTGCATTATCGGCTAGGAGAAGATTTTGCTTTCTTAGATGCCAGTGGTCGAGTGACGACCAAGGAGGTATTTATTTCTTATCCTCTGCAGCGGAGTAGTAACACTGACCTTAATATTCGGTTTGCTTATGCAAGAAAATCAATTGTTGACATGTATTATGATGGAGCGTATTCTGAGCCTAAGCACTCGTCAACATATACCTTAAGCATGAACGGAAGGAGTCAATACCAGGGAAATCACCCTTCCAGAACTAACTACTCAGTAGCGATTACCCGAGGAAAGCTAGGTATTGAAAATGCTGGTGTAGCAGATTATGATCGTTTAACAGCTAAAATACAAGGACATTTTTGGAAATTAGCCTCTGCGTTCAGTAAAGAACAATATTTAACAAAGTCGTGGCACGGTCACTTATTTGTTAATACTCAACTGGCTAACAAAAACCTTGATTCTAGTGAAGATTTCTCTTTAGGCGGAATGAACGGTATACGGGCTTATCCGCAAGGTGAAGCCAGTGGTGACCAGGGTTATCTTGTTACAGCTGAGTTGCGCCGAGATTTAGCTGGTCCTCAACGGCAATTAGTCTTGTTTGTTGATCAGGGCGGCGTTGTTATTAATAAACGCCCTTGGGTCGGTAGCGGTGAGAATTACCGTGCTCTGGCGGGCGCTGGTCTGGGACTTATTTTTACCAATCAACGTGACTACTCTCTACGAATTGATTATGCCTGGAAGTTATCATCTGAAAAGGCAAGATCAGATAAAGATAAAAACGGGAGGTTTTGGTTGCAAGGAGTTATGAAATTATAAAAGAATTTCGACTTACGCAACCGCTCTTGATTGCCGCTGTAACGAGTGCTTAAAGGGCGGTTTGCGTTGTCGTTTTAGTTAAAGGAGGTAAGAGGTTGAGACATACACGAGTAATTGCTATCGTGATTGGCTGTATGCTTAGCTTGATGGCTAACATATCTGCAGCGCAATATAGTGTAAACCGAGATAGTAAGAATAGTCAGCTTTTAAACCCGCTGATAGCCGCTCCAATATCTTATGGAACGGTTATTAAGGATCATGTTGAATTAAAGGCAGCTCCTTTTGAGAGGGAAGCTACTTTGGGCTTTTTATATGAAAATGATGTGTTCAGGATTGATGATGCACGCCATATTCACTACCTTGAGGTGACAGTTCTCAACTCACAAGATGCGGCAATGCCCGGGATCCGTGGCTGGATAGCACGGGAATTTATTTCTTGGTAATAAATGTAAAATAGGGGTCAGGTGCTGGTCGGAAAACATACATTGAAGGAATATGCCGTTTAAACAGCAAAATTACTTACAATACGTACAGGAGCGCAGTATTTTGCTGGACGTTAAATTAATTATCAGGACGCTCCTGAAGATTATCCGCTAAAAGCCACAAGGGGACGTTAATGATTGGTTGCTCGCGAACACACAGCTAAAAACCAACTCTCATCTTCCGCCGGTTTACTTTAAATCTCTTTTTCTTTATCACCTTTCAAAATATGCAAACATGGAGCCGTCATGATGGCGAATAATCTGGTGGTTGAAGCACTATGACGAGAAGAAGGGCATCCTTCTCCTCTGTTTTTTTTGCACTACCATTAATCGAGTATTGTTTGCATAAACCGTTATTTTAATGTAAAATGTAATAGAATATGGGCAAGGTGAAAACAATGCTGACAAAAGGTGATAAATGGCTGATTATTGCATTATTGACAGTTGCGCTAGCTGGTGTTTGTTTAAATGTTTATTATGTATCAACAAATAATCAAGGACAAAAAGCCGTTGTAACTGTCGATGGACAAACTGTAAAAACTTTACCGTTGCGTCAAGGCTATGTCGGGGAATTTAGGCTCGATCACGACAACGGTTTTAATATCATACAGTACGTGGATGGCCGCGTGCGTATTCATAAAGCCGACTGCCCTGATCAAGTATGTGTCAAGTCGGGCTGGATTCAGAATGCTCCTCAGCAAATAGTCTGCCTGCCTTATCGGGTTGTTGTTAAGGTGGTGTCAGACAGCCCCGCTGACGTTGATGATATTGTGAGGTAAGCGGTGTGAATAAAACTAGGCGCTTAGTCTTATTGGCTTTGTTGGTAGCGATTGCTGCCGCGCTGCATATTGTCGAAGGGTGGCTGCCTGTTCCTATGCCTGTGCCGGGCGCTAAACTGGGGTTAGCTAACATCGTTTCATTGTTGGCTCTTATCATGTTTGGCTGGCGCGAGGCTCTTTATGTTGCTGTAAGCCGCGTTTTGCTCGGTTCTTTATTTGGCGGGATACTGCTTGGACCTGCCTTTGCCATGAGTATGGGCGGAGCGCTTATCAGCGTTATAAGTATGACTTATATTCATAAAAAACATCGGCGCTTATTTTCGCTAGTCGGTGTCAGTGTAGTAGGAGCAGTGGCTCATAATGTAACACAGGTTGCATTAGCATCGATTATTGTTTATAGCCCTGGGCTATTGTGGTATGCTCCGTATATGTTGCTTTTTGCTATACCTACCGGTTTGTTTATCGGTTTGGCCGTCAATTACTTTTTTGCTAAAATACCGGCCAAATATGGGATTAACTGGTAATTAATAGATTTTTCAATACTTGATGATGGCTCGTAATTAGTGTCCATTATCCGGGGGGGATATATTTGGCGACTGGCAGTAGAAAATCCGTTTCAGCCGGCAAGGGCATGGGAATGATGGCGCTTTTTCTGATTACGGGGGCAGTAGTCGGAGGGATTTTAGGTGAACTTGCCGCTAGCTCCAGTCTGCTTGCAGGTATAGCGCCATATCTTATAAAACCGTTCCCTGTATTTGATTTACCTCCTGTAGCCATTGATCTGTATGTCATCAAAGTAGTAATTGGCTTTGCGTTATACCCGAATCTGATGAGCGTCTTCGGCATTATAGCCGCTATTGTTTTGTTTAGGCGTTTTTAGGAGGATTATGATGATATGGAAGTGATTTTAGCCTCTTCGTCACCTCGGCGTCAGCAGCTTTTGCACTTAATCGGCGTCGATTTCAAGACTGTTGTCAGTCATGCAGAAGAAGATAATACAAAAGATATACCGCCTCGCCAAATGGCTATTGCTCATGCCCGTGACAAAGCGCTTGATGTTGCCGGCCTCGTATCTTGCAATGATATCGTTATTGGTGCTGATACCATCGTTGTGCTGGAAGGTCAGGTTTTTGGCAAACCGACAGACTATGACGATGCCGTCCGGATGTTGACTGCATTGGCGGGCAGAGAACATACTGTTATATCCGGAGTCGCAGTCATCAAAGGCGACCAAGTCTTTACTGGCAGCAGCTCCACCGCGGTTAGTATTAGGCCGTTATCGATAGAGCAAATTAAACGCTATGTTGATAGTGGCGAGCCTATGGACAAGGCGGGAGCATATGCCATTCAAGGTAGAGGAACACTGCTGGTAGATCGTATTAACGGTTGTTATAATAATGTAGTTGGGTTGCCGCTAGGTCTATTGTCAGAATTGCTTAGGCAGGCTGGAGTAGAGCTGTTATGACAATAGACAAGCTGCTTATGATGAGAGAACTGCCTGAAACTGAACGACCCCGTGAAAAACTGTTGGAAAAAGGGGCTTGGGCTCTTAGTAATGCTGAATTATTAGCCATACTTCTTCGTACCGGAACTAAGAATGTACCCGTCAACCGGTTGGCTGAGCAATTATTAGCTAAATATGATGTAACAGGTCTTGCCAGTATTTCACCGCAAGAATTAAGTCAAACTTCCGGTATTGGGCTGGTAAAAGCGGTTACCGTCGTTGCTGGCATTGAACTGGGGCGTAGATTAAGTAATAAAGAGCCGGGTGAACGTCCAGTAATCAAGACACCTAAAGATGCCGCCGATTTAATGATGGGAGAGCTGCGCTACCAGCCTAAGGAACACTTTATTGCGCTGCTTCTGTCTACTAAGAATCACGTTATTACCCGTGCAATTATTTCTGTTGGCAGTTTGAGCGCCTCGATTGTTCATCCGCGGGAGTTATTCAAGGCTGCTATAAGTTATAGTGCTGCCGCTGTTATCTTAGTCCACAATCATCCAAGCGGTGATCCGGCTCCAAGTCAGGAAGACATCACGCTTACGAGACAATTGGTAGAGGCAGGCAATTTACTTAGTATTGCAGTGCTTGACCACGTAATAATCGGCGATGGAAAGTATGTTAGTTTTAAAGAACATGGAATAATATAAACAGGGCGTATTTGAAAGGGGTTAAACTCAATGTGGAATTTGTTCGGGTCACTGTCGCGTGACATGGGCATAGATCTTGGCACTGCTAATACTCTGGTACACGTAAAAGGAAAGGGTATTGTTCTCAGGGAACCGTCGGTAGTAGCTATCCAACGTGATTCTGGGGAGGTACTGGCTGTTGGTGAAGAGGCAAAGCAGATGATTGGCCGTACACCAGGCAATATTGTTGCTATCCGGCCGCTTAAAGACGGAGTTATTGCTGATTTTGACGTAACGCAGGCTATGCTCAAATATTTTATCAGAAAATCGTTAGATTCTAAGTCTTTTATGCGGCCACGAGTCATTGTTGGTGTGCCTTCAGGCGTTACTGAAGTGGAAAAAAGGGCTGTTATTGATGCCACAATCCAGGCTGGCGCCCGTGAGGCGTACTTAATTGAAGAGCCAATGGCCGCGGCAATTGGCGCCGGTCTGCCAGTGCATGAACCAACAGGCAATATGGTCGTAGATATTGGCGGCGGCACGACAGAAGTAGCCGTTATCTCGCTCGGTGGTATTGTGACCAGCCGGTCTGTCCGGATTGGCGGTGACGAAATGGACGAAGCAATCATTCAATATATTAAACGCACTTATAATCTAATGATTGGAGAACGTACTGCTGAAGAAGTAAAAACAACGATCGGCTCGGCTCTTCTCCCGTCGGCAGACGAGCAAATGGATGTCCGTGGTCGCGATTTGGTAACAGGCTTGCCGAAAACACTGACAATTAAAGCCAGCGAAGTGCAGTTAGCCCTTAGCGAGCCGGTGGCGGGCATTATTGAAGCCGTTAAAGTGACACTAGAGAAGACCCCGCCTGAGTTGGCTTCTGATATTATGGACCGGGGTATTGTAATGACTGGTGGTGGATCACTTTTACGGGGGCTCGATAGATTGCTGAATCAGGAAACCGGTATGCCGGTTCATATCTCTGAAGATGCTTTGTCTTGTGTTGCTGCTGGAACGGGCGGTGCGCTGGAAAGTATAGATTTATTGAAGCGCGTTTTAATGACACCAAAAAAATTTGGTTAACGGTTTCTGGCGTGAGACAGGTTTAATCCGATGACTAAACCGCTCTTAGCTCCCGATTATAGAAGCGGGAGCTAAGAGCGGCTAAGTCATTCGGATAAGGTCGACTTAACTTCAGTGGGATAAAAACCCAACTGAAGTTAAGTCTCTCTTTATCAGCAGTTTGATCCAATTACCGGAATTATTGTAAGAAAGGGGCCAGACCGTGCGACTTATTCACAAAAAGGCGGCCATCCTCGTAGTGGCAGTGCTTACCGTCTTTTTGTTGGCCGGTACAGTAACTAAGGGGAGATCTCAGTTTGTTTTTATCGAGCAGGCAGTAGTGACGCTGTTAATGCCGGTGGAATACGTTCTGGCGAAAGTCAGCTACTCAATCCGGCAAACAGGAGCATTTACCGGCCAAATGCTGACAGTATATCAGGATAATCAAGCACTTAAAACGGAAATTGCCGAGCTTCGTCAAAATAGTATCAATGTTGCCGAGATTTTGGCAGAAAATGAGCGACTGCGGCTTATGCTCGAATATAAAAAGGCAACTACTCAGTTTGATTTTGTCACTGCGCAAGTCATTGCCCGTGACCCGGGAACATGGACCAGCATCATTATGATTAATCGCGGGGCTGCTGACGGACTCGTCAAAGATATGCCGGTAGTAACAGCGCAGGGTCTTGTTGGCAGTATCGTCAATGTGTATAGTAATGCTGCCAAAGTGCAGCTTATCTCAGATCCGCGTAGTGCTGTGGGGTCTTTAGTGCAGCGCCCTGAATCGCGGGTTGCCGGCATTGTCGAAGGCAGTAGTTCTAACTCGCCGTCACCGCACATGGTCAACATTGCGCGTGATGCCGATGTTATTAAAGGTGATAAAATAATAACATCCGGTTTTGGCGGTATCTATCCCAAAGGCTTGTTGGTGGGAGAAGTGCTGGACATCGTAAATGATGAAGGCGGATTGCTGAAATATGCCGTCTTGAAACCGGCTGTTGACTTTGATAGACTAGAAGAGGTACTGGTTATCGTTGGCTTGCGTCAATCGTTACCCGTACCTGCGCCTGTTCCTCAAGCACCTGCGGGACAATCTGTCCAACCGAAAGGAGCAGGACAATGAAAGCGATAATAACCTGGGCTATGCTGCTTATTACTACGCTGGCTGTCCAAGCTGTTCTGCTGCCGGTCATTTTTACTAACGGGGCTAAACCTGACTTGCTTTTACTTATCATTATGTCGGTCGGCTTGCTTGCTGGGCGGGAGCAGGCCGTAGGCATAGCGTTTTTTGCCGGCCTGATGCAGGATTTCGCCTCAGGTAATATTTTCGGAATTAATATATTATCGAAGATGGCAATAGGCTATGTCGCTGGTTTAGCTGAACGTAAAGTATTTAAAGAAAGTATATTACTGCCTGTATTGGCTACGATTATAGCTACTTTCTTTAACAGCGCCCTATTGTTAGCGCTGCTTTTTCTATTAGGTCACAAGGTTGAGCCTGGAAGTATGCTAATAGAACAGATACTACCTTCGCTAGGTTATAACTTATTATGCTGTATTCCTGTTCACAGGGTAATTTATCGCATAACCTTTGGCAACCGCAGCCAGTTCTAACGATACATTCAAGAAAGAGGTCGTCGCCTATGCTTGCTAAACGATTCAATGGTCGGCTTGAAATACTGAGTCTGATCATGGTCTTGATATTCGTTGCGTTAGTGAGTCGTATGGGCTATTTGCAACTTGCTCAGGGGCAGTATTACGAACGCTTGGCTGACGGCAATCGGATCAGGCTTATTCCCATTATGGCCCCGCGTGGTGTTTTTTATGACCGGAACGGGGTTATGCTCGTGTCTAATCGTCCCGGCTTTATCGTTTCCTTGTTGCCCATCAGCGGCCCTGTGCCTGATGAAGTCTTGAATAAGCTTGCCGGTATTTTGAATATGGATGTTCAGGACATCAAAGGAAAACTGGCTCAAAGTACCGGCTCTTTCGATCCGGTAAGAATTAAGACCGATGTTGGCCCCGACATTATTACCAAGATTGAAGAACGCCGGACCGAACTTCCCGGAGTAGTTATTGAAATTCAGCCACTTAGAAACTATATAAATAACGAATTGGCCGCTCATATCTTTGGCTATGTCGGTGAGATTAACGATGTAGAACTGGAAAAGCGCAAGGCTGACGGCTATAAAGCCACTGATATTGTTGGAAAGTTTGGCCTTGAAGCTTTGTATGACAAAGAAATTCGCGGTATCGACGGCGGCAACCAGGTTGAGGTTGACGTTAATGGCCGTCCAGTTCAGGTATTAGGTAAAAAAGATCCTTTACCAGGTCACAATTTGGTGCTGACGATCGATTACCGGATCCAAAAGGCAGCTGAAGTAGCGATCGATGAGCAGCTTACATATCTCCAAACAAAGACTAGGTACACTAAAGCAAGAGCCGCTGCTGCCGTGGTACTAAATCCTAAAACTGGCGAAGTCCTTGCTATGGTCAGCAAGCCGGCATTTAACCCGAATTTATTCAATGGCGGTATTTCCGAAAAGGACTGGAAAATACTTAATGATAATCCGGATCACCCTATGGATAATAAAGCTATTTCCGGGCAATATCCGCCAGGATCGACTTTTAAAATTATCACAGGCGCAGCAGCGCTTGAGCTTGGCAAAGTAACGCCCGAAGAGAAGATTCTCGATACAGGAAAGCACTGGCTTATTCCCAAAGGGAATGCTGCAGGTGAGGCATTCGGCTGGATAAATTTCCGCGAGGCGTTGTCTAAATCTGATAACGTATACTTCTACGAAATGGGCAATCGCTTAGGGATCGATAACCTGGAAAAATATGCGCGGATGTTTGGTCTCGGTGCATTTACCGGCATTAATCTCCCCGGCGAGGCAGACGGTTTAGTGGCTAACCGTCGCTATAAAGAAAAAGTGTACAACGAAGACTGGTACTTGTCGGAAACATTTGATGCCGCTATTGGACAAGGCTTTCAACTGGCTACGCCACTGCAAATGGCCGTGGTTATCAGTCAGATTGCTAATGGCGGACAACGCTATAAACCCAGTATCGTCAGCCGGATTACCGACCCTGGCGGTGAAATACTAACAACATTTGCCCCGGAAGAAACTGGCCGGGTGACTATTTCTGATGCTACATTAAACCTCATCCGGGAATCATTGAGAGAGGTAGCTCAGGACGGTGGTACAGCTGCTTGGGCCTTTGGTGATTTTCCAGTTACTATCGCCGGTAAGACGGGTACGTCTGAAAACTCGCACGGCCATGACCATGGCTGGTTTGTTGCCTATGCCCCTTACGAAGACCCGCGGGTGGCAGTGGCTGTTATTGTTGAACAGGGTGGCTATGGATCGTCCTCGGCCGTTCCGATTGCCAAAAAGATTATGGAGGCTGCCTTCAATATCAACCAGGTTCCGGCTCAATCGGCTAAAATCCATAAGCCACAGACCGCTTTATGATTTCATAATTAGGTTTTAGCTAAACCAGCACGGAGTCAGACTCTAGTTTAGTCTGACTCCGTGCTGGTTTTTTACTTAACTACCTATGCCGTTCTTTTTAAACTTTTGAAAAATATAGGGAATTACAGCGGCAAATGGCTGCTGGAATAACATAAACATCGTAATCGGTACAGCGACCGCTGGCGGAAAAAAGGTTAAGGCCAGCACCATGCCAAAACCGATATTGCGTAGCCCGACGCAATAAATCATGGCTAAAGTCGTTTCTTTAGACCTGTTCTTGAAAACGTACGATCCTAAAAAGCCGGTGAAATAGCCGACAGTCACGAGAAGCATCGTTGTAAGAATGATCTTAAGTGTCGATATGTCCCAGGAAATATCTGCGCCGATAAGCGCTGAATTGATAAAGATTACGGCAAAGAATGCAATTTTAGAAAAAAATTCGGCCACCGTTTTAACCGGTAGGGTAACTATCCTGTCACTATAGTCATGAAGGGTCATACCAAGAATGCTTGGTATGGTAATCATAAGGAGCAGTTGGAGCATCATTTGCATGTAGTCGATTTGTAGTTCGTGACCAATGACTATTTTAAAAAAGAACGGCAACATGACAGGAACGATAAGGGTGTCAAGTGTTACTGCCACGAGCGCGATTGATACGTTGCCTTGGGTCAAAGCCGTCCAAATAATACTGGTTACGCCGATGGGGGTGGATGAGGCCACTAAATAGCCTATCTGCGTAGAGTGATTGTAACTAAACAGTGCAAGGCCGGTTACCCAGGCTATTAATGGTGAAATGACATGAATTAATACCAATATCCATAGCGAAACGAGCGGATTTTTTAGTACGCGTAAAAACTCTTTAAAGCTCGTGTCAAGTGCGGTTATAAATGTCATATAAGCGAACGAGCCTATTACTATGGCTCTGAGAAAAGGAGAGTCCTGAATGGGGGTAATGAACCCGACAAGCAGAGCCGAAAGCACAATGTAAAACATGTGCCGCTTAAGCCATTCATTAATTTTTACAAGATTATTAGCCATAAAAACGGCCCTCCGGTTTTAGTTTCAATTCACGGGGCTAAACCCACCGCCTTTAGGCGGTATATACGCTTTGAGCCATGAAGTAATGAAAGAGTTGGAGATACTAAACCTGAAAGGGTGATAGTATGCCAACGGACATTAAGTCAAGTTATAGCGTATACGACATCAAGTACCACATAATATGGGTAACGAAGTATCGATACAAAGTATTAGGTGGAAACATGTCGAACGACTAAGAAAAATAATTAGGCAAGGGTGCGAAGCAAGAGGAATCACGATAGTACCCGAAGAGGCAACTCCCCCTGTCGCTGCGAGCGACATCCCCCTCGAAGAAGGAGACAGGGTTAAAGCCTCCCTCATTGAGGGAGGTGGCAGCCGCAGGCTGACCGAGGGAGTCTTGAACGGCGAAAATGCTGTTTAATAATCGATATCGTCAACTTTAGACTGAGGATAGCAACTTTTTGGCGTTAGCTGGATTTGTCCATAGTTTCAGGTTGTTGCTGCTTAAGTTGACGACATTGATCCGAAAATATATCGAAAACCAAGAGATAAGTGGTAAAGACGATATATTCAAGGTCGATGAATGAGTTTTAGTCATGTTTAGGTTGCTTTTAGCTACAGGCCATTTAGAGGGATTCATCCCTTATCCCGACTTTCAGTCGGCGCGCATTTATGCGATAACCCGCGCCCGCTTTAGCGGGTGGTAGTTTAGTCTAAAATTACTACAAGGCCCTGTTGTTGCGAAATTCTCCTTTCTTCTGGGGAATTTTATCTATAGTAGCAGAAATTGTGCAGGAAATTTAGTAAATGGGGCGAATTTTAGTTGACATATAGATAATGATATATGGTAATATTTAGGAGAGATCATGCGGGAAAATGTAATTTTTAAGGGCGGCAAAGGCGGTCTTGAGCTAGTGATTAATGAAGCTGCCGACTTTACCGCTATTTTGGCACAACTAAAGGAAAAACTAGAAGCTGCCGCGTACTTTTTTACAGGTAGTACGGGTGTTAAAGTGGCTTCCGGGCACTGTTCGCTGACGAATGAAGAGCGCAGTCAACTGATCCGCCTGCTGGCTGGCTATGGCTTAGCCCTCGACGATCAGGCGACCATGTTTTCGTTACCTTCTGAACAGTTGTCAGGCAATGATGCTGGACAAGATAGCGATATTCCTGTTGTCTATCGCCAGGAGCCTGAGGGCGGTCAGACGCTTATTGTTTCTAGAACGCTCCGCGGCGGTCAGAGGATTGTATATCACGGATCTGTCGTTATTATCGGCGATGTAAATCCCGGTGCTGAAATAATTGCCGGTGGCAATATTACTGTGCAGGGGGCGTGCCGGGGGCTGGCGCATGCCGGCGCGAACGGCAATCACCAGGCAACGATTACGGCCGATAAGCTGGTTGCCGGCCAGCTAAGGATCGCTGGAATTATTGCCAGAGCGCCAGATAGTCGGCATGAGCCTACATATAGGGAGTCTGCCCGGATCGCTGGCGGCATAGTAACGATTGAACCGGCGGCTAAAGATCGGATAAAGAGAGACTTAGCTTCAGACGGGGTTTAGTCATCGAATAAATGTTAAAACAAATGGGAATGGGAGGTACTTAGATGGGGGAAGTTATTGTCATCACGTCTGGTAAGGGCGGCGTAGGCAAAACAACGACTACAGCTAATATTGGCACTGGTTTTGCTCTTCAAAATAAAAAAGTAGTATTAGTAGATGCTGATATCGGTTTGCGTAACCTGGATGTCGTTATGGGGCTTGAAAATAGAATCGTTTATGATTTAGTCGATGTAACAGAAGGTAATTGCCGGCTGAAGCAGGCACTTATCCGCGACAAGCGTTATGAAACGCTGTATCTGTTGCCGGCGGCTCAGACCAGGGATAAAAATGCTGTGACGCCTGATCAGATGCAGCAACTATGTAAAGACTTGGCACAGGAATTTGATTATGTAATAATCGACTGCCCGGCCGGCATTGAGCAAGGATTTAAGAATGCTATTGCTGGAGCCGACCGCGCTATTATTGTCACAACGCCGGAAGTATCTGCCGTGCGAGATGCCGATCGGATTATTGGCCTGCTGGAGTCTGAAGGCAAGCATAATCCTAAACTGATCGTCAACCGTATTCGGCCGCTTATGGTGAAAAAAGGTGACATGATGGACATTGAGGATATCATTGAAATATTAGCCGTTGACTTACTGGGAATCATCCCAGAAGATGAGTATATTATTATCTCCACCAATCGCGGCGAGCCGGCAGTCGTCAACACGTCAGCCGCCGCCAGTATAGCTTATCGCAACATCGTACGACGTCTAGCAGGCGAAAACGTACCGCTCATGACATTTGAGAGTAATGACAGCCTGTGGAGTAAGTTTAAAAAAGTACTGGGATTTTAAAATGTGCAAGCAAGGAGGGAAAAACAAATTGTTTGAATTAATTCAAAGATTATTTGGCAGAGAACCGCATGGTTCAAAAAATATCGCGAAAGAACGGCTCAGGTTTGTTCTGGTGCATGACCGTGTCAATGTATCTCCGCAGTTTCTGGAAGTGATCAAAGACGACATGATTAAAGTCATCTCTAACTATATGGATATCAACGAAACCGAAATGGAAATAAACTTGACGAAAACGAATACTCAGGTAGCCCTAATTGCCAATATTCCGGTCAATCGCATGAAGCGAAGCGTTATGCCGGGAGAGTAGGCGCAAAAAGCAGAGTAAAGATAAGCTGGACTCAGGTGGGAAATACTATTATAATAGATACGACATTGTGTATAAAGAGAGAAGGATAACCTGCCATGCTTAATCAGCGCCTCTTGCGGAACTTGGATTTTATACTTATTGGCGTTACAGCCCTCCTGATTGTCATTAGCCTAATCACTATCGGCAGTGCAACTCATATCAACACTCCCAGCGAAGATCGATACTGGTATGTTCAGCGCCAGGGGCTGTTTGCGTTAGCGAATATTGCCGTTATCTTTGTCACACTAAATTTTGATTATCGATCAATTAAAAATTTCGCCGGTATATTGTATGCTTTTAACTTGGTAATGTTGCTGGCAGTTATGTTTGTAGGGCAAACGGCGTTAGGGGCTCAGCGCTGGATTCAGATCGGTGCTATCAGCTTGCAGCCGTCCGAGTTTTCTAAACTTATTATGATTATTGTGTTGGCGCAGATTCTGGATAAACGTACAGGCAAGCTAGGCAGTTTTAAAGAGTTGATTCCAGTATTTATTTATGCTGGCATTCCCTTTTTATTGGTGCTAAAGCAACCGGACTTAGGCACTTCACTTGTTTTTCTGGCGATATTGTTTGGCATGATTTTTGTAGCCGGTATTAATATGCGCCATTTAGCGGCTATTGGCGCCGCAGGCTTAGCACTCTTGCCGATCTTATGGTTCTTTTTAAAAGACTATCAGAAAAAGCGCTTATCGGTGTTTATTGATCCTAACGTCGATCCTCTAGGCTCAGGCTATCATATTATCCAGTCAAAAATTGCTATTGGCTCCGGTATGTTATTTGGCAAGGGTCTGTTTAACGGTACACAAAGTCAACTCAATTTTTTACCGGAAAACCACACTGACTTTATCTTTGCCGTTATTGGTGAAGAGCTTGGGTTTATCGGGGCAACGTTCATCTTATTGCTATACCTAATTATTCTGTATCGCGGCATCAAAATTGCCGGAGCTGCCCGTGATAATTTCGGTATGCTTGTGGCAACAGGTATTACTTCGATGCTGGCGTTCCACCTGCTTGTTAATGTTGGCATGACAGCAGGCATTATGCCTGTTACCGGTATTCCGCTGCCATTTATGAGTTATGGAGTAAGTTCCCTGACTACTAATTTAATTAGTATTGGGATATTGCTAAACATTTATATGCGAAGGCATAAAATATTATTTTAACATCAGCGAGCTTGTCTGCTCGCTTTTTTCTTTTTAATTGAATAAGTACATAAAGCTCAAAATGCTAAGTAGGGATGGCTGAAAAGGTGGGTGCGTAAAAGAACACTGCCGATAGTTATAATTTGTCAGTTTTGTCATATATATTGCTAAGAATACTTAGCCGGTTTATGGGGGGCTTGGCATGAAAAATTTGTGGAATCGACTAAAAAACCGTTTGCAATTTTCTATGCGCAACACTGAAAGGAATTGGCAGTCGTATTATTCTGAAGATACTCCGGACTATACTTGGTTAAAAAAGACAGTTGCAGCCCTGGCGCTGTTTGCTATGATTTATGGTGCTCATGCGTCAAATACCATGATTGGACAGCAAGTCAGCGGTGCTGTTCGGCAGACGTTAGCAACCCAGACAGATTTTGCTTATTATGCAATGAGAACGGCAGAATATGTTAATAATTATTGGCCCAATGCGATAAATATAGCTGAGTTACCCGTTTTGAAGCAAGTTCAGTCCACAATTTCGCGACCGGCAGATCCCTTGCTATATATGACGAAGCCGGTCGAGGGACAGATAATGACAGAATACGGCTGGCAGAACAATCCTGTGCTTAAACAGGAAACGTTGCATGAAGGCATCGATATTGCCGCGCAGGCTGGCACTAGTGTACGCGCTGCTGCCCCCGGAAAAGTCAAGCTGATTACTGACAGCGCCCAGTTCGGTAAACTACTGATTATTGAGCACGGTCAAGGGCTCGAAACATTTTACGGATATTTAGCTGATGTTTTAGTGACAGAGGGTGAGGCTGTCAGCCAGGGGCAGGTCGTTGCCCGGGTCGGCAAAACAGGGGCGGCTGTATCTGTGCTTTATTTTGAGTTAAGAGAAAATGGCAAAGCAATCGACCCTGTACCAAGACTGAAAAGTGAAATGGCAAAGTAAAGGACGTGAAATATGCAGGTCGGTAAAGTTGCAGGCATCGAGATTAAGCTTAGCAATTGGTTTATTGCCTTGATTGTTTTATTTGCGGCTGCCGGTCTTGTTAGTAAAGTACTGCTGGTGTTCAGTGCCGTATTGTTGCATGAATTGGCCCACATGTTAATGGCCGGCGGTTTAGGTTATAAAGTCAAACAACTAGAGATTCTGCCGTTTGGAGCAGTGGCACGCGTCGAACGTCTCGCCGATGCCGGAGCGGTCAGTGAAATAATGATAGCTGCCGTCGGACCGCTAGCTAGCCTGGTTCTGGCGGCTTTATGCTATGCAGGCATCAGTGGGGCCGGCCCGTGGCAAGAGCTGCTCACTTTTTATGGTGAGGTCAATCTCGTGCTGGCCTTATTTAATTTGCTACCGGTTTTGCCGCTGGACGGCGGGCGAATTTTGCGGGCCATACTGTCCCGGCGGCGCGATTATCGTGAAGCGACTGCTATTGTTGTTACTATCAGTCATGTTATTAGCTGTATATTACTGCTGCTTGCCGGTGTGGGATATTGGCTGCATAATTCGGTAAATCTAACAATGCTAATGGCAGCCGGCTTTCTGCTTGCTACAGCCCGATCTGAAAATAATCTGGCCGGTTTTCGGGCTATGCGGATTTTAGCCGGCAAAAAGGCCGAACTGTCAGTCAACGGTGTTATGCCGACAAGCCATATCACTGCCAGGGAAAGTGCGGCTATTAGTGATGTTATTCGGTTGTTCGGACCGGAAAAATATTATGTTATTCATATTGTCGACGATAATTTTTGCTTGTGCGGCGCTTTGACTGAGACCGAGGTCTGGGAAAAGCTGCTGAAGCAGGGTATTACGGGAAAAGTACATGATTTTATAAATAAGACTTGATATTTCCGCTAGAAAAATACATAATATTTTTTAAGTATGTTTTGGAGGTAAAAAATGCAGCCCATCGATTCTACCAGCCCTGCGATATTAAACCGGGTGATAAAACCGGCCCGTTATACCGGTCATGAATACAATAGTGTCATCAAAGATAAAAATAAGGTTACAGTAAATTTTGCCCTAGCCATGCCTGACGTATATGAGGTCGGCATGTCCAACTTAGGGCTTAAAATATTGTACCAGATCCTTAATAATCGTTCTGATACGTATGCAGAGCGTGTCTATGCTCCGTGGGTCGATATGGAAGCCGAAATGCGAGCAGCCGGCATTCGGCTATTTACGCTGGAAACAAAGCGTTCTGTCGCTGATTGTGATGTTGTCGGCTTTTCCTTGCAGTATGAATTGAGTTATAGCAATGTACTTAATATGTTAGATCTAGCAGGTATACCGCTGTTAGCAGCCGAACGTGATGAGACACAGCCGTTAATTGTGTGTGGCGGCCCCTGTGCTTTTAATGCCGAGCCGATAGCAGACTTTGTTGATTTCTTCATTCTTGGCGAAGGTGAAGAAATTACTGCTGAGGTGGCTTCCGTTATTGCTGGCTGGAAACAGGCAGGGAAACCGGACGGTAAGGCGGGCGTACTGCAGCAGCTTTCAGAGTTAAGTGGTATCTATGTGCCGTGTTTTTATGAGACAGAATATCTGTCTGACGGGCGGGTCGCCGGTATGCGGCCGCTAGTTGCCGGCGCCAGGCCAGTTATTGTCAAACGACTAGTACAAGACCTTGATCAGGTTATGTTTGCGACTAAGCCAATTGTACCGTTCATTGAAATTGTCCATGATCGGATTATGCTTGAATTATTCCGGGGCTGTACCCGGGGTTGCCGCTTTTGCCAGGCAGGAGTGCTCTACCGGCCTGTCCGCGAACGAAAAATAGAAACGCTTGTTAACTATGTGCAGCAGCTTGTTGACAATACCGGTTATAACGAGATCTCGCTTGTATCTCTCAGTTCAGCCGACTACTCCTGTCTCAGTCCTCTCATCACTCAGCTTATTACCCGTTTTAAAGAGCAGGGCGTCAGCGTATCGTTGCCTTCACTGCGCATTGACAGTTTTTCGATTGACCTGGCCAAGCAGGTGCAGCAAGTGCGCAAAAGTGGCTTGACCTTCGCTCCTGAGGCCGGTACGCAGCGGCTCAGGGATGTCATTAATAAGGGCGTTACTGAAGATGATCTCACGGCCGCTGTAAGTGCAGCCTTTAAAGCAGGCTGGTCGACAATTAAACTGTATTTTATGATCGGCCTGCCGACCGAAACAGATGAGGATGTAGCCGGTATTGCCGCTCTGGCTCAGCGTGTGGCTGATCTGTATAAACAGATTAAAGGTCGAAAAGGTGCTAAAGTCACCGTCAGCGTATCTTCCTTTGTTCCCAAGCCTCATACGGCTTTCCAATGGTTTGGTCAAGACCCGGTAGCGGAAATTGAACGTAAACAAAGACTATTGCGCTCGCTGATCAAAGACCGCAGCATCTCGCTTAACTGGCATGATGCCCGTACCAGCTTTCTGGAAGGCGCATTTTCACGCGGTGACCGCCGTCTCGGCAAAGTGCTTTTACGGGCTTGGCAAAATGGTGCTAAGTTTGATGGCTGGTCTGAGCATTTTAGATATGATGTATGGCTGGAAGCTTTCAATGCCGAAGGCCTTGATCCTGCCTTTTATGCCAGCCGAGACCGGGAGATTGACGAACATTTGCCGTGGGATCATTTATCGTCAGGGGTGGACAAGCGTTTCCTGGCACGTGAGTGGCAGGCGGCAAAAAAGCAAACATGTACACCAGATTGCCGCCGTCAATTGTGCGGCGCTTGCGGCGTTTGCCAACAGCTTGATGCAAAAGTCGTCGATTGGGGGCAATCATAATGGCTAAGTTACGGCTGAAAATAAGCAAAGGCAGTGAAGTTCGCTATGTATCTCACTTGGACTTTGCCGGGACGATTGAACGGGCTGTTCGCCGGGCTAATCTTCCGGCCGCTTACTCCGAGGGCTTCAACCCTCATATGAAACTGGCTTTTGCTTCGGCTTTGGCGGTTGGGGTGACAAGTGAAGCTGAATACCTTGATCTTGACCTCACAGCAGAGCCGGATATTACCGACATAGAGGCTCGTCTTAAGCTGCAATTTCCTGCCGGGATTGAATGTAAGGCAGCCAGATATATGGGAGAACGTAGTCCGGCTCTTATGGCCATTGTTAACCTGGCCACCTATGAAATTGGCGTTCCCTTAGCGCCAGGGGCCAATCTTACTGCGGCAATCGATGTCTTGAACCGGTTCAACAACCAAGTTGAAATCATCTATACTAAAGAAACGCCTAAGGGTCGCCGCGAAATAGATATCAAAGAATATCTTGCCGAGCCGGTTGGTGCTCGCCTAGCAGCGGACAACCAGCCGCTGCTTGTCATCAGTCTGTCGATAAAAATAACACCGACAGGCAGTGTCAAACCGGTGGAAGTGCTCGGTGTTCTTACAAGCAACTATGCTCTGCCGGTTGATATTGGCAACGCCCTTATCCACCGGACAGGGCTGTACGTAACCGACGGGCGAGCCCGGCGCTCGCCGCTTGAACTATAATGGACTAAGAGGAAATAGCTATGAAAAAGAGTATTATTGCCAATATTATGCCCGAAGAAACCAGGGTTGCCCTCATGGAAGACGGCGAACTTATGGAAATATCGGTTGAACGCAGCGATAACGGGCATTTGGTTGGTAACATTTACAAAGGAAAAGTAAAAAATGTTTTGCCGGGTATGCAAGCTGCCTTTGTTGATATCGGGCGCGTTAAAAACGCATTTTTATATATGGGAGATGCCGGGCGTCAGGCTGCATGCCGCCATTTGACAATTGGCCAGGATGTACTGGTTCAGATTGTCAAAGATGCTATGGGGGACAAGGGGCCACGCGCTACTATCAGCCTGACTTTGCCTGGACGATATATTGTGCTTATGCCGACTGTCGACTATATCGGCATCTCACGTCGTATTGAGGATGAATCTGAACGGAATCGGCTCAGGCAGCTTGCCCAAAGAATCCGTCCAGAGGGCATGGGTGTCGTCGTCCGGACGGTAGCCGCCGGAAAAAGTCAGCTAGAACTCGAAAAGGACATGGCTTATCTGGCAAATACGTGGTTAACCTTAAGTGCCAGAGCCAAAAGAGTTCAGGCGCCGGCACTTATTTACCGGGATGCAGATCTGATCGTTCGGATTGTCCGCGATTATTTAACAGACGATGTTACTGAATTTGTTATTGACAGCCAGGAGGCATACAACCGGGTTGTTGACTTGCTTGCATACACATCGCCGGAACTGGTAGAATGTGTCCGGCTATATCAACATACCGGGTCTGGCGGCGATGTATTCAGCCGTTTTGCTATTGATGATAAGCTGGAGGCTTTACAAAGCAGACGGGTTGATTTAAGCTGTGGCGGCTATCTTGTCATCGATCATACAGAAGCACTGACTGTTATTGATGTCAATACCGGCAAATTTGTCGGTAACACCAATCTGTCTGAAACTGTATTTCAGACAAACCTTGAGGCTGCTGCCGAAATCGTGAGACAGCTCAGGTTAAGGGATATTGGCGGCATCATTATTATTGATTTCATCGACATGAATAAACCGGAACAGCGCTCGACCGTACTGGACGCGCTGGAGCAAGAGCTCAAAAAAGACCGGACTAAGTCAAATGTCCTCGGCATTACCGCGCTGGGGCTGGTCGAGATGACCCGGAAAAAAGCCAGACAAAACATTAATAGTATGCTTTATAGCTCCTGTCCCTATTGTTTAGGGCGGGGTCGCATTAAATCGCCGGAGACAATCATTATCGACATCAAACGAGAGCTGCGGAAACTAAACAAACGTCCCCGAACAAACGGACGGCTATCAGTTCAGGTTCATCCGCAAGTAGCCGAGTTCTTAAACCGGCCAGGTGAGCTTAAGCGCCTTGAACAGGAAACAGCCAGAACGCTCATCGTTGAATCTGTTGCCACGATGAACCCCGAGCTGTTTTCGCTATTGTGGAAATCTGATTGACAAACTATTACCATTATGGTAAAATTTCATGAAGTAGGCATTAGTCTACCCTAACCGCGCGAAGAGGTTCCTTCAAATATCTAGGAACTGCCTAGATATTTCCATATGCGAGGCGCGATGAGCGTGCGACCGGAGTCGTACTGGGAAGTACGCCTTAGAGAACACGCGCAAGAACAACGAAGCAAATGGACGTTTCTAGGCAGTTCCGGGGTGTACCGTATTCGGCGAGTCCTGTATAAAAGGGGAGGTGCAATTATTTATGTATGCTATTATTGAAACAGGCGGCAAACAATACCGTGTTACTGAAGGCGATGTGCTATCTATCGAAAAGATTGAAGTGGCTGAAGGTCAAACGGTTGATTTTGACCGTGTACTGACTGTAGTAAAAGACGGTGAAGTAATTATCGGTAAGCCGCTGATTGCTGACGCTAAAGTTACTGCTGAAGTAGTGTCTCATGGCAAAGGCAAGAAGATTTTGGTTTTCAAATACAAAGCCAAATCTAATTACCGTCGCCGCCAGGGTCATCGTCAACCGTTTACCAAAATCCGCATTGAAAAGATTTTTGCTTAAAGCTAGAGCATGATTACGGTTACAGTAATTCGCGATAACAACAAGGCGATTAGCGGTTTTACAATCGACGGTCACGCCCAAGCTGCTCCACATGGTGAGGATATCGTGTGCGCGGGAGTCTCGGCTCTTGTTCAGTCTGCTATTATGGGGATTGAGCGTCACCTAAGGCGGGAAATTAGCCTTATCCAGGATAGTAATGGATTAAAGATGGGACTTACCGGCCAGCCTGACAGCCTAACAGGTGCAGTTTTGGAGACGATGCTGCTTGGTTTAACTGAAATTGCCAAACTATATCCTAAGAGTGTTCGGATTATTGAGCACAGGAGGTGAAAGCAACATGGAAAAATTTCGTCTGAATTCTTTTGACTTACAGCTATTTGCTCATAAAAAAGGTGTGGGTAGCACTCGTAATGGACGCGATAGCGAAGCAAAGCGTCTGGGTGTTAAGCGCCATGCCGGTGAAGTTGTCACTGCAGGCAGTATTCTGGTTCGCCAGCGTGGTACTCATTTTCATCCCGGTAATAATGTGGGAATCGGCAAAGATGATACTTTATTTGCCAAAGTCCCCGGCAAGGTCGCTTTCGAGCGCAGAGGCCGTTATGATCGGCAGGTTAGTGTGTATCCTGCTGCTGAAGAAGCTATCTAAGAAATGCCTGCGGCCACAAAGCCGCAGGTTTTTTGCTTTTAAAGAAAGTATACAGACTCTCATAACGATAAAAATGGCTAAGGCTTCTGTCAGTGCTCTAGTACCTTGTCAAAAATCTAAGATTTTTTCTTGTATTTACAAAACGGCTGTACGCAGACAGGGATTTTGACTAATAGGGGCGAAAGACATAAAGATATATTATTTTGTAATGAGAAGTATCTTGGAAGGATGATTGTATGTCAAACACAGTCTGCCCCGAAGTAGCATCGTGTACTGACGTAGTCAAGCTGCTCCACGTCCAACGTCATGATTTCATAAATCATCTGCAGGTTATTCATGCCATGGTTCGATTGGGGCGTAATGAGAAAGCGTTGCAATATATTGAAAAACTGGCGCATGATCCTCAAATGATATCAGATGTGCTGGTTGCCTATAGCCGCGGCGAGAACAGTTAAGCCGTATATACTGCTTAACTAGTGTAATTAATAAACTTGAACGCAATCGTACATATTATATATAAAAATGCAAGGGGATTTCTATGTTTATTGACAGATCGAGAATCATTGTTAAAGCAGGCAATGGCGGCAATGGCATGTCTAGCTTCCGCAGGGAAAAATATGTTCCCAAAGGCGGTCCCAGTGGCGGCGATGGCGGCCGTGGAGCCAATGTCGCACTAGTTGGGGACGCAGATCTAAATACACTTATCGATTTTCGCTACAAACGGCAGTTTAAGGCCGATAGTGGCGTTCATGGCCAAACAAACAATATGCATGGACGGGGAGCCGAGGATCTTTTCATTAAAGTGCCGGCAGGTACGATTATTAAAGACGAAGCTACCGGCCAAGTGCTTGGTGACATTACCGCGCCAGGTCAGACAATCATCGTAGCCAGAGGCGGCCGTGGCGGCCGCGGCAATGCACGGTTTGTCAATAGTGTCCACAGGGCGCCTACTTTCGCTGAATTAGGCGAGCCGGGCGAAGAACGCTCGCTTGTACTGGAGCTCAAGCTGCTCGCTGATGTTGGCCTCTTGGGGTATCCGAGTGTGGGCAAGTCAAGTATTCTGTCGATGGTATCGGCCGCTAAGCCCGAGATTGCCGCCTATCACTTTACTACGCTATCACCGGTGCTAGGTGTTGTAAGCATTGATGAAGGGCAAAACTTTGTTTTGGCTGATATTCCGGGACTGATCGAAGGCGCGCATGAGGGGGTTGGCCTAGGGCATGATTTTCTCCGCCATGTGGAACGGACTAAAGTGCTGATTCATGTACTCGACGTTTCCGGTCTAGAGGGTCGGGACCCAATCGATGATTTTCACAAAATCAATAATGAATTGAAATTATACAATGAAAGACTATTTCGACGGCCGCAGATTATTGCCGCCAATAAAATGGATCTGCCTGAAGCCAGAGAGAATTTCCAACGGGTAGCGGAGTACATGACTAGCTTAGGTCATGAGATTTATCCTGTTTCTGCTGCCACTGGGGAAGGCTTGACGGCTCTAATGCAGCGGGCATTTACAATGCTCGGCGAATACGTGGAAGAACCGCTTAACATTGCGGAAGCTAAAATATATGAAGCCGCGCCTGAAGCTGAATTTTCCATTAAACGGGATGATGACGGCGCTTTTGTTATCGAAGGCGAGAACATTGAAAAGCTCGTTGCCATGACGCGCTTTAGTGATGAAGAAGGCGTACGGCGCTTTCAATCTATCTGGCGTAAGCTTGGTATCGATGAAGAGCTCCGGGCGCGTGGCATCCAGGAAGGTAATACTGTTCGGATCCGTGATATGGAATTTGAGTTTAGACCTTAAGGGGGATTATTTTGCTGGCAAGTGAAATAGCATTAACAGGTAAACAAAAGCGATTTTTACGGGCGCTCGGCAGTACACTTGCACCCGTTGTCCAGATTGGCAAAGGTGGCATAATGGCTTCGGTCATTGATACTACCGTCCAAGTGCTGACTGCGCGTGAGATCATTAAGGTACGGGTATTGCGCAATAGCCCACAAGAACCCAAAATGGCGATTGCTGCGCTGGCTGAGGCTACCGGCGCCGAACTTGTGCAGGTAATTGGGCGCAACGGTTTATTATATAAGAAAAATCAGGAGAAATCGAAGCTAGAGCTGCCGTGAATTATGGGGGGAGTATATCATGCTTACCAGAGAAAATTTAGGTAATGCCAACCGGATTGTCGTCAAAGTCGGCACCAGTACATTAACGCATGCCACTGGTAAACTCAACCTTCTGAGAATCGAAAAACTGGCCCGGGAATTATCTGACCTTGCCAATCAAGGCAAGCAAATTATTTTGGTTAGTTCTGGCGCCGTTAGCGCCGGTATGGACCGCCTAGGGTTAAAAGAGAAACCTAAGACTATTCCGGAAAAGCAGGCTGCCGCGGCTGTTGGCCAGGGAATTTTGCTTCATATTTATGAAAAAATGTTTGGAGAATACGGCCAGATAGTCGCTCAGGTGCTATTGACCCGCGCTGATTCTGTCAACCGTAAGCGATATACAAATTCGCGCAACACACTGTTTGCGCTTTTAAGTCATGGCGTTATTCCCGTTATTAATGAGAATGATGCTGTCGCTATTGACGAACTAAAAATTGGTGATAATGACACACTTTCGGCTATGGTCGCCAGTATTATCGATGCCGATCTGCTGATAATTCTTTCAGATATCGAAGGTGTCTACACCGCCAATCCTCAAACCAACCCTACTGCCGTGCTGCTAAGTGAGATTGCCGATATAACTCCGGCTGTCGAACAATTGGCCGGTGGGCCGGGCACTGTTGGCGGGACAGGCGGAATGTACACAAAGGTGCAAGCAGCCAAAATTGCCGTCAATTCCGGGGTAACGATGGTAATTGCCTCCGGTGGACGTGACGGTGTAGTTCGTGATATTTTGCAGGGACAAAAGGTAGGGACAATTTTTATTTCTAAGGAAAACCGGCTGCAAATTAGAAAACGCTGGCTAGCTTTCGGCGTCAAAGTGTGCGGCTGGGTCACTGTCGACAAAGGCTGTGAGCAAGCGCTGCTGACGGGAGGATCGAGCTTGCTGGCTGCTGGAATAACTGCCGTTAATGGTGATTTTGAATTAGGCAATACAATTAGCGTGAAAAGTGCTAACGGGCGGGAACTGGCGCGGGGAATAACTAATTATAGCGCCGACGATGTCCGGAAAATCATGGGGGCTCATACCAACGAAATTACGCAAATCCTTGGGTCCAAGCCGTATAATGAGATTGTGCACCGGGATAACCTGGTAGTTTTAGTATAAGAGAGGAGAGGGAACTAAATGGACTACATAACCGAACTAGCCGAAAAGGGTGTCGTTGCCCGGCAAGCTGCCAGGCGGCTAGCCACTTTGTCAACTGCTATAAAGAATCAGGCACTGTATGCGATGGCTGATGCTCTCCAGCAGCACCATGCAGCCATTGTTGCAGCAAATGCTGAAGATATTAGCCGGGCTGAGGCTGGTGGTATGCCAAAACCGCTCCTTGATCGCCTGTTGTTAAATGAAGCCAGAATAAAAGACATGGCTGAGGGCCTGCGGCAAATTGCCGCTTTACCTGATCCTGTTGGTCATGTAGTTGCCGGTTGGACCCGGCCGAACGGGCTTGCTATCACCAAAGTACAGGTACCGCTTGGCGTCATCGGTATTATTTATGAAGCCAGGCCTAATGTTACTGTCGATGCGGCCGGTCTGTGTCTTAAGTCGGGCAATGCCGTCATTTTGCGCGGCGGTTCAGAAGCGATTGGCTCTAACACCACCGTTACTGCTATCATTTCTAAGGCCGCTGAGGCTGCAGGAATTCCGGCTGGAGCCATTCAACTTATTGAAACTACCGACCGGCAGGCTGTAATGGCGATGCTAAAACTCAACAAGTATCTTGATGTCATTATCCCCCGGGGCGGGGCCGGACTTATCAAAACAGTTGTCGAAAACAGCACAGTGCCGGTTATTGAGACAGGCACCGGTGTGTGCCATACTTTCATTGACGCCAGTGCCGAGCTTGCGATGGCTCAAGAAATTGCCTTCAATGCTAAGGTGTCGCGCCCAGGCGTTTGTAATGCTATGGAGACGCTGCTCGTGCACGGCGAGATCGCGGCCGAGATCTTGCCGTCTCTGTTGGAACGTTATCACCAGGCTGGTGTTGAGCTTCGCGGTTGTCCGGCAGTTATACAGTATCATCAGGCGGTCAAACCGGCTACAGAAGAAGATTGGGCCGCCGAGTTTCATGACTTGATTCTGGCCGTCAGAATTGTCGATTGTCTGGAGGCTGCGCTTGATCATATTGCCTCCTATAGCACCCGTCACTCGGAAGCTATTGTCACAAATGACTATCACAACGCTCGGCAGTTCCAACAGCAAGTTGATGCCGCCGCTGTCTACGTCAATGCCTCAACCCGTTTTACTGATGGTTTTGAGTTTGGTTTTGGCGCAGAAATCGGTATCAGCACGCAAAAGATTCATGCTCGCGGCCCCATGGGATTACCCGAGCTTACCAGCATCAAATATATCGTCAATGGAACCGGGCAAATCAAGTAGATGGCAATGAGCAGGATCAAATGCTTAACAGGCTATTATTATGCTGTTAAGCATTATTTCCATACAGCTAAGGGATACCATGATATCGTTGATTATACGCGGGCTGCAGTAATTATCGCGGGCATCAGTATAATTATTGGATTGATTATAAATTTGTGGATAAGTCGCTGAATGGGTCTTGCCTATTGTCAGGCATTTGCTATAATGTAAACAAAGTTGATTTTTACAATTGAAAGGCAGAACCTTATGGCGCACGTACAGACTAGAGTTGGTATTATGGGCGGAACGTTCGATCCCATTCATATAGGTCATTTAGTTACAGCTGAAGCTGTCCGCATTGAATATAATCTTGCCAAAGTTCTATTTATCCCTGCCGGCAATCCTCCGCATAAGCAGCAATCGATTGTTACACCGGCCATTCACCGCTATATTATGACTGTTATGGCCACGTATTCCAATCCCCACTTCTTTGTCTCCGGCATTGAATTGGAACGTTCCGGTCCCTCGTATACAATTGATACTGTCAGAGCGCTTATCGACTGCTATGGCACCAGCACCGAGTTTTACTTTATTACGGGCGCCGATGCCGCGAAATACCTATCAAGCTGGCAGGATATCGATGAGTTGCTGGGTCTATGTTATTTCGTGGCGGCTACCCGTCCTGGCTGTATTAATTATATCGATCAAGTTATCAAACAATTTGGCGACAAGGGACGACGCAGTATTCAGCGCCTGGCAACGCCAGAGCTTGAAATATCCTCGACTGATATACGCGAACGGGTGAAGAAAGGTCGTTCAATCAAATATATCGTACCTAATAGTGTTGAGAATTATATTTATAAAGAAGGTCTATACCGCTAAAAAATATTCCATGCCAAATAAAGGCAGTACAACTCAGGCATAAAACTAGCATTTTTGCAGATAATGTTAAAGTAAAATATGTTTTGTTTTTACTATCCTGATGTAACGGAGGTGATTTCCCAATGGCAAAAACACTCTATGTCGGCAATCTGCCTTGGAATACTACAGAAATAGCTCTTGCTGATGCTTTTCGTCCGTATGGCTCTGTAATTTCCAGTAGAATCATTACTGACAAAGAAACAGGTCGTTCTCGTGGCTTCGGTTTTGTGGAGGTTGAAGACGCTGACGCCGATAAGATGGTTGAAAGTATGAATGGCTCCCAAATCGAAGGCCGCCAGATTGTCGTTAATGAAGCTAAACCGCGGCAAGGCTAAAATAAACTTAGCCTGTAGAATATATAGTGACTAGTTGGTGAAAAACCTCCTAATTAGGAGGTTTTTTATTTAATTAAAGAGGAAATCTATATAAAGTGACGAATTTTAGCAGGAAGAGTAAGGTGGTGTCTGATAGTGGACTATGATCAAATTGCGGCAAAACTGTCGCAAGTGTTATCTACTAAACGGTTTCAGCATTCACTAGGGGTAAGTCGCACGGCTGCTAATCTTGCCAGTCGTTATGCAGTCGATACTGCCAGCGCCAAAATGGCAGGCTTGCTTCACGATTGCGCCCGGGCTATACCCAGCAAAAACCTATTGCAAATGGCTAAAAGTTTTGATATAGTGATAAATGATGTCGAACGTTGCCAACCGATATTATTGCATGGTCCGCTTGGCGCGCGTTTGGCTCAAACGGAATATGGCATTAGCGACCCGCAGATTCTTCGGGCTATTGCCCTCCATACAACTGGCGGAAGTGATCTGACTAATCTTGAAAAAATAATTTATTTGGCTGATTCTATCGAACCAGGGCGCGATTTTTCAGGAGTAGACAAGCTTCGCCGCCTGGCTGCCGTGAATTTAGATGTGGCGATGCTGGCCGCGTATGATCAGTCGCTTTACTACGTTATTGAACAAGGCGTACTTATACATCCGGCCACGATTGAGGGTCGAAATTATTTACTATTACAAAGACAGACAACAACGTAATTTTACAAGGTGTTGTTTTCGGGAGAGGAGATGATACCATGAGCCAGAATAAGCGTCGACAACGCAGAGTTCGCTGGGATAGGGTACTTGTCCTGCTTATTGTATTGCTGGTTGTTGTTATGGCTGTAGCTGGGGCTACAGTATATGCTTATTTGCAGTTTGCCCGGACTGCGCCGGTAACGCAGGTTGTACAGGCTGTCGAACGCCCGGTAGAAACGCTGAATAATCGGGTTAATATCTTGCTTTTAGGGCTTGATGATGCCCAACCTGATCAAACGGCCAGACGTTCGGATACGATAATGGTAGCAAGCCTTAACCCTCAGGACGGGGAAGTAAACTTACTATCATTGCCTCGCGATACCAAAGTCAACATACCGGGACATAAAGGTTATGACAAGCTTAACCATGCGTATGCGTACGGCGGCGCCGAATTGGCCCGCAGCACAGTTGAACAATTTTTGCATGTACCAATTAATTATTATGTTGTTATCGATTGGCAGGCGTTTATCAAGGTAATTGATGTTTTGGGCGGTGTCAATCTCTACGTAGAACATAATATGAACTATTCAGATCCATATGCAGACCTTAATATTCACATTAACCAGGGGTATCAGCATTTGGACGGTGAGAAAGCCGGTCAATATGTCCGTTTCCGCAGTGATGAACTTGGTGATATTGGTCGGGTACATCGTCAGCAGCGGTTCCTAAAAGCTTTGGCCAAAGAAACGATGCAGGCCGGTACTATTTTGAAAGTTCCTGCCTTAGTCAGCGCTATCAATGAGAACGTTGATACCGACATGTCGGCAATCACGATGGTTAAAGTGGCTAACAGCCTTAAGAGTCTTAACGCCAGCAACCTCCACGCCGAAATGCTGCCAGGTGATTTTGCCTCAATTGACGGCCTTAGCTACTGGCTGCCCGATAAAGAGCAAACAAAACAGCTTGTTGAAGCGATGTCAATGACTTCAACAAAACTAAGTGGCGTCTATCCGCAAGTGAACGGTCAGGCTCCACAAAATAAATTTTAGTAAGGTAAAGCGTATTTTATCCGATGATTAAACTTCAGATGAGGTAAAAAAACCACCTGAAGCGCTCGTCTATCTAATTGCGCTTTACTTTTTTTGCAGGAGAAATGCTATGTCAGTCCGAATAAAATACTTTTAGATAGAAAAAGCTATATTGGATGTATGCTGAATATATAATAACGAATTGTGTTCCAGGAGGTAGTTTTTGACGAATGATTCAAACTGACAATAACTTAGCTGAATTAGTGGCCAAAGCTGCAAGCGACAAAAAAGCAAGCGATATCGTAATTATGGATTTAACCGGAATTTCTCCGGTCACTGACCATTTTGTTATCTGCAGCGCCAATTCGACAACCCAGGTACAGGCGATTGCCGATAATATCGAAGAACAACTTGAGCAGCAAGGTATTAAACTATGGCGTAAAGAAGGCTATCGCAATGCACGCTGGGTGCTTCTCGATTATGGTCACTGTGTTGTCCATATTTTCGTTGAAGAAGACCGGCAATTCTACAACCTTGAGCGGTTGTGGGGCGATGCTAAACAAGTAGTTTATCAAGGCTAGGTGTTAATCTATGGATAACCGTATGGGTAAATATGCACCTGGAGACGTAGTCGATTTGATTGCCGTCCGCAAAAGCGAAATGGGTGTATTTCTCGATGCTGGTACTGGTAATACCAGTGATGATATTTTGCTGCATAACGTGCAACAGACCCATAATATTGATGTAGGGCAGACTGTTAAGGTATACTTGTATAAAGACCCCAAAGGCCGCCTTACAGCCAGTATGCGCCTGCCGCAAATGCAGGAAGGCCAAGTGGCCAGAGTTGAGGTCATTAATACGACACGTGATGGCGCCTTTGTCAATATCGGCGCTGAACGGGGAGTCTTTATGCCTCATGCCGGCAGGAGAGGTATACCGCGCAAAGGGGAAAAAGTCTGGGTCAAACTATATCGTGATAAATCCGGTCGCCCGGCCGTTACCATGGAAGTAGAGGACGAACTGAGACAAGCTTCCAGACCGGCTGAGGGAGTAAATATCGGTGATACAGTTACCGGTTCAGTATACAACTACAGCGATCAGGGCGCCTTTATTTTTACGAAAGACAGGTTTATTGCCTTTCTGCATAATGATGAGATGACGGAGCGCCCCCGTGTCGGCCAGGAGCTCGACCTGCGGGTTACGTATCTCAGGGAAGATGGCCGGCTTAACGTATCGATGCGCCTGGCCAAAGAAAACGCCATGGGCGCTGATGCTGAGAAAATATTGGAAGTGCTCCGGGCCAGAGGCGGACAGATGCCGTACAACGATGATTCACCCCCGGAAATTATTAAGGCCAAGTTTAATATCAGTAAGTCTGCCTTTAAACGGGCGGTTGGTCGTCTGTTAAAACACAGGCTGATTGAGCAAAAAGAAGGTTGGATATATCTAACAGAAACTGAAGGCAGCAAATAAAGCTGCCTTCAGTTTCTGTTTAGAAGCTGCCCATAGCCTGGCTAAGTTATATTGCTATGAGGGGAGAGAATTTTTGCAAGGCATATGCTTTTTCTGATCGGCATTTTGTTTGTTATCTGCTTCTACTCTGGATTGCAATTTGCCGGTGTTAGCCTTGCCGGAACTTTTCATAGCTTTAGTAGCCAAATGAATCCCTCCTTGGAGTTTTTACGGCAACTGCCGTTTGCTTGCTGAAAGGTTAGCCGCTTTTTTTCTTGCTTGCAAAAAACCTCCCATGCAACGTTAGTTTTCCCGTCGGCGAAATTAACATGAGCGACAATGATTGCTAGTACCTTGTCAGTGTACTTTTAATACATAATTTTATAATTTTCAGGAACACTAATAAAAAGAGACGAGCGCTTCAGGTGGCTTTTTTAGCCCATCTGAAGTTTATCGACCTTATCCGAACGTCTTAGCCGCTCTTAGCTCCCGCTTGCAGAAGCGTGAGTTAATGTGCGCGGTTTAGTCGTCGGATAAAAATATGGACTGAGAGGTACAAACTATATGGATAAGCAGCTTCAGACTATATCCCTGCAAGTAAAGGAGCTCAGACAGCAATTGCACGATCTTATGCAGAATTCTAATTCTGCCGATGCTGAGATGATAACAGCCAGTACTGTGCTCGATGCTCAGCTCGAGGATTATGCTCATACCATTGATGAAAAGCGCATTCCTTCGATGCGGACTTTCTAGCATTCCTCACCAGCTAGAAGGCGCTTAGCTATGAGAAATTTATTGCATAAAGAGAGACGAGCTCTTCAGGTGGGGTTTTTACCCCCATCTGAAGTTTAGTCATTGGATAAAAAATAATTGCCCACAGCTGTATAGCTGTGGGCAATTATTTTTTATCCAATGCATTTAAGATTCATCTGCTGCAGGTTGTTTTTTACCTTTTTTTATCACATAAGCAACTAACACTGCCGTGGCGATAATGATGAGTGAGATAATCAACAGATCATCTTTGTGTTGGGTAAACATCTCTATCGCTTGGGGTCCAAAATAATAGATCAGTACGCCTTCAAGCAAAAAGCGTTTGCCACGCCCAAGAAATGATACTACTAAGAATAGCGGCATATTTACTTTTAAGGCGCCGGCCGTTATGCTGACAAATTTATACGGGATCGGCGACAAGGAGGCTAGAAATATTGCCAATATCGCATTTTCTTTTACAGTACTATATATTTTATTCATATATTTTTCGGGTATAAATTTGCGGGCTGCCGGCATACCGATCTTCAAGCCAATCGCATAACCGACCAGACCACCTAATATCGAGATCAATGTCGCTGCCAAGCCATAAAATATAGCGTTCTGTGGGTTGGCTAAAGCTAACGGAATGAGGAGCAGGTCAGGCAGCACCGGAGAAATGAATGATTCCGTGAAAGCAGCAATTAAGAGACCCGTGAGACCCCATTCTAAAAGTGTTTCGATAATTGTTTCCATTGACACGCTCCCATCTATTTACATACAATAGTGTATCTTACATTTGATGGCGAGTCAAGTTATTAGATTTTTGAGTTTCCCCATTTTTATTATGTCAGTCCGGGCAACATGAGTTGGGGCGAAGGCTCGGGTTTAACAAAAAAGCTTTTGATACCGGTGTATGACCTGTTAAAGATTGTAAAAAGCCCA
>Ga0153941_1000142_pt1 | contig 34436 bp, 32 predicted proteins | sample TSNJ025MetaG_FD_104733 | JGI IMG/M metagenome (GOLD analysis project Ga0153941, IMG submission 104733) | Attine ant fungus gardens microbial communities from New Jersey, USA - TSNJ025 MetaG | ecosystem: Host-associated > Fungi > Mycelium > Unclassified | place: USA: New Jersey, Brendan T. Byrne...
ATACTGATATTCATGCAGGTATGGAAGACTGTCGGATACAGTATGGTGGTGTATCTGGCGAGTATTACAGGAATCGACGGAACGCTTTTTGAAGCAGCTGTTATTGACGGCGCTACAAAATTCCAGCAGGCGCGGTATATAACCATTCCCTGCGTGAAGCCCATTATGATTATGATGTTTATCCTGAGTGTGGGCAGAATATTCTACTCGGATTTTGGATTGTTTTATCAGGTAACACAGAGGGTTCCCAACTCGTTGTATACAACCGTATCCACATTTGACACATACATCTTCAGCGCATTACAGCTAAATGTACCCATCGGCAGAACAGCTGCCGCATCCATGTTCCAGTCAGTGGCCTGCTGCGGCACAATACTGATCGCGAACTGGATTGTATCAAAAATAGATGCAGACAGTGCGATTATATAGGGAGGAGCAGGAATGGGAAGCAAAACGTTCAATGATATCATCAGAGACAGACTTGATGAAGTGAAACGAAATAATATTATTGCAAAACGGGAAGAAGAGGAAGCCAATAAACTAAACCGCATCAGGAAACCCACTAATCTTATCTTTAACTTCATATTTTTTCTGTGTTCTCTTGCATGTCTGATACCGGTAGTATTTGTATTTATGATCTCCATCTCAAGCGAACAATCATTGGCAAAATATGGATATCGGTTCATACCAAAGGTTTTTTCGTCCGTATCCTATCGGTTTCTCTGGAATGAAAGAGATGTGATTTTTAATGCGCTTGGTATTTCTACGCTGGTGACTGCAGTGGGAACGTTAATCGGTGTAATTCTAACCACCACAATGGGTTATGTTCTTTCTCGTCCGGTGTTCAAGCTGAAAAGTTTTTTTACCTGGATGGTGTTTGTTCCAATGATTTTTAATGGAGGTATGGTAGCCCAGTATGTTGTGAATGCCAACATGCTGAAGTTAAAAGATACCATATGGGTGCTTGTTCTTCCGCTGGCTGTTTCTTCATTTAATGTAATCATCAGTAAAACATTTTTCAAGTCCACAATACCGGATTCAATTGTGGAATCTGCTAAAATTGACGGTGCATCACAGTTAAATATTTTTATCAGGATTGTATTGCCCATATCCAAGCCTGTGCTTGCAACCATAGCCTTATTTTTGACATTTAGCTACTGGAATGACTGGTTTCAGTCATCGCTCTATATTACCAACAAGAAATTGATATCCCTGCAGGCATTATTAAATAATATCATGAGAAATATAGAATATATTGCCAATAATCCCGATGGAGGACTGTCGCTGCAGCAATACAAGACAAGTATGCCAAGCGAATCAGTCAGGATGGCGATTGCGATCGTTATCGTTGTGCCGATTGCATGTGTATATCCGTTCTTCCAGAAATATTTTATATCGGGACTTACCATTGGAGCAGTCAAAGGATAACAATGGATAATAATGGTAGAAAATATCTGATTGGATATTTTACTATATACAACTTATTAACAATTAATACAAGAAAAGGGAGGAAAAAGTATGAGAAGGATTTTAAAGAAACTGACAGCTGTAATCATTGGAACTGCTATGATCTGTTCCCTGGCAGCCTGCGGGAAGTCCGACAGCGGAACGAAAGCATCAACAGATGCAGTGAAGAAAGAATCATCAGAAGCCGGGGAGTCAGATACGACACCGAAAGCCGACAAATCAAGCGATGAGGTTGTTACCCTTAAGTGGGCCATGGTAGGAGGCGGTATGCCAAATAACTATGATGCATGGAAGGAGCATATTGATGCCTATCTGGAAGAAAAAATCGGCGTAAACATTGACATAGAAGTGGTTTCCTGGGGAGACTGGGGCAACAGAAGAAATGTCATTGTAAATACCAATGAAGAATACGATATTCTCTTTACCAATTCGGACACCTTTACAAGTGATGTGAGGTTAGGTGCATTTTTGAACATTACAGATATGGTAAAGACAGTAACGCCGGAATTATATGATTTTATCCCGGAATACTATTGGCAGGCAGCAGGAGTGGAAGGACAGCTTTTCGCAGTACCTACCTACAAGGACAGCTCCCGTTCTGAGTACTTTATCTGGGATGAGAAACTGGCAGACAGTTATAACATCGATTATAACAACATGCATACCCTGGCGGATGTAAAGGATGCGCTGATTACCTTGACTGAAGGAGAAGGAACACCTGCCTATCTTCTGTCCGGACAAGGAGAAGACGGAACTTTCATGGAATATGATCAGATTGGAGCGGGACTTTTCCCTCTTGGCGTAAAATATAATGATGAAACCCGTACGGTAGTAAGTGTATTTGAAGCTGAAGATGTTATGGCACAGTTTAAGATAATGCATGAAATGTATAAGGCAGGAGTCATTAACAGTGATGCGGCAACATTGCCTGATAAACCTTCCTACACTGCATTTGGTGCCGGACAGGGATGGTCTCTGGCAGCAAAGACAACATGGAATATCGGTTTGGGCGTTGAAGCAGTTGCTGTACAATGGGGTGAGACAATTGTATCCAACGATTCCGTAAGAGGTTCCATGAACTGTATTTCTGCAAGCAGCAAGAATCCTGAGAAGGCTCTGGAATTTTTACAGCTTGTGAATACGGACGCTTATCTGAGAGATTCCCTGTTCTATGGTCTGGAGGGCGATAACTGGGATTATACAGAAGACGGCAAAATCCACAGAAACCATTTAGACTGGACAATGGCCGGTTATACACAGGGTACCTTCTTTATTGTTACACCGCTTGATGATACTGAATTTAATCAGTGGGATGAAGTAAAGGAACTGAATGAAAAAGCAAAACCTTCCGTAATGCTTGGTTTTGACTTTGATTATACTTCCCTGGCAAATGAATATGCAAACTGTATGGAAATATTCAACAGATACAGGAGTGAGCTGCTGACAGGAACAGCAGAACCGGAATCTACTGTTGCAGCAATGATGAAAGAATTACGTGCGGCAGGCTTTGATACTCTGGTAGAAGAAGCACAGAAACAGATTGATGAAACATTTAAGTAAGAGAAGCGGTTGACGGCATATTTTCTGATTCGTGTAATTGGCTTTGGATAACAGCAATTAATAAAAGCGGGGAATCATATTAGATGATTCCCTGTCTTTTGTTGGTTATTTTAGAAGGTTATATTCTTTTTCAATATCATGCATACATTTTAGCATTGAACAGGCTATTGTCGGGCTTATTGATTTTGCTTCATAACGCGCCAGCCTGCTCATAGAGTACATGTGTTTAAATTTAGCCAATGTTTTGTCTGAGATACGTTGACTCTGTTTTAACATGTTTTCTCTTGTTATATGGCTACCACAATGTATATTATCATAAGCTAACTGCATCTCGACAATATGTAATACGGTATAAAAACTAATGGTAGCAATCCAATTATAGTGTGACTTATTATGAATATCAAAAACATTTTCAACAATTTGCTTGTTTTCCAAGTATTTCATCTTATGTTCATCAGATTTCGGCACCTTTAAATCCCCTTTTGTATACTTCTTTCATGTCACTAATCAAACTCATCATGCCATTAAGAGAATTATTATCCAAAACCATAAAATCATAAATTTCATTATTTATGGCGCGTAGTTCAAAAGCAAACGTATTATGATCAAACACTGCTTCAGAACAAATATCATCCACTATTATTATTAATTCTTTTTTGTTATCAATTGTCACAAAATAAACAGATTCAATATCCTGGTTATTAAAACAATAGGCTGTGATGTCTTTTTCACAACTTATTTGCCTTAAATCAATTGACCATACCTCAATCAAGTCCATCAATTTATTTTTGCTTTCATTCTCCAAATCAGCAGAAATAATTTTTGAAGTTAACTCCTTGAAATTTTGGGTAGATGCTGGTGTCTCATCGATATTTAATAATATGGTATTTTCTCTTAAACTGGTAAATGCATTACGAAAACCAGGCATATTCTGCTCCACATATTTTTGCTCTTTATTATATGAAGTCATCATACTTTTATACCTCCTTTTCATCAAAACCTATGTATTTATTGAATTTTTTTTGATAATCTTGTCCGCATTTCTCTAATCCGTTAACTATCTTGTGTAATACTTCGGCAGGCAGATAGTAAGTTGCGCCATCCGAAAAATCATCATTAGTTGCATTTAAAACAAGCAAAAAACTTTCTTCATTATATGCAACATTTATTGTTTTTAATGGATTAAATTCATTATCATTTTTAATGGGGTCTTTGCTCATATTTCCTCCATCATTTTTTTATAACCTAAACTTACCAATTTTGTGTCTATATGTCAATATTTTACAGTAAAATAAATTTGATTTAATATTTATTTAATTTACAGCATACCAGATATCATATATTTTTATAATTAAAATAAACTTTCTACTAAAGTATTATAGTATTCATCCGATAATTATTGTAAGATATTTAAAGTAAAAGCTGTTTTCAATATCAGTACATAAGGGTAAACTAACAAACAACGTTAGTAATACTAACAAAATTTGATTAGTAATGGAAAGGAGGAGTCAACATGCGTATAGAGGCTTATACACAGGTGCAGCAGATCTATCAGTCACAGAAAACCGACAAGAGCCGGAAAGAGACGGTAACAGCGTCTGCTGACGAGGTTCAGATCAGCAGTTTTGGGCATGATATTCAGACGGCAAAGGCTGCCATTGCGAAAAGCCCTGATATCAGAGAAGCTATGACGGCTTCCATTAAGGAAAAGGTACAAAACGGTACTTACGAAGTGAATGTGGGGAGCTTTGCAGATAAATTGCTCAGTAAATTTGAAGAAACAACGTAATCATACTTCATTTCACACCCCTGATATATGTGCTGCAGCAGGCGGCAGATGGGAGTTTTTGTGGCAAGTTTAATGGAGACCCTGATAGACGTACTGGAACAGGAAAGCGGCGAATATCAGGGATTACTGAAATTATCAATGGATAAGACCCAGATTATCGTAAAAGGTGATCTGGAACAATTACAGAAAATCACGGAAGAAGAGCAGGAAGCAGTGGGAAGGATTACCCGCCTGGAGCATATGCGGGAGGAGACCACTGCTGATATCGCCAATGTTTTGAACAAGGATGTTAGTGAACTTAAATTGACCAGTCTGATTCAGATGATGGAAGGGAAGGCAGAACAGAAAAGTCTGTCCGTTGCCCATACCCGGTTAAAGGAAACGATTCAACAGCTGCATAAGGTAAATGAGCAGAATGGCGCGCTCATTCGGAATGCACTTGAACTGGTGGAATTTGATTTAAATCTGATGCAGGCGGCAAAGCTGGCGCCAGAGACCGCAAATTATAACAAAGGTGCCTACAGTGCGGGCAATACCATGGCCCCATCAAGGAGCGGTTTTGATGCCAAACAATAATCCTTAGGATTTGCCGGATAATCAGTTGTACTTATGATTTCGCAATGACCACGTCTTTGGTTATTTCAGAAACGGATCAGTACAGGTTATTATCAGGCACAGCCTTAAGAAACAGAGGTGAAATTTATGTCATTGTCAAGTGCTTTGTATGTTGGAGCATCCGGATTACAAAACAGTCAAAATGCGCTGAACACCACAGCGCATAATCTTTCTAATATGGATACGGGGGTCTATACCAGACAACAGGTACAGCTCTCTACCAGATCATACATAACGCTGTCTATAGATCCCAATGCCGTTGCTAACAAGCAGATCGGGTTGGGCGTTAATTATTCCAATACCAGACAAGTGAGAGATTTTTTCCTGGATAAAGCATACCGCAAGGAATCAGGGCGCAGTATGTTTTATGAAGTGTCCACAGAAGTCCTGCAGGAAGTGGAAGGACAGCTGGGAGAGTTAAACGGGAAAAATTTCCAGATCAGTATGGAAGATTTATGGACCGCCATCCAGGAGCTTGTTAAGACACCAGCCAATGCAGAAGTCCAGAATCTTTTCGTGCAGAGCGCTTCCGCACTGATTGAGCGGGCGGTTTCTGTTTATGACGGACTGGCGGAATATCAGGACAATCTTAATAGTCAGATTAAAACCTATGTAAATACCATTAATGATTACGGAAAGAAAATCCTGGCATTAAATGATCAGATAGCCAAGATCGAATGCGGCGGTGTGGAGAGCGCCAACGATCTGCGTGATACCAGGAACAAAATATTGGATGAACTGGCAAAGCTTACGGATATGTCCTATACAGAAGATGCCACCGGTAGGGTCTCGGTGCAGATAGAAGGCGTGGATTTCATAAAGGGTGAGATGTGCTTTGAAATCGGGATGGATGTAGATGCCGCTACCGGATTCTATACTCCCTACTGGCCTCAGAATGCTTCCTATAAGACCCTGGCGGACGGAACGAAAAAATATGTTTCCGGCAGTGCGGATGTATTTAACCTGGACAGAGAAATCTCTTCCGATTACAATACAGATATCGGCGGACTGAAAGCCATGCTTCACGCAAGAGGAGATCACAGAGCTGACTATACGGATATCACGGAAGGGAATTATGATGACATATCCAATTCTATTCTGATGAATGTCCAGGCGGAGTTCGACCAGTTGATCCATTCGATTGCTACTACTATTAATGGGATATTGGCAGATGCGGCGGGTTATAAGACCGGTCAGGTTACCCTGGAGGATGGTACAGTCCTGAATAATGTTAAATACTGGGAATCGGATCCGGATGGATATATGCGGAGTGAGGAAGGATATCCACTGCAGCTTTTTTCCAAGATATCATCTGATGGTTATCAGAAGGGAACAGATGCAGCAGGAAACGAAGTATGGATTTATGTGGAGGAGGATCCGACGGACTCCACTACCTTGTACAGCCTTAAGAATCTTCAGATTAACCAGGATCTTATGCAGAATCCGTCAAAGCTGGGATTCCGTCTGGCTGATGATTCGGAAGACAATGCAACGGTAAACGCCCTGAAAGCAGCATTTGAGGCAGAGGATTATACCCTGAATCCCAATGTGCATACAAAAATGAATTTTATCAACTACTATACCAACCTGGTGTCCCAGGTGGCTAATAACGGTTATGTATACCAAAGTATCTATGATAACCAGATGTCCACTGTGGAGTCCATATCTTATTACAGAGAACAGGTCCATGGTGTATCTTCCTCTGAAGAGCTGACCAACATGATCAAATACCAGAATGCGTATAATGCTTCCAGTCGGTATATTAATGTAATCAGTGAGATGATGGAACATATCATTATGCAGATGGGATAGAAGGGAGTAATATGAAGAAAGAACATCTTCATATATCCTGATTCTTATGCTGCCTGCGGCAGCAGAGGGGAGTAATGTGAAGAAAGGACATCTTCACATATCCTGATTTATATACCGCCTGCGGCGGCAGAAGGGAGTTAAAATATGGCATCACAATTTTTTGGATTAAATATAGCATATTCCGGATTGACAGCTGCAAGTGTCTCCCAGAATACCACAGCCAACAATATAGCAAATGTGGATACGAAAGGTTACAGCAGGCAGCAGACGGTGCAGGAAGCAGCAAACGCCCTCAGGGTATTTCAGCAATATGGCTGCGCAGGAGCCGGTGTGGAAACCCTGGCAGTAGAACGTATCCGGAACGACTTTTATGATGTAAGATATTGGAATAATAATACGAAGCTTGGAGAATATGATGCCAAGCAGTATTATATGCAGCAAATTGAAATTTATTTTGAAGATAACGGCATATCCGGATTTAATTCCGTTTTCAATTCCTTTATGGGAACTACCCTGGAGGAATTACTAAAGGATCCCAGTAGTTCCACAGCCAGGGCGCAGTTTATTGCCGCAGCTACTGATCTGACGGAGTATTTCAACGGATTGTACACCAACCTGCAGGAGCTGCAGAAGGATGCCAATGCGGAGATTAAGGTTAAGGTAGAGGAAATAAACTCCCTGGCAAGTGAAATTGCCACCCTGAACAAGCAAATCAATACCATTGAAATGGCGGGCGGAATAGCCAACGAGCTGCGTGATCGCCGGACCCTTCTGGTGGATCAGTTATCGGAAATTGTAAATGTGGAAGTGGTGGAGACACCGGCTTCGGACCCCAATAACCCGAATATGGATACTGGTGCCACAAGATATATCTTAAAGGTTGCCGGAGGGCATCTTCTGGTAGATGGAAATGAGTATAATACGCTGGAATGTATAGGCAGGACAACTGATGAAAAGGTTAATCAGTCCGATGTGGACGGGCTTTATGATGTATATTGGAGCAACGGTGAAAAATTCAGCCTGTCCAGCGGATCTCTGGGCGGCTATCTGCAGGGACTGGCGGAATTGAGGGATGGTAATAACGGTGAATATTTTAATGGAAAGATTCTGAGCACGGGTAAGACTGCTAATGGTGCACAGGATACCGTAACTATTGAGGCAGGTAAGTCTTATCTGCAGGATTTAAATAAGTCCAATTTATCGGAATCAGGTGTTATAAATCTGGGAAATAAGCTGTATTATTATGATTCATGGGAATATAATATTAGTTATGATGATAATGGGCAGCCGGTATATACTTATACGTTTACCCTGTCAGACAGTGAGTTGAATGACCAGCGCCTGACCAATAACTGTGTAGGCAAGACTGGAAGCGTTGGCAGCAGTGTGAACTATCAGGGGATTCCTTATTATATGAGCCAGATGAATGAGTGGGTGCGGACGTTTTCACAGAAGGTGAATGATATTTTTACCAGCGGGTATGATTCATATGATGATCCGGGGAATATTCTGCTTACCGGTAATCTAGCGACAGACAGAGATCAGTATAAGCTTGAGAAGGACAAACGTTATGATTTATATGAGGAAAAAGTAAAGGAAATAATGGTTGCTCAGGGTATTACGGAAGCAGATGCTAAAAAACTGTTAAGCATTTCTGTCAGCAGTACAGATGACAGTTATTACCGCCTGACAGCCGGAAATTTCAGCGTACTTTCGGATATGCTTTTGGATGCCGGGCTGCTTGCAACCAGCTATAATAAAAGCAATGAAGGTGTGGAACAGACTGATCTGCTGAAGGATCTTAAGAGCCTGGCGACCGATAAGAATAAAATGAGCTTTCGCGGCAGCAGTGCCAGAGAATTTCTTCAGTGTGTGATGGGTGATGTGGCGCTGAATACCAGAAGGGCGGAGTCTTTCTATGATTTATATAGTAACATAGCGGGTTCTATTGATAATTACCGTCTGTCTATTTCGGGAGTGGACCAGGATGAGGAAGCGGCGAACCTTGTAAAGTTCCAGAACAGCTTTAATCTTGCGTCCAAGATGATTCAGGTTTTTACGGAAGTATATGACAGGCTGATACTGCAAACAGGGGTATAAGGTGCAGCAAAGACGAGAAGTTTAACTAATGTGTCAAAGGACGCCACCTAAGTTAAACTAAGTCTCGTCTTGGATGAATATAAGGTTGAAAAAGTGATTACAACCTTATATTCATCCGGGTTTTCGTGAGGACTGTTTGTGCTGCCAGAGGCGGCATGTTTGGAAGTGTGAAAAAAAGCATCTTCACACTCCTTGATTTAAAAGCCGCTTGCGGCGGCAGATGGGAGAGATATGCGGATTACGAATAAAATGATACAGAATAACAGTATCAAAAATATTAATACAAATAAATTAAGTCAGGATAAATACAGTACACAGATGGGTACCGGTAAGAAGATTAACCGTGCATCTGAAGATCCGGTTGTTGCAATCAGAGCTCTTCGTCTTCGCAGCAGCGTGACAGAATTGACCCAGTATTACAGTAAAAATATACCGGATGCGGAAAGTTGGCTCAGTGTTACGGAGGATGCTCTTGGAAATCTTACCGATGTCATCACCGACTTGATAAAACAGGCCACAAAGGGCTCCAGTGGTGAATTGACGACAGAAGACCGACAGATTATTCTGGAACAATTAAAAGCCCTGTCTGCTGAAGTGTACAGTACCGGTAATGTAGATTATGCAGGTCGTTATGTATTTACCGGTTATCGGACGAACTCGTCGTTATCCTTTACCACGGCAGAAACACAGAGCTATACGATAACAGAGCAGTTAGACCGCTCAGCCATCGATAGTATCAAAGTGGTGGACACTGGTGATCTAACAAACCTGAATGCCAGTAATTATAACAGTATTACGGCAATAGAAGAAAAAATTTCTCCTTCGGAGATTTATCGGATTCGCTTGTCTTATAATGATTGTTCTGACGATATGGATCCGGTGATTACCTATTATGATACATCAGGAATTAAACAAACCCTGACTGCGGAGACAATTCATTCTTATGATGTACCTGATCCATACAGTCAATTGGATACTTCTGCGCAGGGTGTAGTGTTTATACCGGAAACAGGAGAGCTATTACTAAGTGAAACTGCTTATAATACACTGATGGCAACCCGGGATGATAAATCTACTTCTAATATAAACGAAGCAGAGATCCGAATCACCTACGAAAAGAGCAACTGGGAAAAAGGAGACCTGAAACCGGAACACTATTTCCATTGTATAAAGGACGAGGGGACAGCTGATGCAATCGAATACAATGCTGCTTATCTGGATGGCTTAGTACCGAAACAGGTAATTGAATATGATGTTGGATTCAATCAGTCCATCCAGGTGAACTCCACTGCTGATGAATGTTTTAATCCTGGTATTAGCCGCCAGGCAGATGACCTGATCGGTGCAGTGAATGCAGTTGTAGAAATGGAAGATATTATATGTACGATAAAGTCCCTGCTGGCAAACGCTACAGGTCCAGATGCGGCAATATTGCAAGGTCAGTTAGCTGCAGCCAATAAAGCATTGACCTTTCTGAAAGATAAGGAACAGAAATTATTTGAAAGCTCCATTACCGCTTTCCAGGGCTATCTGGATGAAGTGAATCTGGCTGTCACAAACTGCGGTACCAGAAGTAAAAAGCTGGAACTGATTGAAAGCAGGATGCAGACCCAGAAGAGCACATATGAAAACCTGCAAAGCGAAAATGAAGATGTGGATCTGACAGAGGCAATACTGATGCTGACCAGTGCGAAATATACCTACGATGCATCATTGCTGGCGACAGGTAAAATCTTGAAGACTAGTTTATTGGATTATATTTAAAAATGGGCTGTTGCCCGGATAGGAGAGGTATATGGCAGATAAACATACCATGGAAGAGAAACTATTCAGAGTAAATACTAAAGTTTTTGGAGAAATAGAAGTTCTAGACAACAAAATTATCCAATTTGAGGGAGGTGTTATCGGTTTTCCTGAGCTGACAAGATTTACACTTCTCTATGATGAAGAAAAAGGGACAGGTGCCGGAATCCGTTGGCTGCAGTCTCTGGATGAACCGGCTTTTGCCATACCTGTTATGGATCCTCTTGCAGTGACACCGGATTATGATCCGGAAGTAGAGGAGGAATTGCTGAAGGGAATTGGCAAGCTGTCTGCGGAGAATGTGCTGGTGCTGGTAACGGTGAATGTACCTTCTGATCTGACCCGGATGAGCGTCAATCTCCAGGGTCCCATAGTCATCAATGTAGAAGAGCGAAAGGCCTGCCAGATTATCGTGGATCCCGAGAAATATCCGGTAAAGTTCCCGATATATGATATTCTTCAATCAGGAAAGGCGGGTGAGTAGAATGCTGGCATTATCAAGAAAAAAGGGGGAGTCCATTCTCATCAACAATAACATTGAGATCACCATTCTGGAAATAAAAGGCGACCAGATAAAAATAGGTATCTCTGCTCCCAGAGAGGTACCCATTTATCGTAAAGAAGTTTACCTTCAGATTCAGGAAGAGAACAAAGAAGCAGCCGATGCAAAAGGGATGGAGGCTCTGAAGAAACTGTTGCGTTAAAGTTAAGGGAAGTGCAATAAAATTGCACTTCCCTATTATATTTTTCATACCACTTACCGATAAATAGTACGAAGACAGATTTTTACATATGGATATAATACTATTTTGCAGATGGGAGTGAAATAACATGACAATTGAACCGTTGGCAAGTGTAATGACAATGCAGGCTCAGGGAGCCATCCCCAATAAAGCACAAGCAATCACAGGAGCAGTGGACAACGATAATACCACTGCCGTACAGGAGATTCCCAGAATTGATAAGATGACCAATGTGGTAGATAATGCCAAAAATAAAGGACAATCTTATGAAGAAGATCCAAAAGAGCAGCAATCCTCGGAGCAGTCGAATGAGCAGATCCGAAAGGCAGTGGAGAAGCTTAACAGGAGTATGGCACAATCGGAAGCAGTGTTTGGTATACACGAAGATACGAAACGGGTAATGATTAAGATCGTGGATAAGAAGAGTAAAGAAGTAATTAAGGAATACCCCCCGGAGAAAACATTGGATATGATTGCTAAAGTGTGGGAACTGGCAGGGCTTCTTGTGGATGAGAAAAGATAAAAAGGTAAGAGAAGCAGTAGAATACAGGAGGTTATGGTATGGCAATGAGAATAACAAGCTTATATTCCGGGCTTGATACGGAATCAATTATCGCGCAGCTGGTGGAAGTGAAGAGTACCAAGGTTAACACTGCGAAGAAAGAACAGACAAAATTAGGATGGAAACAGGATGCCTGGAAGACACTGAATACCAAGATATTGAATTTATATGATAATGTGCTTGGGAACCTGCGTTTCGAATCATCCTTCAAGAAGAAGACCACCAAGGTGTCGAATTCTGATGCGGTATCTGTAATAACCGGTGCTAATGCGGTGAACAGCGTACAGAGTCTGAAGGTGAATAAACTGGCTAGTCCGGGGAATCTGACTGGTGAAAAGCTGAATGGAGCCGCTGCTTATACCAGCAGCAGTAAATTAACGGATTCTGTAGATAATGGCGGATTAGGGATTGCTATCGGCAGCACGATAGAGATAAAGACTGGCGATAAGACTACCAATATTACTATTAATGAAGACACTACTATCGGTAGTTTTGTCAGTTCGTTGAAGAATGCAGGGGTGAATGCTTCCTTTGATGAGAAGAATCAGAGGTTCTTCATCAGTTCAACGGCATCCGGAAAAGACAATGATTTTACTATAACCGGAGTGAATAGTGCGGGATTAAGCGAGGGCTCAGATGCGCTGATAGCATTAGGGATTGGTGAAGATATCCAAGGAACAGATGCGCAGGGTAACCCTACCTTTACGAATAGTACAGCTGCTGGTCGAATATACGGCACTGACGCGGAAATTGAACTCAACGGTGTAAAATTCACATCAGATACCAATACCTTTGAGATCAACGGTCTTACTATTACGGCTAATGCCACTACTAAAGAAGGTGAATCAATTAGCCTTACTACTATGGATGATACCAGCGGTATCTATGACATGATAAAGAATTTCTTTAAAGAATATAACGCTCTCATTAATGAAATGGATAAGCTCTACAATGCAGCTTCTGCAAAAGATTATGAGCCGCTGACAGCCGAAGAGAAAGAATCCCTGTCGGAGACTGAGATTGAAGAGTGGGAGACTAAGATTAAGGATTCCCTTTTCCGAAGGGATGACACATTAGGAACGGTTGCCAACGCAATGAAGAGCATTATGGCATCCGGTGTGGAAGTGAATGGCAAGAAAATGTACTTATCCGATTTTGGGATTGGGACACTTGGATATTTCGGTGCGGCAGATAATGAGAAATATGCTTATCATATAGACGGGGATAAGGATAATTCAAATACTTCCGGCAATGAAGACAAGTTGCTAACTATGCTTACTACGGATCCGGATACGGCGGTGAGATTCTTTGTGAATTTATCAAGATCTATGTATTCCAAGCTGGGCGAGTTGATGGAAGGTACGGAGTACAGTACTTCGTTTACGATATACGAAGACAAGAAAATGAAGACGGATTACAATGACTACACCACCAAGATTAAGGAATTGGAAAAAAAGCTAAAGGATTATGAAGACAAATGGTATGCCAAGTTTTCTGCTATGGAGGTTGCCCTTTCAAAACTGCAGAGCAATTCCAGTGCAATAACGAATCTATTGGGGGGAGGATCATGAGATGGCTTTACCGAATGCATATGCACAATATAATAACAGCAGAATATTGACAGCCTCTCCGGAGGAGCTTACGCTGATGCTCTATGAGGGTGCTATTAAATTCTGTAATATTGCCTTAATGGGCATTGAGCAGAAGGATATAGAGAAAGCGCATGTGAATATCAGGAAGGTGCAGAAGATTCTTGAACATTTCCGCCAGACTCTGGATATGAGTTATCCTGTATCGGAGGATTTTGAGAGGGTTTATGTGTATTTGGAACATAGGCTTATTGAGGCGAATGTGAAGAAGGATATTGAGATCATGGAAGAAGTCAAAGAACACCTTCAATCCATGAGAGACACATGGAAAGAGGTTATGAAGAGGAATAAGGAGCAGAGACGCGCATGATGAATAACTATCTCAGTATTCTGGAAGAGAGTCTGCGTAAAAAAATCCAGGTGCTCACTAATATTCAGGATTATAATCAGAAACAGCAACATATTTTCCAGTCGGAACAGATTGACATGGATAAATTTGATGATTATGTGGAGGAAAAGGGCACTCTGATTGATGAAGTGGCTAAGCTGGATATAGGATTTGAAACCCTTTATGATAATGTGGCAGAGGAATTGAAGGAGCATAGGGAAGAGTATGCAGAGCAGATTCTTATCCTACAGGAGTTGATTACCCATGTTACAGAAATAAGTGTCTCCATACAGGCGCAGGAAGCACGTAACAGGAAATTGGTAGAAGATTATTTTCTGAGTGAACGCGCCAATATACGTAAGGGTAGGCAATCATCCAAGGCGGCATATGATTATTATAAGAATATGAGAAAGATTAATAATGTATCACCGCAATTTATGGATAAGAAGAATTAAAGAGTATGGTACAGAAGTTTTTATTAAAAATGTGAAAAAAGGTATAAAGTAATTGCTAATTTATCCGATATATTAGTCAAGCAAGCAAACAGAACTGCAAGTACGATTACAACAGACTGCAGTACCTGGCTTTTCGTTATAACCTTTCCAGAAGATACGCACAATCTGAATGGTTGGTTATAGCATATTATGATTGTAGGTAGGATATGTGCGAATCATACAAACAATCAGCTAACAATAGTCGCAGGGAAGCGACATTAAATTCAAGGAGGAATATATTATGGTAGTACAACACAATTTAACAGCTATGAATTCTAACAGACTTTTAGGTTTGACCACAGCATCACAAGCAAAGTCCACCGAGAAATTATCTTCTGGATATAAGATTAACCGTGCAGCAGATGATGCGTCCGGTCTTGCTATTTCAGAGAAAATGAGAAAGCAGATCAGGGGACTTACCCAGGCAAGCTCCAATGCTGAAGATGGTATTTCAGCAGTACAGACAGCTGAAGGCGCATTGACAGAAGTTCATGATATGTTACAGCGTATGAACGAGCTGGCTGTTAAGGCAGCTAACGAGACGCAGAGCAAGGATGACAGAGATTATATCCAAAGCGAAGTTGATCAGCTGGTAACAGAAATTGATCGTGTAGCTACAACGACCAAGTTTAATGAGATTTATTTATTGAAGGGTACCAATACTACCAAAGCTGAAGGAGTGGATGCAAGAGGGGTAAGCTCTTATGAAACTGCAAGTGCCAACTTAACAGCTTCGCTTGGTGAAGTTGATGCATCAGGAAAAATTAAACTTGCTGGTAAAGTTTCTACTGATAAGATAACTGTAACCTTTGCTGACGATACCACTATCTCGACTACTGTAACACAGTATGCAATAAACGTTAATGGTACTGATACTATAACATTTAGTTTTGCTGAAGGAACAAAAGAACTGACAAGTGTAGCTGGTGGAACAGATGGATACAATTTCAACAGTATGGATGATTTGCTGAAAGCTGTTAAAGCAGAAATCGCTAAAATTGATACAGCAAATGATGTTATGAGCGTTGAACGGTCAACGGATGAAGAAGGTAAACCATCAATTGTAATATCTACATTTGCAGATCTTAATGCAGGTTTAAGCACTGGCTTACATGTAGGCGCAGACTCTACTGATGACAATAAGATCGGATTGAACATTCAAGCTATGAGTGCACGCAGTCTTGGTATTAATGGTATCCGGGTAGATGGTGGGAATGGTAATAATGCAACTGCTTCTATTGATACGATTTCAAATGCGATTAAGAGAGTATCTTCACAACGTTCTGAGTTAGGTGCCGTACAGAACAGACTTGAGCATACTATTAGCAATTTGGATAATATTGTTGAGAATACCTCAGCTGCTGAATCTGCTATTCGTGATACAGATATGGCTTCCGAGATGGTTAAGTACTCCAACTATAATATTCTTGCTCAGGCAGGTCAGTCCATGTTGGCTCAGGCTAATCAATCTAATCAGGGTGTTTTATCCTTATTGGGATAATTATCATGCTAAAGTAATTCATGAGAGCAGACTGGCAATGCTGGTCTGCTCTTTTGGATGATACCTATATTCTACCAGGAAAGAAGGTTCCCAGGAGCCGCAACAGGTGAAGGTGAATTATGATAGAGAAGCATAAGGAAAAAGAAATACTACTAACAATATCAATATTAGTCTCAGGGAGAAATGAAACTACTAGGAAATGTCTGGAATCTTTAAAGAGTTTAAGAGAGCAAATATCCTGTGAATTACTGTTGACAGATACTGGATGCTCTAAGGATATGAGGAGATGGATAGAGGAGTTTGCAGATGGAGTTTTTGATTTTACATGGTGTGATGATTTTTCTGCTGCCCGTAATGTAGGATTGAAAGAAGCAAAAGGAAAATGGTTCCTCTATATGGATGACGATGAGTGGTTCGAAAATACCTCTGAGATTGAATACTTTTTTAAAAGTGGTGAATATAGGAAATATCACAGTGCCAGTTATATTGTAAGGAATTTTAAAGATTGGAATGGTGATATATATAGTGAACTTTATGTATCCAGAATGACAGAGATTGTAGAAGGTATGGAGTTCAAATATCCGATTCATGAAGCACTGAATCCACTTTTAGTACCACATAAATATTTAGATGCATTTGTACATCACTATGGTTATGTGTACAATTCTATGGCGGAAGTGCATGCGAAACATGAGAGAAATATAGGACCATTACAGAAGATTCATGAGGAAGAACCATATTATCTAAAGCACCATGCACAGATGATGATGGAATATAATGCGATAGGTGACAATGAGAAATCATTGTCAATATCTTATAAAGGAATAAGAGATTATAATGATTCACGTGCGGGAAATCAAAAGTTTCTTAATGCTTTGTATGTTAACATAATACAATGCCATATAAAACTTGAGGAATATGAAAAAGCTTATCAAGAAGCGAAAAGGCTTATTAACGATGAGAAAAGTATTCTCATAGGGGTGGCAGCATTGTGCCGTCTTGCTATTTATGTCTGCTATAAAACCGAGAGATATCAGGAAGGAATTGTGTTTCTGGAAAATTACTTAAAGCTTAAGGAAGCCTTGGAGAGTAATAAGGAAGTCTGGAAGGAACAACAGACTATATTATTACATGAATGTTTCTTGCCGATTGCTTATCGTGATGCCATGACATATGGATTCTTCCAGGCAACTGTAATTTCGAATAAGGATAAGACTGAAGAATTGTTAAGTACAGAAAGTCAGGAGTGGTGGGAGAATGCCATCAGGAACTGGTGTTGGCAAGTGCCTGTTTCGGACATTGAAAACTTATACAATCATCTGGAAACTACTTTTCAAGAGAAAAATTTATATCGGCAGTTGTTACTTATGCGGATAAGCGAATGGAGACTGGTGAGAGGTATAGAAGGAGAGATAAATGCTCTTTCTTTTCAAAAAAATATCAGCAGTTATGCCCGGAAGGTAATCGTGCTATATAAAAAGTTATACAATACCTCCGTTTTTGAGGAGTATCCTGAGCTACTTCCAAAAGAATATAAAGTAGCTTGGAAGATTCAGGCTGCGATTAGAATTCTGCAACAGAGGGATTATGTTAATGCTTTAAAAGAATTAAAGCAGGCTGCAGAAATGGAAACGGGGATGACAGAAGTCATAAGAAAATTTTCAGAACTATTGGGAAAAGAGGCGAAGCATGAGCAATCCGTGCATAACAGGGATAAAGATGAGTTTGCATTTCTTGCAAAAGGGGTTAAGGAAAAGGTATGGAAGATGATACAGGATGGGGATGATGAAGCTGCTCTTGAAACAGTAGATCAGTTGCGATCGTTGATTCCGGAAGATATGGAGCTTAAAATGCTGGAAAACAGTATTCGGCTACGAAAATAAAGGGTTGAGCATAGGGTTGAATAAATGAAGATTCAATTTTTGAACGGAAGTCAGGTTAATCAGATTTTCCAATACATTTTTGCAAGATTTGTGGAAATAGAGAGTGGTAAAAACTGTTTTTGGATGATTCATTTTTCGGGATTACAAATCAGCATAACGGTTATGAAATAGAAAAGGTTTTTCTCAATGCAATTCCACATCTTCTGAGTAAGGAATTTTCATCTTCTGGATGGAATCATTTTAAGGATAATTGTCATAATGGGATTGGGATATGTCAATCTATTAAAGACTCTGGGTTGGATATTGCTATTGTTGCCGAAACACATAATTTTAAGGTTGATGGTAATTAGCAAAGTATTCATATACGCCGTGGAGATTTTGTGAAACTCAAGTGGAATTTGCCCAGTAGTCTATTACGAAGCTATAAAGAATATGTCGGAATTGCTTCCTAATGCCACCTATTTTGTATTCTCTGATGATATTGACTGGTGTAAAACAAACGCTGAAGAGTTAGGATTTGGATTTGCCAATGGAAGAGTGGTTTATGTGGAAGGAAATGTAAAGGGTAGAAACTATGTTGATATCCAATTGATGAGCCTGTGTCATTGGATGATTATTAGCAAATCTGCGTTTTCTTATTTGGCGGCATTGTTGAATCATGATAAACGAAAAATAGTTGTGAATCCTACAGATAAAGAAGTCTAACTAATAAATATAGGATATTACATATAAGGATTCAGGATGTGGGTAGATATTAAATGAAGATAAAGGTTATACAAATTATTATCTATAAAAACTAAAGTCTGGAAACATTATGTGTATTGGAGCGAAATGTATGAAAAGGAAATAGTTAGGTAATACACAGATACCAATGTTGGTGTAAATGAAAGTTTATATCCAGACAATAAGGAAGTAGGTTGGCGGATGCAGAAAAGTGTGGTAGTATTATATGAGGAGGCATTGATGTGAAAAAAGTCATAACATACGGAACCTTTGATCTGTTTCATGAAGGGCACTATAATCTGTTGAAACGTGCAAAAGAGTTAGGAGATTACTTGATTATTGGTGTCACTACAGAGTATTATGATGAAATGCGAGGAAAGGTTAATGTGATTGACCCTATTCTGGAGCGTATAGATAATGTAAGAAAAACAGGATTAGCAGATGAAATTATCGTAGAAGATCATGAAGGCCAAAAAATTGACGATATCCATAAATATGGTGTTGATATTTTTGCGATTGGTTCTGACTGGATTGGATCCTTTGACTATTTGAAAGCATTTTGTGAAGTTATTTATTTGGAACGGACAGCAAATATTTCCTCTACCATACTAAGGACAGGCCGATTTCAGATTATACAGGTGGGAATCGTTGGGACAGGGCGGATTGCGCCAAGGTTCATTACAGAAGCAAAATATGTAAGTGGAATTAATATCCAATATGCGTATAATCCTGTCAGAGAAAGTGCTGAGAAGTTTTCAAGGAAACAGGAAGTGGAGTGTTTTACGGAGGATTACGAATGTTTTCTTGAGAAGGTAGACGCAGTCTATATTGCATCTCCCCATGAAACCCATTATGAGTATGCCAGAAAAGCATTAGAAATGGGAAAACATGTCCTGTGTGAAAAACCTATAGCTTTTACGAAAGAGGAAACAATTGACCTCTATCAGATAGCAGAGCAGAAAAAGGAGGTTTTGATGGAAGGAATCAAAACAGCCTATTGCCCTGGATTTATACAATTATTGAATATCGTCAAGAATGGAAAGATTGGAGAAGTTCGGGATGTAGAGGCTTGCTTCTCAAGGTTGGGTGAAATAGAGTCACGGGAAATGACAGACAGTAAGTATGGAGGTGCTTTTTTAGAATATGGAGGATATACTTTGCTTCCTATCATTAAGATATTGGGTACAGAATATGAGGAGATAAGGATTGACAGTATTTTATCAGAGAATCGGACAGATGCTTATACAAAGATACAATTAAAATACCGAAATGGATTAGGACTGTCCAAGAGTGGTTTGGGTGTAAAGTCAGAAGGACAGCTGGTAATTGCAGGTACCAAAGGTTATATTTTGGCTGAATCGCCATGGTGGCTTACTAAAAAGTTCGAAATAAGATATGAAAATCCGAAGATTGTGGAGCGATATGAGCCTAATTTTCAAGGTGATGGTCTCAGGTACGAGATCAGCGAGTTTGTTTCAAGAATAAATGGATATGGCGGTCCTCATTATAAATTGACTCCTCAAGAATCCATAGTAATGGCAGAAATTACTGAGAAATTCATGGAGGAGCGGAGAAGAGAAAGAGATAAAAGCAAGCATGTAGTTTAATTGTATAGCTCTGATTAGAGTAATATCCGCTAATCAGGTGCTTAAATGGTAGATAGGTGCAGGAGATACTTCAGGAAATTTCAGGAACATAGAGGATTGATTAGATCATGGTAAAATTGGGAATAATTGGTACAGGAAGGATAGCAGGACGTTTTGTGCAGGAAGCGCGTTTGATAGATGGCATCCGAATAGAAATGATATATAACCCTGATATACAAAGTGCCTTTAGATTTGCCGAGCAATATGGACCTTGTGGATATACAGATAGTATAGAAGAATTACTTCATAGGGTAGAAGCTGTGTATATTGCGTCTCCTCATGGAAAGCATTATGAATATGCCAGGAGGATGCTGCATTATGGAAAACATGTTCTATGCGAAAAACCGATGGCTTTACAAAAGGGACAGGCAGAAGAGTTGTTTCATCTGTCAAAGGAAAAGAATTGTATTTTAATGGAAGCTATTAAGACTGCTTACTGTCCTGGGTTTCTGGCAATGATGAAGATGGTTGAAAGTGGTGTCATAGGTAAAGTAAGAGATGTGGAAGCGTGTTTTACCAGGCTTACACCCACCAATGTACGCGAAATGACAGATATAGTATACGGAGGTAGCTTTACGGAATTTGGAAGTTATGTGTTATTGCCTGTTCTGAGATTATTAGGAGCAGATTATGAAAAGGTCTGTTTTCAATCGCTTCCAGGTCCAAATGGTTTGGATGTGTATACAAAGGCTGTTTTTCAATATGAAAATGGAATGGCTTTGGGGAAAACAGGACTGACTGTAAAGTCGGAAGGGCAGTTAGTGATATCCGGGACGAAAGGGTATATTCTAAGCGAATCGCCCTGGTGGATGACCAGAAAGTTTGAAATCAGATATGAAGATCCAGCTAAGAGGGAACAATATATATATCCCTATGAAGGTTCCGGATTACGTTATGAAATAGAAGCTTTTGTACAAGCTATTTCAAACGGATCGGCAGAAACCAGGGTTACAGAGGCGGAAAGTATTGCCATAGCTGGGATAATGGAACACTTTCTGTCTGGAGAGTTAAGAAAGAAAATAAAGAAAAGGACAGAGAGTAGAGAAAGGAATGCAGTAAAAATATGGGCACACAGGGGATGCAGCAGGAAGTATCCAGAAAATACGCTTGGAGCATTTGAAGCGGCGGCGAAACAGGAGGGGCTTACCGGTATTGAACTAGATGTACAGCTTACTAAGGATGGAGTCCTGGTGGTGATACATGACGAAAGTGTAGACAGAACCACCGATGGGACAGGAGAGGTCAGTAAGTTTACCTTGCAGCAATTAAAAAAATTAAAGATTGAAACAGATAATGGGGAGAGCGTAAGTATACCTACATTGCAGGAGGTATTGGAGTTATTGGCGCCTTATTGCCGACAAAAGGGCTTACTAATAAATATTGAGCTGAAAAATAACAAGATACGGTATGTGGGCATGGAAGTAAAGATACTTCAACTCGTACGTCAATACCATTTGGAAGCGTATGTAGTATATTCCTCCTTTCTTCCGGAATCAGTAGCGCTGATAAAGGAACTTTATGCGGAAGCTAAGACTGGTGTATTGTGCACTACCTTGGAGGATTGTATTGAAATAGCAGACCGGGTGAAAGCGGATGCACTGCACCCTCATATAGGATGGGTATATGGAGGGCTACCGAACAATATGAAAAATCTGCCTGTAAGGGCGTGGAATACAGAAGAACCTTTTTACGGTGAAAATCGGTTTTTTAAGGGATTTGACTGGAACTTATTTATTGTGTATGGGGTAACGGATGTTATTACAAATGAGCCAGAAAGGTATTTGGCGGTGTTGGAATAAATGAAGGAAGGCAGAATATGCGCTTATATATAAAAGAACAGCTTATCATGTTATTGCAGACCATGCAGGATTTACATAAAGAAATCGTTGTAATGAATGATGAGGTGCAGAGAATCAACCTTCTCCAGGATTGCCAGCAGGCAGCTATTGTAGTGGGCGAAACTCTGGAGAGTAATGTGGCAGGTGATTCGGTTATTGTGTCTCAGTTAGAGAAATACTGTGAAATGGTATTTATGCTGTCACAAGAGGATGCAGTAACGCAGGATCGTATAAATGAACTTAATGGTATCGTAGATGTGACAAGGGAAGTAATTGAAGAGATTCCCCTTACTTATCATGTGGTGTTCCTGCCTTATAAAGCAGCTATGTGGGATTCGTTGGAAAGCATCTGGTTAGCATGCCAGGAAGACAGCAGATGTGAATGTTTTGTAGTTCCAATACCATATTGCCAGTATGACGCGGTATCAAAGAAACGGGAGTATTGTTATGATGGATATCAGTTTCCCTCGGAGGTTCCTGTCATATATTTTCAAAATTATTCCTTTGAGAAGATGCTGCCGGATGTAGCATATATTCATAACCCATATGATAACTACAATCTGGTAACTTCTGTTTATCCTGACCATTACTCAGGAGCATTGAAAAAGTATGTAAGAAAGTTGGTATATGTACCATATTATGTAACCACTGGATTTATTTCACCAGAGCATTTGGACCTTCCGGCATATCAGAATATGGATTATATGGTAGTGCAGTCTGAGTATGCTAAAGAGTCCTTTAAGGGGATGTGTTATTATGATAAAATTCTACCTTTTGGCTCACCTAAAATTGATAGGGTAATTCATGCCTGTCGGAAGGGGAAAGTGATTCCAGAACAATGGAAGCCTATGCTAGAAGGGAAAAAGGTATTGATGTTAAATACCAGTCTTGGATGCTTTCTGCAAGACGGAAAGATCTACTTTGATAAAATAAGGTATATTTGTAAGCTGATCAAAGAACAGAATAAGATAGGTCTGATCTGGCGGCCCCATCCTCTTTTGGAAGCTACTATTAAAGCAATGCGCCCACATTTATTATGTGAATATCAGGAATTGATAGAGTATTTTTTGTCTGAGCAGATTGGTGTGTTGGATATGACACCGGATATAACCAACACAGTCGTTCTGTCAGATGGATATATAGGAGAAGGAGGTTCATCTGTTATCAATCTGTTCGGAGTAGCAGGGAAACCGATATTTATATTAAATAATTATCTAACAAGTAATTATACAGAGGAAGAAAAACGAAGGATTTGTATCACAGATATGGTTATAAAAGGGAATAAGGCGTGGTTTACAACGAATCTTTATAATGCATTGTTTTGGATGGATATGAATACCTGGCAAGTTCATTTGGCAGGACAGGTGGAAGGGCAGCCTAAGTGGTGGGGAGCATATCCTTTTTTGGCAGAGTGTGAAGATAAGCTGTATCTTTCGCCTGATATTGCATCCTGCCATATGGTGTATCATGTAAAGTCAAACAGGTTTATCTCCTATTCGGATATGATATCAGAAGAGAATCTGCGGTGCAGGAAAGTAGTAGCATATGGAAATAAGGTATTTTATCTCCCAGCATTTAATGATTCTATAATAGAGTTTAATATAGCAACGGGGCATTATACATATCATACTGCATGCATACAGGAATTAAACGAACGAAATGATTCTCAGGATGCGGTTACTTTTGAATGTGGATTATCAGGTGAATTTATGTGGATTACAGCTGCTTATACCAATTGTGTGCTGCAGTTTAATATGAATAATGCTTCTTATGAATTGCATTCCGTAGGGAAAGAAGAGAATGGATATTCAGGAATTGCCATAGACCAAAGAACTCTTTGGCTGGGCGAAGTGCATAATGGAGATATTGTCAGATGGAATCAGGATACGAAAGAAGTCATGGTATATCATATGCCTGAGGACTTCCGCTTTTGGATGTATGTTGCCAACAAGAATATGGTTCATTTGCGTCTGATAGATATGGGGAAATGGATAGTAACTATTCCTGGATGCTGCAATGGGATGGTCAAGGTGAATAAATTATCTGGTAAAGCATCTATGTTGGTTGGAGACTTTTGGAGAGATGTGAGTGAGAGAACCAATGGGTATATTCCAGAACTTTTCTTGGCTAGCGGATTCGGAGATAAACTTAATGACACAATGATTTTGGTACAAAGAAACTGGGATAATGGTGTAGCTAAGGTTAATGTGGAAGAAGAGTCTTATGAGATACGTTATCTCACTCTTTCAGAAAAGGATTTCGCAAATCTCGTTAAAAGTGAAGATGGTTTTGAAAAAATAGGAAATAAGTACGCCTTTTTTCGAGAGGAAAGCAAGATATTCTCGTTAAAAGGTTTTACGGAGGATTTAGTTGATGATAAGTTGAATGAGGTTAGAGAGCGGCAGTTGAAGGAGTTATCAACACTTGCTGCGAATTTGGACGGCAGTTGTGGATCAAAGGTACATAAATATATAATGGAAGATATTCTGCCTTATGAAATATAGGAATTTTATGTATGAAAAAGTTTATAGAACTAGACTTGATGTCTCAGGAGAAATAAGAGATTACAGATGCTTTCTTAAATACATCAGAGAAATATATAAGATGGAAGATAATTGATTATGATTCAGGTGGATGACAAAATGCTGCGTCAGCTTCAGATGCTACAGTTGGAAATGTTGATTGAGGTTGACAGGATTTGCAAGAAGAGTGGAATTAGGTATAACATTATAGCAGGGACATTACTTGGAGCTATAAGGCATAGTGGATACATTCCTTGGGATGATGATGCGGATATTGCTATGCTTCGGTCTGAATATGAGAAGTTCCGGGATGCATGCAAAACAACGCTTGATAAAAGCAGATTTTATTTTCAAGATCACAGGAATACCAAAGGGTATCGTTGGGGTTATGGAAAATTAAGAAGGAAAAATACATTGTTTTTACGGGAGCATCAGGAACATATGCCATATGAGCAAGGTGTGTTTATTGATATTTTTCCACTGGATGGAGTATCGGATAACTACTTCCTGCGGAGCATAAAGAATCTTGAATGCTTTTGCGTTAGAAAAATATTTTGGTCGAAGGTGGGGAAGATTGCGGAAAAGAGTTTCTGGAAGCGTCAAGTGTATAAACTATTGGATAAAATACCAGAAAAAATAATTTTCAATTATTATCATAACATGATTCGCAATGCAAACCGGAAAAAGACGCAGATGGTCCGTATCTTAATGTTTCCGACACCGAATGGGACATATGGATATTACCGAAACTGGTATGAGAACAGCGTGGATACGGAATTTGAAGGCAGGATATTTCAAGGAATCAAAGATTATGATAGTTATTTGAACTTTAAATTTGGAGAGTATATGGAATTACCGCCGGTGGAGAAGAGGAAGATGCATCCGGTGAGTGAGATAAAATTATTAATCGGGAGAGATGGTAATGCAGATTGATATAGATCTATTCAGTAAAATATATCGACAGCTTGGTGATGAGACCTCAAAGGAAATTTTTAAAAACCGTCTGATGTATAGTATGTCAGAGGATTCAAGATGGATTTTTGAAACCATAAAATTTGTTCGAAGAGGAAATTGCTTTCTCAAGCAATTAGAGCATTGTTCGATTCATGGAGAGATAGTTATATTCGGAGCTGGTGTATGGGGAAAGGATTTACAAAAGATAACCAGAACATATCCATGGAAATGCTTTGTGGATAATCATCCAAAAGTATCAGAGATGCATGGACTTCCTGTGATTCGGGGAAATGAGTTTCTAGAAAGATATCATGATGAATATATTTTTATTTCATCAAGAATTTTTTATAAGGAAATATATGAGCAATTAATACGTGCAGGAATACCTGTTTCAAACATTATAAATGTGGGGGAAGTGTTGGATGAACTTTCAGCAGTTCAGTATTTTGATTTAGAATATTTAAAACCTGCAGGAGAAAAGGAAATCTTTTTGGATGTTGGCGGCTTCGATGGGATGACATCTGTATATTTTAGTAAATGGAGCCAAAGGGATTCTTTTGTGTATGTGTTTGAACCTGATGTGGATAATGTGGTAAAATGTCGTAAAAACCTGGAGAATCATTATATAAAATATAAGATTATTCCAAAAGGTGCATGGAGTGAAAGGACAATTTTAAAATTCCAGTCAGTCGCCAATGGTTCTTCAAATATCACCACCACAGGAGAAGAAGCGGTTCCTGTCACAACAATCGACAACGAATTGGCAACAGAAAAAGTAACTTTCATAAAGATGGATATTGAAGGATCGGAGTTGCAGGCGCTTATAGGATCCGAATATACTATTATTAATAATAAACCCAAACTGGCGATCAGCATTTATCATAAGCCGGAGGATATATGGGAAATACCGGATATCATTCTAAAATATAATCCTTCCTATAAACTGTTTCTCAGACATTATTCACTGACAGATTATGAAACAGTATTATATGCTCTGCCGGATGTATGAGTTGATAAGTATAGTAACAGGGAGAGTGTATGGAGTACGGTATTAATGTAGATGAATTGCTGAAGATATTATCTCAAAAAAAAATTATTATATATGGAATAGGGCATGTTGGAATGAAATTTTTTTACGCACTAAAAAAACACAGACTTGAAAAAAACATTATATCCTTTGCTGTTTCGACTCCCTTGGAAGGTCAAAGTAACATAGATGGAATACCAATCCGATCTATTGAAGAATTAGACAATCAAGAGAGTGTGATTGTTTGCATAGCAGTTCATGAAGCATGGAAAGAAAAAATAGCTCACAAGCTGAAGATTGTGGAATATATTTGGATATATCCATTTTTATATGAATTACTTTTAGGTCATCCGATTGAATTGGATGTAAATGTAGATTTAAATAGAATGATAAAGACATGCATGGGGGATTATCGACTTGCTGTGCGATATATGGCAATAGAACAATATTTTAAAAAAAATAAAGTGGGTTATGATATATATATAAAAGCAGCATCTTTGTACTGTGATAAAAGAACAGCGGAAGAGCGGTTACTAAAATTTATTGAATTGGTTCATAATTGGGAACACTTTGGATATGATAAAAGCAGTCAGGTTTTAATCAATACGCAATATGAAATCATTGATGGAACTCATCGTATAGCGACAGCCAGATATTTTGGTCAGAAAAAGATTATATGTAATATTTTTTCTAATGAACTACCCATCACTAAATTACATGGCGAAAAGGCCATGCTGACAGAAAAAGTACTTAAGGATGGAGGATTTTGTTCAGAGGAGAGGGAAGAATTGGACATAAGAAACAAAATTATTAGAGGTGAATAAAGGATGAATACAAACATAAAAAATAAAACTCCAATCAGCGTTATCATTCCAGTGTATAATGTAAATGAATGGTTGGATCAGTGTATGGAATCTGTTGTAAATCAAACCTTTTCCAATTTTGAAGTGATACTGATCAATGATGGCTCCACAGATGGATCTGACATTAAGTGTCAAGAGTGGGTAAAGAATGATAGCCGAGTCAGGATGATATCACAAGAGAATGAGGGTCCTTCTATAGCAAGAAACTGCGGAATACATAACGCGGTAGGAGAGTATTTGGTGTTTATAGATTCGGATGATTGGATAGATTCTGAATTTTTAGAAAAATTGTATCGTGCAATAATTGAAAACAAAGTATCCATGTCAGAATGTGATATATATAGATTCAATAACAATACTGGAGAAAAGACATACCATGTTTGTTCTGGTAATATGGGTTTTCAATATACTTTGGAAGAACATATGAAATATGGACATACTGCAATCTGGAAATGTATGATTAAGAAGTCACTTTTTGTAGACTATGAGATTACTTTTCCGAATTGTCACAGTGAGGCAAGAGCTATTTATGCGTTGTTGCTTGCAGTAAGCGGAGAAATAGTAAATGTACATGAGGGACTATATTATTATCGGAGATTTCGCCAGGGTTCTCTCACAGAAAAACCTCGTATTAACAAAGGTGATGAAAAGGCTGTTGGATTGCAGGCATTAGATAATTTACTACAAGAATTTAAAGCACGCGGATTATATGGTAAATATGAAGAGTTATTACAGAGAATCGTAAAATTAAAGTTGTCTGATCTACTGGCTAGTTTGTTTTATCGCAGAGAGACAGAAGAACTTTATCAATTGACAGAACAATATTATACTTATATTGAACAAAAATTCCAAGGAACTGCAAATTTTCAATATATTACTCTGGGGGGATATAATTTAAATCGCATATTATGCCACTTGAATCTATTGCATAATCCTTGTGGCAGGTTCAATTTTTCCAGCATAATAAGCATAATGCATCCGGTTATGGAGCCACTACAGAGTAAACATAAGAATAAATATCGGGAAATCATGATTGAGCGCGATATTGCTTCTTTATTCTGGAGTATTATCGAAGATGTAATGCCGAAATATATTTTTTTGGATCTCATAGAAGAGCGGTTTGATCTTTTGGAGTATGCAGGCGGTTATATCACAAAAAGTGCCGCATTTGATGGGGCACAGTTAAAGTCTGCACTTACCAGTTATCGGGTGGTTAAACGAGATACCAAGGTATGTTTGCATCTATGGAAAATTAGCTTCCGAAAGTTTATGGAAAGAATTAAAATCAGAATGCCAAAGTGTAGAATTGTGGTGATAGAAAATTATTTAAGCGAGGAAGTTGGTGATATTAATGAAAAGATGTATTTTGAGGAGCTTGATGAAATTCGAAATGTTAACCGGATATTGAAGCAATATTATAATTTTATTACCGAAAATTATGAACAGATTCCAATTGTGGAGGCGTCAAAGTGTAAATACTATTATACGGATAAACAGTATGAGTATGGAGCGATTCCATCTCATCTGAATGAAATCGTAAATGGAGAAATTGCAAGATTGATAGAAGAGGTCATTGGTTTATGAGAGAAGTACTGGAACAGAAATATGAGAAGCTATTTGAAACATATCATTTTCAAAGACCCATTAAAACATATAGTATTAACGCCATTATAAAGAATTTATTACAAGATTTTTTAAAAACCGCTAGAAAAATTGCCATCTATTGTAATGGCGGGCACACCGAAATGCTTATGTCTGATTTTATATTTGAATTAAAGGAAGTTAGATATATTGTTGATAATTACGCTGATATATCCGACAGGGGTGGATTTCATTTAATCAGGGATGAAGAAATGGAGGAAGTGGGGATTGATGGGGTTATTATTTCCTCTTTTAAATATAAAGATAGTATTGCAGAGTGGCTTAAGAAAAATCATCCAACCATTCGGTATCTGAATATTTATGATAAGTTTGCCGAAAACGGCATTAATCTTCAATCGGATTACTATTATCATAATCATCCATATCATCATTATCATACGATTAATTCGATTCAAAGAGAAATTGATAATCTTGCAGGGAAGGATGAACTGGAACAGGCGTATTTTTCTCTGATTGCAAAATATATTCATATTAAGGATTTTCTGAATGCGGTAAAATATGCAAAAAAGCTATATAAAATTACCGGAACAGAAATAACCAGTCAGTTAATAACAGAATTGGAGAATTTATGTGAGACAGAGAAAGCTGCTGCTGCGCAGATAGTCGAAAATAATGTACTGATGCTTTGTATGGATGGGTTAAGAAAGCAGGACTTGACTGATATATATATGCCAAAGCTGACAGAGATCTTTGAAAACAGCAGCTTTATTTTTGACAATGCATATTCCTTTTCGACATCCACGTTCGAAAGTCTGATTCCGGTATATAGTGAAAATGGTGATCTGCGAACTGGCTATTACAAACAGAATTTCATTGCAGAAGAAGATTGTCGCTTTTTGCATGAAGCCAAAAAGCAGGATAGGCATATCTATTTTTATACGGATATGGAACATTATATAAAAGGAGAAGGTATCCGGTATAGCGGAGAGTTTCAGACGATTACGGAAAAATTATGGAACTTTATACTGGATGCTGTGGAAGAGGATAATGGACTGTATTATATCCATGAATTATATGAAAGCCATTTTTCTTTTTCCAATCCATATACGAAGGCAAAGTTGATTTCGGAGGGAACTGCATTATTGTTTGATTATCTGCCACAGAAAGGCGGAAAACTTCGGACAGACTATGAACAGCAGCATTTGGATGCACTTCGCTATTTGGATGATGTAGTATCTCCGCTTATCCAACCGATGAGGTGTCGGATGATTGTATATGCCGACCATGGAAATCTGATTCTTAAAGAGGATTGTAGACTGAAGGATGTTAGAGAAGCAAAGTTAACTTGTGATGACGAGTGGCTTCATATTGCGTATGTTATTCGTTCACCAGAGATGGGAACGAGCAGATGTAATAAACTGATTTCTCTTATGTCTTTTAATGATATTATGATCAGTTTGTTGAATCATAAAACTTATGTGATATCAGAACACACACACATCAAGGCGGCAAGATCGGAGTTGTATAATCCGAATTTTCGTTATCTATATAAAGAGATCGGAAGAGAAAGATGTCTGCTGGCTTTTGAAACATTTATTTTTATGGATGGATATAAACTGTTGATTTTTTCAGACGGTATTGTGGAGCTGTTTTTAACAGCTACAGAACAAAAAATTGACGATAGAGAATTGATTTGGCAATTTCTGCAAAGAATAAAAGAGGAAATTACAGTTTGCACATTGGAAAGAGTAAGGATTAAAAAAAAATGAAGGTAGAAATATTTGCGCAGAAAATACAAGAATTAGGAATCCGTACTATAACAGGAATTCCAGACTCTACGCTGAAGCAGTTCTGCGATTATATCGGTAATGAGGGAAAGGATATTTTTGAAAATCATATTGTGGTAGAAAATGAAGGAGCTGCTGTCGGAATTGCAATTGGTGAATATTTATCGACAGGTAATTTTGCATGTGTATATATGCAAAATAGTGGTCTGGGAAATGCAGTTAATCCAATTACATCCCTTGCAAATACAAATATATATGGAATACCAATGCTGCTGATCGTTGGATGGCGGGGTGAACCAGGAACAGAGGATGAGCCGCAGCATAAATTTATGGGAAAAATTACAATAGCATTATTGGAAATTCTTGATATTCCTTATGCAATTGTTGACGCAGAGACAACAGATGCGGAAATAGAAGCATTTCTGGTAAGTGCAGCGGAGAATTTTGCTAACAATAAGCAATATGCTATTGTCATAAGGAAAGGAACTTTTGAAAAAAGAAAAGCTGCTATATACAAAAATGCTCATCTTATGGAGAGAGAAAAAGCCGTTTGGACGATTGTAAAATGGCTACAGCCAGAAGATATTGTGGTTTCTACAACAGGTAAGATATCCAGGGAGATGTATGAGCAAAGTGATTTAATCTTAGGTAATCATGCACAAACCTTTTTAACAGTTGGAGGAATGGGTTATGCGAATATGATTGCATATCAACTAGCCAAAAGAAAAGCAAACAGAAGAATTATTTGTCTGGATGGAGATGGAGCAGTGCTTATGCATATGGGTAGTCTGGCAGTTTTGGGAAGGAATCCGGCAAATAATATGGTTCATATTTGTCTAAACAATGGAGCACATGAATCAGTTGGAGGAATGCCAACAGGAGCAGCAGGAATATCATATGGTAAAATTGCTAAAAGCTGTGGATATGCTAAAGTATATCATGTAGCAGAAGAAAAAGAATTGCAGAAAGCACTGATGGAGATACGGATATCTGATGAGATGGTATTTTTAGAAATAGATGTGGCGATTGGATCCAGAAATAATCTGGGAAGACCAAAAGAGACTGCTAAAGAAAATAAATTTACATTTATGAAGTATAATGAGGTGATTAGGTGAAAAAGGTGTATACCTGCTTTTGTACAGATGTTATTCATGATGGGCATATTAATATTATTAATCAGGCTAGAAAATATGGTGAAGTGATTGTTGGGGTATTATGTGATTATCAGATGATACGGTATAATCGGTTTCCGACCATTTCCTTTCAGGAACGTATATCTATGATTGGGAGTATAGAAGGTGTGTCGCAGGTTGTTGTCCAAAATCAGATCATGTATGATGAGATTCTCGGTGAACTAAAGCCAGATTATGTCATACATGGAGATAATTGGAAATCTGGTCCCGAAGCAGTTATACGTGAAAATGTTATTCGAAATCTTGAGGTATACAATGGAAAATTAATAGAAGTTCCATATACAAGGAATGATTCGGTTCGAAAAGCAGAGGAGATGTCCCGTGAGAAGCTTGCAATGCCAGAATTTCGGCGTAAGAGACTCAAGAGGTTGATTGAGATATGTTCAATAGTGAAAACGATAGAAGTGCATAATGGACTAACTGGATTAATTGCAGAAAAAACAGTGGTTCAAGATGGAGATGGTCTTGATCAGTTTGATGCAATGTGGATTTCTAGCCTGTGTGATTCTACTGTTCGTGGAAAGCCGGATATCGAACTGGTGGATATGTCATCAAGGCTCCGCACAATTGATGAAGTCATGGATGTAACCACAAAGCCAATCATTCTAGATGGTGATACAGGTGGTTTGATTGAACATTTTATATATAATGTGCGAACGTTGGAGCGTATGGGTGTGTCGGCAATTATTATTGAGGATAAAGTGGGGCTGAAAAAAAATTCTCTTTTTGGGATTGAAGCTAAACAGATGCAGGATAGTATTGAAAATTTTTGTAAAAAGATCAGAGCAGGCAAAAAGGTTCAAAGGACTGAGGATTTCATGATTATAGCACGTATAGAGAGCCTTATTTTGGAAAAGGGGGTAGAAGATGCACTGGAACGAGCATATGCATATGTAAAAGCAGGTGCAGATGGAATAATGATTCATTCCAGAAAGTCGGAACCTGGAGAAGTTTTTGATTTTTGTGATCAATTTCGTTGCCATGATAAAATCACTCCAATTATAGTAGTACCAACAACTTTTTGTGATACTTATGAGTCAGATTTTGCTACACATGGCGTAAATATGGTAATTTATGCGAACCAGATGACCAGAAGTGCTTTTCCAGCAATGGAAGGTACTGCAAAGACAATATTGAAAAAACATAGATCGCGAGAAGTAGAAGAACAATTGATATCCTTTAAAGATATTATTACATTAATTGATCCAATATTGTAATTGACCAGGAGGTATAAAACTTGAATGATAAATGGCATGAAATATGGGAAAAACGTAATACAGATAGCAATATCTTATTTGAGGAGGGTGATGTCCAGAAAATATTTTTAGAATTAAAGCGTATTAACGGTTGGGATTCTATGGACAATAAACTTAGTTATGAGCAATTTTATGGTCAATACATTCAAATAAAGAATGAACTTGAGTTTAATTCAAAAATAAGCGATAATGTTGTAAAAAGCATATTTGAGATTGGATGTGGTGCAGGAGCTAATTTGTATTTGTTTGAGAGTGAAGGTATTCATGTTGGAGGTATCGATTATTCCAGAACACTTATTGAAATTGCAAAAACTATATTAAATAGTCCAATTGAACTGTTATGTGATGAAGCTGTAAATGTGCCTGTAGACATTACATATGATGCAATATTGTCAAATAGCGTATTTTCTTACTTTGATAGCTATAAATATGCTCAAAAGGTTTTAGAAGCGATGATCAATAAGGCAAAATATTCAATTGGGATTATAGATATTCATGATTTTAAAAAAAAAGAAGCATTCTTAGAATTTCGAAAATCAATTGTAAAAGATTATGAGGAAAGATATAGAGATTTACCTAAATTTTTTTATGATAAAGAATTTTTTTTAAAGTTTGCTGAAGAACACAACATGAACATCAGATTTTCAATATCTGATATGGACGGCTATTGGAATAATGATTTTGTATTTAATTGTTATATGACAAAGAATTATTAGGAA
>Ga0153941_1000144_pt1 | contig 34372 bp, 46 predicted proteins | sample TSNJ025MetaG_FD_104733 | JGI IMG/M metagenome (GOLD analysis project Ga0153941, IMG submission 104733) | Attine ant fungus gardens microbial communities from New Jersey, USA - TSNJ025 MetaG | ecosystem: Host-associated > Fungi > Mycelium > Unclassified | place: USA: New Jersey, Brendan T. Byrne...
CATAGAGAGACTGGCGGTACTGGCACGTGACGAGAGGTACAGTGGTAATCAGGAGATTGTGCTAACGTATGCCCAGGGTCTTGTTAACCTGTCCAGTGAACAGGAAGTAAAGGAGAGAGAAGCAAGCATAGAGAGACTGGCGGCACTGGCACGTGACGAGAGGTACAGTGGTAATCAGGAGATTGTGCTAAGGTATACCCAGGGTCTTGTTAACCTGCCCAGTGAACAGGAAGTAAAGGAGAGTGAAACCAACATAGAGAGTCTGGCGGCATTGACAATCATACAGCAGGAGTAAATCTGGCTTACATGGTAAGAAGAAATGAATATGATTTAATATATTTGTCAGTGGAAGCTTTATGTACAGCTATTAATAAAAATAATCGGAAAAGAGCAGATAGCTTATTTAAAGATTTAACAAAAGAATCAGTCATGGAAGTATTATCATGGTGGGAATCCTTGTATCAAGATGGTGATGTAGAAGGATTACTTGTACTTGTTTGGTTGGAAAGACATAGGTTTTTGATAAGAATTACTTAATACACCTCATAAGTGTTATGCTAGTCTTAGCGAATAATATGTCGATATTCCAGCCTGGATTGTCGAAAGAAGCATGTGAGTATGGTTAAGTGTTATGTAAGTCAGAAAATTTCAGTTGAAGAGTTCCCAGTATGTATATTGGTGGCATAGGGATTACAATCCTGTCAAAGTAAGAAATAAGTATTCTATATATTATTTATATAGGTACACCGATCATCGCAGTAGAATCCGGCTATATAGAAGCCATCGGATGGAATCAATACGGCGGCTGGCGTCTTGGAATACGCAGTTTTGACGGGAGACGTTACTACTACTATGCTCATCTGCGCCAGAACTATCCCTATGCGGAAAATCTGGAATTGGGAAGTGTGGTTACCGCAGGAGATGTCATCGGATATATGGGACGTACCGGCTACAGTGCAACGGAAAACATAAATAATATCGAAGTGACCCATCTCCACCTTGGTATGCAGCTGATCTTTGATGAGAGCCAGAAGGAGAACAATAACGAAATATGGATAGACCTCTATGCCCTGAGCCGCTTCCTGACCAGGCATAGACAGGCAGCCGTTAAAGTGGAGGATACCAAGGAATGGATACGCACCACTAATATCAAAGATCCGGTAGTGGAGGCTGCTTCTGCTGCAACTGAATCTAACAGATAGGTTTATTGCAATCAAAGGCAATCAAACTTTTTAGGGAAAGTGATTGCAAAAGCGGATACCGTATGTTAAAATGGGAACAGTGGCAATGACAAAAAAATAACAATCATTGCGGAATCGTAAATTTGAGATAATTATTTTGTAAAATCAAAAATAGGAGGAAGGAAAAAATGGCAAAAAAAGTCGTATTGGCAGGTGCCTGCCGTACAGCGATTGGTACTATGGGCGGTGCGCTCAGTACCGTACCTGCAGCAGAGCTTGGAGCAATTGTAATCAGGGAAGCAATAAAGAGGGCAGGTGTTGCCCCTGAAGCCGTTGATCAGGTATATATGGGATGTGTAATCCAGGCAGGGCAGGGACAAAATGTTGCCCGCCAGGCATCCATCAAAGCAGGACTTCCCATTGAAGTTCCCGCAGTTGCCATGAACGTTGTTTGTGGTTCCGGGTTGAACTGTGTTAACCAGGCAGCCCAGATGATCATGGCAGGAGATGCGGATATCGTGGTTGCAGGAGGGATGGAGAGTATGTCCATGGCTCCATATGCAGTTCCCCAGGCACGTTTTGGATACAGAATGGGTAATGCAACTATGGTGGATACCATGATCAAGGATGCATTATGGGATGCATTCAATGATTATCATATGATCCAGACAGCGGACAATATCTGTAATGAGTGGGGACTGACCCGTGAAGAGCTGGACGAATTTGCATTAAAAAGCCAGCAGAAAGCGGAAGCAGCACAGAAGAATGGTGCTTTTGATGCGGAAATTGTACCCGTTGAAATCAAGAAGAAAAAAGAGACTGTTATATTTGATAAGGATGAAAACCCAAGACATGGTGCTACCATCGAAGGTCTTGCAAAGCTTCGTGCCATTAACCCTGGCGGATTTGTAACCGCTGGTAATGCTTCCGGTATCAATGACGGCGCTGCCGCCGTTGTGGTTATGAGCGAGGAAAAAGCAAAAGAGCTTGGCGTGAAGCCGATGGCGACTTACGTGGCAGGTGCCCTTGCAGGTGTAAGACCTGAGGTTATGGGAATCGGACCGGTAGCTTCCACACAGAAGGTGATGGAAAAGACAGGAATGAAAATTGAAGATTTTGACATTATAGAAGCTAACGAGGCATTTGCTGCACAGTCCGTAGCGGTGGGCAAGGATCTGGGGATCGATGTTGACAGGCAGCTGAATCCCAATGGCGGTGCAATTGCACTTGGACATCCTGTAGGTGCTTCCGGATGCCGTATCCTGGTTACCCTGCTCCATGAAATGCAGGCAAAAGGTGCCAAGAATGGTCTGGCAGCCTTATGCATCGGCGGCGGTATGGGATGCTCAACAATTGTTAAAATTGAAGACTAACAGCCGTTTTGAAATGGACGGAGAGTATGATTCGTTAAAATAAATGGAGGGTGCCTGCATGAAATATTTATGCGGGCAGTCTCCATGAAGTATGCAATGCTGTTACAGTCTGGTACCCTGCAGCAGGCTGCCTGGGTTACCGTTACACCCCTTGTCCGCTTCAGCGGACATCAATTCAATATTTGAAAGTGACCTTCTTTCAAACTTACACCCCTTGTCCGCTTCAGCGGACATCAATTCAATATTTGAAAGTGACCTTCTTTCAAACTTTATATCTTCGGTAAAAAGTAACCCGGCTGGCTCATTGCTGGCGGGAATAAAATAAGCATGATCAACATGCAGACAGGAGTCATAATGGAATTTATAGTGTATGAACAAAAAGGCAGCTATGGCATTATTACCATCAGCCGCGAAAAAGCATTGAATGCCCTGAATTCAAATGTATTGGAGGAACTGAACCAGACGCTGGATGCAGTGAATCTGGAAGAAGTAAGATGTCTGATCCTTACAGGAGCAGGCCCCAAATCTTTTGTAGCCGGTGCGGATATTGGAGAAATGAGCAGCTTAACGAAAGCAGAAGGCGAAGCATTCGGTAAGAAGGGAAATGACGTATTCCGCAGACTGGAAACTTATCCGATTCCCGTCATTGCAGCAGTGAATGGTTTTGCACTGGGCGGAGGATGCGAGATTGCCATGAGCTGTGATATCCGCATCTGTTCTGATAACGCATTATTTGGACAACCTGAGGTTGGTCTGGGAATCACACCGGGATTCGGCGGAACCCAGAGACTGGCACGTATTGTAGGCGTGGGTATGGCAAAGCAGATGATTTACACCGCACGTAATATCAAGGCGGATGAAGCACTGAGAATTGGGCTGGTAAATGCATTATATACCCAGGAAGAGCTGATGCCGGCAGCTGAGAAAATGGCAGCAGGTATCGCTAAGAACGCACCAATTGCAGTACGTAACTGTAAGAAAGCCATTAATGAAGGCCTGGATACAGATATGGACGCGGCAATCGTGATGGAAGAGAAATTGTTCGGTGATTGTTTTGAGTCATATGACCAGAAAGAAGGCATGGCAGCATTTTTAGAGAAGAGAAAAGTAGAAGCGTTTTTAAACAAATAATCTTAAGGAGGAATTTACAATGAAGATAGGAATTATTGGAGCAGGTACTATGGGCGCAGGCATCGCGCAGGCATTTGCAATGACAGATGGTTATGAAGTGTGCTTATGTGACATCAAAATGGAGTTCGCAGAAGGCGGTAAAGCAAGAATTACCAAAAATATGAATTTTTTAGTAAGCAAAGAAAAGATTACACAGGATAAGGCAGACGAAATCCTTGGTAAAATCACTTGCGGATTAAAGGATATCTGTACAGATTGTGATCTGGTGATTGAAGTGGCTCCGGAAAACATGGAAATCAAGAAGGCAACCTTCAGGGAGCTGCAGGATATTGTAAAACCGGATTGTATCTTTGCAACCAATACCTCATCACTTTCCATTACAGAAATCGGCGCAGGGCTTGACAGACCGATGATCGGTATGCATTTCTTCAATCCGGCAGACAGAATGAAGCTGGTAGAGGTAATTGCCGGTGAGAATACACCTGCAGAGCTGGTTGAAAAGATCAAAGGCATTTCCGCAGAAATCGGCAAGACGCCGGTGGAAGTAAAGGAAGCTCCCGGATTTGTGGTTAACAGGATATTGATTCCCATGATCAATGAAGCGATTGGTATCTATGCCGACGGTATCGCCAGTGTGGCTGACATTGATGAAGCAATGAAATTAGGCGCTTCTCATCCAATGGGACCTTTGGCGCTGGGCGATTTGGTAGGCCTTGATGTAGTTCTGGCAATTATGGAAGTTCTCCTGAATGAAACAGGTGATCCCAAATACCGTCCCCACACCCTGCTTCGCAAGATGGTTCGTGCAGGCAAATTAGGCAGAAAGACCGGAATCGGATTCTACGATTATAAAAAATAAATGTTAACATGATATGGAGGAAAGTAATCATGGATTTTACTTTATGCAAAGAACATGAAATGGCACGTGCTCTTTTTAAAGAGTTTGCCGAAAATGAAGTGAAGCCTCTTGCACAAGAGGTGGATGAAACAGAAGAATTTCCAAGGGGAACCGTTGTTAAAATGGCCGGGAGCGGCTTCCTGGGAATTCCGGTTCCCAAGGAATACGGCGGCCAGGGCTGCGATCCTTTGACCTATACCATATGTGTGGAAGAGCTGTCCAAGGTATGCGGTACCACCGGCGTAATTGTATCCGCACATACATCTCTCTGCTGTGATCCCATCCAGACCTATGGAACGGAAGAGCAGAAGCAGAAATACCTGATCCCCCTTGCAAAAGGTGAGAAACTGGGCGCATTTGGATTAACTGAGCCGGGTGCGGGAACTGATGCACAGGGACAGCAGACCAAGGCTGTTCTGGAAGGGGATGAATACGTCCTTAACGGCTCCAAGATTTTTATTACCAATGGTAAGGAAGCTGATGTATATGTTGTTTTTGCCATAACAGGCGTGGATGTAGACGCAAAGGGCAGAGGCAAAAAGAGAATCACAGCCTTTATCGTGGAAAAAGGAACTCCTGGTTTTACATTTGGAACCAAGGAAAAGAAGATGGGTATCCGTGGCTCTTCCACTTATGAACTGATCTTTACAGACTGCCGTATTCCTAAGGAAAATATGCTTGGTGCAGAAGGCAAAGGCTTTGGTATCGCAATGCATACACTGGACGGCGGCCGTATCGGTATTGCCGCTCAGGCTCTTGGCATCGCAGAAGGTGCTCTGGAAGCGACAATCGAATATGTAAAAGAGAGAAAGCAGTTTGGCCGTTCCATCGCAGCATTCCAGAATACCCAGTTCCAGCTGGCAGATATGGCCACCAAAATAGAAGCGGCAAAACTCCTGGTATATAAAGCAGCAGTGGCAAAGGCAACACAGAAAAACTATTCTTTTGAAGCAGCACAGGCTAAACTGTATGCATCTGAAGTTGCTATGGAAGTGACCACAAAGGCAGTTCAGCTTCACGGCGGTTACGGCTATACCAGAGAATATGATGTGGAACGCATGATGCGTGATGCCAAGATTACCGAGATCTATGAAGGTACCAGCGAAGTACAGCGTATGGTTATCAGCGGAACTTTGCTGAAATAAATGTAAATAAAATATAAGGAGTGATAACACAATGAAAATCGTTGTTTGTATAAAGCAGGTACCTGATACCAAGGGCGGCGTTAAGTTTAATCCTGATGGTACCCTGAACAGAGCAGCTATGCTGACTATCATGAATCCGGACGACAAAGCCGGACTGGAAGCCGCACTCAGATTAAAAGATGAGTATGGTGCGGAGGTAACCGCGATTACCATGGGACTTCCCAAAGCTGAGGATGTACTGCGTGAAGCAATGGCTATGGGCGCAGACAAGGGAATTCTTGTTACCGACAGAGTGCTGGGCGGTGCTGATACCTGGGCTACCTCACAGACACTGGCAGGAGCAATCCGCAATCTGGAGTTTGACCTGATTATTACCGGACGTCAGGCAATTGATGGTGATACCGCTCAGGTTGGACCTCAGATTTCCGAACATCTTAATATCCCGGTAATTTCCTATGCACAGAATATTAAGATTGAAGGGGACAGTGTGATCGTAGAGCGTCAGTATGATGACAGATATCATGTTCTGAAAGCGAAAATGCCCTGCCTGATCACAGCACTGGCGGAGCTGAATGAGCCCCGTTATATGACTCCCGGCGGAATTTTCGATGCCTGCAAGGCGGAGATTACCGTATGGGGCAGAGATAATCTGATTGATGTGAAAGATTCCGATCTTGGATTAAAGGGATCACCTACCCAGATTGCAAAAGCTTCTGATAAAGTAAGAAAAGGTGTGGGTGAAAAGGTTACCCTGGATCCCGCTGAAGCTGTTGATTACATCATGAATAAATTAAAAGAAAAACATGTTATCTAAGCCTGGTACGGCAATGCCGATATATGGCAGAATGGAGGAAACAATAAAATGGAAGTAATGAATTCCGAATATAAAGGTGTATTTGTCTTCGCACAGCAGGTAGACAATGTGACAAACAGTATTGCCTTTGAGTTGATTGGCGAAGGAAAGAAGCTTGCCAAAGACCTGGGCACAGAAGTTACTGCTGTACTGGCAGGAAGCGGGATACAGGATCTGGCTGATGAGCTGGCGGCTTATGGTGCAGACAAGGTAATCATAGTGGATGATCCGGAGTTAAAGGAGTATCGTACAGAACCCTATACCCATGCACTGGCTTCCGTAATCGAAAAATATAAACCGGAAATTTTCCTGGTAGGTGCAACCGCAATCGGCCGTGACCTGGGTCCCCGTGTATCTGCAAGGATTCATACCGGCTTGACAGCTGACTGTACACAGCTTGATATTGGCGATTTCCCTCTGAATCCCATCCCGGGAAAAGAGCAGAAGCACAATCAGCTGCTTATGACCCGTCCTGCATTCGGCGGCAATACAATCGCTACCATTGCCTGTCCTGACTTCCGTCCCCAGATGGCTACGGTACGCCCGGGCGTTATGCAGAAGCTTCCCAAACAGGAAGGGGTAAAGGCTGTTGTCGAAGCGTTTAATCCAGGATTTACACCAAATAATAATTACGTGGAAATCATGGATGTAGTAAAAGCAGTGGCAGAAACAGTAGATATTATGGATGCAAATATCCTGATATCCGGCGGCCGCGGTGTGGGCAATCCTGAGAACTTCAAGCTTCTTGAGGATCTGGCGGCAGCAGTCGGCGGAACCGTAAGCTGTTCCCGTGCGGTTGTGGATGCAGGCTGGAAGCCCAAAGATCTTCAGGTGGGGCAGACAGGTAAGACAGTACGTCCCAATGTATACTTTGCAATCGGTATCTCAGGCGCAATCCAGCATCTGGCAGGTATGGAAGAGTCAGATTTGATTATTGCAATTAACAAAGACGAGACCGCACCGATCTTTGATGTGGCTGACCATGGAATTGTAGGGGATCTGAATAAGATTCTTCCGTCTTTGACTGAAAAAATCAAAATGTTCCAGGAATCTTAATAAATTCCTTAAACTTTATTAAAGGATAGACCTGTCTTCTGTGTTACTGTAAAAGGAACCTGAAGGCAGGTTTTTTATTAATTAATGTCATTGGGAACATTTTGATAAGGACAGGGAAAAGTTAAATGAGTAAAGACGGTAAGAAAAGGATTGGAATATGGTTTGGCGGATGTTCTCCGGAATATGAAGTATCTCTGGCATCCGCATCAGCTGTTATAAGTCATATCAACTATGAAAAATATAATGTGGTGCTGATCGGCATTGACCGGAAGGGAAACTGGTATTTATATGAGGGCGGTTTGGAAGGAATACAGACAGATACATGGCTCGCTTCGGAAAAGGTAACACCGGCAGCAGTTACCTGGAATTCTCACATTGATAAAGGGAGAGAAGAGGAAAAAGTGCAGCAGCAGTTACTGGTCTTTCGCCCGGAAGGTATGGAAACCATAAGGCTGGACGGAGCACTGCCGATCCTGCATGGTAAAAACGGAGAAGATGGTACGCTGCAGGGGCTGCTGGAGCTGGCAGGAATACCGATATTGGGATGCGATACTCTTTCCAGTGCGCTTTGTATGGACAAGGACCGGGCGCATAGATTGGTGCAGCATGCCGGAGTTAAGGTTCCGGAAGCATACACCTTTTCGCTTATAAAAAATACAGCAGATTATGAGAAAATATTTGAAAAAATGATGGCAGAAGAAGTACTTCCGGCAGCAGCAAAACTTGGATATCCATTGTTTGTGAAGCCGGTGCGGGCGGGATCATCTTTTGGCATATCCAGGGTAATGTCGGCTGATGAATTGGAAGATGCGCTCAGAAAGGCTCTTCAGTATGACGGTAATATTATTTTGGAAGAAGCTGTCCGGGGATTTGAAGTAGGATGTGCCGTGTTGGGGATACAGGAACTGTTTCTGGGGGAAGTGGATGAGATTGAATTGTCGGAGGGCTTTTTTGACTATACTGAAAAATATACCCTGAAGACTTCCAGTATCCATGTTCCGGCCAGAATACCGGCTGAAACAGCGGAAAGGATAAAGGATACTGCCAGGATTATTTACAAAACGCTGGGCTGCACTTATTTTGCCAGAGTGGATATGTTCCTGACAGAAGAAGGTGAAATTTATTTTAACGAGGTAAATACAATTCCCGGCTTCACTTCCCATAGCCGGTATCCCAATATGATGAAGGCAGCCGGTCTTTCGTTTTTTCAATTGATTGAAAGGATATTGGATATGGGATTAGCTGACAGAGATATCGGATATGGGGTTAGCTGACAGTTGACAAAAACAAGGGTTTCGGTTATATTTAGATTTAGAAGTCAGATGAAATATGCGAAGGATTTGCCTGAGGTACAGCCGAAAGAAAGAGAGTAATGTATGTTAAGTGTCTGTAATGGAAAATAGATAAATCTATATGAGTGCACTATCCCGTTTGTGGGATGTGTTTTTTGTGTACTCTTAACCATGACAGATACTTTTTTGATATTAGCGAACGGACGGCAATGTAAGGAATCATTGTGCGCCGGAATCAGCCTGTATGTATTTGTTGTGGTATAGTGTCATATACCATGGATACATATGGGTTTTTTGTTTTCCTGTAAGCAGTAAGATTATGTAGAGGGATTGACATACGTCAATCCCTGTAAGGTAAGCTTTAGAAATCTATTGGCAGCCGCAGCTACAACTGTTGTCTTGCTCATAATTACCGCGGCCCCAGTTGTTGTCACGATCGTCACGGTCCCATTTTTTATCACAATCATTACGGTCCCATTTTTTGTCACGATCATCACGGTCCCACTTTTTGTCACATTCATTACGGTCCCATTTTTTGTCACGATCGTCACGGTCCCACTTTTTGTCACGATCGTCACGGTCACACTTTTTATCACGGTCATCATGACCACACTTTTTATCACGACCACCACAGCCGCAATTGTTGTGACGGTCACAGCAGCCATGGTTATTGCCGCGGCAGCCGCAGCCGAAGAGACAGCCGCAGAAGCAGTTACAGCCGCCTTTGCAGTCATCACGGTCATCCTTAACCTCAGCCAATCCTTTACGGATATCGCGGAGACCTGACTCGATTCCTTTTACAGATTTTTCGATGTCACGCACACCTCTTTCGATATTACGTACACCATCACGATCCTTGCATCCTTTGCCGCAATTACAATTGCTGCAGAAATTATTACATCCATAACTCATAATTTATTTCTCCTTTTATTTGTTTTACAATTATAAGATATGAGAAATTTGTAAAAGTGTGTTAGATTATGTCGAAAAAAATAAAATCTATAATAAGAATATGAAATGAGGTTTTGCAGAAAATGAAATCAATATTTAAAATACTGGAGTTCAGCAGAATATTGGAAGAATTGGCATTGAAGGCCAATACGCTTCAGGCAAAAGAACAGATAGAGAATCTTTGTCCTGTTTTGAATGAGAATGAATTAAGGCGCAGTTTGCGGGAAACATCCCAGGCCAGAACGATGCTGGATCTGATCGGGACGCCTCCGATTCCGCTAATGGAGCATGTAGAAGAAAATCTGGAGAAAGCAGTAAAGGGCGACATGCTGATTCCCGGGGAACTGGAAGACATGGGAAGCTTTCTGACAGCAGTAAAAAGGATGAATGAATATCTGGAAAGAGGGAAGATTCATCAGATCTCTTTGTCCTATTACAATGAAAATCTGATAATGCTGCATGAAATAAATGAGGAAATCGGACGATGTATAAGGGGAGGCAGGGTGGATGACTATGCCACGGGAGAACTGAAGGATATACGCAGCAGGCTTACGTATCTGGAGAATAAGATGCAGGAGAAGGCGGAGAATCTGCTGCGGACCCAGAAAGCATACCTGTCAGATCACTTCGTGGTAAAGAGGAATGGACATACCTGTATACCGGTAAAGAAAGAGTATAAATCCAGAATACAAGGAAGTGTAATTGATAAATCCTCCAGCGGTTCTACATTGTTCATTGAACCGCTGGCTGTGGCGGCGCTTAGTGAAGAATTGGAGCTTTGCAGAATTGAAGAGGATTGTGAGGTCAGAAAAATCCTCTATACCCTGACCGGTCTGATCGCCGATCAGGAAAAAGCTCTCAGGCAGAACCTTAATACAATCGTAAAACTGGATTTTGCATTTGCCAAGGGAAAGCTGAGTGCGGATATGCAGGCTGTCTGCCCTTTCATCAATACGGAGGGGGTGATCCGTCTGAAAGCAGCCAGACATCCCATGCTGCCGCGGGATTCCTGTGTGCCTCTGGATATAATACTGGGGCAGGAAGAAGACGGAATCAGAAAGAGAGGGGTGGTAATAACCGGACCCAATACCGGCGGTAAAACAGTTGCAATGAAAACCGTGGGCATTTTCAGCCTGATGGCCTGCAGCGGTCTGCATGTACCGTGCGAAGAGGCTGATATTTCCATGCAAAATCAGATATTGTGCGATATTGGAGATGGTCAGGATATTACGGATAATCTCTCTACCTTTTCTGCCCATATCAGTAATGTTGTGGGGATATTACAGAAGGTTACCAGGGAAAGTCTGGTCATTCTGGATGAGCTTGGTTCCGGTACAGATCCGGCGGAAGGTATGGGAATTGGGATTGCGATTTTAGAAGAACTCAGGAAAAGCGGATGCCTGTACATGGTGACTACCCATTATCCGGAAGTTAAAACCTATGCAGGGAAGCATCCGGAAATCCAGAGTGCCAGCATGGCCTTTGACCGGCAGAATCTAAAACCCCTCTATCGCCTTGAGCTGGGTAAAAGCGGTGACAGCTGTGCGCTCTATATTGCCAAACGCCTGGGTCTTCCTGATTACATGCTGGAGACTGCAGCCCGTGAAGCTTACGGGGCAAACAGCAGGGAGATGCTCCGGCTGATTGGCGTGAATCCGTCTGGAAAGAATCAGTTCACCAGAATAGCTGCCCCTGTGCTGGAGAAGAAGCCTCAAAAACCCCGCCGGACAGATATGGTATGCCTGCTAAAACGCGGAGACAGTGTTACTGTAATGCCGGAAGAAACAATAGGCATTGTTGTAAAAGCGGCGGATAATCAGGGAAATGTTCTGGTACAGGTCAAAAAAGAAAAGCTCCTGGTGAACCATAAACGGCTGAAGCTGAAAGTTGAGGCTGAAGAGTTATATCCGGAGGATTATGATTTTTCCATCCTTTTTGATACGGTGGAAAACCGAAAGGCCAGACACAAGATGGGGAAGAAGCATCAGGAAAATGTGGCAATAAATGTCTGGGAGTAGACAGCGTGTATAATCAGTTGTGCTTTTGTTTCAGAAATGACCATGCTTTTGGTCATTTCTGAAACGAATCAGCTATAGTTTTATTCGGTACAGCCTTACATATAATGAATCCTTTATCCGCTGATAAGCTGTACGAGATATCTTAAAAGCAATTTATATTTTGACAACATGCTCAATCGGCAGGGCACAAATCATGGCACATGCATCTGTGCTCAACCCATGTTTTATATTAATGGTTTCCATAATAGCATTTCTGGTATTGACATTTGCGATTATGATAATGATCTCTTTTTCTGTCTGTACATTAAGTCCATAGAACTGTTCGGTTTCCTTGTCGCCTGTCCAGCGGGCACGTATTATGGTTCCGCCTCTGGCACCGGCAGAACGTGCCGTATCCATAACTTCATCCGTATATCCCTGATTTACAGTTACAAAAATCAAACTGCTTACATGACTACCCTGTTCCAATGTAGCACCTCCATTTCCTTCTTGTCCCTGGTGTAACAGGACGGTTGCAATAATATTATTTAAACCTGTTATCGGCAGATCGAATAAGATACCGCGGGCATCGATCTGTGTATTGGAATCTTCTATATTAAGTATTGTCCGTTCCACAATCTGGGTGGCAGCGATACCAAGTACAATATCCTTTTCAGAAGAACCAAGTCCCAGTACATCCATCAATTCGGAGGATGCGGTTCCGTTTCCGCTGCACTGCAGACTTATCTGTATTTGATTCTCTTTAAATACCTTGGTGATCATTTTGCCCTGTCCACGCTCAACGATTGCGGCTATTGCTTTAATCATGTTTTTTTCCGCCATATATATTCCTTTCTGTATTAATCAAAATATAAAATCGTATCTTCCAGTTCTGACAGCTGTACCTGCAGACGCTTCGTTTCCACATGCTTCTTTACATTGCTGATCAGACCCATCAGCTGGATAGTGAATAAAGGAGTCATGGCAACCATTGCCACGATGCCGAAAGCATCTGTCATGATATTACCGCCTACCGCTTCACAGGCACCCATGGCAAGCGGCAGAAGGAAGGTTGCAGTCATAGGTCCGCTGGCAACACCGCCTGAGTCAAAGGCAATACCGGTAAATATCTGGGGAACAAAGAAAGTCATAATCAGCGCCACAAGATATCCTGGTATCAGGAACCACATAATATTAAGTCCTGTCAAAATACGTAACATGGCAAGTCCCACTGAAAGCGCAATACCAAAGGAAAGAGCCAGGCCGATGGATTTCTTGGTGATAGCGCCGTTGGTAACATCTTCAACCTGCCTTTCCAGAACCTGTACGGCTGGTTCGGCTTTTACAATAAAATATCCGATTACCATACCGATCGGGATCAATAACCATTTATAAGCACTTCCGGCAATACTTGCACCGATAAACTGACCGGCAGGCATAAATCCTACATTTACACCGGTTAAGAAGAGTACCAGTCCCAGGTATGTAAAAATGAATCCGGATACCATCTTAATCAGCTGTCTTGTGTGAAAACGTCTGAACATCAGCTGGAACAACAGGAATATGGCGGCAATGGGAAGTACGGCAATACCCACCTCATAGGCATAATGGGGAAGTGCGGTAATAAATTCCCTTGCAATATCCGCAGTTGAATGCAGATCACTTATTTTTGCCATGCTATAGCTGGCATCTTCTGAACGATATAAGAATCCCAGCAGCAGTACGCTCAAAATAGGGCCGATACTACAGATACCCACCAGACCGAAACTGTCCGTGCTGGAGTTCTTATCGCTGCGGATCGAAGCCATACCAACACCAAGAGCCATGATAAAAGGCACGGTAATCGGGCCTGTGGTCACACCGCCTGAGTCAAAGGAAACGGGTACCATATTATCTGATGTAAGAAATGCAAGGATAAAGATAATGGCATAAAAAAATACAAATACATAAGTCAATGGTATTTTCAGCAGCATACGGAGCTGTGCAATCAGCAGAAATATTCCCACACCCACTGCCACGGTAAGGATAAGCACCATATTGGGAATGGAAGAAACCTGCTGTGCAAGAACCTGCAGGTCAGGTTCGGCAATGGTAATGATAATACCAAGGATAAAACAGGCCAGAAGCACATATAGCTTCCTCTTGGACTTACTCATCTGTATACCGATACCTTCTCCCAATGGCGTCATGGATAACTCCGCACCCAGGGAAAAAAGTCCCATACCAAGAATCAACAATATTGCCCCGAAGATAAACATGGTTAAAGTGGTGGTATCCATTGGTGCAATTGTGATACTTAAAATAAGTACAATTGCAGTGATTGGCAGGACCGCAGATACTGATTCAAATACTTTTTCTGTTAGTTGTTCATTATGCTTCAAATAAACGACCCCTTTCTATAATTGATATTGTACATAAAACTTTGCGTTAAGTACTTGATTATTCCCAAAGAGTGACGGAAAGAAAATAAAAAGACTGACTATAGAACTACTTTTTGCTATATTTAAATCAGATTTTATTTATGCAGGAAAATAATGTCATATCCTTAAAATAAATAACTATCCAGTATTAATAATAGTAGAGTTTCAATTTTTTGTCAACAATAAATGTTACGATGTCAAATTTGCGAGTGGCTGAATTGTTACACTTGCAGCCCGAAGCAGATTCGGTTATACTTTTAAAAATAAGACGAATTAAGGTGGAATGAAATTGAAATATACATTCATTGAAATACTTCGCTGTATGGCAATCTGTATGGTAGTATTGCTGCATACTGTTACCGGCGGCCTTAATATCCTGGATCTGTCCGGTCACCCGGAAACAAAAAATTCACTGCTGCTGATGATGGACCTGATTACCTGGTGTGTCCCGGTATTTCTTATTATATCAGGATATTTATTTTTAGATCCTGACAGACATATGACATTTTTCGATTCGGTAAGAAAATATTGCAGGCGAATCATTCTGGCACTATTTTTATTTGGCGTACCTTACGCTTTCATTGAGCTGGTGGCTGTTAACATGACATTTAATTGGAAAATGCCCGGAAGAGCATTTCTTATGGTACTGCGTGGAGAGAGTTGGTCTCACCTGTGGTATTTATACCTGATTCTGGTCCTTTATCTGATTACGCCTGCCCTGAAACGCATTCTGGCTATGCTGCCATTGTGGTGCATTGGCCTGATTATGGGACTCCTGCTTGTTTTTTGCAGTCTGTGCCCGTACTTAAATAAACGGTTAGGGATTGACAGTATCCCGGTCATGCCGGATCAGGGAATTTATTTGTTCTATTATTTAAGCGGTTACTTATTCAAAATAAAGGACAATAAAGTATCCGGAGCAAGATCCTGTAAAATGCCTGTGATTATTTTGGCCGTAATCATCGGCATCCTGATTGCTGACAGACTCTTGTTAGACAATCCGCTGCAGATGGCATACAATTATCCACCCACAACAGCCATTGCGCTGTTATTATTCCGTACTGTACAATCAGGGGAGATAAAATGGAAAGAAAAAAACAGGAAAATCATCAGTCATATTTCGGATATGAGCTTTTGTATATATCTGATTCATCCTGTATTTCTCAACCTTATTTATAAAGTTTTAGATTATAACCTTTATTCCATGCCTTTATTTCTTTCCATATTATTGCTGTTTGGGATTACCTTTACGCTTTCCTGCTTCAGTGCCTGTATCCTTAGAAAAATCCCGTTGATGCGCAGATATGTATACTAAGGAACTGCCGACACCAACAGCAGCACCTTAGCTTTGCTGCCAGCGCCCGGAAGCACCACAAGGCAGTACCAGATTACTTTCCCTTACCGGAAGTCCGATCTCGGAAGCATCCACAGAGCCGCCATGATGCCTGGTAATGGCAGTATTCATCATATAAGACAAAACAGCCGGCTGCAGTCCGGTAGTATAAGAATTCACCAAAAAGAACAGAGCATCTTCTGAGAGCAGCTTTGCGGTAAGCTCAATAAAGGGCCATATGCTCTCTTCGATTTTCCAGATTTCACCTTTGGGACCACGGCCGTAGGAGGGAGGATCCATAATGATTCCCTGATACTTATTCCCCCGTCTCAATTCCCGTTCTGCAAATTTAAAGCAATCATCCACCAGCCAACGGACAGGAGCATGATGGAGCCCGGAGGCTAAAGCATTTTCTTTTGCCCAGTTCACCATCCCCTTAGAAGCATCCACATGTGTTACCGATGCCCCCGCAGCGGCCGAAGCCAAAGTCGCCCCGCCTGTATAGGCAAACAGATTCAATACCTTAACCGGCTGCCCGGCATGCCGGATCAGAGAAGAGAACCAGTCCCAGTTAACGGCCTGCTCAGGAAACAGACCGGTATGTTTGAAGCTAAAAGGCTTCAGATTGAATTTCAGATCCTGATATCCAATCTGCCATTCTTCCGGCAGATTGAAAAATTCCCACTCGCCGCCGCCTTTTGTGCTCCTGTGATAGTGCCCGTTCTTTTTCTGCCATCCCTCATGTGTCTTTGGCGTCATCCAGATCACCTGAGGATCCGGGCGGACCAGCATATATTTTCCCCAGCGTTCCAGCTTCTCTCCGCCGGAGGTATCCAGTACTTCATATTCTTTCCATCTGTCGGCAACCCACATAATATTTTCCTTCCTTATACTTATTCATAATCATTCCTGTTCGCATTTTACTATACATCAGAAAAAAAAACTTGGCAACGGGGAAAATAAATGCCTTTGTACTAAAAAAAATGCAATTTATTAAAAAAAGGTATTGCAAAAAATTCCCTTTGATTGTATACTATTTATTGCTGTGGCATGATAGCTGTGAAACGCGAGGTTGCTGTTAACAGGAAACTGATAGCAGGTTTTCCGTGGAGCGAATGTCAAGTTAATAAACTGACGACAAGTCACTGTACCTGATGAATAGTCTGCTTTAGGGCAGAAATGACGTGAGAGAATGAGAATTTTCGCTGTGGAACGAACCTTAAGATGAAAGCGTTGCGTATAGGTTTAGGACACACACGGCAGAGTGTACAGTCACCGCTTGTCGTACTTATCAGTAAAGTGCGAAAAGGAGGCGACTTTTTTTATGGCAAGTCAAGTAATGAGAATCACATTAAAGGCCTACGATCATCAAATGGTTGATGCATCTGCAAAGAAAATCATTGAAACAGTTAAGAAAACCGGGTCACAGGTCAGCGGACCGGTACCTCTTCCCACTAAAAAGGAAGTGGTTACAATCCTGAGAGCGGTACACAAGTACAAAGACTCCAGAGAGCAGTTTGAACAAAGAACCCATAAGAGACTGATCGATATCATTACACCAACCCAGAAGACAGTGGATGCGCTGCAGAGACTGGAAATGCCGGCGGGTGTTTATATTGATATCAAGATGAAAACGAAGTAATATTTTCATTTTATGGAAGCAAACTAACAAAACCTCTACAAAGACGTAAGAACAAAACACTCTTCTAAGCGAAAGCATCGGATGATTTTTGTTCCGCTATGTAGAAAACAGGAGGTAAGAATGAAAAAAGCGATTTTAGCGACGAAGGTTGGTATGACTCAAATCTTCAACGAAAACGGCGTATTGGTTCCGGTAACCGTACTCCAGGCCGGTCCTTGTGTGGTTACACAAGTCAAGACAGTTGACAACGACGGCTACAGTGCCGTACAGGTTGGCTTCACTGAGCAGAAGGACAGGATTATCAATAAAGAAGCAAGCGGTAAGAAAGTTGTTGTTCACAGACATGGTGTCAGTAAAGCGATGCAGGGTCATTTTAAGAAGGCCGGTGTAAGTTCCAGGAGATATGTCCGGGAGTTTAAATTTGACAATGCTGATGAATATAGTTTAGGCAATGAGATTAAGGCAGATATCTTTACTGCCGGTGACAAAGTGGATACGACAGCGATTTCCAGAGGTAAAGGATTCCAGGGCGCGATCAAGAGACATGGACAGCACAGAGGTCCCATGACTCACGGATCCAAGTTCCACCGTCATCAGGGTTCCAATGGTGCATGTTCTTCCCCCAGCCGTGTTTTCAAGGGTAAAGGGATGCCGGGACACATGGGTTGTGTAAAAGTAACAGTACAGAACCTGGAAGTTGTAAGAGTGGATGTTTCTAAGAATCTGCTGCTGGTAAAGGGCGCAGTGCCCGGACCCAGGAAAGCGTTGGTAACCATTAAAGAAACAGTAAAGGTTACGCCCGGCAGCGTGTAGTTGAAGGGAACATGCCCGGCGGCGTGTATTGAAAGGAGGAGCAATCAGATGGCTAATGTAGCTGTTTATAATATGGAAGGCAAGGAAGTTGGTACAATGGATTTAAATGATGCCGTGTTTGGTGTGAAGATCAACGAACATCTGGTACACATGGCAGTTGTACAGCAGCTTGCAAATAATCGTCAGGGAACACAGAAAGCCAAGACCCGTTCCGAGGTTTCCGGTGGCGGCAGAAAGCCCTGGAGACAGAAGGGAACCGGTCATGCGAGACAAGGTTCCACAAGGTCACCTCAGTGGACCGGCGGCGGCGTGGTATTCGCGCCGACACCCAGGGACTATTCCTTCAAGATGAATAAGAAGGAAAAGAGAGCGGCACTTAAGTCAGCTCTGTCCAATAAGGTTCAGGAAGGCAAGGTAATTGTCCTGGATGAACTGAAGCTGGCAGAGATCAAGACCAGACTAATGGTAAATGTCATGAATAACCTGAAAGTGGAAAAGGGTCTGGTAGTAATCGCAGACAATGACACAAATATTGTAATGTCGGCCAGAAACATACCGGCAATCAATATGACACAAGTCAATACCATTAATGTTTATGATGTTATGAATGCAAAAACACTGGTACTCACCAGGGATGCTGTTGCAAAAATCGAGGAGGTGTACGCATAATGGCTGATATTAAATACTATGACGTAATCCTCAAACCAGTTATTACAGAGAAGAGTATGGCTGGCATGGGCGAAAAGAAATATACTTTCCTGGTTCATACCGATGCGAATAAGAGCATGATCAAAGATGCTGTTGAAAAAATGTTTGAAGGAACCAAGGTTAAGAAAGTAAACACCATCAACATGAACGGTAAGAAGAAAAGGCGCGGTACGGCAGTTGGCAGAACCGCCAAGACCAAAAAGGCTATCGTGCAGCTGACTCAGGACAGTAAAGATATCGAAATCTTTACGGGTCTGTAAAATTCGCAGAAAAGGAGATAAAACCATGGGAATAAAGACGTATAACCCATATACACCTTCCAGAAGACACATGACCGGTTCTGATTTTTCAGAAATCACAAGGAATGAACCGGAAAAGAGCCTTTGCGTATCTCTGCAGAAGAATGCCGGACGTAACAATCAGGGTAAGATTACTGTAAGACACAGAGGCGGCGGCTCCAGAAGGAAATATAGAATAATTGATTTTAAAAGAAAGAAAGATGGTATTCCTGCCAATGTAATCGGGATTGAGTATGATCCCAACAGAAGCGCAAATATTGCACTGATCTGTTATGCTGACGGCGAGAAAGCTTATATCCTTGCACCGGAAGGTTTAAAGGATGGAATGAAAGTCATGAACGGACCGGACGCAGAAGTCAGGATCGGAAATTGTCTTCCTCTCTCCAATATTCCGGTAGGTACGAATGTTCACAACATCGAATTGTATCCCGGAAAGGGAGGCCAGATGGTTCGCTCCGCAGGAAACAGTGCACAGCTCATGGCAAAGGAAGGAAAATATGCAACACTTCGTCTTCCTTCAGGCGAGATGAGAATGGTACCCATCGTATGCCGTGCAACCGTTGGTTCCGTGGGCAATTCTGACCATAACCTTATTAATGTGGGTAAAGCCGGACGGAAACGTCATATGGGATTCAGACCTACTGTACGCGGTTCTGTTATGAACCCCAATGACCATCCTCATGGCGGTGGTGAAGGAAAGACCGGTATCGGTCGTCCGGGACCAAGTACTCCCTGGGGCAAACCGGCTCTTGGACTGAAAACCCGTAAGAAGAAAAAAGCTTCTAATAAGCTGATCGTAAGAAGACGTGACGGCAGAGCGATTAAATAGCAGGAGGAGAGATAATGGCTAGATCATTGAAAAAAGGACCTTTCGCTGATGAAAGTATACTGAAAAAAGTAGATGCGTTAAATGAATCCGGACAGAAACAGGTTATTAAGACCTGGTCCCGCCGTTCTACAATTTTTCCTTCTTTCGTTGGACACACAATAGCTGTTCATGACGGCAGAAAGCATGTTCCTGTATATGTAACCGAAGATATGGTAGGTCATAAGCTCGGTGAATTCGTAGCTACCAGAACCTATAGAGGACATGGTAAGGACGAGAAGAAATCCAGAGTCAGATAGATATAGGAGGAATTAACAATGGCTAAAGGACATAGATCCCAAATCAAAAGAGAGAGAAATGCGAATAAAGATACCAGACCTTCAGCAAAGCTGTCTTATGCCAGAGTATCTGTTCAGAAAGCTTGTTTTGTTTTGGATGCCATAAGAGGTAAAGATGTGCAGACCGCACTTGCCATTTTGGATTACAATCCAAGATATGCTTCCAGCCTGATTAAGAAACTGCTGGATTCCGCAATTGCAAATGCAGAAAATAATAACGGTATGAACACCGAAAACCTTTATATTGCTGAATGCTATGCAAATAAGGGACCGACAATGAAGAGAATCAGACCACGGGCACAGGGCAGGGCATACAGGATCGAAAAGAGAATGAGCCACATCACAATTGTGCTTGATGAGAAATAGGAGGCCTAATGTCCCTTTGAAACGGGGCATGGACAGGAAAGGAGTCAAATAGATATATGGGACAGAAAGTTAATCCTCACGGCTTAAGAGTCGGTATAATTAAAGATTGGGATTCCAGATGGTATGCTGAAGCTGATTTTTCTGATTATCTGGTGGAAGATTACAATATCAGAAAATATTTAAAGAAGAAGCTGTACAATGCCGGAATTTCCAAGATTGAAATTGAAAGAGCATCCGACAGGGTAAAAGTTATTATTTATACTGCAAAACCTGGTGTGGTTATCGGCAAAGGCGGCTCGGAAATCGAAGGAACCAAAAAGGAGCTTTCCAAACTGACAGACAAGAAGGTTCTTGTTGATATCAAGGAAATAAAGAGACCGGATAAAGATGCACAGCTGGTAGCTGAGAACATTGCACTGCAGCTGGAGAATCGTGTATCCTTCAGACGTGCCATGAAATCCTGTATGGGAAGAACCATGAAATCCGGTGCGCTTGGAATCAAGACATCCTGTTCAGGCCGTCTTGGCGGTGCTGATATGGCTCGTACCGAATTCTACAGCGAAGGTACGATTCCTCTTCAGACTTTAAGAGCCGACATTGATTATGGATTTGCAGAAGCAGATACAACTTATGGCAAAGTAGGCGTGAAAGTATGGATTTATAAGGGAGAAATACTTCCTTCAAAAGGAGAGAGAGCGGAAGGAGGCGATAAATAATGTTAATGCCTAAAAGAGTAAAACGTCGTAAACAGTTCCGCGGCAGCATGAAAGGGAAAGCATTAAGAGGCAATACACTTACCTATGGTGAGTTTGGCCTTGTGTCAACAGAGCCTTGCTGGATTAAGTCAAACCAGATTGAGGCAGCCCGTGTTGCCCTTACCCGTTATACAAAACGTACCGGTAAAGTATGGATTAAGATTTTCCCGGACAAACCAGTAACAACGAAACCGGCAGAAACACGTATGGGTTCCGGTAAAGGTACCCTAGAATACTGGGTAGCAGTTGTAAAGCCCGGACGCGTAATGTTTGAAATCGCAGGTGTTCCTGAAGAAGATGCCCGCGAAGCATTACGTCTTGCAATGCATAAGCTTCCATGTAAATGTAAAATCGTTTCTAAAGCAGATTTGGAAGGCGGTGTGTCATAATGAAAATAAATAAATATGTAGAAGATTTAAAAAGTAAATCCGAAGCAGAATTAGCGCAGGAGTTAGTGGCTGCCAAGAAAGAACTTTTCAATTTGAGATTTCAGAATGCTACCAACCAGCTGGATAATACGGCAAGGATTAAAGATGTCAGAAAGAACATTGCACGTATACAGACAGTGATCACAGAAAAAGCAAGAGCTTAAAATTGGCAGCAGGCGTAGAAAGGAGACAAATACGTGGAAAGAAATTTAAGGAAAACGCGTACTGGTAAAGTAACCAGCAACAAGATGGATAAGACAATTGTTGTAGCGATTGAAAACCGTGTAAAACATCCTCTTTACAAGAAAGTTGTAAAGAGTACCTATAAGCTGAAGGCACACGATGAGAACAATGAGTGCAATATCGGCGATACCGTTAAGGTTATGGAAACCAGACCTCTCTCAAAGGATAAAAGATGGAGACTGGTAGAAGTTGTAGAAAAGGCAAAATAAGACAGCAGTTGTGTATAGTAATAAATTTGTCCATCATTTGGAAGGAGATTTAACATGATTCAGCAAGAAAGCAGATTGAAAGTTGCTGATAACACCGGTGCAAAAGAATTATTATGCATCCGCGTTATGGGCGGCTCTACAAGAAGATATGCACATATTGGTGATGTGATTGTTGCTACTGTTAAAGATGCAACACCTGGCGGCGTTGTAAAAAAAGGTGATGTTGTGAAAGCTGTTGTGGTACGTACTGTTAAAGGTGCGCGCCGTAAAGATGGTTCCTACATTAAATTTGACGAGAATGCTGCTGTAATTATCAAAGATGATAAGACTCCAAGAGGAACACGTATCTTTGGACCGGTAGCAAGAGAGCTTCGTGAAAAACAGTTTATGAAAATTGTATCCCTGGCTCCCGAAGTATTATAGGAGGTATCGCATGGCAGCAATGAAAATCAAAAAAGGCGACACAGTAAAAGTGATTGCCGGCAAAGATAACAGCAAAGAAGGTAAAGTTCTTTCCGTAGACAGAAAAAATGGCAGGGTACTGGTGGAAGGGATCAATATGATTACCAAACACAGCAAAGCTACCCAGGCAAATCCTAACGGAGGGATTGTTAAGAAAGAGGCACCTCTTGATATTTCCAACGTAATGTATGTCCATAAAGGGCAGGCAACCCGAATCGGATTTAAAGTTGAGGACGGGAAAAAAGTACGTTTTGCGAAATCTTCAGGTGAGTCTATCGATTAATTAAGGAAAGGAGGCTTTTTTACGTGAGTAGATTGAAGGACCAGTATAATAATGAAATTGTATCATTAATGATAAAAAAATTTGGATATAAAAATGCACTGGAAGTTCCGAAATTGAATAAGATCGTAGTCAACATGGGTGTTGGTGAAGCAAAAGACAACCCCAAGGTTCTGGAAAATGCAGTAAAAGACATGGAAACTGTTACAGGGCAGAAAGCGGTTCTTACCAAAGCAAAGAATTCCATTGCCAACTTCAAAATCCGTGAGGGTATGAATATCGGCTGTAAGACTACACTGCGCGGCGAGAAAATGTATGAGTTCCTGGATCGTTTAGTGAATCTGTCTTTACCCCGTGTACGTGATTTCCGCGGTGTAAATCCCAATGCATTTGACGGAAGAGGTAATTATGCTCTGGGAATCAAAGAGCAGATCATCTTTCCTGAGATAGAGTACGACAAGATTGATAAAACCAGAGGTATGGATATCATTTTTGTAACTACTGCAAAGACTGATGAAGAGGCACGTGAATTATTGACATTATTTAACATGCCATTCGCAAAGTAAGCAGATTTTCGCAAATTGAACTTGTTCAAAAATTGAACATTTGTTCAATTTAATAAAGGAGGAGAATTCTCATGGCTAAAACAGCAATGAAGATAAAACAGCAGCGCAAGGTAAAATTTTCCACTCAAAGCTATAACCGCTGCAAAATATGTGGCCGTCCGCATGCTTATTTAAGAAAATACGGAATCTGCAGGATTTGTTTTCGTGAGTTGGCATATAAGGGACAGATTCCAGGTGTGAAAAAAGCAAGTTGGTAAGAAGGAGGTATAATCATGACAATGAGCGATCCCATTGCAGATATGCTTACAAGAATCCGTAATGCAAATACTGCAAAACATGATACAGTTGATGTTCCCTCTTCAAAAATGAAGTTGGCAATTGCCGATATCCTTTTGGAGGAAGGTTATATCATAAAATATGATATCATCGAAGATGGTAATTTTAAAACAATTCGTATCACATTAAAATATGGTGCGGATAAGAACGAAAAAATCATTTCCGGTATTAAGAGAATTTCTAAACCGGGTCTCCGTGTATATGCCGGAAAAGAAGAAATGCCGAAGGTGCTTGGCGGTCTGGGTATTGCCATCATCTCCACCAATCAGGGTGTAATTACGGATAAAAAAGCCAGAGAGATCAATGTCGGCGGTGAAGTATTGGCGTTTGTCTGGTAACAAGGTTTATGAGCTGCTATAACAGCTTATGCTGTGAATAGTTAACAAGATAATAGGAGGTACGGGCATGTCACGTATAGGAAGAATGCCAATCGCGGTTCCCGCAGATGTAACTGTGGAAATTGCAGAAAATAATAAAGTGACTGTAAAAGGTCCCAAGGGAACACTGGAAAGAGTGTTACCGTCAGAAATGGAAGTTAAATTGGAAGGTACGGAAATCAGTGTTGCCAGACCTAATGATTTAAAGAAAATGAAATCCCTTCATGGGCTGACCAGAACCTTGATTAACAATATGGTTGTTGGTGTGACAAAGGGGTATGAGAAGAAGCTTGAAGTAAACGGTGTTGGTTACAGGGCGGCAAAAGCCGGCAAGAAGCTGACACTTAGTCTGGGCTATTCACATCCTGTTGAAATGGAAGATCCGGAAGGAATCGAGACAGTAGTGGAAGGCCAGAATGTTATTTTTGTAAGAGGAATTGATAAAGAAAAAGTTGGCCAATTCGCAGCTGAAATCAGAGACAAGAGAAGACCCGAACCATATAAGGGCAAGGGAATTAAGTATGCTGATGAGACGATCAGACGTAAAGTTGGTAAGACTGGTAAGAAATAGATAAGGAGAGTATAAAAATGGTTAGAAAAGTATCCAGACAAGAAGTCCGTGTGAAAAAGCACAAAAGAATTCGAAACCGTTTCAGCGGAACTACTGTAAGACCGCGTCTTTCAGTATACAGAAGCAATAATCATATGTATGCTCAAATTATCGACGATACAGTTGGGAATACCCTGGTTGCTGCATCTACTCTTGAAAAAGAAGTAAGTGCGGAACTTGAGAAAACCAATAACGTTGATGCAGCAGCATATTTAGGTGAAGTGATCGCTAAGAGAGCAATTGAAAAAGGTATCAATACTGTTGTTTTTGACAGAGGCGGCTTTATATACCACGGTAAAATCGCAGCATTAGCTGATGCAGCCAGAAAAGCTGGCTTAGAATTTTAGGAGGAAGGAGTAAACCATGAAACATACAATCATAGATGCCAGTCAGTTGGAATTAACTGAAAAAGTAGTTACGATCAAGCGTGTAACAAAGGTTGTTAAGGGTGGTCGTAACTTCCGTTTCACAGCTTTGGTAGTTGTCGGCGACGGCAACGGTCATGTTGGCGCCGGACTTGGTAAGGCAACTGAAATCCCTGAAGCAATCCGTAAAGGCAAAGAAGATGCAATGAAACACTTAATCAATGTTGCACTGGATGATAACAAAAGTATTACGCATGATTATATCGGCGGGTACGGTTCTGCAAGTGTCCTTTTAAAGAGAGCACCGGAAGGTACCGGTGTAATTGCCGGCGGACCTGTCCGTATCGTGTGTGAAATTGCAGGGATTAAGAATATCAGAACCAAATCAATGGGGTCCAATAACAAACAGAATGTTGTCCTGGCGACAATCTCAGGCTTAAGCCAGTTAAAAACTCCTGAAGAAGTAGCAAGAAAGCGCGGCAAATCTGTAGAAGAGATTTTAGCTTAATTTAGTGTAATACTTGCACAGAAAGGAGAACTATAATGGCAGAGAAGAAGTTAAAAATTACTTTGGTGCGTTCCACAATCGGAGCTGTGCCGAAAAATCGTAAAACTGTTGAATCTATGGGACTTCGTAAGTTGAATAAGTCCGTTATACTTCCTGATAATGAAGCTACGAGAGGACAGATTCGCCAGATTAATCATTTAATAAAAGTCGAAGAAGTAGAAGTATAAAAGATAAGGAGGTGTTTAAGAATGGATTTATCCAATTTGAGTCCTGCTGAGGGTTCCAAGCACAGTAATAATTTCAGAAGAGGACGCGGACACGGTTCAGGTAACGGCAAGACCGCAGGTAAAGGCCATAAGGGGCAGAAGGCTCGTTCCGGAGCCACCAGGATTGGTTTTGAAGGTGGACAGAGGCCTTTTTACACACGTATACCAAAAAGAGGATTTACGAACAGAAATACAAAGGATATAGTATCTGTCAATTTAAGTGCTCTGGAATGTTTTGAAGATGGTGCCACTGTTGATGTAAATGCTTTATTGGAAGCCGGTATCATCAAAAAGTCCAGGGATGGTGTAAAGATACTCGGAAACGGAGAACTTACCAAAAAGCTTAATGTTAAAGTAGGCGCGTATAGTGCATCTGCAAAGGAAAAAATTGAAGCTCTTGGTGGAACAGCAGAGGTGATGTAATGTTTACAACCTTAAAGAATGCATTCAAGATCAAAGAAATCAGACAAAAGCTTTTTTTTACACTGGTAATGTTGGTTGTGATCCGAATCGGGTCACAGCTTCCAGTCCCCGGAGTTGACAGAAATTATTTTACTGCCTGGTTTGCGGCACAGTCAGCAGATACATTCAGCTTTTTAGATGCGATCACCGGCGGTTCCTTTATGAATATGTCAATTCTGGCACTGAATATCAGTCCGTATATTACATCCTCCATTATCATGCAGCTGCTGACTATAGCAATTCCCAAACTGGAAGAAATGCAGCGGGAGGGTGAAGACGGCAGAAAGAAAATTGCAGCTATTACAAGATATGTAACAGTAGCACTTGCACTGATTCAGGCATCTGCTATGTCAATAGGATTTGGACGTAATGGATTATTGGTGGATTATAATGCTATTAATATAATTACAGCAACTGTAACACTGACGGCCGGAAGTGCTTTCCTGATGTGGATTGGTGAACAGATTACGGAACATGGTGTGGGAAATGGTATATCAATCGTTCTTGTTATCAATATTATTTCAAGTATTCCTCAGGATATAGCTGCCTTGTTTGATACCTTTGTATTTGGAAAGGCACCGGCAACAGCGATACTTGCGGCATTGATCATTGTTGCAATTATTGTTGGCATGGTGATATTGGTTATTATTCTGAACGGCGGCGTACGTAAGATACCTGTGCAGTATGCCAAAAAGGTGCAGGGAAGGAAAATGGTTGGCGGTCAGACCTCCAATATTCCATTGAAAGTGAATACTTCCGGCGTTATCCCGATTATTTTTGCTTCTTCCATTATGCAGCTTCCGATTATCATCTGTTCCTTTGCCGGCTATTCAGGTACAGGTGTCTGGAGCCACATACTAAAAGGTTTGAATCAAAGTAACTGGTGTAAACCCAGTGAGCCGATCTATTCTCTGGGAATGCTGGTGTATATCCTGATGGTAATATTCTTTGCTTATTTCTATACCTCCATTACCTTTAATCCTTTGATGGTAGCGGATAATATGAAGAAGCAGGGCGGATTTATTCCTGGAATAAGACCGGGAAAACCTACAAGCGACTATCTTACCAAGGTTTTAAATTACCTGATTTTTATAGGTGCAGTATGCCTGATCATCATAGCAGTCCTTCCATTTTTCTTTAATGGTGTGTTTAATGCAAGCGTATCCTTCGGCGGTACCAGTCTGATCATTATTGTCAGCGTAATCCTTGAGACAATGAAGCAGATTGAATCCCAGATGCTGGTACGTAACTATAAAGGATTTTTGAATGATTAGTAAGTTAACAGGGAAGTATCCGGATGAAATACAGACGAGCGGAAAGATATGCTGCTCGTCTGTATGGAAATCATTCGGATACTGCTTTTCAGCGTATAGAAATATTTATATATGCCGTGATATGGTACCGCAATCTCATCGGTTTATGTAACTATTTGTGTATGTTGGAGCATAGAATTATTTAAGTTACTATAAAGTATCTAATGTTGCCATGGCCCGGCAGGGCTGTATAGAAACGTGTTTTTATAAGTATGATGGAGGTATATGTATGAAGGTAATTATGTTGGGTGCTCCCGGTGCAGGAAAAGGGACTCAGGCAAAAATGATTGCGGAGAAATATCAGATTCCCCATATTTCCACCGGTGATATCTTCCGTGCGAATATTAAAAAAGGTACGGAACTTGGAATGGAAGCAAAGAAGTATATGGATCAGGGAGCTCTGGTACCTGATGAACTTACGGTGAGGATACTCCTTGACAGAGTTGCACAGGAAGACTGTAAAAACGGTTATGTGCTGGATGGGTTTCCAAGAACCATTCCACAGGCAGAGGTTTTGGAGAAAGCACTTGCTAAATTGAATGAATCCATTGACTATGCCATTGATGTAGAGGTATTGGATGACAATATCGTCAGGAGGATGTCAGGCAGAAGAGCCTGCGTTTCCTGCGGCGCAACCTATCATCTTCAGCATGTTCCGCCCCAAAAGGAAGGGTACTGTGATACCTGCGGCAGTGAGCTGATCTTACGTGATGATGACAAGCCGGAGACCGTAACGAACCGCTTGCGGGTATATCATGAGCAGACCCAGCCCCTGATTGCATTTTATGGTAATAAGGGGATATTAAGATCTGTTGACGGGGCGGCGGATATGAAGGATGTATTTTTGGCAATTACAGCCATTTTGGAAAGTTAGGAAGGTTTATCAGTCATGGCAGTTTCGATTAAGTCAGAAAGAGAAATAGCACTGATGAGAGAATCCAGCAGGCTTCTTGGGATTGTGCACCGGGAGCTTGGGGAGGCAATACGGCCGGGAATGTCCACCATGGACATTGATGTAATGGGAGAAAACTTAATCCGTAAGATGGGCTGTATCCCAAATTTTAAGAACTATAACGGATTTCCGGGAAGTATCTGTGTATCTGTTAATGATGAGGTGGTACACGGCATTCCCGATAAAACCCACATTCTGAAAGAAGGGGATATTGTCAGCCTGGATGCCGGTCTGATTTACAAGGGATATCATTCGGATGATGCCAGAACCCATGCGGTGGGGCAAATCAACAAAGAAGCACAGAAATTAATCGATATAACCAGAGAAAGCTTCTTCGCCGGAATAAAAATGGCAAAATCCGGCAATCATTTATATGATATTTCAAATGCAATTGCTTCTTTTATCAAACCCTACGGCTATGGAATTGTCAGAGAGCTGGTGGGACATGGAATAGGAACCAGCCTTCATGAGGATCCCCAGGTACCCAATTTCGGACAAAGGAAGCGTGGGCTTAAGCTGAGAGCAGGCATGACGCTTGCCATAGAACCCATGATCAATATGGGAAGAGCAGATGTGGAATGGCTGGCTGATAACTGGACGGTAGTTACAGCAGACGGTTCTCTGTCGGCACATTATGAGAATACCATTTTAATTATGCCGTCGGGCGAACCGGATATACTGACATTATATTAAGGAATCATTATATTTATAATTTATGATCAACAGAGAGGAAGCAATGATTGGACATTTTGCCACTTCAAAAGCAGGGCATGATAAATCCCGGGTATATATCATAACCGGGGAAGAAGGTGCTTACGTTTACTTATGTGACGGCAGATATAAGCCCCTTGCCGGTCCCAAGAAGAAGAACATAAAACATATCCAGCTGATTAACAGGAAGGTAGATCAAGATCTGCTATTCCGGTTAGCAAATAAAGAAGACGTGTTTGATGAGCAAATCAAATATGCCATTAAGAGTTATCTTAATGAGGAGAAACTGTAGAAAGGAAAAATGGAGGGAATGTATGTCTAAAAGTGATGTAATCGAAATCGAAGGAACCGTAGTAGAAAAGTTACCGAACACCATGTTTCAGGTAGAACTGGAAAATGGACATCGTGTATTGGCACACATCAGTGGCAAGCTTCGTCAGAATTTTATACGTATTCTGCCAGGTGACAAGGTAACTTTGGAACTATCTCCTTATGATTTGAGCAAAGGGCGTATAATATGGCGTGACAAGTAAAAAATGCTTGCAAATAGGCGTTATGCATGCTATAATGTAAAACGGTCTTTTTTGAAAGGAGGGTTTAACGTGAAGGTTAGATCATCAGTAAAACAAATTTGCGAAAAATGCAAAATCATTAAAAGAAAAGGACGAATCAGAGTAATCTGTGAGAATCCCAAACACAAGCAGAGACAAGGATAATCACCAACCTGACGTCATTGAGATTAGGTAAGTATACTTACTTGATCTGATATCAGGTATGTGGGTTCTTGTCTGATGATTATGTGCGGCTGTAGCGATTTCCAATCCGGGTTTGGATTTATCCATGAAGGGATAACCTATAAAGGGCAGCCCATAACCGGGTGGAAAATCGATTCATAATAGAGAAGAAGAGCTTACGGGAGATTACTTGTTGATACTGTGAAAAGGCTGGTATACAGGTTTGTTTACCGGTCCCGGGAAAGATGTCCCGGCCGGAGTGGCTTAAACAGTCCTTCGGAGTAACAGAAAGATCGGATTCGCTTCCGGTTGGGTATAATTTCCAATTAAATTGGAAAGCCCCAATCAATTAGTAACTGAATAAGAATGTGACGAATTATAAGCTGCGTATAGAAGCAATAATAATGATTGTCATATTCTAAGGAAAATGGAGGAAATGTAAATGGCTCGTATCGCAGGTGTTGATTTACCCAGAGAAAAACGAATTGAAATCGGTTTGACATATATCTTCGGGATTGGCAGGGTAACTTCAAACAAGATTTTAGCGGCAGCAGGTGTAAATCCTGATACCCGCGTCAGGGATATTACTGACGAAGAGGTTAAGAAGCTCAGTGAAACCATTGAAAGCATGAATCTTCACGTGGAAGGTGACCTGAGGAGGGAAATTGCTCTCAACATCAAGAGGCTTCAGGAAATTGGCTGCTATCGTGGTATCCGTCATCGTAAAGGACTGCCTGTTCGTGGTCAGAAGACTAAGACCAATGCAAGAACACGCAAGGGTCCCAAGAGAACTGTTGCAGGTAAGAAGAAATAAGTGTAACGATCGATTAAGTGAGAAAGTAGGTTAGTTTAAATGGCTAAAAAAGTTACCAAAAAAGTGACAAAAAAGCGCGTAAAGAAAAACGTTGAACGAGGACAGGCACATATTCAGTCATCTTTTAACAATACAATTGTTACTCTGACTGATGCAGAAGGAAATGCTTTAAGCTGGGCAAGTGCCGGCGGTCTGGGTTTTAGAGGTTCAAGGAAATCTACTCCATATGCTGCACAGATGGCTGCAGAAACTGCTACCAAAGCTGCTTTGATCCATGGTCTTAAGTATGTGGAAGTATTCGTAAAGGGTCCTGGTTCAGGCCGTGAGGCAGCAATCAGAGCACTTTCTGCAAATGGTCTGGAAGTGATAAGTATCCGTGATGTAACCCCGGTTCCTCACAATGGATGCCGTCCGCCGAAACGCCGCAGAGTATAATGTAAAATAATTTTGCATTATTATACACGTTGGATGAAAGTACGAATTACGAAAGACAGTCATTGGAAGAGTAACGGAAAATGACTGCTTTTCAGTACTGTAAACAATAATCATAGAAGGGAAATTATAAAATGGCAGTAAACAGAGTACCGGTACTTAAAAGATGCAGGGCCCTTGGCCTTGAACCGTCCTATCTGGGATATGACAAGAAGTCAAACAGGACATCTGTAAGAGCAGGCAAGAAGATAAGTGAATATGGCCTGCAGTTAAGAGAGAAGCAAAAAGCAAAATTTATCTATGGTGTTCTTGAAAAACCTTTCAGGAACTATTATGATAAAGCTGACAGAATGAAAGGTATTTCCGGTGAAAACCTTATGATAATGCTGGAGAGCAGACTTGACAGCGTGATTTTCCGTATGGGATTTTCCCGGACAAGAAGAGAAGCAAGACAGATTGTTGGTCACAAGCATGTGGTGGTAAACGGAAAGAGGGTACAGATTCCTTCCTATCTGGTGAAAGCCGGCGATGTGGTTGAAATTAAAGAATCTGCAAAATCCTTACAGAGATACAAGGACATCCTTGAGGTTACCGGCGGAAGATTATTCCCTGAGTGGCTGGATGTTGATATTGAGAACCTAAAGGGTACGATCAAAAACCTTCCAACCAGAGAAATGATCGATGTTCCTGTGGACGAGATGCTTATTGTTGAGTTATATTCCAAATAATAGAAGCAGTTTTCGTTCAGGAAAGAAAACCACCAATAATGTTCGTAAAGGAGGGTATTTGCAGTGTTTGATTTTGAGAGACCTAATATTGAGGTTGCTGAAATCTCGGATGATAATAAATACGGTAGATTCGTAGTTGAGCCTTTGGAAAGAGGTTATGGCATAACACTTGGTAATTCACTGAGAAGGATCATGCTTTCTTCCCTGCCCGGAGCAGCAGTCAGCCAGGTCAAAATCGAAGGTGTGCTGCATGAATTCAGTTCAATTCCCGGTGTAAAAGAAGATGTGACCGAAATCGTGATGAATATCAAGAGTCTTGCCATCAGAAACAACAGCGAAACAAATGAACCGAAGACCGCATACATCGAATACGAAGGCGAAGGCACCGTCAGAGCTGCAGACATTCAGGTTGACCAGGATATCGAAATTATGAATCCGGACTTAGTGATTGCAACCTTGAATGGCAAAGATACCAAGCTGTATATGGAGTTGACTATTACCAGAGGCCGCGGCTACGTAAGTGCAGAGAAAAACAAACACGAAGATTTACCAATCGCTGTAATAGCAATTGATTCAATCTATACACCTGTGGAAAGAGTTAACGTTACTGTAGAAAATACCCGTGTAGGTCAGATTACGGACTACGATAAACTGACACTTGATGTATTTACAAACGGGACGCTTGTTCCGGACGAAGCAGTCAGCTTAGCGGCGAAGGTACTCAGCGAGCACTTAAGTCTTTTCATTGATCTGTCTGAAAATGCCAAAACTGCAGAAGTTATGGTAGAGAAGGAAGATGATGAAAAAGAAAAGGTATTGGAAATGAGTATTGACGAACTGGAATTATCTGTTCGTTCTTACAACTGCCTGAAAAGAGCAGGTATCAATACGGTAGAAGAGTTAACCAATAAAACTTCAGAAGATATGATGAAAGTCCGTAATCTGGGACGTAAATCTCTGGAAGAGGTATTGGCAAAATTAAAAGAGTTAGGACTTCAGCTGAATAACAGCGAAGAATAAATGTCCGAGGTTAATGTCCGCTGGGCAGCACCTGTGAGGCAGAATATTCCCTGTATGGTAAATCCAAAGAGTATGTACAGGGTCCCTCTCTGAAATGGAAACAAAGGTATTCGGTAAGTAAGTCCAATGAGCGTGGCCGGATGCTCCATGAAATGAGAAAGGAAAAGAAATCATGGCAAAATACAGAAAGCTTGGAAGAACATCTTCCCAAAGAAAAGCATTATTAAGAAATCAGGTAACCGCACTTTTACAGCACGGCAAGATCGTAACAACGGAAGCCAGGGCAAAAGAAGTGAGAAAGATTGCAGAAGGTCTGATTGCTATGGCAGTCAGAGAGAAGGATAACTTTGAAATGGTTACCGTTACTGCAAAAGTTCCTTTAAAAGACAAAGACGGCAAGAGAGTAAAAGATGTAGTGGACGGCAAAAAGGTTACCAAGTTTGAATCCATTGATAAAGAAATCAAGAAGGATATGCCCTCCAGACTGCATGCCAGACGCCAGATTATGAAGGTATTATATCCCGTTGTTTCCGTACCTCAGGAACCGGCAGGAAAAAAGAGAAATACCAGAGAAGTGGACCTGGTTGCCAAATTGTTTGATGAGTATGCTCCTAAATATGTTAACCGTAATGGTGGATACACCAGAATCGTTAAGATTGGTCAGCGTAAAGGCGATGCTGCCATGGAAGTGGTACTTGAGCTGGTATAACAGTGGCACTTAAGCTGGTATAACAATGGTACTTGAACTGGTATAACAGTGGCACTTAAGCTGGTATAACAGCATATATGCAAAAGTAAAGAGGCTTGCCGTCAGGGCAAAGCCTCTGTTTTATCTGTAAAGACAAACAGCTAATCAACACTTTTCTGGAAATGCTGATAATCCTTTACTGAATTCCAGTTACCACCCCAGATAAACCCATGCTGTATAAACAACTTATAACACAAATCATCTTCATCAATCTTATACGGAAACCCAACTCTTCTGTCTGCATAAGCAGAAGCAGATACCGGCGAAATGATTTCCTCCCCATCCTGCCCATAAGTAACATAGGGATTATAATAAGGATTCACATCAATAGCCAAACCATATGCATGCTTGGACAAGGAAGTACTACCTTCCACCAGCCGATAATTAAAACAAGAAGTATTATTATCTTCCATGGATGCCAGATCATCCCC
>Ga0153941_1000145_pt1 | contig 34122 bp, 23 predicted proteins | sample TSNJ025MetaG_FD_104733 | JGI IMG/M metagenome (GOLD analysis project Ga0153941, IMG submission 104733) | Attine ant fungus gardens microbial communities from New Jersey, USA - TSNJ025 MetaG | ecosystem: Host-associated > Fungi > Mycelium > Unclassified | place: USA: New Jersey, Brendan T. Byrne...
CCTGCCATATATTTTGTCTCCGTCAAATAAATATGCGGTCTGTACAGGTGTGGCGTATTCTCCCTGAGCGGTAAAATCCCCGCCGGAAGCGATGATAACATATATCGCTTTTCTTCCCTGCAGTAATTGCCTGATTGTCTGATCGCCAGGCACTATGCTGATTCCATCCGTAACAGCATCGGGAACGGCATCATAAGCCAAAGATGCGGATGAGGTTAAAGGAAGATTATATTTCCGTGCAATCCTTTTCGTAGAATAAGGCATTTTGAGGACACCGTTATCAATCAGCCTGCATGCGTTATCTTCCGGCATTGTTCCTTCCCCGTCAAAGAAGCAGGAATAAGTTTCCAAAGGGTTCCTGTTTACCTGCAGGGAAAACTGTTCATGAAAGAGCTTTTCTCCTGTTTTGCCGGAAAACAGCGAAGTGTTTGTTCCGTATTGCTTACCGTGCAGATCTGTAAAAAATTTACCTAAAAACATCTCATGCTCTGTTAATACCACTACGGGCATTTTACATTCCTGGTCAAAATCAATCTTTTCCTCATAAGCATCACAAAAACAGGAAGCAATTGAATAAGCATCCTCAAAGCTGTATATTCTGGACAGATTCACCGCAAAGCTATCAACCAGATTTGTGGAGATTTTATGTTTTACCAGAAGTTCCAGGGAGACATATTTATCCTTATAGTTTAAATCCGTGCCTCGGTCATTACGCAGAGAGGTTTCATTTTCCACAGATCGGATGATATGGTTATAGGTAAAGGAAGGGTATCTTGCTTTTAATGTATCCAATAGCCTGGTGCTAATCTCTATAAATTCTTCGTCAGACAACTCCTGCTGACTGGAACAATCCATACTGCGGACCGTATTCTCAGTGGGGGCACAGGCATAAGGTACCTGATACCGCAGCATATCACCGGCCTGACGGATTAACTCTCCTTCATCATATTTGCCGATGGCTCCGGCGATCCCAATATAGCCGTCTGAATAGATCCTCAATCCGGTTTTCGTATCATCTGATTTTAATATTGCACTGATCTCATTATTGGTAATGCTCAGCTTTGTCATTTTGGTTTTATTGGTTATAATTTCTTTCGTCATGATTACCCCCTTATTATTGAACATTCATATTCCTGACTCTTATGTAAGGACCTCCGCAGCCCACTGCAAGCGGATACTGTTCCATTTTTCCGCATCCTCCCGTGACGAAGGCGGTGTAACTGATGGTATCCGATATGCCGTCTATGTCCGACAGCGTTTCAAACACATTGCCGCTCACAACGGATATCCTGACCGGAGCATCTATTTTGCCGTCTTTAATATAGTAAGCCAGTGTGGGGGCCAGGGTAAATGTGGACATCCCGGAACCGTGTAATATATTTTTTATCAAAATACCATTGTCGATTTCTGAAATAAGCTCCTCCACCGTTTTGCTGCCTTTTTCAATGTAGGTGTTTGTCATGCGGACAATGGGTTCATATTCATAAGAAATGGATCTGCCGTTTCCTGTAACGGATTCTCCCAGGTAATCAGCGCTTACACTGTTATGCAGCCGTCCCGCCAGAACACCGTTGCGGATCAGACAGGTAACCGTGGCTTTGTTGCCTTCGTCATCATAAGGCGTATAACCCATATTCCGGAGTGTTCCGGTATCAATAATGGTCAGCTCTTCATTACCCAGAGGCTTGCCCAGTGCCCATTCCTTTCTTGTTTCCTCATCTCCTACCATAAAGTCGGCTTCACTTTTATGTCCAAAGCATTCATGAGCGAAAATACCTGTAACAAGAGGAGCCAGCAATACGGTATATTTCCCCTGCTCCACGGGCTGTGAATTTTTCATATACTCCTGACATTCTCTGACCTTGTCCTTAAATTCCTCCTCATAATTGCTCAGTTCGGAAAATCTGTCACTTCCTTTTTGAAAACCTTCCCGAAACCGTTTATCGCCGTCTGCCATCTGAAAACCACAAGAAAAACCACAGCGCTGGACATCAAACTTAAGCGCCGCTCCTTTGCTGCTGTAAAATTCCTTCAGCTTGTACTCATCGATATAGCGTACATTCCAGAGCTTAATATATTCGTTATTTTCCAGATAGGGCATAGTTTGCTGCAGCAAGGCTATTTTTTCATCCAATGGGACATTTGATATCTCGCTGCCTGTATAGACAAGGACCTCATCCTTATGTGCACTAAATCGTTTATATAATTCGCTTTCATATAAATCATTATTTGGCTTTGCAAGTCTGGACAATGCATCAATTTCAGATTGGATATTGCCGATATCTGATGTACTGCCATAATACCACCTGCTGCCGTCGTATACCCGTAAAAATGCCGCACTGTACCGCTTTTCCCTGCATTCTTCCAATTCGTGGAACGTATAAGTAATATTTGTAGAAAATACATGCTCTATACGTACATCAGTGTAGAGCCCGTCCGGAAAACTATAAGTCATATGAAAACCTCCTGTTTCGCTTTTTTTCAAAACTCTCATTATCACACATTATATCTCAAATCCGCTGTTTAGACAATAGCGCAATAGCGCATCCTGTATAAGCTGTCTGGTTATGTTCTTATTGACAAACGTGCTGTCTGTGGTTATAATTTAATTAACATCTCCCCCATGCCTCTGTGGCAACACATGCACACTTGGGGGCGTTTTGATTTAGGAGATATTTACATGGCTGATAAAGATTTTAAGTCTTTAGATGAGCAACTTATTATTCTTCGTTCGCGTGGTTTAATTATTACTGACGAAGGTAAAGCTAAAGAGTTTTTACTACACAATAATTACTATCGTGTTAGTGGTTATTCGCTAACATTACGAAAAAGAGATGTATTTTCAAAATCAGCATCTTTTCAAAATATTATTGATATTTACAGTTTTGATCATGAACTGCGGCACATCATACTAAAGTACATAGAAATCATCGAGATTAAGATGAAGTCTGTCTATGCTTATGAATTTACAAAAGTTCACGGTGCAACTGGATATTTAGACAATAGTTTATTTTTAAACAAGCAAAAGCATAGTGAGATTTTATCAAAATCAGAATCACAAAAGAAAACACGCCTTCCACATGAAGCATATTTAAAACATTATGTGAATGACTTAAAGCAGGATATTCCACTTTGGTCCTATGTAGATTTGCTAACTATTGCAGATATCTCATTTTTGTATACTATCACAGAAGACACTATTAAACGAGCTGTTGCAAATAGTTTTGGATTAAAAATGTCGCAAGGACAAAGGATTTTAGGTCAGTTCATGCATAGCATGACGATTATCCGTAATCTTTGTGCACATGGGAGCCGTATATATAATCGTTTGTTTGAACAAAAACCATCTCTTAACAAGAAGGAGTTAGCAATATTAATAAAGCGGGAAGATGGAACCGTGGATAATGCCCATTTCTATGGTTTTGTGTTGATCATGAAAAGATTATTAACTACAGAAGACTTCTCTTCAATGAAAGATGAACTCATCAAAACCACAGTGAAGTATCCTTTTGTAAATATGAAGTATTATGGTTTTCGTGATGATTGGCAGAATCAGATTTGACTAAAAAATGATTAGTTTGCATATAATTATAATGACTTCTCCCACGAGCATCTAATGCGCAATATTGTGGGCGGTCTGTTACGGGAGTGGTGTATACCATTCCCGTTCTTAATCTATATATCTGTCAATTGATGTGTCATCCACAGCATATTGCCTTTTATCTCGTCCGGATAGCAATCACTCATCCGGGATCGTGAACTAATCAGCAGTATAGGGCTTAACAGGGTTGAACTGTAACAACAAAGGAAGTGCCGCTTATGCGACACCTCCTTGCAGAATAACCCACATATTTTATTTTGCAACAGTAGCAGATGGATTATAGTTACAATACTTAAATTGTATACATTAACGTGATGCCTGTCACCGGCACAAAGGCAGCCTCTGTGATGGTGAAGTCCTGCGTGTAGTCTGTGGTCGCCGTCGAACCGTTCGTAATCGTGGCCGTGACGGTCTGCTTATTAATTACACGACTGCCTTTAACACACAAATTACTTGATAATTCCAGGCTCATCCGCTATACTTAATGCAAAATACAGAAGCTTTCACTTATGAGTTTAATAAGTGTTCCGATAGATTTTGATACAGGAGGGCAGAGAACGATGGCGAAGAAATTTACAGTAACGACTGTATGCATTCCTTCCAGGCACTATATGGCAGACATATCTGAGAAAATTGACCGCATAGTGAAAATGTATATTGAAGAAAATTATTATTTTACGATCAATCGTGCAAGACAATATGGGAAAACCACAATACTGGAAGGTCTATTCCAAAGATTAAAAAAGGATTACTATGTTCTGGACATGAGTTTTGAGGGAAAAGATTTTATGTTTACATCGGAACGGGAGTTTGTCAAAGGATTCCATACATTACTTGTTAAAGCAATGAAGAGCTGCAGCGCGCCGGAAACCCTGTATGCCGATTGGATAAATGAGCCGGATGAGCCCCTGGGCATCATGTATCTTGATGCAAAAATTACTGCCTTGTGTCAGCATTCAGATAAAGAGATTATACTGATGATTGACGAGGTGGATAAAGCATCCAATAACGAAGTTTTTTTGACTTTTCTCGGGCTGCTTCGTGATAAATATATCAATCGGGAGAAAGGAAGGGATGTAACCTTTAAAAATGTGATTTTAGCCAGTGTGTATGACATCAAAAATATGAAACTCAAGATGCGGTCGGAAAGTGAACGTCATTACAATAGTCCCTGGAATGTTGCTGTGGATTTTGATGTGGATATGAGTTTTTCCAAAGCAGATATTGCCACTATGCTTCAGGATTATGAGGATGACCATCAATATGGCATAGATATTGATTGGTTCAGCGGACAAATTTATGAGTATACATCCGGATATCCTTATCTGGTCTCCCGCATTTGCCAGATGATTGACATGAAAGTCTGGAGGGATGCGGAATTTAAGACGAAAAAAGCAGCATGGACCCCAGCCGGTTTTCAAAAGGCTGTCAGGTTGGTATTGAAGTCAGATTGCACATTATTTGATGATGTAATTAAAAATCTGGATCTGTATCCGGAATTAAATCAGAAAATACAAAATATGTTGATTCAGGGGATAAGCTATACATTTAACAAGGGAGTCCATTCCATTAATCTTGGAACACTGTTGGGATATTTCAAAGAAGAAGATGAAAAAGCAGTTATTTCAAATCGTATCTTTGAAACATTTTTGTATGATATGTATTATGCCAGGGAAGGTGAAGTGGTTTTATAAATCCCAGGCAGGTATAAGCGAAAGCACCTATACCTGCCTGTTAAATCATCCCTTTACCGCTCCGATCATAACACCTTTCGTAAAGAATCTTTGTAAAAAAGGATACAGTATTATGATAGGTGCCGAGGATACTACAATCAAGGCATATTTTATCATTTCTGCAAATCTTACCGCATCATCTGCATCCATTACTCCTGTCATTCCTGAAGTTGAATTATCAATTAACAAGTTGCGCAGAATAAGCTGCAGCGGGAATTTATCTGCTGTCTGTAAATACAAAGATGCATTAAACCAGGCATTCCAGTGGGCCACTCCATAATACAATACCATTACTGCAAGCGTTGCTTTACACAAAGGTATCATCACATCCTTAAGGATCTTAAAGTGTGTTGCTCCATCAAGCCTTGCCGCCTCTACCAGACTATCGGGCACTGCCGCAAAGGCACTGCGCATAATCAGAAGATTATAGGTATTAATTGCTGCAGGCAGGATAAGAGACCACAGGCTGTTCATAAGATTCAGGGATTTAATGTTTAAATAAACAGGTACCGTTCCGCCGCTGAAGTACATAGTAAACAATATCAGCACGGCTATTACATTACGGAACATTACATCCTTAAGGGAAAGGAAATATGCTCCCACAGCTGTCAGCACCAGATTAAAACAGAGCCCTGCCAGGAGTATTATAATGGTATTCTTGTACCCTGACATAATAAGAGCATTCTGGAATACCCTTTTATAAGCCTCCAAAGAATAAGGTGCCAGAGGCCTGATCAAAATACCTGAATGTAACGACAGTGCATCAGCATTACTGAAAGATGCCATAACCACATAATATATTGGGTATAATGTTACCACTGCTATGAAAGTCAAAAACAAATAATTAAAAATAGTAAAAATCCGATAACCCGCACTGTCTTTTATTTTACTTCCTGTCACCGCTCTACCTCCTACCATAAACCTGTACCGCTGAACTTCTTGCTTATCTTATTGGCCAGAATGACCAGCAAAAAATTAATGCTGGAATTAAACAGACCTACAGCAGCACTAAAACTCCAGTTGCTTTCAAGGATTCCCCTTCTGTATACAAAGGAGGATATAACATCCGCAGTTTCCAGTATTCCGTCATTATAAAGAAGTATTATCTTCTCATGTCCCACATTCATAATCTGCCCGATACGAAGAATGAATAACAGAATAATTGTTCCTGCAATTCCGGGCAGCGTAACATGAAGCATCTGCTTCCATTTATTGGCCCCATCTATTCTTGCCGCCTCATACTGCTCCTGGTCTATTCCTGCAAGCGCTGCTATATAAATAATTGAATCCCACCCTATTTTCTGCCATATATCTGAAATAACATAAATAGGTACAAACAGTTTCTTATTATTGAGCAAATCCATATTTGTCTCAAATCCAAATACTGACAGGAAATCCACTATCATACCGTTATGGGAGGTAAACATTGTTATAAGACTGCACACCACTACCAGAGATATAAAATGCGGCAGATACGAAATTGTCTGTACGGCTTTTTTGAATCTTCGGTTCCTTACCTCATTAAGGAGAAGTGCCAGAATAATAGGTGCCGGAAACGAGAATATAAGAGTACTGAAACTAATCACCAGGGTATTCTTAAGTATTCTTCCAAAGTAATAGGACTGGAAGAAGCTCAGGAAATGTTTCAGCCCATAGAGATCTGTCCATGGGCTGTCCAATATTCCAAGCCGTGGTGAAAAATCCTTGAATGCAATAATTGCCCCATACATTGGTTTATAGGCAAATACCCCATAGAACACAAGCACAGGCAATACCAGCAGATATGCGGAATAATTCCTTTTCAAATCCTTTTTTACCCTTACTCCTAAAGATTCTCCCGATTTATTATTCTTGTTACTGCTATTCTTCTTCATGCCACAACCTCTTTCTTCTATCTGGAATTATATTCATCAAGTGCCATCTGCTTAATTTCTATAATACGATCCATTCCCATCTTCTGAAGATTCTCCTGGTATGCCGTAAAATTATCAAGTGACTCCTCTCCTGTAATGAATTTGGCCCGCATTTCAGAAATATATGTATTAATATCACTCCAAAGGTTAACATATTCACTTGCAAATTCCTCAGGTATGCTGATGGTCTGAATCTTATAATCAAGAACATCCGTACTTCCCCAGGTTACTGCCGATTCCTGCTGCTGGGGCATCGCCATGCGCTGATCATAATATAACTTATCCTGAACCAGGGGACCGCTCTTATAGGACATAATATAAGCTGACATAATCGTAGTTACTGCAACCCCATCAGGATTATTCATAATCAAATCTGTAAATAAAGGCGTACCGTCCTGCATCTCATAGCTTTCACCCTCCACACCAAAGTTGTAGAGAATATTGCCTTCCTCACTATAGGCGTAGTTAAGAAATTTCATGGCAAGCTCCACATTCTCACATGATTCGGTAATAAATGCATTCTGATCGGAATCTACCCACCTGGATATTAAATTGTACATGGGTGTATCACCTTCTTCTGCTGTCAAAGAGGGAATTGCAACTATATCAAAATTTTCCTCCTTTGCACTTCCCATAATAGATTCAAATCTTCCTGAAGTGGTTAAATGCACACCGGAAATACCGGTTAACAGATTGGCTGTTGTAGTTGTCTCATCTGTTGTCTGCCAGTTCACATCCAGAAGACCTTCCGCATATAACTTGTTCAGGAAAGCCAGACAGTCCTTATAGACATCTTCATAAGCACCATAATGATATGTTCCCTCAATCTGGTATTCCTCTGCTGTAGGCAAACCAAAAGCAGATGTAATCAGTCCGTCTGTTAATAACAAAGGTACCCAGTCATTTCTTGTTGAAAATGGAATTACTGCTCCTTTTTCATCTCTGAAAGCAATCAGCATATCATAGAACTCGTCTATCGTATTCGGAACCTCCATGTTCAAATCATCAAGCCAATCCTTCCTGGCAATGACGCCGCGCCAGCTCAATGTACTGATATCCCCTCGTAAAAAGGCAAAGGAGTAAATCTCTTTGTCTGCATTCTTCACACCCTTGAGGTAATCATCATTACTGTCAAGTACAGCAAGGTAGTCCGGTGCGCAGGACTCCAGATATGAAGTTATGGGAATTGCTATTCCATCTTTTGCAAGCTGGTTAATCCCTCCGGTATACGTGTCATAATTCATTATAACAATATCAGGTAAATCACCGCCTGCCAGCGCCAACAGCAAAGCGTTATTATCTGCCGGTTGTATCCACTCAATATCTATACCTGTCTTAGCCTCAAGCTCCCGGCCAAAGGGTGTGCCCTCATAGCTGGTGTACCCAAGTGTGGTCAGATTGGGGTCTAACCGCATCATTACCGTAAGCTTTTCCTGGGTTTCTACCGGATAGGTTACCGCTCCTGTCTCTTCACCGCTTTGCCCAATACTGCTTTCACCTTCTGCTGATTGTGTATCCTGCAGTGCCTCCGAGACTTCACTTGTCTGTGTATCCTGATTTGCTTCTCCTGAGGTCTGGGCACCGTTACCGCATCCAGTCAGGAACGTTGTGGTTAGAATTGCTGATGTAAGCAGTGCTGTTAATTTCTTTCTCATTAAATTACTTCTTTTCATTTGCTTCCTCCTGTCCAATTACTCGTATTTTTTCCTATTTGTCCCTTAAATCCCAAAGTGTCTCCTACCCTCTTCTGGCAATAAAAACCCTCTTATGTTATACTGAATCTCGTATAATAGACTGCTATGATGTCCGTTGAAGTGGACAAGGGGTGGAAGTATGAAAAAGAGTAAACTGCATTTTCACAACATACGTTTCACATGGTTCTTATCTTATATGTGTATCCTTATAATACCAATTCTCACCATGGGAATATCCTTTTACTTTACCAATCGTACAATATCGGAAGAGGTTGCCGAATCAAAGCATGTTCTGATAAGACATGCTGTTGAAAATATAGAAAACACAGTCCGGCAAATGGACAGTGTATGGATGAATCTGATGCTTGATAATTCCCTCCAAACGCTTTTATCCGACAGATCAGACAATTCAATAGAAGAATTTCTCTATCAAGTACCTGCGTTTCAAAAGACTCTTGAGAAATATTACCCATCTGTCCAAGGTGCCAGCATCCTTCTTTATGTAGAAGAATGGGATTATATGATTACATCAAGTACCGCCAACTATTCTGCCTATCTGCACAATGCTCTTGACTTCTATGGTCAAATGGATATAAGTGCAGAAGAATGGACTGATCTGCTTTCACAGGAACGGCATCGTAAAAGTTATTTTATATCCGCTGATTATTCCTATGAAAATTATGGAACACAGTCTGTTGTTGTTGCTTATCCAATTCCCTCCTCAACGATCCGCAGTAATCTGACTGCCTATATTTATATCAGCCTTCCTTTATCACATCTTAGCAATCAGATCACTGCAAATGAATATGAAATGCTGGTACTGCTTTCACAGGACTGGAAACTCTTATATAGCTATTCCGCCGATGGTATTGGAGATAGCACAGGAGATATCAATATTGACCATCCCGGTTATATTTTCTCTTATGAATCTATGCTGGATGATAATTTCTACCTTGGGGTAATGACACCTCAGAATCTGTTCTGGTACAAACGGGATTTTCTTACATATGTTATGCTTACCTGTATCCTGGCGGCCGGACTTATGGGGATTCTTACCATTACCATATTAACAAAGCGAAATTATAAACCTCTCAGCCGGATACTTGAATACGTTAAGGCAGGTAACAGCGGCAATGAATATGATGCAATCATTGGCTCATTACAGCAGTTATCCACGGAAAACTACAATTACAAGCATCAGCTGCTTACCCAGAAAGAGCATATGGCATCCAACTATCTGTTATCAAGGCTTCATGGCAGATATTCCAAGCTTACCGATAATGATATGATTGAATACCTTGATATACCTGCCTCCGATTATGCTTATATGCTCGTTGCCTTTTACAGACATGAGGAAGGCTGGGAAAAACTTAATTCCTCTTCTTCCCCCGTTCGTTCTATGAATAAAGAACAACTGCCATCTTTTATCATTGATAATGTATTTATGGAGATTCTCAATACGCCTATCATATCTTACAAAATGAATGACGACTATCTTCTTACCTATTTATTCTGTCTGCCATTCACTGATTCAGGTATTGTCAGAGATAAAATATTGAGAAGTCTTGATAAAACCTGCCGTGTATTCCACGAAGAGCTGAAACTGCCCTTAGGCGTTATTGCAGATGAGCCGTGTGAAGACTTTGCCTGTCTGCCCAATCAATATCGTAAGATTCTCTCCTGCTACGAATGTCAGTTTGTCAGTGAAAGCTACAAGGTGATTCATGTATCAGATCTGACGGATACCTTTACTGAAAATGAGGAATTATTTATTTTAGAAGACCTGGGAAGGCAGCTGCATAATGCCATTTCCGTACAGGACACTGATGCAAGTCTGAACTTAACCCAGAACCTGTTCCAGACTTTATATCAGCAGATGAATATTCCATTTGAGTTTGCCCGCTATTATATCCTGCATCTGGCTTACAGAATTGCATTTTTATCATCTTTTAAAGAAGGTAATCCCCATAAAACAGTAAATTTCCTTGAAGTCTTTAATGATTCCAAAGATTCCATTCATCTTATGGAGATCTTTACCAGCTTTATCCGTGAACTGTGCGCAGTAGATGATGTCAACCGGAATGAAACACCCTCTGTTATCGCAGGAGAAGTCGGGAACTATATTAAAGAGCATTATACCGATCCTAATTTGAGTCTGAGTTTGATTGGGGATGCCATGAATCTGTCTCCCAAATATATCTCCCGCATTTTCCGGGCGCAAAATACGATTGGTATTCTTGATTACATTAACCTTAAACGTATTCGTAAAGCCAAAGAATTACTGCGTGATACGCCTATGACTATAGATGATGTGGCTCTGTCCGTGGGATATACGAACAGTAAAACCTTCCGAAGAGCTTTTCAGAAAATAGAGGGAACCAATCCCAGTGCAATCAGAGCACTGGATATAAGGTAAGTCAAATGATTGTTACTGTTCATACGAAAGATGCTTGGCATTTTCACAATTACCCTATATAATGTTCTTAAACAGTTATTATTCACAGCTGGTGCTGTTCATATGTTTGGCAAAGCTGAACCTGCGGTGGTCGTGAATAATAACCTTAAATACACAAAAGATAGACAGTGAGGTGTACAATGATGGAAATAGAACGTAAATTCACAATTAAAACACTACCGGATAATCTGGAGCAATACCCATGCCGCTGCATTGAACAGGCTTATCTGAATGATGATCCTGTGGTCCGTATACGTAAAGAGGATTCGGAATATATTCTCACATACAAGGGAAGCGGTATGCTTGCCCGCGAAGAGCTTAATATGGCATTGAATGAAACCTCTTATTATCATTTACGTGAAAAAACCGACGGGAATATTATTTCCAAAAAACGATATCTGATTCCTTTGGAACGTCCCGGGTTCAAAGAAGGATATCCGGCACCCCCGGATGATTACAGTCTGACAATTGAACTGGATATTTTTGAACCGCCATTTGCCCCTCTGATCATAGCGGAGGTGGAGTTTGGCAGTAAAGAAGCGGCAGAAGCTTTTCTACCGCCGGACTGGTTTCAGGATGATGTAACTTACCATAAGGAATATCATAATTCTTATATGGCACTGAATCTGAACACCTTTTCAATCCACATCATGGGCAATACGGCTGAACATGATGACATGGAACATTATAGCTGAACAGTTCACACCTGGGGTGCTTCATACACCGCAGGTGTTATGTTATTACCCTGTCATCTTCCATACAACCGGGTTATATTCCGGATTTGATCTGCCAATTTCCTGGTTAATGCACCCGGTTCAAGACGCCATTCCCAGTTGCCGCCCAATGTGGACGGTGTATTGATTCGCGCCTCACTTTTTAATCCCAGATAATCCTGCAGCGGAATCACCGCAGTATCCGCCACGCTGGAGAGTGCCGCCCGGATAAATTCCCACTGGACGGTGTCTTTTTCATGAAGGTTCAGATATTCATCCGCATGTTCCCTGTCATGCTCCGTTATGGAATCATACCACCCTGCTGTGGTGTCATTATCATGGGTTCCCGTATATACCACACAGTTTTGATTGTAATTGTGGGGCAGGTAATCGCTGTCTTCCCTGGAATCAAAAGCAAACTGCAGAACCTTCATCCCCGGATAGCCGGTCTTCTCAACCAGTTTAAGCACACTTTTGGTTAAGAAACCCAGGTCTTCTGCTATTACCTTTCTGTCGCCCAGTACTTTCTTCATTACCCTGAAAAAATCATAACCGGGTCCGGTTTCCCAACGGCCGTTTTCCGCCGTGGCATCCCCGTAGGGTACAGACCAGTACGCATCAAATCCTCTGAAATGGTCAATACGGAGAATATCATAAAGCTCAAAGCAATAGGCAATCCGGCGCATCCACCACTCGTAACCGCTCTCCTGATGTACATCCCAACTGTATAAAGGATTTCCCCACAGTTGACCTGTGGCAGCGAAGGCATCCGGGGGGCAGCCAGCCACAGCAACCGGTCGGCATTCCCGATCCAGATGAAACAATTCCGGGGCAGACCAGGTATCCGCACTGTCAAGGGCTACATAAATAGGGATATCCCCAATGATTTCAATCCCATTTTCATTGGCATAGGATTTAAGCTTCTTCCACTGCACATGAAACAGGAACTGCTGAAAACGGTAAAAATCTATTTCTTCTCTTAGCTCCAGCCTGTATTTTTCACAGGAGGACGACTTCCTTAAACGGATTCCTTCTTCCCATTCCAGAAAACTGACTCCCTGATTGGCATCCTTGACCGCCATATACAGGCAGTAGTCTTCCAGCCAGAATGCGTTTTCATCCACAAAAACAAGATATGCATCCTGTTTTTCCAATTCCTCCTGGGAGCGGGTAAACGCTTTCTTAAGAAGAGTGAATCGTGAGGCATATAGTTTTTCATAATCAATACATGACAGTTCTCTGCCAAAATCCGCCGAACTGCATTCTTCCCTGGTCAGATATCCCTGCCGGATCAGTTCCTCCAGGTCTATAAAATAGGGATTCCCTGCAAATGTGGAAAAGGACTGGTATGGAGAGTCTCCATAACCAGTCGGTCCCAGCGGTAATATCTGCCAGAGCTTCTGTCCCGCTTCTTTTAGAAAATCCACAAATTCGTAGGCTTCTTTGGAAAAACAGCCTATGCCATAGTCAGATGCAAGACTGAATACCGGTAATAAAATACCGCTTTTTCTCTTTTTTTGTTTCATCCTTATACCCCATGACCTTTATCAGCTTATCCGGTGATTATTTTTTTCTAACCAGGTGGCTGGGCAGTCCGTGGACAAACAGCGGAAGCAGTTCGCCCATGATTAATGGTCTCGCATACTCCAGGAATTCATCTGTCATACTGATTCCGTCTTCTTTGATCCATTCCAGGGGAACCGTTTTCTCCACGTTGGCAATCTGGTGTACATCATAATAGTTCATTCTGCACAGGTAGGGGTTATTCTGAACTCTTTCAAGGATTACCATGAGTCCTGTCTCTCCTCTTGCTGCAGCCTTCATACCAAAACAGCCTGCCAGGTAAGATTCTTCGATATCTGTCAGGGATGCTATATGGCTGGCAGCTCTCTGCAGGGTTGAAAGTTCAATCACTCTGGTCTTATAGCCAAAACGCTCTACAATCATATCAGACAGCGTGTGGGCACATCCGCTCAGCTGTGTGTGTCCAAAAGCGTCCACATTACCGGAACCTCCGCCCAGTTCGCAGACAAAGCGGCCATCAGCAACCTTGGCACCTTCTGATACGGCAATTACTACTGTATGCTTGCGTTTTGCAACTTCTTCCACATGATTAATAAATGCTTCAATGTCAAAAACCTTCTCCGGCAGATAAATTGCATCTGCGCCTTCGCAGTCTTCACCTGCAGCAAGTGCAGCCGCTGCTGTCAGCCATCCGGTATGCCTTCCCATCGTCTCAACCAGTATAATCGTTGGTTTACTGGGGCTGTTAGACTGTGCATCACGGATAATCTCCTTAAAGGAGGTGGCAATATATTTGGCTGCAGAACCGAATCCGGGGCAGTGATCCGTTACCGGCAGATCGTTATCCACTGTCTTGGGAAGCCCTATAAATACCTGCTTCTTACCGTTGGCAGCTGCATAGTCAGTCAGCTGCTTCACCGTATCCATGGAATCATTTCCGCCGATATAAAAAAATGCTGTTATATTAAACTCTTCCATAACAGAAAATATTTTCTCATAAATCTCCGGTTTTGCTTCTGCTGCCGGCAGCTTAAAGCGGCAGCTTCCTAAAAACGCTGACGGTGTCCTTTTCAGCAGCTCAATACCAAGTCCGGTATCCAGATACTCCTCCAGTCCGATCAGATCCTTCTTCAAAAATCCTTCCACGCCGTGAACCATGCCATATACTTTTTCCACGCCTTCTTCCTTCGCTGCTGTATATACACCTGCAACAGTAGCATTAATTACGGCAGTAGGCCCGCCTGATTGTCCAATTACAATATTGCCCTTGAATTTTCCTTTGCTTTCCAAAATATTACTTCCTTTCCATTATAATAAAAATGTTTACAGTTACCTCAGCGTATTATAACAGCTTCTTCCATTTTCCGCAATAGTGTTTCCATGACTGAATGGCACAGAATAGCAATGATTTCCTGATGCCAGCATAATTTCCTCCATACCGGGCAGGGTAAGGACAGCCGATGTATTGGCGGGTACCGCACACTGATATTCTATACGGTCTTCCTGCATCCGCCAACTGCTTTCTATTATGCCGTACATGGTACGGATTTTCCCTTCCGCATGGGTAAATCCCATGATCTGAGGCTTCAGGAGAAAGCGCTTATAACCCGGATGGGTTTCCAGGGGCTGAATCCCCAGCACATGCCGGTATAACCAGGATTTTACGGAGCCCAGGGAATAATGATTGAAGGAATTCATATTATTATTGCCGCCAAATCCTTTTTCTATCGTAAAAGAATTCCAGCGCTCCCAGATCGTCGTGGCTCCCTGAGTTACGGAATACAGCCATGAGGGGAACTGCGTCTGTTCCATCAGTTTATATGCAGATTCCGGATGTCCGGTTTGTGTCAGCACCTCATTCAGGGCACCTGTTCCAAAAAAGCCTGTCATAACCCGATAGCCGCTTTCCGCAGCTTTTCTGTTCAGGTGTTCACCTGCCGCCTTTTGATATTCCGGAGAAAATACATGGTATAGCAGCGGAAGGGCATAGGAACATTGGGTGTCGCAGAGGCTGCCGTCCTGATTTCTGGTCTTCATGGTCCGGGGATCCACGAAGGTCTGATTCCAGTATGCTTTTATTTTTTCTTCCAATGACCGGTAGGTTGCGGCTTCTTTTTCTTTTCCCAGTATTTCTGAAAATTTCACCATCAGGGAAACATCATGGGCATAGAAAGCATTCCACAGCAGGCCGGAATCGGTTTCCTCCTGGGCAAGCCAGTCTCCCAGAGGGCCAACGAATACATCACCGGGCATGCCTTTTCTTTCCAGATATTCCATGTAGGAACACAGGGCCTCATAATGTTCGGCCAGAATCTGTTTATCCCCGCATTGCAGATATAGTTCCCATAAAATGATAAAGGATGCACTTTCATAGGTAATTCCCCCAAATCCGCCGCCTACAGGAGCTATGTTGGGGTATTGGCCTTCAGGCGTCTGCAGATCCTTAAGCGCCTGCAGGTTACGGTAATAGAAGAGCCGGGCATCGCTGTTCATAAGAGCTGTTCTGGTAAATACATGGGTATCACCTGCCCAGCCCATACGCTCATTCCGCTGGGGGCAGTCTGTGGGCACGCTGATGAAGTTGCACAGCTGGGACCAGTTTACATTTTCCACAAAGCGGTTGACCAGCTCATTGCTGCAGTGAAAGCTCCCTGTAATCTCCGGAATAGAGGAGATCTGGATACTGACCACCTCTTCCGGAGCGGGAGGATTCTGCGCGCCCCGTATCTCCAGATAACGATAGCCATGGAACGTAAATCTGGGGCGGTAGGTTTCACCCGCAGCATCTCCCCGGCATATGTAGACATCCGTACTGGATGCATCCCTGTAATTTTCATACAGAAGCGTTCCGGCCAACCGGCCATATTCAGGAAGTCCGGGATATTTCATTTCACCGTAACGCAGCATGATTTTCCTGCCGGACTCTTCTTTAAAACTAATCTCAGGCATCCCGGCCATTTCCTGTCCAAAATCATAGATATAGACGCCCGGATAGATTTCCTCCCGTGACACGGCGCATCTTGCGTTTACTTCCGTCACCGGTGCCTGGTAATTGCCGATCATCTCCGGCTCCGTTTCATTCACTGCCGGCCATTCTCTGCCGAAGCCTGCCGGCATTGTATGATAAGCCGGTATCCGCTCCGTTTTGACGACTGCTGCCGGTCCCCAGTCCGCATCAGAAAAAGCGGCTTTGGTATACGCTTCCGCAATGTGGCCCTTTGCTGCATCGTAATGCTCCCCGCTGAAGAATCCTGCATATTGCCAGGGGCCCGGTGAGGCACATTTCCAGTTGTCCGTATCTGTTACAATCACTTCCCGGGTGCCATCCTCATACCAGATCATGATTTTTGACAGCAGGCTCTCTTTGTCGCCCCAATAATTATAACCCTGCAGGGCAAAGGTCTGGGCATCACTCCACCACCCGGATGCCAGGGTAAATCCAATCACATTATCCTGTGCAGACAACTCCCCGGTTATATCATAAGTCTGATAGAGTAAATGCTTATCATATTGTGTATTTCCCGGGGGGAATAAATCTGTTCCTATGACATTCCCATTCAGCCGACATTCATAAATACCTCTGGAGACAGCATATAATCTGGCTTTTTGTATCTTTGCCCCGCTTTTTACACGGAAGCGGCGGCGCAGCATGGGAAGGGCGCCATAGGATGGGTTTTTGGTGATATATGCACCCCGGGACCCGCCTTTCACACAAAATGCAAGGTCCTCCTCTGTCAGGGTACCCTCCCGGAGGAAGGAGGTAAATAAACACTCCCCGCCGTACAGGCTGCCTTCCGGTGTTTCCTGTATTATCACGCCACAGGGCTTTCTGAGATTACGGATTTCCAGCTTATGAAAGTAAGCAGTGTCCCCCGGACCTGCATAAAATCCAATTTCATTCAGGCGGGGATAAGTGATCACATCATTATCTCCTCTGGGATTCAGCTGACGGGGTATACGAAGGGTATTTCCCCACATCATTTTATCCTCTCCGTCCACCAAAATCCCGTCTATATAGGTATAGGCACAGTTTCCGGTCACCTCAATGGTTATCGTGTGCATCTCATATCGGTTTTCTTCTGTCAGCACCGGCTCCTGTGTATCCAGTCCCTTCACCGGTACGGAGGCAAGGGGAATGTCCTTCCTGTCCTCAGGATGGTATCCCACGCGATAGATATTAAGCACTGCCGGTATCTTGCTGATATCTATTTCATAACAGATATAGTTTTCCCCTTCGATAAAGTACTCATTTAATGTCCGGTCAAGCAGCCGTTCATCATTTGCCCCAAAGATAAGACCAGCCTTGCTGCTCCCCTTCTCAATACGAAACTGTGCTTCCAGGACAAACACGCCCCGTCGGGAAGCATCCAGTGCATATTCCGGAGAACCGATCCATTCTGCTCCTTCCCATGCCGCCGGTGAAGGATCCATCAGTCCGGTTTCAAACCAGGAATCTTGTCCGGCCTTTTGCCCTTCCTGGTTCCATACACTTACTGATATGCGGTAGCGTGTGGACGGCATTAGCTTTGTGCCTTCGTAAAAGATCTCATTGGAAACACTCTTTTCCTGCTTATTGCTGTCCCAGCAGATTTCTCCATCCTCTTCCCGGCAGACCATTATCTGATATGCACTTTGATAACTGCCAGGTACCGCTGATTCCATTTCCCATGAGAACCGGGGATTTGCCACATCGATACCCAATGGGGTTTCCTGGATCTCTGTGCGGAAATTGACTATTTTGAAATTATTGTTCATTACGATATCCTCCGTTGGATTAAAGCATCGGTCATTTCTGAATCAAAAGCACAACTAATTATTCGGCAAATCCACAGCTGTACATGCAAACTCAAATTGAGTCATCAGGAGCCATCAGCTTCATGACAAGCTGCGTGCAGGATTCCAGTTCCTCCAGCCGGCTCCATTCTCTCGTACTGTGTACATCATGCATGGAACAAGCCATGACCAATCCGGAAATACCGTGCAGCGTAAAATTATTATTATCGCTTCCTCCCAGTGTGGAATGGATATTGCATGGAATATCCAGGTCTGCGCAAGCCTCCTGAAAACGCCTGACCACAGGTGCGGTAAGCGGTATCTCATAGGCAGTGATTTGAATCTCATGACTGATCTCGACTGATGCACCGGCATTTTCCGCTTCTTTTTTAAACAGGGAAGTGACATGCTCCCAGTATTTCAGGACCTTATCATGTGACAGGCTCCTGATTTCCCCGCTGATGGTACAGAATTCGGACACGATATTATCTGCTTCACCGCCGCTGATTGTTCCGATATTAAAGGTAAGTCCCTGCTTCGGTTCCCCCTGGGGCAGCTGCGCAACTGCTTTTGAAGCTATCAAAATTGCATTTATACCTTCTGATGGTGCAAAACCGGCATGGGCTGCTTTTCCTTTTATGGTTATGGTAAATGAAAGCACGGTTGGCGCCGCATTTGCCGCTTCGCCGATTTCCCCTGTAAGATCCAGGGTATAGGCTTCTTTTGCGTGGAGCCGATCATACTCTGCCAGTTCTGATCCCAGTACATATTTCTCCTCAGCTACCGGAAACAGCAGTTCAATGGGACGGTGAGGAAGCCCTTGCTCCTTTATGCAGGTTACTGCCTCCAGTATAATGGCGAGTCCTGCCACATCATCCGCACCGAGAATGGTGTCTCCTTCCGATACGATGATGCCGTTATCTTGCAGTACCGCGTTCTTTCCCCCGGATGGTTCCACGGTGTCCATATGGGCGGAAAATAATACGGGAGGGGAATCCGTTCCGGCACTGCCGGGTATATATCCATATAAATTACCGCTGTTGCCTCCAATCTGCTGTCCGACTTCATCCTCATAATATTCCACATCCAATGCTGCAAGACGTGTCTTCATGGCATCACAAAACTGCCGTTCTTTATAAGATGGGCTGTCTATGGCAGTAAGCGCATGAAAGGTTTCCCATAACCGATTTGTATTCATTCCGTGTACCTCCGTTTAACCTCCAAAGTTAACAATAATATATTCGTCACTCCTCATTAAAACTCTGCCTTGGAAATCCAGGCATGCCCTCACGCAGTTTATCAGCAACCTTTATTCTATCCAGATCTGTTTCAACGATTTGTTATATTTTCCCACATTACTTGCTCGTTAATGAGTATATCATATCTTGTTTTAAGATACTATACGATTTTTATTATCTTTTCTATGCAAAACGGATATTATTGCTTTTCTATCAGCGCAAAAAATAGTATAATAAAAAGAAAAAAGGAGATAGGAATGTTAGACGTAAATGGTAAAAAAATAAGATCGGGTAAGGGACTGATTGGTTTTGGAGTTTTTTTCCTGTTTGGATTCATAGTATTACTGTCTGTAGGATTCTCAGGTGATAATAGAACCTTCATTATGACTGTATTCATTTATCTGATTCCCGGTATTATAATGGTTGTCATAGGAAATAACCGGCGGAAAAAATATAATTTATACAATACTTATTTAAAAATTTTTGCACATTACCCTAATAGTAATTATTTAGAACTTGCCCAGAAATTAAATAAGGATCCACAAATTATAGAACGAGATTTGAAAAATCTTATGGCAAATCAACTTTTATCGGCTTCTCTCATAAATGAAAAGCTGGCCACTCGAAATCCAGGAACGAAAGGACCGGAACGTTCCGTTAATGGTGAGTATGTCAGTATTGTATGCCCGTCCTGCAATGGTGTTAATAAAGTATCCAGAATCCGCGGCGGCGACTGTGTTTACTGTGGAACAACGCTCTCACAATAAGAAGCACCACAGCAAAAATGTCATACATAATAAGGTTTTATTTGAAGCCGGACGTGCCCCAAATCAATGTATTATAAATATACACCAGGAGAGTATCTCCTGGTGTAATCTCATATAATATCAAAAATCATATCTGCAATGCTTTTCTGTATGATTTATTTCCTTTAGGCAGTTTCCCAGCCAAGCTGCGACATGTAAACTACAGTCCTCCGCTGATCCCTACAAAAAGGAAAAATCTTGCCTGATTTATATATCTGTGCTATACTCACATGTATGGAGGCATAGCTCAGCCGGGAGAGCACTTGCTCGACAAGCAAGGGGTCGCTGGTTCAAGTCCAGTTGTCTCCATTTTTTATGGGGTTTTATGACCGCTCGTTTTTGCTAAAATGGATTGGCTTTATCAAGCCATCCTTTCTGCTTCCAATACGCCGTATCTCTGTAAAGCATACTGCCCGGCTCGTAACTGCCTGTCATCTTTCCCATAAATCTGAACATAATCTTTATATATAAACTGTTTTTCAGTTTATCTTTATTTGCAATGGCTTTGGTGAATTGTTTCGCTTTTTTTGTAAGTGCCGTTGTTGTTCTTCGTTTGACCCTGTCCGAAACTTCCTCCAGACTGCTTGCATGAACAGCCAGACCAAAACCATATATGCGTTTTACACCCCAATAACGCGGGCTTTTCTTTAATGTCCTGACGCACATCCGGGCACCCGCTCCCGCTGTTGTTGAGATAACCATAACAACCTTACCGAACATCTCTTCACTGGGCCGGTGGGTAATCCATAAGTAACACATATGATCCAGCAGACTTTTGATCGCACTGCTTGCATCCAGGGCATAAACAGGGCTTGAAAGAATTATACCGTCCGATTCGAGAAATGCCTTAACGATGGGTTGGACAAAATCCGCATGGGGACATTTATCTTCTCCATTTACAAAACAGGTAAAGCAGCCCCGGCAGATATGAGGCATGTCATCCGGAAGTGTAAACTCTGTGTATTCCACCTCCGTTTCTTTCTCCAAAGCTTCTTTGAAGATTTGAACACAGCCGTATGTGCTGCCTCTTCTGGTATTGCTGTATATGACTGCTATTTTTATCTTGTTTCCCATAATAACTCCTATCTGTGCGCCTAAGCTCAATTCATTGCGCATGCACACATTCATTGAGCATGCATACATACAAATCAGGATGTTGAAAAGACATCTTCATCATCTTTTCAACCTTCCAAACATGCCGCCACTGGCAGCAGAAACAGTCCTCGCGAAACCCGGAAGAATAGGAAAATGAAATTCCAATGGATTTCATTTTTCTATTCTTCCAGTGTGAAACATAGAAGTTCTTAACCGCCGTATTTTGGCGGTTTAGAACTTCTTTTCACACTCCTTATATTTTTTCATCAATCATGTATAACTTGCGAAATTGTATGATATGCTGCCGGATCAGCTCCAAAGCTTCCGGCTCACGCTCAGGACAATTGTCGCAGAGGCACAGCATGAGGAATATGGTTGCGTAAAAATGCATGGCGGCTATTTCCGCATCCGCATTTTTCATCATACCCTGCTCCATAAAAGCTTTGAAGACCGTGCTTTGATAGACAATAGGGCTATTAATATACTGCTCTGCATAGAGTCTGGATGCCATCTCATTTTTATATTGCTCTATGGTCAGCATTCGACGGAGCTTGCGGGCATAATCATCGTGCAGGAAATACAGGAACAGCGCCGTTCCGGCTTTCACCAGATCATCTATGCTCATGCCGGAATATTTCGCTGCATCCTTTTCAGGTATGTTCCCGTCGATACCAAGCTGTCTGGCCATTTCCCCATATTGATAAGCAGACTTTTCAAGAATGGAATCGAATATACTTTGTTTGCTGTCATAATGCTTATAGAGAGAGCTGCCCTTGATCCCCACTGCATCAGCTATATCAGCAACGGTTACACCATCATAACCGTTAACGGCGAACAGGCTTAACGCTTCGTCTAAGATAATTTGCTTTGTATCCTTTTTTTTCATCATTTAACCCTCACTGTATCCTGATATTGGTATTGAAGCCAAAGATTGGCTTGCTCATTGCTCGCGGGAAAATATTTTTTATAAACAAATTCTGTAGCTAATAGTTGTTAGCTTAATAATAGCTAATAATTATTAGCTTGTCAAGGGGTAATACTATAAATCATAATAAGATGTAAAAAGTCGTTACTGTTCTGTTCAGAGGGCAGCATCTTAAAGCGAATTTATTCATTTTGCAATTGTGAGATATTGCGAAGTGTATCAAGCCCTTCCGTAATGCTTTCGTAATCTTTTATTTGTTTTTGTAAAATTCAAAAGTTTGTGCTATGATCATAAATAATATTAGTCGTATTGCAAAGACTTTTATATGGAATTTACAGACGAAGGAGGAATATTATCATATGAATATCAAAGAGAGAGTCAGGCAGTTAAAGATAGATATACCAGCTGTTTTCATAGCTTTAAAAAGAAAAGATACGCCGATAATGGCTAAAGTTTTTGCCGGAATAACAGTAGTCTATGCCTTATCTCCTATAGATTTTATACCTGACTTTATTCCGGTTTTGGGATATTTGGATGACATTATTCTATTGCCCGGTCTTATTGCGATCACAATCCGATTGATACCGGCGGAATTGTTTGCGGAATGTCGGATTCAGTCGGAAGGGCTTTGGGATGGCGACAAACCAAGGAAATGGTATTATGCTTTGCCAATTGTAATTATATGGCTTCTTATAATTTTTCTTATTGTCAGGATAATATGGTTTTAATGAGAAGAATTGTATTTTGAACGGCTTTATAGATATTGGATTAATATAAAATATTATTATGAAAAGAGGTAAAGGTATGGTTGATTTTAAAAACGGAGGACTTATTAAACTGTCTAAGACCAATCCGGAGACGGCAAAAGATGTTTTACCACTACTGGTGCAAGGTGAAGAAATTGTCGGCGTATATAAGGCCATGAGGGATTATATTGTCTTTACATCAAAGAGAGTCATATCTGTTAATGTGCAGGGTGTGACGGGTAAGAAAAAGGATTACACATCTATGCCCTATTCGAAGATTCAGGTCTTTTCCATTGAAACCGCCGGAGTCCTGGACATGGACAGTGAACTTGAGTTATGGTTCAGCGGACTTGGAAAAGTTAAGTTTGATTTTACCGGTGCAAGCAATATTGTACAGATAGGGCAGTTAATCAGTGAAGCTATATTATGATCAGGAATGGACTGCTGCACAGTGTGTACAATGTTTATACGGTTTGCTCTTGTGGTAGATGTATGCGGGAAGGAGCCGATGCACATCCCAACGCATCGGCTCTTTCAATTCTATTCCTAAGTCTCATTTTTACTACCGCAATCCTTCCATGAGAAGTTTATATTTTTAATACACTTTAAAATTTTACCAGCTATCGCATTTTGCATATAAACCGCATTTAATATCCGTTTCCCATATCAAAGAATTGAAATCCGGAATTTGAATCTTCTGTAATTAACATATCCGGTTCAATCACTTTTGTAAAATTTTCTCCACCGTACAACTGGTATAATTCGTTATATGTCTGTTTTAAAGAGCCATATTTGCCAGAGTTCTTAATTCCATAAATTTCATTTATACTATATGGCAAAGCAGATAGACTTTCTCTGGTAACGATCACATAATAATTATCTGTTTTTTGAATATATGAGGCAAAATCCTTTGATGAGACAAAATTGCTTACCTCATCAATAAATACAATGCTATCCTTAACAGCAGCTAACCGCATTTTCCAATTTCTACCCTCTAATACCACACAGTTCTTACTGCACTGCAGCTCTATTCCACTCTCAGCTCCATTTTCATAATATTCACGGACCATATCCACTAACGCAGTCTTACCTGTAGCACTATCTCCGCGTATTATAGTGATATTCCTTCTGATATCAAAATTATATCGGATTCTTTTATTTTGTATACTAATTCTATATTTCCCCTTCATAAATATCACCTATATAAGTTGCCCGGCAATTGGAATCAACTCTTTCATACTATGCACAATCTGATTCGTATTGAGGATTTTAATTAAAAACTCATTACTTCCAAAATCCATCAAATGCCGGAGATTAATCGTCAAATCCTGTTTTTCTGCTAACTTTAAAATCCACTTCGAACAATTATCCCCACAAGCAGAAGCATTAAATATTTTTTGCGGTTCATTCTTCATCAAAATTAATGTTTTCACACCGCCCGATAAACTGGTTGCAGGTATTTTCCCCATTATGGGACTATCTATCACTCCACTGTCAAGAACCTCCGATTTATCAATATCTAAAATCATCTCTCGTACCATCGGTTCTGTAATCCATTCGTCCTCATATACATTTTTAAAATAGACTGACGTATTGAAAATAACTTCTGGCATATCACCATAAAATATGTTCAGCATAATTTTTTACTCCTCTGCACACTTATCACTCTTTTATTCCATTATTTCTTGCTATAAGTATACCATTCATATGCAAAAATGGATAGCCAAAATTAATCAGCGTCAGATAAAAATGCTAATGTCGTTACAATTCACGGCCTAGCCGAATAGGAAAACTCGCAGGATTTACACTGCGAGTTTTTTGTACTCTAAAATTAGAGCCGAGGTAATTTAACACCTTGCCTCACCCTGTTTATTGAATCGGGAGATTACAGCATCATAGAGGTTCTCGCCATTTGATTTCAGGGTTTGGATCACCGTCAATCCATCACAGAAATAATTAACCCCTTCCATACTGCGAAAACACATGACCTGCGCTACTTTTCTCTTAAATTTCCTTCCGCAGCGTTCCGCCAAATTATTTGTAGGATCTACAGATGGGTCATGCAGAAACAAGAGGTAGTCTCCTTTGTCGTCAGACATCCGTTTATAAAGATTGTACCCATCCCGGAAGTAGTCGCTTGGTGGTTCATATTCGTACTCATCCCTCGCTTTTTCTATGATTTCATCATATCTGGCTTCGAACTGTGCTACCTGTTCTTCGCAGACGTCAGCACCTTCTTCCTTTCTCACATTATAGTAGTGGATAGCTGACTGAATCCATTTAAGCATCTGCTTGTTCCATTCAAGCTCCGGTTCATTTTCTATGCTGGAACGGACATACCTTTCCACATGAACCATGCACTCCTGGTGACGAGTACCATAGTTTTGGAAGGTCGCTTCGTGATCGCTTATGATCGTACCCTGGTATAACTCTACAGGGGAGCTCTTCACCCCTTCGTGCCCTTTTTTTTCACGACCCTGATACAGGACAAGTTCAGGGGTAGCACATATGATGACCGTAGCCTGCTTCCCATTCATTCTCCCGAAAGTAAAATCTGTATGTAAACTTGGTGATGCCAGCAGTTTAAGAAATATCTGATCCCGTTCTTCCTGTGTCTTTTCTGAAAACTGACGTGCAAGGTTGCAGATCATGCCGTTTGAAATATCTATTTTCCCTCCGGATATTTCTTTAAGGAATGTCCGCGTTTTATCAATTGAGACATAGCAGTCATTATTCAGAAGGTATGCGGCAGCTTTTACGGAACCGTCATAATTCACTTCATCATGAAGCCCTTCCGGAAAAGCGGCATGAACCCTCTGACCGGTCGTTTGGTTGCGGAATTCAGGAGTGACATATTCGATCACTTCTGTTGTTACATGCAAAATAATCCGTTGCTTGCGGATGAGATTTCCTGTGGGTTTGTAACGATCACTGTCTGCATATTCCCCAGGTGCCGGAATCACGATTGTCTGGGTGGGCTCCTGCCGTTTCCTGCCGTTATGAACATGCCCTGGCTGTCCACCAGACCTCCGCCCGGTTTTCTCCCGTCCATTTGGGATCTTTTTGTGGTTTGGCTTCATGGAAGAGGAGACTGATGAATTAGTATAATCCCGATTGACACGCGCAGTCAGCTCTACAAGCTTTCCTTGTAATTCGGCAAACAGTGTCTCTACTTCATACAGCTTCAGATTCCTGTCCCTGAGTTTGTTAAGGGCTTCGTCACACTGCCGCTGTGCTCTGAGCATGCGTTCTTTCATCTGATGTAATTCCCTGTCTTTTTGCTCTATCTTCAGATCTTTTTCTTTCACTACATCATCGCAAGCCTGAAACCAAATATTGCGCACCTTAATGGTTTCGGCATGAGCCTGGGCTTCATTTTTTTCAAGCTGTTTGATCCGGCGGTCTCTGGCAGCTATTTCCTTACGGTGCGCCTCCTGCATTTTTATATATTTCTCGCCGGATTCAAATGCAGCTACTTTGTCAGTCAAAATTTTAATGCGGAATAAAAGATCCGATTCCCGCCATGTTTTATTAAACATCTGTTTCCTCTGTAAATCCAGCTGCCAGAGAGGCAAGCTTTGTGATAAGTTTATTAGCTTTTTTATACTTAGCAGTGAGGTTTCCAAGCTCATTTTTAAGCAGGTCAATTTGGGAATCCTTTTCTGCGAGTTCTTCATGTAATTTCGAAATGATCAGAGCTTTAGTATCCTCTGCATTGTGTACAGCGTTAGCAGTGCTGCATTTTTTACGTTCAGATGTAATGATTTCACCGGTTTGAGAATCCACCCTGCCAATATACTTACGTTTCGAGCGAGCTTGTTTTTTATCCTTATCCCAATAAGAAATACTTTCATAGGCATATTTGATACCAGTCTGTTTATTAGTTTGAAATACAATGCATGCCATTACGCTTCCACCTCCTAAATAGTGTATATTTAATTATACACTATTTCAAAAGATATGTCAAGCAAAATAGTGTACATATTTAAAATAATATACACTATTAGCTTAAAAAAAGGGACACCTTCAATGCAGTAGGCATCCCCTTTCTATGAACATCTTATTCAGTAGTGCTTATTCGGTTAGGCCGTGAATGGTAACGTTACAATAAAAATAAGAAACGTCAGAAACAAGCTGCTTGACAATACATTGAAGAGGGCGATATAATATGGTTGTACACGAGAAAAGTAAATGTTTAAACCAGTATTTTATCCAATCTATGCGACAGCAGTATATATTGGTGAAAGTCTAATTTCCAACGTTTCTCTTGTACACAACAGGAGAAACGTTTTTTATTTATTTTTGATTCAGGAGGAACTCACATGGATGCAGCATTTCTAAGAAAAGCGTTTGCGCTGATTGCCAAGGGCCTTGTAGAGAAGGAGTTATTATTGCAAAAAGAACCTACGCGCTATCCCTACAGCAAAACATTACAGCATGGCATGAATATGTTTTTGGCGGCAAGTCAGCAAGTAGGACATGCGGGAGATGCAGTTCTAAAATACGCAGATGAATCGGCATTCCTGAACCGTTTCATTACAGAACCAATTGCAGAATGGTTTTGTAGCTGGGATTCTGATGTAATTGAAACGTTGAATTTACAGGAAGAACCTTTCTGGGGTTACCAGGCTTTCGCCTACCGCAGAAATGAAAACATCTACACGCCAAGCTCTGAATGTTATGAGTTTTTGGAAACGCAGGATTCCGACATTATGGATGGGACTGATGAACGTGTCCTTTATGAAAAAATGATTATCCTGGATCAGGAGGCTTATTGCCGCGTACGAAGATACATCATTGAAAATCCTGTCATCACACTGGAAAAGCGGCGCGATATGTCATTAAAATTGGCAGATAACCCAAAGGCCAAAGATGCTTTTCAGTTTGCCTATGAAGAAGTTACAGAAGTGAGCTATTACTGTCCTGATTGTGGGTGGACCATGACACAAGGGAAATATGGCTTAAGCTGTCACTCGTCCCACTGTACAGACACAATTCCCACTCTTACCAAGGAAATGAAACTGGACATCTCATCTGATGGGAAATTCCGTCTGAAAAAAGGTATTATGCGTTATTTTGCAGCACCCGGCAAATGGGAACTCGACATTGTGACTTTTTGCGAAAAGAAAAAAATTTCCTGGACTTTGTGGCCACAGATGGATAAATATGATGTGGAAATTCAATTTTCCGATGGAGAAGTTTGGGAAATCGACGTAAAAGCGTACCGCAATCCGATTGCTTTACGTACAAAAATCCAGAATGATAACGGATTTCCTCAAGGTGAATTTACCAGGGGTTATTATGTCATTCCCAGTGAATACACAATAAATCAGCGAAATTATACCACAATTGTCAATAAGGCATTGTCCAATCAAAAGAATGTAAAATGCATTACTTTGAAAACATTAAAAACTGAAATCACAAAGAAGGAGGTGTCTTGCCATGAAATCGAATAATCAAACCATGTGGTACACACCAATCTCGACACAGTTTCAGATGATTGAAGACGCAATGCCTCTATATCGTTTTGCGGCTGTGGAAGCAGTATTATATCTGCTTTTTCTTAACGCTCCTGATGCTGATCCAACAAAGGCATATCTTTTGTTCACACAATACCAGCTTATTGGTACAACAGAGTGCAGCCCTATGGAACACACCCTGCAACGCGCCCGGCATATGCTTGGCTGTTATCGCTCACAAAAATACTGGCAGGACGACTTGCGTGCTTATCGAAATCGGCGTTACAACGCTTTACGTGCGTTCTCTATTGAAGAAACAGAAGGAAAAGTATCCCTTAGCAAGGTGTCAGAGACATATCCCTATCCGTTTGAAGACCGTAAAAGAGAATGGGAGTGTTTTTGGCCTGAACAGATCGAGGATACAAAGCATCCTGCCTATGCAGGAGCAGGAGTTTATAAATATACGCGGCTAAATCTCGAAGACGGAGGAGCAGAAGTCGTTTCGGTCAGATTTGATGATAAATACACTCCCGCTATTAATTCCCTGGCTTCTGAAAAGGGCTGCCGTGCACCAATTTCAATTTCAGTCAACGAGCTCCTGGATGCTGCATACCAAATGTCTGAGATATCTCCCGGAGATCCGTGTCATTCGATTTTAATAGCAAATAATCTCAAGCAAATTGTTGGTTCACTCGTCCAATCATGTGCCGCCCTTAATATCCGCGAAGTGGTTAATATCATAGGTATGGTTGGTTCGGGTAAAACCACATTGATCAAAGTGCTGTCTTTCTGGTGTCATAATAACGGGCATCGAATTGCAATTGTTGTGGACACTGTAGCGGAAGTACTGAATCTGCATAAATATCTGTCTGGGCTAGGCGTTACATCCAGTCCCCTGATTGGTCGGAATGAGCGATTAAAGTACATAAACCAAGTCACTCAGCCTGACGAGACTTGTCTGACATCCGGCTTTTCACAGTATTTGACGCCCGCGTGCCTGATCGATGGCATGGATTCGCAGCATGGCAGTGCGTTGCCCTTTGGCAAAGAACCTTGTTACTCACTGAAAGAGAAAGGCAAAAATCACCTTTGCCCATACTTTGATCATTGCCTGGGTACAAAAATGCTGCGGGAATGCTATACCGCATCTGTTGTGATTACTACGGTTGCAGGTTTTGCAGCCTCGCGGGTAGGTCAAAACCGAGAGACTTTCCTGGAAGCGGCAATGCGTGATTTTGATTTGGTCGTCTTTGATGAGAGTGACCGGGTTCAAAAGACACTTGATCAGTTCTTTATGCCCGAGACAAGCTTTAATAACTACATCAGTGAATGCGCCGAAGACTGCAGTGCATACATGCGGCTAAGCAGCATACGCAGAGAAGAGAATCCGGCAGTACAGAGATATGACGAGATGCAGCGTCAAAGCGTGACTGTCCTGAGCTGCATTGTAAAATCTCTGCATCATGAATTGGGCTCATGGAAAAAAATCACATATGGTGACCCATTCTCCGCGCTCACATTACTTGAGGACTTATATAAGGATACCACCGGATATAAAATATCAAAGACAGTTTATGATATGATATACCGCTTGATTGACCTGCAATATGAAGAAACGATAAGGCAAAGTACTCTGTGGGCCGTGCTTGAAAGCTCTTGCAAGAGTACGGATGAATCCTTCTTCGATCAAATGTATAATATTTGGCTGGATGAGCTTGGCAGCAGTTTTCCACGCCCGGAGAAAGACAGGAAGAAACGCATTCAAGATGCCCGTATCAAACTCATCCTGAGACTGATCTATTTTGATCACTTCATTCGCAGCCTCAGTGACGCATATGAAGCCAGTCATGAGACTTCTTATGGTCAAAACGAGCTATTCGGTTTTTTGCAGATTCGTTTTCGCCAGCAACAGTACTTCCTACCTTCGGCGCTGTGCGGTAATCTGTTTGGTCTGAAAAAGACGGATGATGAGGATATCATCCTGTTCCGCCAGTTTGCTTTCGGGCGAAGTCTTATGAAAGATTTGCCGTATCTGCGCACGGATGAACAAGGTCGTCCTGTGGGGCCGCATGTCATCCTGCTGTCTGGTTCCAGTTGGGCAGAAGGCTCGTATGAATACCATATCAATCGCCCTGTGAATTACATTTTAGAAGCAGATTGTGAGAAACGCGCTTTTTTAGAGAAAACACGCTTCTATGAATCAGGATTCCCAGAGCGTATTTCTGGAGCTGCTGATGATCAGCGCATGGCACAATTGCGAATCATAACGCAGAAAACGGTGGAATTGATCATGCGGGAATATGAACGCAAAGCGGGAAAGATCCTGCTTGTGGTTAACAGCTACGCACAAGCCCAGGAGACACAGCAAATCCTGGAAACTGTATTGCGTAAAGCAAATAGCGCAGCCCGGGTTTGCCGAATGGTTTCTGATGCCATCAGCATTCAAAATGACAAAGGGACCGTTCGCCGTGGTGAAATCAGCCGTTTTGCCAACATGGCTGAGGATATACTTATTGCACCTGCGATGGCTATCGAGCGTGGTCACAACATTGTGGACGAGTCTGGACACTCTGCACTTTGTGCTGTTTTCTTTATGGTGCGTCCCATGGCTGTACCCGATGATATTCAGCAAAAAGGAAGCAAGCTCAATGGATTCGTGGAAGCACATTGCAAACGGGAGGCAAATGAATCGCTGTTTGCTTATAATGTGCGCATCCGTCAGTTTGCAACCCAACAGTGGGCGAAGATGAGTAAGAGTAAGTCGTTTGGTTTGGCTGAGCTGGACGATAATGAACGAAAGGATGTTGTGGCAACCCTATTCGTTTTGATTCTGCAGATTTTTGGACGACTGGCCCGGGTAACTGATGTGACAAGGCCAGAAGCGCACGTCTATTTCATGGACGGCGCTTTTCGCAGCCGCGAAGGTAAACAAGGTGATTTTGACTGCCTTTCTGAGTTGGGTAAATATTTAGATGTCCTGATGACACAGAAAGAAAGTGCCCAAATTGCCGAGACACTATACGATCCGTTTTATAAAGCTTACCGAAAGGATATTAACTATGAACGATAAAATCTATCCCCTGGCATATAAACTTGCTTCAGGACAAACGCATAATCTCTATTACCTGGCTTTTCCCGAAGAATGGAAACGAACCCTGTTGGACATTGCACAAAAAAGTAATCCGAGATTCAAGGATGAGTACGGTCTCCCAACCAACACACTAAAGAAAATGGCAGACAGCTGGATGGATGGCATCATAGCACTGGCACCCTTAAAAAAAGACAGCCATGATGAGCACTGGCTTACATCCTGCCATGAATACACGGAACAGGAGATTAAAGTCCTTTACAATATCATCAAAGCCTGGGTAATAGCTACCTATGTCACCACATCGCAGGTACCGCCCCCGGTTAAAAACCTTGCGCGTGATTTTTGTGATACAATCAGACCTGAGGACCTGGGAGCAAATCAAAGCCAGGCCACAGTGTGTCTGACCCTCAAAGACGGAACAGTGTGTGAGGAGTCATATCAGGCAATCCCATTGCTTGTGATTAATCGCTTACTTGGTCAGGAGATTATTTTGAATGGGCAGCCGTTACATCTTAGCAGCTCTGGCAGGAACCAATTAATCAGTCGGCCGATATCTGCCCCAAAGAACCATCATCAGTATTCGTTTGTGTTTGACTTCTCGGTGCAGACAACTCCACCGAAGAGACAAGCTCTTTTGCTTTGCCAGCTGAGTATCCGCCGCTGGATAGCCGACAGCAGGAGCAAAGGGCGAGTACCTTTTGTTACAAATAGTTATAATGCTCATGGCACGGGTCAGAAAAGTTATAATGCTCATATCAGGGTTTCAGAAAACAAGTACTGTCAGGTTCCAATCACATATAACTCCCAAACCAGGCATTTTGACTGGAAAGACCAGGATAAAGAATTTTATAACATTTGGGGTTATGAGCAGCTTCCTTCAGCTGAAGAGGTCTTGATGAACCCTGCAAAATTTGATTCGCATATTCTGTTACCTTATAAAAATGGTATGAGAGGTTTTGTTGATTCAAAAATCGGCACCGGTGTTTCCGTCGTTGATAAGGCAGCACTTTATCAGGCAATTACCCCTTTTTTAACTGAGATGATTTGTGAACAGCCCGAAGCACAGCGAGTCAATCTACGGGGGCAGAAGCTGGATGTCTATAAATCTCCAGGAGAATATGACAGCCCGGAGAATTTCCGGAAATGGGTTGCTAAATGTGTTGAGACGGATTGCATTACATTTGAGCTTTATGGCTTATGGAAAGATCCTGACCAACAATCACTTTTAGCGGATATTCAGGATAAACTGTCTCTGGATTTTGGTGAAAACACGTCCGGGACCTGCCTGGAAATCCGGATTGTACATAAAGAGACCGGTAGCTTTGCAAATGCCATGGATGGTGATTCCCGTGATATTAAGATTCAGCGATGCGATAAGATCGTTCAGGAGTTGGGAAGTACCAACGATGTCATAGCTTGCATTTTTGTACTGCCTGGCCGCGATAACTATGCAAAAGGTGATCCAAAACAGGTGCTGCGTAACGCTTTTGCGAGAACAGGTCGTGTTGTGCAATTTATTACCCCGGAAGAAGATGCTGGAAAGCATAAAATCGAAAATACAGTCTATGATCTGTATCGACAATTGGGGGTGATTGCCCTGCCAAAACCCAACCAAAAACACCCTGCTCTTGCAAATACACCCTGCATCGGAATGCACCTATGTACACAGGTGGAAGGAATTAAAAAAAGGGTACGAAATCTGCCGCTCTATGTTACGGTTGATGTCTTGGCGGGCAAAACGCAGGTTCATTGCGATGTATTCTCTAACCGAGTGGTTTCTTACCGAAAAGCATGCCTTGAAATGGCGCAATTGTTCTGGAAGAGTGATTTGGAACAACGCAGCGTGGATGCAATCCGTTCCCCTGCAAAGCAAAAGCTGATTGAGCTGAAAAACCGTTATTATCAACGAGATGACAGTGTGCTGTTTGTTGTTCAGTCGGACGGGAATATGCGTGCTGTGTGGAGCGGTATTTCCGATAAGGAAATTGGTGGTTATTCTGGAACTGACCAATATTGCCCGACGCAAATCAATGTAGGAATGCCGAAAAATCCCGTCTCATTTTCTTTGGAAAATTCCGGAGTGAGAATCATCCGTATCAGAAGCAATCAAGAAGTTCCTGACTATTTTACGGATATCAGTGTAAAATCGACGGACCAACACTTGCAATATTCCTCTGTTTCTGGTGTGTTTAAATATGGTGAAGTATTCTGGGGCGTTCATCCCAGACCAAACGACCCGCAGTATACAAAAAGCTTTAAAGTATCGAAAATCGATAACCCGGCGCAGAGATTTGCGGAAAAGGATATGATTGAGGTGTATCCTCTGCAGCTTCAGCCAGGTGATGACGCAGCTGAA
>Ga0153941_1000148_pt1 | contig 33962 bp, 28 predicted proteins | sample TSNJ025MetaG_FD_104733 | JGI IMG/M metagenome (GOLD analysis project Ga0153941, IMG submission 104733) | Attine ant fungus gardens microbial communities from New Jersey, USA - TSNJ025 MetaG | ecosystem: Host-associated > Fungi > Mycelium > Unclassified | place: USA: New Jersey, Brendan T. Byrne...
CTACACAGGAGAAAACACAACTGACCTGGGTTATTTACTATATAAAAACCCATACCGGCCCCAAGTATTTGAATTGAACCATGGAAAAGCATACGTCTTTTATCCCACGGTATCAAACGAGCGTACCACAGCGGCGCTTTTACTGGACATTGATCCCATTGATCTGGCACGTGGAAAAGCAGGCCAGACAGGAGGCGGGTTGTTTGATTACGTCAACGACCGCCCTTATGTGTCGTCTTCTTTTTTGAGCACGGCTATTTCAAAGGTATTCGGCACCGCCATGACAGGGCGTGGTGATGCTCATCAGGCACTGTCCGACTCTTTGCTTGATTTGTCAGCGACTGTCACCATGCTGCCATGTCGTGGTGAGCAGGAAAAGCTAAACCATGTTTTCGAACCATTGGGATATGAAGTCAGCTATGAAACTTTTATATCTGATGAGAAATTCTCTGATTGGGGCGAAAGCAAATATGTGAACCTAACCATTTGCGGGAAAGTCCGTTTACGTGATTTACTAAAGCATCTATATGTATTAATTCCTGTGTTTGACAGGCAAAAGCATTATTGGGTGGGTGCGGACGAGGTTGGGAAGTTACTGCGGATCGGCGGTGACTGGTTACCCGATCATCCGGAAAAGGCGTTTATCACAGGGCGGTATCTCAATCGTCGGCGTTCCCTTGTCAATATGGCATTCGAACGTTTGGCGGCTGCCAACATAGTTGACGGCGAAATGCTGACTGCAGAATCGGAAGAGGCAGAGGTAAAAACGGAAAAAAAGATGAACCTGAACACACAGCGCCTTGGAAGTGTGGTCGCCGCACTAAAGAACTGCGGGGCAAAACGAGTTATTGATATTGGATGCGGCGAGGGTAACCTGCTGCGTTTGCTTGTGAAAGACCGGTATTTTACGCATATTGCAGGTGCAGATGTATCTCATGTCGCCCTGAAACGTGCAAGCGAAAAGCTGAAGCTTGATAATGCCGGCGATTCTATGCGGGAACGGATACAGTTATTTCAAGGGTCACTGACCTATAAGGATTCCCGGTTTGCCGGATATGATGCGGTGTGTGTCGTTGAAGTGATTGAGCATCTGGATACTTCACGTCTCACTGCTTTTAAGCGTGTGTTGTTTGAGTTCGCAAGGCCGCCTGCAGTGATACTGACAACGCCGAATTTTGAATACAACGAAAAATATGAGAACCTGAATCCTCTCTCGCTGCGGCACAGCGACCATCGGTTTGAATTTACGCGGGCAGAGTTTCGGGCATGGGCTGCCGGTATTGCCGATCAATATGGTTATACGGTTCAGTTTTCAGAAATAGGCGACTCCGATGAAAATCTCGGCGCGCCGACACAAATGGGGGTGTTTACATTATGCGAATAGAAATTCCAGAAATAGCGGTAGTAGCACTGATGGGTGTGTCGGGAAGCGGCAAATCAACCTTTGCCAGGCAATTCTTCAAGCCAACCGAGGTTCTGTCTTCCGATTATTTCCGTGCCCTTATATCTGACGATGAAAATAATCAGCAAGTGAGTGCGCAGGCGTTTGACACGCTGTATTATGTTGCCAACAAGCGTTTGGAGCTTGGACTTATGACTGTTATCGATGCAACAAATGTGCAGAAAGAAGCCCGCGCGTCGGTATTACGCCTTGCCAAAGAACAGAATTGCCACGCAGTGGCAATCGTGCTTGATATTCCGGAAAAAATATGCAGGGAACGCAATGGAAAACGTCCCGACCGCAGCATCGGAGGTCATGTCATCACCCGGCAGGGGGATCAACTGCGCCGTTCCATCCGTTTACTGCAAAAAGAAGGGTTCCGTTATGTGTATGTGCTGAAAAGCGAGGAGGAAATTGCCAATGTGGAAATAGCCCGCATACCATTATGGAGCGATAAAAAAGGAGAAACCGGTCCGCTTGACATTATCGGCGACATTCATGGCTGTTACAGTGAACTCTGTGCCTTGCTTGATAAACTTGGATATTCCGTAAACAGAGAAAACGGAACCGTCGTACCGCCGGATGGCCGCAAAGCGGTGTTCCTGGGAGATCTCTGTGACAGAGGTCCCTGCAATGTTGAAGTACTGCGTCTTGTGATGGGTATGGTTCAGTCAGGCGCTGCCTACTGTATCGCCGGAAACCATGATGTCAAGCTGTTGAAAAAACTTCGCGGTTCCAATGTGCAATTGACACACGGATTAGATAAAACCATTGAGGCGTTGGAATCCCAAAGTACAGAATTCATTGGTGAAGTCAAAACTTTTCTGAATGGTCTTATCAGCCATTATGTGTTTGACGGCGGTAAATTAGTGGCTGCACATGCAGGACTGAAAGAAAAATATCAGGGACGCGGCAGCGGACGTGTACGTGATTTTTGTCTGTATGGTGACACTACGGGAGAAACCGATGAATATGGCTTGCCGGTGCGTTTGCCGTGGGCCAATGAATATCGCGGCAAAGCGACAGTAGTATATGGACATACTCCCGTGCCTGTCGTTGAAGTGATCAACAACACTTTTTGTATCGACACAGGTTGTGTGTTTGGGGGTAAATTAACTGCTTTCCGCTATCCTGAAAAAGAGATTGTACAAGTTGAAGCCAAGCAGGTGTATTATGCTCCTGCGAAACCATTTCTCAACATGCCTGTTGAAAATGATGATATTTTGAATATTGATGATGTGTTGGGGCAGAGGTATCTCACCACCCGCTTGCGCCACAGCATTAAAATAGGCGCGGAGAACGCAGCAGCCGCATTAGAGATCATGAGCCGTTTCGCAGCCGATCCCCATTGGCTGATTTACCTGCCTCCCACCATGTCCCCATGTGAAACCAGCAAATTGCCGGACTATTTGGAATACCCTGCCGAAGCCTTTGATTACTATAAAACACGAGGCGTGGGTAAGGTGGTATGTGAACAAAAACATATGGGGTCACGGGCTGTAATCGTGTTGTGTAAGAACAGCGAAGCAGCCGCACAGCGATTCAAGGTATGTGATGGCAGTTATGGAATCATTTACACCAGAACAGGACGGCATTTCTTTGATAACAGCGAAACAGAAGCAACGATATTGAAACGGCTGCAAACGGCATTGACTGCTTCGGGCTTTTGGAATGAATTCCATACCGACTGGGTATGCCTTGACACAGAGCTTATGCCATGGTCGGCTAAAGCGCAAAAGCTTCTGGAGGAGCAATATGCACCGGTTGGACGAGCAGGGCGAAGCGGTTTGACTATGGCTGTCTGCGCAATCGAAAAAGCGGCTGCCATTTTGGGCGGCAAAGAAACGAGCGTGGAAGCACAAACCAGTCAAAAAGCAGACTTATCCGCTTTGCTTGAACGATATGAGGCTCGTTCCGAAGCCCTGAATTTATACACAGAAGCATATCGCCGTTACTGTTGGGATGTTAAAAGTCCGGATGATTACCGTGTCGCACCATTTCATATCCTTGCAACTGAGGGCAGGACGTGGTGTGGTGAAAACCATCTTTGGCATATGGAAACCATCGCAAAATATATGACCGGAACAGACCCGATTTTCATGTCAACCAATCATCTGCTTGTGGATTTGCTGGACGAAAACAGCGTCACATCCGGTGTTAAGTGGTGGGAAGAATTGACAGCTTCCGGCGGCGAGGGAATGGTAGTCAAGCCTTACGACTTTATATCCACAAAAGGAACGGAGCTGCTGCAGCCTGCCGTTAAGTGCCGTGGGCGTGAATATCTGCGTATTATCTACGGCCCCGAGTATATGCTTGAGGATAATCTGACGCGGCTCAAGAAATGGTCGCTGTCAAAGAAACGTAATCTCGCTCTGAGCGAATTTGCCCTTGGAATGGAGTCATTGGAACGCTTTACCCGTTGTGAGCCGTTATATCGTGTGCATGAGTGCGTATTTGGTGTGCTGGCAATGGAAAGTGAGCCGGTTGACCCGAGATTATAGTTTTTTTACTATATTTAAAATACAGCCCTGATAAATATTAACAGAATGTAATATAAGCAGGCAGCTCTCTAAACAGTTTGAGAAGCTGTCTGCTGATTATGAATCTTTCATCCGGAATGATGCCCCGTTCCCCAGATTGATTATATTCCGCCATAAATCACGGTTGTAATGTTGTCCTCAGTGATGCTCCATCTTTCAAGTTTGACCCTACTCTTCCATATACATTGATATTCGTACTCTGTCTCTTCCGTAACAATTATCTTGTCTCCGTCAGTTCCCCTGAACCACCTTATGTCATTACCCTCACTATCAAAATAATAACCATAAACCTCGTCATCATAACATAATGCGCCATCATCTATATAATAACGGTAAGTACTTCCACCTCCCGCTCCGTAAGAATAGCCTAAAATACCGCCGTTGTTATCCAACCAAAAGAAGCTCCAGCTTAGGGTATCTGCTGCACCTAAATATTCGATTATGCTGCTCTTACATGTATATACATCGTAATTGGCATACTTATCTGCATCGTTTGGAGGTCCGCCAACCAATAGTTCAGGAATCCCGTCATCATCAATATCTCCAAGAAAAAACTCCTTGCTGCTTGAGTTTCGTAACAACTCTGCATACACATCCTGCCATGTTTGAGTCTCAAGCGATGACGGTATTAAAGCCGTCGTTGGGTCAGGCAGCATTTCCGGAGTTTCTGAAGGTACGGTAGTCGTCGGTGGTGTGTCATTCATGCAAGCAGACAAAATCTCTGCAAGAAAAAAGAGGGAAAGAGCCAAATATATAAATCGCCTTTTCATAAAGAACATTCCTCACCTATCGTAGTTGACCCGAAACTCGCTTATTGTTATTTCCTGCTTTTGAATGCATAGCTGATTTCCGATTCTTCACACCATCGCACTGCTATTTTGCAATATGCTGCATATTTATAAGCAAACCATGAATCTTCCAGTTCAAGATCATACAATTTGTCTTTAAATCTCCTGAATGCCCCTTTACCGTTTATTGCCTGATATAGTATTATTGGCAAGTATTTTAGCCTTTTTGTCTGCATCGGGTTTCATCTGGATTCCTCCTTATTTATATTTGATATAAAATATTTCTAAACTGCCTTACTATTCCATTTCCCGTATCCTTTGATTCAGGTACCGGATAATCAACTTCATCCTCACTCCCATACATAAGATAGAGTTCATAGAATACACGATAATCACCCATAGTTAACTGTTTTCTTATTTGACTAAGCAAAACAAGTAATGGATCTTGCAGCTCACTAATGTCTTCCTCTTCATCTGCTCCATATTGTTCTTCTATGCGCCCGTTGCAGAACCCCATATCATACAGCTCACTCATATCCAGGTATGCACCCATACTTACAATTGTTCTTTCACCTTTCACACGTACCTCGACCCAGCCTCCGTTACCGTAAAACTCGTACCCATAGATCTCATTTTTATTTCGAGCTTTAGAAACAAATGCAACAGACAGCGTCCAGAAATCATAACTCTCGCTGTACATAACATCATAATACTTTTCCATCAAACTGATATATTTCCCTGGTAAATCAGCAGCATCGCCATGATAATGAAAACTCGCCTTTCGGGATGTTACTACTGCTCTGCTTGATAATTTCATTACCTCTTCTTTTTTGTCTTTTGTTAATAATTGATCCACTACTGCAAATTCATATGATGTCGAACTATGGTCCGCTGTAAATCCTTTTTTCATACTGATGATTTTCATATTACAATTTCTCCTCCATACAATATTCCGCTGCCTGGCCTTCATCCTCTCCAAATATCCGGCAGCCGCCACAATATCCCTTTGCATTACAACTCCCGCAAATTGAATTTTTGAACACTTCACTGCATTTATATTTTCTCTGGTTGATGAGCACCTCGCTCTTCTCCCATATCACTTCCATAGAATCTTCTGTTAAGTTCCCTGCTTTATAATCCCTTCCGACCATCTGGGAACATGGATATACTGACCCGTCAGGGGCTACAGAAATAATTCTGCTTCCTGCAACACATCCCCTGATTCCTCTATACTCCGCCAGTTCTTCCGTCATATCCTTTTCCAAAAAAGCAAAACTGCAGTCTATTCGATAGCTAATATCCCGGTTCATCTGAACCCTTTCAGTCAAGAGCTGTTTAAACCTTATCATCTGACTGTAGGAAGGCCGAAACCTGTTGAAGCTTTCTTTGTCCACAGAGGGTTTATATCTTAATAATGTGATAGTTTGAAATCCTATCATTTCCAGCGTGTTAATCATTACATCAAAATGTTCTATACAATAGGTATCCACAATAACATTGGCACCAATTACTGTATTCGCTTTTTTCATAAAATCTGCTATCCTGCATAGGTTTTCTACATCTTTTCCCTGGGGCTTAAGCAGTTCTTCATTCCTTATTCCAATCTGTAAAACTGTCAGATATCTTCCAAGAATAGTTAAAAGCTCATCTGAAATATCGTGCCTGCCACTGGTTAAATGGATTGTCAGAGCTTTGTGACTGGCATGCGACAGTATTTCTTCAATATCATCTCTAATTAAGGGCTCTCCTCCCCCAACTGCTATTTGAAACACTCCAAAGTCAGAAATCTTGTCAATTACCTTGAGCAATTCCTTTGTATTCATTTCTCTTTTGATCTGATCCTTATGTCTTTCGATATAGCAGTCCCAGCATTTATTTCCGCATCGCCAGGTTATGGCCAAGTGAACTGTCTCTGGTGCTGACAGGGAAGATGTGTTTATTTGTGTTGTCATATCTCCCATTGGCTTATATACATTAGTCTTTTTATTTAAGATCCCTGTCGGAAGTTTGAGGAAAAATTCCTCTTTAACCATTTGTTGAATGAATAAATGTAATTCTTGATCGGCTGCTTTGGAATCCCACTCTAAGGTATCTATGATTTCCTCTTTTTTAATGTATCTGACGAAATCATAAGCCTCTTTATCAATTTCAATCATCGTTCCTTTTCTTTTGTGAAAAAGAATGGCTCCATAATTTTCCGGTCTGATTATTATATCATCAGCTAACATAATTACCATAAAGTACTCCTATATTTATACTACTGTAAACACGATTCAGGTGTTTATATTGCTTATTATCTATTTTATATTACTGTATCAATCTTTCGTCAGCGCACTCCATATATGCCAATCTGCTACAATTAATACTATATTGGATTATCTTTTATTTGCCAATAGAAAAATGGCGGATTAATAAAAAAATAAGTAACAGTTCAGCCTGCTTACTGAACTGTTACAATAAAACCGCCATATTACTTCTTATTGTATACTATACGAATATGGCAGCCAGAAGTATAATAGCAGATATTATAAAAGCTCCGCATGTTCTCCAAAATCTATAATATATTGCCTCAATCAAAGCATATATCGTATAAGCAGCCAAAACGATAATAAAGCCTGACTTATACTCAGAACGAGTAAAGTATGATAATAAACCTGTTGTTAAAAAAAGGATGCCGAATAAAAACATACATATTGTTTTTGCTTTTATTTGCTTATTCGTTGTGCTGTCAGGCAATTCTCTATGTTGCTTTTTAGCTGATTCAATTCCATTCTTTTGTAGTAAATAGGTGGTGTTTGATATTGTTTGCATCGCTCCGAAGGCAACAAAAAATGCTCGAATGATTTCAAATTTCCATGTCATCTTTTTCTCCTCCCAAATTCGATATAATTGTGTTCAGGCAATGGATAAATACACTGATTTCTGTATCGGATAACCCCTTAATTGCTGACTTATTTACATCTTCCGCCAATAATGTTACTTCATCAACAATAGCCAGAGCTGATGGTAAAATCTTTACTCTATAGCTTCTGCGGTCATTTTCAAATAACTCTTTTTGTAACAACCCCTTTGAAATGAGTTTATCAATGATGGCTCCACATGTGGCTCTGTCTGTATTTGTTTTTTCTGCAATTTCTGCTTGAGATAAATTATCTTCCACTGATAATAACTTTAAACCTGCCCATTGTGCCGTTGTGATGTTATAGCTTTTAAGATGCATATCAAGCTTTCTTTTTATTAACCTTGCACTTATGTTTAGAAGATAACCCAAAGACTGTTGTATTTCCAACTTAAATCCCTCCTTAATTATAATACGTATACTTATTGTATGTATACGTATTATATATCAACTTCATACTCATGTCAAGATAAATGGTAATAATCTAGTAACAGTTCAACCACCACTGTCTCGCGAGGTGTTCTAGTGTAACGCTTACTTCCTTTTTACAATGTATAACATAAGATAAAACCGAAAAAGGAAAGCCAACCTACACAATGTGCCTTGACCTAAAAGCAAAGCTAGATACGTTAGCTCAGATGGGGAATCAATTTGAACAACAGCAACAATATGAAAAAGCTATACAGATATGACATGAGGGATTGAATCTAATTCCTGAGCCACAGCAGTTCTTTGCCGAAACCGTATGGTTTTTAGCTTCTATTGGAGATATTTATTTCCAGCAGCGTATGTATTCTAAAGCTCATGAGTATTTTGATAATGCACGAGGAAATTTAAGTGGTGAAGGGTATGGAAACCCTTTTGTGATGCTGCGTTTGGGAGAATGCTGCCTAGAATTAGGTGATGAAAAAAATGCGCTTGAGTATTTGCTTAGAGCATACATGTTTGAAGGAAAAAAAATCTTTGATCCCATTGATGAAAGTGAAAATGATGAAAGTAAATATTGGGAATTTTTAAAAACTCATATTAATTTGGGTAAAGAATCAAATTAGCTCATTCAAGTTTGGAATTGTCAGCATAAGTAAAAAAATCAATCCCATATAAGAAAACCCAATATGTCCCAACATTAATTATTCTCCATTCTTTGTTAAGAGTTCTTTTGCTTCTTTGCACCAATCCAAATAGGCATGGTAAGTTTTGAGCCCAAATTCCACGGTTAGTAAATAGTATTTATGAGTGGCATCATCGTCAATAACTTCTTTCAGAGACTTTTCTGCACCTGAAAGATAAATCATTTCTTTCTCGATTTTTTCCTGGAATGCCTCGATATGCGATATTGCTTGCGGTGTACCTGCTTCGTTTCCAAAGAAAAGTTTAAGTAAGGTTTCATAACGAACCTCGTCCTTTTCAACTGGCATTTTAAGCCATTCTTTTAAGTAACTGCGTCCCGCATCTGTTATCGTATAGATCAGTTTATTTCTCTTGTTTTCTGTACTCTCTCTTTTTGTTGCTAATCCCCGATTAACCAAGTCACTTAATGTAGGATATATACTGCCGTAGCTTGCACCCCAAAAATATTTTAACGTAGTATCCATTCGTTTTTTTATCTCATATCCTGTCAAATCTTCGTGGCTTAGTAAACCTAAAATCACACAATCAAGCTTTTTTTCTGTTGCCATTATATTTATCTCCTTCTTCTTTTCCTTCCGTATGATAAAACATTATGCGAACAATTGTCAATACAAGCTCCACATTGTATACATTCTGTATTATTAATCTGTCCGTTTTTTATCTCTTCTGCAACATCAAGTCCCATAGGGCAGACCTTGCTGCATTTTCCACAGGATATACAGTCACTTTCCTCTTTAACCTTAATGTGCAGCCCTGGCAGATGTAACAGTCGGCGGAGCTTTGTTCCAATTACCATAAACGGAGCCATCCAGCAAAAATAATGACAGAAAGCTCTCTTACCAAACAAGACCGATGGTATAAATATCAGGAATACAATACCATAATAGATGATATAACTTTGAATGGACGTAACAGAAATTCCATTTTCAGTTTCAAACAGGAAATCTACCGCCACGATTTTTCCACTGTAAAAATAGCAGAATGCAACTATGGATAGCCAAATAATCCATACTATGTATTTTATATTGTTTCTCCAACCCTGTTTCGGTTTTTTATCATTGATTGCGAAGGTACATTCCTGTAATCCACCTGCGGGGCAAAGATAAGCACAGAAAAATCGACCAAATGGAATAGATAGTAAAAACATTAATGCAAAAATAATAAAACTTCCATTGATGATTCCGTTTAAGCCTGCATTAATAATCAAAGCAGGGCTAAAGTAATATAGTGTAACTGGAAATAGTAATAACGATACTGTTAAGAATGTTTTTCTGATTTTTTGTCTATTCATTTCTATCCTCCCATATATCAGCTTGATATGTTTACTATATATCACACTGATATATGTGTCAAGATTTTTATATCTTAATTCAGAAAATAACATTGCCAAAGAAGTCAAGTAAACGTTACTTTTCACTCCATGACCAGTAACACACTTCGCGGGATGTTACCCTCAACTGTAACAAGCAAACTCCGCGAACAGAAAAAGCGACAAAGGATTTACCTCTGCCGCCTGATAATTAACTGCTCACTCCATAGCACATGCCGAATGTTATTTATCCTCTGTATCTATTCTATCGATACAGAGGATACTCTTTCAGAAATTTCTGATTCTGCAGTCAGTAGCTCTCTGTTATTTCTGTTTTACCGGAATCCAGATTTCACAATAATAATCCGCATCCATCGTTCCCTTCGTATATTTCGCAGGATCGTCATAATATTCCATGCAATAACCTGCTGCAATCTCATATTCCTTCAATGCAGGCAGCCACTCGGAATAAATTTTTACATTAACAGCCTGTATGGCATCAGGTATAGCACCTCTGCAGGGGAAAACCGCCCATGTAAACGCTGGAATCGTCCTTGTTACAAATCCTTCCGGTACTTCAGTGACAGGATTGTACGGATCTGCGATCAAATACGCAAATGTGTCATGCTCCATATTCTCATCAATACATATTCCGTATATGCCCATCACTGTCTTACCTTTTCCTGTCTGGTAATGCTCCTGCCAGAACTGCGGTACAGTATTCTCTGCACCTTCATAGGGAAATATTTTTACGTTTGCAATTACAGTAAAAGCATCTTTCTTCACAATCTTGTAATCCATGAGATATCCTCCTTCTAATGATAGTTTAATCTTCAACGGTGCAAAAGATTTCAGCATCACCTGCTCTTTCCGTGCTGCCGTCGGCGTCACCCCATGAAATCTGGTGAAAGCCCTTGTAAAGCTGTCCGGAGAATCATATCCATACTTTAAGGCAATATCAATGATTTTCTCTTTACCGGTGGCCAGATCATTGCCGGCCAGTGCCAGCCGCCGGTTGCGGATATACTCTGCAATCGTAAATCCGCAAAGCATTGCAAAGCCTTTCTGAAAGTAAAATGTTGAAATATTCACGTGCTCTGCAATCATATCTACTGTCAAATCCTCTGTAATATGCTCCTCAATATACTGGATTGCTCTTCCTGTCGCTGTCATCCATTCCATGTTGATTCCACCTCTTTTGTTTCGTTGTATCTATATACTATCAATCCGAAGAATTCTTTTCCCTACATTTCCTGCTAATATTTGTTCTCATTGTGAATCTCCTTCAAATTGCTCATCTCCCCACACTTTCATGACATTAAGAACAGACATAAAACTCTTACCCAGTTCAGTTAATGTATATTCCACCTTCGGCGGAACTTCACAAAAATCATGCCGGTCTATAAATCCATCCGCTTCAAGCTCCCGAAGCTGCTTTGTCAGAGAACTTTCTGTAATCTCACCAATCTGACGGCGAAGCTGCCCAAACCGTTTGATATTACATACGCCAATATAATAAAGGATTTCTATCTTATATTTTCCGCCCAGCAATTTTTGTATCGTTGAAATTGTTTTACAACGGCTGGCTGCAATCTCTGTTTTCCTCATTTCATTCCGCCTCCATTCTCTTTCAATATGAGTATAACATAAACACCTTAATAATACATGTACTACAAAAAAGTACAGTACTTTTATTTTTACCGTATCACGCTATAATGTTCATGAAAGACAAACAAAGGAGGTATTACCATGCATTACACAGGAACTATTTGGAGGCCGCCATACGAAGCAGATTCACTGCTATTAGAAGTAACCGTTGGTTGCACCCATCATAAATGCAAATTTTGCACCCTCTATAACGATCTGGATTTTCATTTTAAAATGACCTCTATGGAGATTATAGAAAATGACCTGAAAGAAGCAGCAAATGAAAGAAAACTTTTTTCCTTCAATCCCAAACGGGTATTTCTGACCGGTGCCAATCCATTCGTGCTAAAAACAGATAAACTTCTTGAAATTGCTGAAATGATCCACGAATATGTACCTTCTACAAAGTCCATTGGCTGCTTTGCCAGAGTTACCGATTCTACTCACAAAACGGCTGAAGAACTAAGTATGCTTTCCAAAGCCGGATACGATGGTCTGACCATCGGCATCGAAACAGGAGATGATAATGCGCTTAGATTCATGAATAAGGGATATGAATCGAAGGATATTCTGGAGCAATGCGCCAGACTTGATCAGGCAGGGATTCATTACAATTTCTTCTATCTGACAAGCATTTCCGGAAAGGGAAACGGAGAATCCGGTGCGAGGGCAACTGCCGAAATCTGCAATCAGCTTCACCCGCAGCGCATTGGTGCAAATATGCTCACCATCTATCCTGACTCTGAATTGTACCAGGAAATCCAGCGTGGAAGCTGGCAGGAGGAAGAAGAACTCGAAAAATACAGGGAAATACGTACCCTTGTTGAAAATCTGAACATCCCGACTATATTCGCAGCTTTGGGAGCATCCAATGCGTTTCAGCTGCAAGGTACTCTGCCAAAAGACAGAGCAAAGCTGCTCGCCATATTGGACCAGATTATTGGAGAAGTGCCGGAAAAGGAATTGCAGCATTACCGCAAAAATCTGCGGCATTTGTAAGACTGGAGGATAAATCATGCATTTTACAGGAAGAACATGGCGGCCATTTTATGAAAAGGATTCTATCATCATTCAGGCAACATCCGGCTGTACATATGGAAAATGCCGATTTTGCAATCTCTACAGGGAGGAATGCTTTCGTATGTCTCCTCTGGAAGAATTCGAAGCAGACCTTGCGGAAATCAAAAGCTATGTACCAAATACCCGCCGGATTTTCTGGACAGGTGCAAATCCCTTTGCCATGAGCTATGACAATCTGAAACTCCGTGCGCTGACCGTTCGGGATTACCTGATTAAATGTCAGAGTATCGCTATGTTTACCAGCATACAGGATATAAAAAATAAAGAGGTATGGCAGCTAAAAAAGCTGCGTGCAATGGGAATCAATGGATTAAGCATCGGTACGGAAAGCGGTGATAATGATACGCTTTGGCTTGCAAACAAAGGATATACTGCTGCTGATATTGTGGAGCAATGTCAAAAGCTGGACGAAGCGGGAATTGAATATTACTTCGTCTACATGACAGGATTAGCAGGTAAAGGCAACGGCTGCCGCAATGCTGTAAACAGTGCCGGACTGTTCAGCCAGGTCAATCCATATTTTATATCAGTTGATTCCCTCACACTCTTTCCCGATACCCAGCTTTACGAAATGGCACAGTACGGCAAATTTATAGCAGCCGGAGAAACAGAACGACTGGAAGAACTACAGGTGTTCATTCAGAACCTGCGGCTTCGTACACACCTTTTCGCCAATTCCATATCAAACTTTCATCCGCTGACTGCCTATCTGCCAAAGGAACGTGAAAAAGCTGTCAGTGAATTACAGCATATTATTGATACAGTAAGTGAAGAAGAAATGATTCATTATCGAAATAATCTGAAATCGTTAGGATGAGTATTGTCTGAAATATACCATGAAATGCAAAAGTGACCTGTGAATGTCCAGAAGACGACACCCCACAGGTCATTTATCACTTCGCATTGTATTTGTCATAACAGCACCTCCAAATAATTCCTTAGATGCCACATATGACTTACCCTCTTGTAGCTCTATATTTTACTGTAAAAACATATCTGCTATACTATCAAGCCCATATCTGGAAGCGATCTCCATCAAACCTTGTTTAACATCATCCCGACTGTAATTATTTTCTTCCAAAAACTCATCAGGCATCTCATTCACATAAGAATAAAATAGTAAAGCCACTTCCAGACTTTTATGATCCAGATTCTCTGTAATCTCATATACAATACTTTCTGCCTCATTGATTTTACCTTCATCTGCCATATCCAACAGTGTATCTAATGCTGCCTTTTCTTCTGAATCCCCCAACAAATCAGCTGTTGGTGAATCTGTATCAATGTTAAACAGCAGCTTTAATATAGTCCTTATCATTTCATGAATAAGCCGCATAATATAATCCTGCTCAAACATTTTTATTGTCTCCTTTCTGCGTTTTTAATCCCGCGGGCAATGAACCAAGTGCAGGAAAATACCGCGAGGGTTATATACCCCATAGTTTGCTGCAGGGTATTTGACTTTCTGAAAGCTTAAAGAAATTATACGAACGAGTTATTCGATTTTCTTTTTCTCTACCTGATCAAAGTTCCTGTTCTCACACCAATATACCATGTTTTCCAAAACGTCAAACACCATAGATACCACAGTCGGGCATACAGTCTGTGCTGTTTCCTTTAATATCTCAAAGCAATCTGCAACATCAAAATCATCATCCGCATTGTTAAGCATCTCCACAGCCTTATTGTATCTGTCCCATCCCATCCACGGATGCTGTTCGGTATTGCCCTTAAACGGTGAGAAGTTCGTCATTACCGAGTATTCTGGTTTTGACAGATACTGATATCCCTGTCCCGGAACAATCTGTAATACATTCCCTTCTTTATCTGACAACTGTGATTGAAATGTCACACCGGGAATACTATAAATAGTCTCACGTTCAACTATCTGTTTGATTTCGTCTAACGTCTTTTTGCCGAGAAGCAGATCAATGTTTACCACAATAATATTATAGCAATCTGCACTCACCGGATCACTTCTGTGATCAAACGGCCAACAAGTCGGCATGGCTGCAAAATCGCCTCGCGCGTTAGCACCAAACAGAGGAAGCCAGCCCTCTGTTTTATCATTGATTGCAATATAAACCTTATCGTTTTCCGCCACAACCTTGTGTTCCATGTCCAAAATGTCAAGATTCCAACCGATTATTGTTTTCTTTCTGTTTGAAACGATACTCGTACACATCGCATTTTCTCCTTAAATTCTGATTTTACTATGAACATATATCATGTAAAATTATACCACCGATTTCCAAACATAACAAGAATAACACCCAGTTGGTTAACTTTGCAGCGGATCAGCGGTTAACTTTGCAACGGTTAGCTTTTCACTTTGCAGCCTCTTGCAGCCTCATGTACCGATAACGGTTTCGTGTTCCTCCCAAAAATCTTCCACCGCACTCAATATTTCGTCGGCAGGAAGTATTGTTGCTTCAATTATATTTTTTCCTGTTTTCTTTAAGTAATGCTTGATCAGGTGATAACCGCAGGCATATCCTGCACAGTATGGTAAGCCCACTGGTGTGAATCCTTGCAGAGCGGCCATTTCGTCACCATACAGATAAGCGTTAAGATTGTACATTCCCTGCATACCCAATCCTTCACGAGTAATTGGTTTGATATATTCATTAAGTGTTTGCATGTCAGTTTTACTCACCCACGGTCCAACCATATCCTCGCCAAATAATTGTATGGCAAAATTCTCAGCCAATCCTTCGCCGACAATCATTTCGCCCAGAGTGATGTCATTCTTCCATTTAATGAATTGAAAGCGTACATTGTGGTTGGTTTCGTGGGCAAGGCACACTGGCAATCGTTCCAGTGTTTTTTTCGATGGTACAAGCATAACGTTAATATAGCCCGGTATGCCGCCTTCACCGCTATATCCTTCGCTGAGGATGATGTATGGGTTTTCAGGATCCGCCAATAAAATGGAAAACAGGTAATCTTTCACAGGTAAATCAATACCATTATCCGAAAAGCAAGCCAACGATTTTTCAACGGATTCCTGGCATTTCTTCCAGAGTAAATCCGATGATATCATTTTAATATTTTTTTCCTGGGAGCTATCGACTTTTGCAGGAGCAATGTGTCCGAGCATACCACTCGCCATAATTACATCATAGCCATTTTTTGTCGCAGCTTTCATTGGTACATTATAGCAGGCCCACTTTTTTTCAAAGGGCATCATCAACTCATAACGGTAAATGTCATTTTTCTTTTTCATTGGAGCTGCTGCAATTTTTGAATATACTGCATCTGAACGTATTGCATTCACTTTCATATTCTTTCTCCTCTTAACTTATAAAAATTATATGCTATGACGTTACGTAAAAGTCAAGAGGTGATTTAAATTTATTTTTATTCTTTGGATTTATTTAAAAAATACATAAGTGATAATATTCCAACAGGAATAAAGTAAATGCACCAAAATTCCAGAGCCATTGTACCTATCCAATCTGATCCTTCCATATCAGCAGAAAACATTCCGAGCATAGGAATAACTAAACAAGAAATAAAAAATATGCCGTGTATCTGCAATAAGGCTTTCAACCATTTATCTGATTTTGATTTCACATCAACAGTAAATCCCGCAAAAAAAGTTGACAATGCCATAAGTCCATATCCCAGCAAATCATAATTAAAAAACAAACCAAAGTATTGATAGTCAATAATTTGTAAAGCCTCTTTTTGCAGTCCATCCAAACGCACAGAAGTAACCTGAGCAAAATATACGATTAGAATAAAAACCATGTATGCCCCTGCAAAAATCATTGAAGTATATCCTGCCGCTTTGTGTTCTGTCTTTTCGTAAGAACAGAAAGCACACATCATTGGCACAAAGCTGAATGCGATAAACATAGAAGTGAAATAACTCCCAAAATTTGTCCCTATAAGCATAGACAACGCAAATCCGCTAACCGCTGCAATATTCATGACAGAACTGTATATTCCTATTTTTCTGTTCATTAAGATACCTCCACTTTATTATTTTCAAAAAGGACGGTTATTAATCGCTCAATAAATGCTGCTCTGTCAGTTTTCTTTTCAAAATCGTACCCTAACGTATCTTTTATAACACTTCCGCTTAAAAATGCTGTTTGCATTGCAGATGTAAGGATAAAAGCTAAAAATGGTTTGTCTTTATCGTTAATATCTTTTGTCAGCGCCATCATAAAACCCTTTTGTGTGTGAACAGAATTGCAGCTTGCTGTATAGCTCTGCAAATCCCCTAATATTGAAATACGGGAAATTGCATTGTTATCATACAGAAAATCAAAGACATATATTGCCCAGGCGGTCAAGCGTTCCTTGTCGCTGTCATACTTCTTTTCAATATTAAATCCTGCAATTACTTTCTCAATGATTCGTTGTACACATATGGTAATAAGATTTTCTTTACTTTTAAAATGATAATTTATCAGTCCTAATCCTATACCTGCTTTTTCGGCAATGGCACGAGCAGTAATATTCTTAATATCACCGGTGCTTTGTTGAATTATTTCGGTTGTGACATTAATAATATTATCTTTTACACTATTTGTATCTTTCATATTGTCCTCCTTGAACATTGTTCAGTTTCATCATACTGAACAATGTTCAAAATGTCAATATCTTTATGCTTATTGCTCACAACTTTTTATTCCATAAGTGATAGCCGCCCACATGGTTTCAAGCTAATGCGCAGCATATCTTATGCAGCATAATCTTATTCGCTTCTATGTTGCACGATCAATAAAGCTCTTTATTACTGCTATGTATTTATCCACTTTAAGCAGTAGTGCAAGATGACCTCCTCGAATATCGGTAATAACTTGCGGATTGGGCATAACGTTAATAAGAGCCTGTTTAACGTTATCGTTAAAAGTGAAATCATCATCAGAGAGGATAAGCAAAACCTTACCCTTATATTGTTCAAAATGATTGCTCTCCATGTCCCAATAATTTTGCAAATCTGTCATCAACAATGTCATGTGAATCTCATAATCCTTCGTGAGTGTCTGTACCATTTCATCGCATATTTCAGACATAATTGCTTGCTCTTGCACATCAAGCTGTTGGCTGACTTTTTTCAGGACGGCTCTTTTAATGCTTTTCTTTACAATCCCAAAAGGAAGCATCTTTATCATCAATAGTGATTTGTTCATCTGTTTCATCATATCGTTAAGACACTGTTTCCCTTGTTCATCCATATTGACGGACAAAGTTCCGGTGTTCGACAGTATCATACCATCAACCACATCCGGATATTGCTTCGCCAATATTTGTGCAATAAAACCGCCTAATGACTGTCCTATTAAAAATGCTTTGATCCCATGAGATTTTAGCAGGTAAGCAATGGCATCTATCAGCTGTTGAATGGCAGGATAGCTTATTGGATAGTCGAATGATAAAACCGAATAGGATTCAGCCAATTTCTCAAAATGAAAAACCAATAAATCAGACAACCCAATACCACCTGTTAAAAGGACAATCGTTTTATCCGAGTTGTCGTTTTTGTGGTACCTGTATGGAAAGCTGCTCCCGCAAATTGTTTGCTTTTGAATCGGATATTTTTTCTTAAATTTTTCAAAAGTATGCAAGCTTATTTCACCTCCTTAAAAATATAGGAAGCTAATGCGTTTGCCAAAAAACGCATTGTCGCATCTTTACTGCCGGATGATGTCAACTCGTTATCTGCTGCATAGCTGCCCATTATATTCAAAATATTTACAACTACTTCATTATTTATATTGGGATTAACATCAGGTATTTTTGAAAACAAATCAACCGATAAAGACACGCTGTCTAAATTGGTGATGGATAATTGTTCGGGCATTTTCCGAAATATGATTGTAAGTTCATCCGGTGTAAAATAGTGATGGATATTTTTATGTTTCATATAGCGTTCATAAAAGAAATCCTCTATACTTTTCTTATTGCAATTACCAGAGGAAGCAAAATCATAAATCTCTTCCCTGTTTTTGTCTCTAATGGACAACATAATTTCAAAGAAAAAATGTTCTTTGGATTGGAAAAAGTTGTAGAAAGTACCTTTGGCAATCCCTGCTTTTTTGGCAATGGCTTCAATGGAAGCAGCTTTATATCCTCCATGCTCCAATGCTTCTAATCCGTAATTCATAAGATTTTCTTTGATTACATTCCTATCACTTTCGTTAAAGATTTTAGGCATATCAAACCCCTTTGCTGTACTTTATGACCTCATTAGCCTTTTAAGTCATTATGCAGCAATAGAACTGATTTGTCAATAGAAATAACCCGATCTAAATCGCATCAGTTCCCCCACTGCCTAAGAGGCGGTGGGGGAACTGATGCGATTTAATAAACACTTCCACTTATTTAACTGCAACGTCTATCATTCATTTTATTGATTAGCAGCAACATATGCATCTACCTGTTTCTGCATTTCCTCCAAAATGTCCCGAATGCCCGCAGCTTCCAATGCTGCACGAAAGTTTTCCAATGAAGCATCAACGTCGCTAACCAGTCCGTTACGTAACGGTTCAAAATACGTTCCCATTGCTGCTTCTACTGCAGCATATTGGGTATTCACAGCTGCCGGGTCAAAAGCAAAACTGTCCAAAACATGATCCTCTCTGATATTGGAAAGGAAATAATCCTTCAATTGCACTTCTTTGCTGTCTACAGCTGTAGGATCCTCCCGATACTCTGTTCTCATGATGTCCATGTTTCTCCAACCCCAATAATTGCTGCCTACGTAAGACGCCCCTTCAATTACCTTATACTGGTCATCACCCACCTTTTCCCAGTTTACTCCCTCAATCCCTAATTGCGCCAGATCCTGAATTTCGGGATTTGTGAAAAACTCGTTCAAAGCCATCATAGCTCTTTCAGGATTCTTGCTGTTTCCGTTAATACCGATACCGCCATTGATATACTTTGTAGCTCCATATTTAATATCCGGCATTATATTGTAAACATTGATATCCCAATCCGGATGCTCTTTGTTAGCCTCGTTTGCATAGATTCTGCATGTTCCTGTATTCCATACCATACTGGCACCTCTTCCGCTCAGCAAACCATCCTGTCTGTCCTGCGTCGAACTGAGTACATCAGGCGGCCAGCATCCGTTATCTGCCAGTTCTTTCATCAAGTGACAATAATCAGTAAATTCATCCCAATCAAGAATATACTGTGTCTCCACATCACCAGCATCACTTGAATGATACAGTACCAGCTGACCATCACTCGGCGTACCACTGAGTACATTATATCCCATTTGTTCAAACCACAACCAGTAAACACCGCCGGCACCGCTGGCATTTCCATAAATCCCCTCAGCTGCACAGTCCCGATAGAAGGATATCAGCGTATCCCAGTCTGCTATGTCATCATACCCATATTTCTTCATCAAATCACCGCGGATCGCCACAACGTTAGGAGTAACCTCTACAAAGTTTGCCGGAACCATATAAATGGAGTCGGCAATTGTCGCCTGATCCCATGCATTCTGCGATTGAATTTCCCAAATGTCCGGTGCATATGTTTTGATAAAATCTTCTGTGAGCGGTAAAAATCCGCCTAAAGCTACAGTTTGCTCAAAGTGACACCAGTTTGATGCGGTAAAAATCAAATCAAAATTCTCACCTGCTGAAAAGAGTAATGAGTACTTGGTATCATGTTCGGACCAGGAAAGCCAGTCAACAGATATAGAGCAATTTATTTTTTCTACTAAAATTTCATTGATTTTTGCGTACACATCATCAAAGCCCTCTGGCTTATCGCCAACCAGATACATCTTAAGCTCCACAAATTCCGACAGATCTGTCTCTGCTGCCGCGCTCATTTCACTTTCTTCATCTGCCGATTCTACTGTCGTCTCATTTACCGGCTCAGATGTACCGCTTGTTGTACTGCCGCCTCCGGAAGATCCACAGCCTCCCAGCAAACTAACCGCCATTACCGTGCCCAGCATTAATGCCAAGACTTTTTTTAATTTCTTTTTCATTATTAACCTCCTATATTTGCTTTTTAATGGTATTATTCTATGTCAAACTGTAATTTTACAGTTTCCCACCTGAGTTATATTACTATCCAATACCGGCTTATCCTTTGACTGCCCCGATCGTTATTCCCTGCACAAAGTACTTCTGTACAAAAGGAAATGCCAAAATAACCGGTCCTGTTACAACAATCGTCAATGCCAGCTTCAAAGTCTGTGTCGGCAGGGACATTGCACTGATTATGTCACCTGATACCGCTTGACTCGCAATCATCTTCTTATATGCTTCAATATTATTCACCTTTTGATACAGAAAATATTGAAGCGGATATTTTGTCTCAGACTTGATATACAGCATCGCATTGTACCAGTCATTCCAGTAAGCCAAGCCAATAAACAATCCCACTGTGGCCAAAGCCGGTTTGATCAGCGGTACTACTACCTGAAACAGTGTCCTTATTTCACCACAGCCATCTATCTTTGCAGCATCAATCAGTGACTCCGGTATAGCCGAAATATAACTTTTCATAATCAACAGATTATATACCGAAAATAATAGCGGAAGCATCAAAGCCAGATAATTGTCCTGTAAGTTCAATGTCCGTGTGTACAAAATATATGTTGGTACAAGACCTCCTGAAAACAGGGTAGTAAAGTAAAAGAAGAAGGAAAAAAAGTTTCTCCATTCAAAATCCTTCCGTGCCAACACATAGGCTGTCATCGTCTGCAGCAGCAAACCGAGCGCCACTCCTGTAATTGTTAATATAATGGTTGTGGCATATCCACGAACCACAACTATCGGATCTTTAAATACTGTTTTATATGCTTCCAATGAAAAATCCTGGGGTAACAAGGAAAACCCATTTGCTACAATAGCTTCTTCAGATGAAAAAGATCCCGCTATAATCATAATAAAAGGAATCAAACACATCAGTGCGATAATTGAACAAAACATATACGCAATGATATTTAATATGATAGTTTCCTTTCCTTTTTTTACCTTACCCAAATGATTCGTTTCTTTCATTCCTATCCTCCATGTGCGCTTAATGCGAACTTGTTCTCGTTGCGCGCTCTCAAATCAATAGGTTGAAATGCACTTTTTCAACCTTATCCCTCCTAGAATAACGTGTAGTCCTTATCATATAAACTCACCATCTTATTGGCGAATAGAATAGTTATAAAACAGAGCACTGACTGAAACGCACCAATTGCAGCAGACATGCCAAAATCATTACTGGAAATCAATGCACGAAATGCCAATGTATCAATAACATCCGTATAATTGAACAGCAGCCCGTTTGTTCCGACCAGATTATAGAACATATCAAAATTACCCTTGAATATCCCGCCGATATTCATCAGTAACAGGATGATAACAGTTGGCATAATTGATGGGATTGTAACACGGAAGATTCTCTGAAACACATTTGCTCCGTCAATAGCTGCCGCTTCATAAATCGAAGTATCTATACCCATAATCGCTGCCAGGTACATGACTGATCCATATCCCACACCTTTCCAGATATTAAAGAATAATAGAATCAAAGGCCATACTTCAGGTTTTGTATAAAATGATATCGATTTCCCTCCAAATGATTTTATCAGCTGGTTCAAAAAACCATAATCAGAGCTGAAAATATTAAATGCCATAACTCCTACAATAACCCATGAAATAAAATAAGGAAGAAACATTAAGGACTGACTCACCTTGCGGAAAAATTTATTATGGATCTCTGTTAAAAAAACTGCTACCGCAATCTGTGTTGCTGTTCCTGCCACTATAAACATAATATTATAAAGTACAGTATTTCTGGTTACAGTTCCTGCCTGCCCGGACATGAAAAAAAATCTGAAATTCTCCAGTCCATTCCAGGGACTTCCCCATATGCCTCCCGCATAATTATACTTTTTAAATGCCATTACAATACCTGTCATCGGGTAATATGAAAAGATCAGCGTATAGATTATAGCCGGAGCAAGCATCAATAAATACACCCGGTACTTATATAGCTTTTTCATAAAGCTTTTAAAACCTGTTTTCTGCATTGTTTTTCTCCATTCTCTTTTTTTTCATGTATCCATCACCTGATATAGATGTGGCTTCTGCTGCTTTATGTTTATGCACTATTTTACTTTTCCAATTGCAGTCATTAATATATCTGAATTATAAGCAAAAAAAATAAAACATCAATTTATAAATCTGGCCCTCTTTTTTGTGTGTTCATCTTGCATACAAAAAGATATTTTAAATACTATTCTAACTACATAATTATGATTATGCTTGCTTTTTTGTTTCCGCTCTTATACAAATTGTCTTCTGTAATAGTATTATAATCCTTGTATTCATGAAACAAAATGTCATATTATCTTATTTGATGGACTATATTCCATCATGACATAAAATTTATCCATAAATAAAGAAGACGGTGCATATAATAATGCACCGTATCTTTATTCCTACTATTTTTTACATAAATTGAGTATAACTACTTAATAAATATAACCTGACCTGGATATATTTTGCCGATATCCCTGATATCCATGTTCAATGCTCTAAGTTGTGCAACAGATACTCCGTTCCTTGCAGCAATATTGGAAAGAGTGTCACCTTTCTTCACAATATAAACCGTTGCACCGAAACTCATGGATACGAGTTTTTCATTGGGTTTTTGATTACTGATTGTTAATATGAAATCTGCACCTCCAGTAATGCCAAACATTGCCTGACCAGACGCATTTATTTGGAAACTTCCTAAATAATCCAACTTACCGGTACGCTCATTATAATAGTACAGATTAGCATATTTATCAGCATTTTCTACACCTAATGCAACATGCATATTTACTGTTATGCCAAAATTATCACGGCTTGCCATTGAAATCTGCCTGCTGCTTATGGTGCCGCTTAACTTCTCTTTTATCAAATCTGTCGGAATTACCCCCTCACCGGAACGAATACTTAGATTTATATTTTTACCTGCTGCATTCATTGGGATGTCAGTACTACTGATAGAAAATGTAATTCCTGTGCCGGTATGCATTGCCAGAGTATCATTTCCTCTCTTTAAGGTATCCACAATCATAGCCGGAACTATAATATTTCTTCCAGTTACAATATTCCTTGTAATACTATTGCGAGATGATATAATGTCTCTCAGGTATGCGTTTATTTCGTTCCAATATTTTTGTGCCTCCGGACCAGTACCATAATAGTTGTCATCAGCTGTTCCAGAGCTGCTTGTATTACCAGAACTTCCTGGTTTGGTTTTTCCCGGATCGGTTGTTCCCGGATTGGTTGTTCCTGGATCGGTCGTCCCTGGATCGGTTATTCCCGGATCGGTTGTTCCCGGACTGGTTGTTCCCGGATCGGTCGTCCCTGGATTGGCCGTCCCTGGATCGGTCGTCTCCGGATTGGTCGTCCCTGGATCGGTTGTCCCCGGATCGGTCGTCCCCGGATCGGTCGTCCCCGGATCGGTATCAGCACTTATAAGTCCTAATGCAAAGTTGTCAAAATTACACCATGTTCCTGGCGATGTGGAGTTTGTGTAAATTCCAACGGTTATCACTTCTGCTGCTGACACTTGAAACGCAATATCTATCTTCGTCCAGTTTACCGTTATCGACAACTCTGATTTTCCAAGTATGTTACCCTTACTATCTTTTACATATACATACATCTCATCCTGGCTTCCGCTGTTTTGAGAATAACACCTCAGCAAATATGTTCCTGTTTCTGTTATTTCCAGGCTCTGATATACCTCTGCTTCATATGCTGTATCAGCCCATGCCGACAGCTTTGCAGCACTATCCTGACCACCGCCGGAGCCTGTCTGCGTATATATGGCATTGCCTGGAGAAGCTATGATTGTCCACCCATCCAGATTCGATTCAAACCCGCCATTAATCAAAGTATCCACAAGCTTTGGCAAATATATCGTTACCCCTGATGTTTCCTGTCCGAAGAGAATTGTAATCCCCTCAGCATGCCCATTCATATAACCATTCCTGGAAGCAGTAACTGTGTAGTTGGAACCAATGGGAACCTCTTCCATGATAAAACTTCCGTCATTTCCGGTAATGACGTACTTACTTCCAACATAGACAGTTGCGCCGCTTACAGGCTGGCCCTGCCCATCATATGCATACCCTGACAGGGAACCGAAGTTATCTGCAATAGTGTAATTACTATTTGTATTATCAGCAATGTTTATGCGATCCCTTACTTCAGCATATCCGTTACAGCTAATCCGCAATTCATATGTATCTGCCGGTATATTTTCAAGTAAAAAGCTGCCGCTTGCATCTGTCAAAACAGCTCTGTCATATGAGGTACCCACCAACCTGACCACAACATTCTGAACCGCTGTAATGCCTGTCTCTTTCCTTACTGTATCAACAGTTCCCGATAACGTATATAAGTCTTGAGATGCCTGAATTGTCACAGGTGCATTTTTAGTTACCTCTCCGGCGATAACATCCAAATTGTCTGCCGCTGCATAACCCAAACCTGCCTTATCAACCGATATTGTATAATTTCCCGGATCCAGGGCCGGGAAAAAGTAATCTCCCAAATAATTTGTTGTTACCTGAGCTGTTCCGGCTGTAACCTGCGCACCGGTTATCGGCTTACCATCTGCATCCAAAATCTTACCGGACATCATCCCGGTAGAGGATCCCCTTGTATTATGGGAATAAACGGATAAAACCGGCAATGCTTTTCCGTCAAAATCAAACAGTGCAGTGTTGTCCACAACGTTCACATCATTTTTATCATCTGTCTCAAAATATGCCCAACCAGTCTGTTCTCCGGCATACAGCATAATGGGATCCCAATATAAATCTCCAATACACATTCCGTTTTCAACACCCTGTATTTCATTAAAAAGCTCAATCATAAAGTCTCTTTGCAGCTGTGGTGTACTGCTGCCTGCACCGCCGTATGGTCCGTTATGATTAAGCTGTCCGACTCTGCCTGCACCGGTATTTGCAGTCCAGTTGAACCCTGTTTCCATACACATAACGGGCTTCCCGAACTCTTTTGCAATAGTATTCACAAAAGCCGTAAACTGCAATGCCGACTTATTCGTCCAGAATGGATAATAGGAAGTTCCTATAATGTCATAATCTACACCTCTTTGTTCTGCATTGCGGAAATAAGTCTGGTAGGTACTGGTATTGCCGCCATCATCTAAATGAATGATTATTTTCGAATCTGGTGCTGTCTCCCTGATTGCTCTTGCGCCTGTATTATAAAAACCTGCCAGCGTATCCCAACGTGCAACGGAGCCATAGGGGAACAACATACCACCTCTTGTCTCATTACCGATAGATACATATTCCGGAGTTGTACCTTGTTGATTCATCTTTTCCAACACTTCTTTAGTGAAATCATAAATCTGCGTATTCAATATAGATGTTGCTTCTTCATCTGTTTTCCCTTCAATCAGAGATTGCCACGAAGCAGGTATAATCTGTGTTCCGGGGTTCGTCCAGTAATCGCTGTAATGGAAAGACAGCTGTATCTGTAAACCAGCTGCCTTTGCACGCTTTGCAAGCCGCAGCCCATCCTCCACATCCTGATATCCCTCCGGTACATAATAAGTACCGTCGCCACGTCCTTTGCCGGGGTTATTGTAAATACGGATTCTTACAATATTCCAACCATTTTCAGCAAGGATTTCAAGAGGATCCCTTTCTTCCCCTGAAAAGTCATAATACTTTCCGCCCTTGTCTTCCACATACGTTAACTCTGTAATATCACCGCCAATGAGAAGCTCATAAGGAGCATTATCTTTTTCTAATTTAAAGTTGTCAATAAGACATGCAGATGTATCTCCACCTTCTGTATACAGACCAACAGTAATTTTGCCATTGGTCACATGAATTCCCCTGACAGTAACTTTCTTCCATGTGTCCGGATTGTCATAGGGGAAGTTATTGCGGGGTATGGCAGTCATGGCTCTGGAAGATCCCATCTCCCCTGCATACAGATAACAGGTATCCTGTCCGCCGCTATTCTGGGACCAGGCAGTTAAAGTATAATAACCGTTTTCAATATTTGTAATCTCCTGATAACTATCAAGGGCTTCGCCGCCTTCATGCAAGAGTGCATAATCTGAATTGTTATGTCCATGGGATATCCTTGTTCCCTGGAGTACCCACGCCGGGTTATCGTTTTCAAAACCATTGTCCTGAATGTAGGTATCTCCTGTGTAAGGGTCGTTATAAGTAATCGTTACATCATCAACCGCCAGCCACATTCCTCCAGGCCCTGTAACATGAAAGCCCACCTTCAAATATCCGTCTTCCACGTCCACATTCACAGAAATCGGTACCCACTCACCGCTGTTTTGAGGCATCTCTACTGCGGCAGGCATTTTGCCGTCATATGCATCTGCATACAAAACTGCTCCGGAATGAGAACCGGCGGTATATACAATAGCCTGTATTGTATAATTACCGGCGGGAAGGTTTTTCACATTCTGATACACTTCCACGTCCACAGGATTTGCACTGTAAACAGATAGTTTTGTGTCGTCATTCCCATTAGGGCTCCATGCATCCACTAAAACCATGTCCGATCCGCTTACCGTCCACCCGCTGTAATCATTTGTAAATCCTCCATTTACCAAAATCCTGTCACTGGCTTCCTCCGGATATAATGGCAAATCACTGGTTCTTTCAATAGAGACCTTATCCAAAAATCCGTCAATACCTTCTAAAACATCACCTATAACTATCTGCAAATCCAAGATACCGTCATTTTCAACACGTACTTTTTTAAGTTCAATTTTGTCCCATGATTTTGTACCATCAATCTGTACTGCACCACCGCTTTGAATGGCTGTGCTTTGACCATTGACATTAAGGGAAGAACCTTCAAGTGCACCGTTTGCCCATACATAAAGCGATACATTATAAAGACCTGCTTCCACTGTTAAAGTCTGCGAAAGTACTGTGTTGCAATTCCATTGTCCCAGCGCCTGTGAAAAGCTTCCTTCAAAGGCATCTGCATTCGTAATCCATACTGTATTTGTCATATCCCAACCCTTTGCTACCCAACTATCTTCTATCATCTCTTCAAAGCTGCCATTGACAACTTGATTCTGCAAGCCTCCGTTTTCTGCATATACTATTGTATTTGATAATCCAAGACAGCCTGATAATATCATAACAACAACAATAAAAATTGATAAATATTTACTACCCATAGTTTTCCTCTTCCATTTTGCCCGGCTCATAATTCCCTCCATAAAATCCTCATTGGTTGTTTATTGGGTTCTTTAGGATAATTATAAGTACTATTGTCGCAAAATAAAATGAAACATCTTTTACATTGATGGATAATATTCTATTTGAAAAAGAAGAAATCATTCTTCCGATATTCCTTTGGCGAAACGCCAACCACTTTCTTAAACATCCTGGAAAAATAGTATTGATCATTATAACCAACTCTCTGGGCTATTTCGAAAATATATAAATCAGAATTCCGAAGCAGCTTACATGCTTCCCTTATTTTTAGCCTGATATAAAAATCCATAGGGGCATGTTGGGTATTTTTCAGGAATATAGAGTTGATATAGCTTTTTGAAAAACCGAATATTTCTGAAATCTGATTCAGGGACAAGTTTTCACTTATATGCATGGACATATACTTAATAATATTGGTGATATGCTTGTTCTGTTCTCCTGTGCTGTTTTTCTTTTCTCTATTATAGGTTTCTGAAAGGATCAGGGAAAGTACCTGGGATATATAAATAAAGTTGCCAAGTGTGTAGTGTCCGCCCAACACCCGGAATAAAAGCTCAAACAGAAACATCATACGATTTGCGGCATAACTTGATTCAAACCTGATAATCTCACAGTTCTCAAGAGGGTAGTATTTTGTATCATCTCCCTTAAAATGAACCCAAAAAATACTCCATGGTTCATTTTCATCGGAATAATAGTAGTGCCGCTGAAACCTGGGAATGCAAAATGCCTCATTAGCGGTAAGTATATATTCCTTACCGTTTACATAAATCGTACCTTTTCCTTCCGTACAAAAAAAGAAAATGTATTCCTCAATTCCTTCTTTTCGTTTCTTATAGTGCAGCCCTGCTTTGGGATAGAATCCTACATCTGTCATGTACAGTCTTTTTACCAACGGATTTTCTAAATAATTAGAAAAGGATTCTGTAGGCAGAACAATTTCCCGCTCACCAATAAAACCATCACTCTTACCTTCTGTTTCATCTTCCCATATTTCTTGCTTTCCAGTGGTCCAATTCATATACCTGCTCTCCTTTTGTAACTTGTATATTATTGATTTGATAATCGAAGAAGGCGGCTCTGCGCCGCCCTTCTAATCTTTATAAGACATTTTAATATTTAACTATTATTGCCTCACAGACCGGTTGTATGCGGACATTTTTTAATGCTGCGATGTGTTCCGTCACTTCTTCCATGCGCGCTGCCATAGCGGATTCCACATTTACATTTGCACCTTCTCTTATAGGAGTAATATATATTGTTATACAATCTTTTGCAAGCTCTTTTGCAAAATTTTTTAAACCTATTTCCCATACTGCACCATTGGAAAAGTTGTCATTAATCATTTTACCGTCAATGAATGCATGACCTATATCGCCTGTATAATCAATCTGCAGCCTGGCATCCTTCAGCCCAGCCATAAAATTTTCCGGCAATGTCACTGTATACCTGTTATCAGCAACTTTTTCTAATTCGACTCCAATATGAACCTCCGGTATCTCCAATATACAGAAACCCAGAATGCCTTTTACCGCAGGCTCACATACATTCATTGAATTGAAATCATTCAATACATCCGGCGGATATGTAAATATCCTGTTTTGGGTTTGCGTTGTCTCCAGACGTATGCCTCTCTCATCTTCCAGCAGTGCTCCATCGGTAAAGATAAGTCTCTCCTTACTGATTATAAACATTTCATCTGCCATCTTCCGGCTGATCACCATGACCCGGAATGTCGTCTTGTCTTTCCTTACGATAAAACTATCTGTTTCGGAGATCTGACTACGGTAAATATTCGTCCTTTCTCCATTGATCATAACATCCTTTTCAAAAACAAACTCTGCTTTCATGCCGTCCGGTACAAAAAAAACATAGGTTATTTCTCCATTCGGTGCTATTCTTGTAAGCGGCTGTGCCGTTGCCTGAACCAAATCAATTCCATCCATATCCAGATGAAAGGGCAGAATCCCATTTTCGTCACCAGCTATGCCGAACTTAAAAGTCAAATCCTCTTCTGGTAAATGCAGCTGGATTTCCTCCTCTGTACGGTCAGGCATTTGCACATGATCCTGATAGTTGTTAACAAACAAATATCCGCTTTTTCCATCTGTGCGTACAGCGTAACGAAGAGTCGACCTGTCTTTCGGATCTATATCTGCAGCCCCTTCCGGCAAAACCGTCTGCAGACCGCATAACTTTTCGCCAAAGCTTTTGATAAAATAGTGGATACTTTTCACACGTCTGTAAGATTCCCGAATTTGTCCAAATTCACCCAAAGCCGCTTGATAATCATAAGAGATTTTGGGGACTTGCCCTTCATTCATAAAGGTACCGGATTTACCGATGGGATTACTCCCTCCATGAAACATATAATATCCCAGGAAATTACATCCTGATGCTATCTTAATATTTGCCATGGCATCAACGCTCTTATAAGGATACTGAAATCGATAATAATAACAGCAAGTCATTCCGCCACCCATTTCACAGCAAGAATAGGGCTTTTCCTCCGGTTGATATCCTGGCTTAAAATCATTTGTACAGGTCACATTATTATTGTGGAAGTCCTGATATACATATTCATCAGTAGCCGGATGCTCTCCTTTATAAGAGTAAAACAACCAGGGCCGAAAGGCATAACCGCCCCACAATGGCAGCATGGACTCTGGTGTAATGGCACCACCCCACCCGGTACAGGTATAGAATACAGGAAGCAGACTGCATTCTGCAGCCAGGGATTTCAAGCGCAACATATATGCTTCTCCCTCATCACCGCCAAATACCCATTCATTGGAAATACCCGCAGTTATTTCCCATGGTGCGGAAGAGTGCATATATTCATTGTCAATCTGTACCCCGATGATTGGACCATTGTCTTTGTAAAACATTCCGGACACTTGCTTTTCAATTTGGATATATAACCTCTTGACATAAGATAAAAATCCATCGCTGATTTTTCTCACTTCAAATGGCTTGCCATACATCCAATCCGGAATACCGCCATTTCTTACCTCTCCATGATCAAAAGGACCAACGCGGAGAATGACATACAGATCAAGCTTCTTACACAGTTTTATAAACTTGTTTAGATTTCTGCACCCTTCAAAATCAAATACGCCTTCTTCCTCTTCATGATGAATCCAGAATACATATGTAGCAATGATATTAACACCGCACATTTTAATCTTAATAAGCTCATCTTCCCATCTGGTATCTGACATCCTACTGTAATGAAACTCTCCGCTGATACCAAAGAATGGCTTACCATTTTTTCTCATATAATAGTTTGTAAAACTGATTTCCTCTCCATCCTTGCTTACCCCTTTAAAGTCATCACCTAAAGAGTATATGTTCTTTTCCCTTACATCCTTCAAACTGAGCTGATAACCCATCTTTTTCCTCCATTTATCTTCTTTCAACCATATAACACATGCTCAGAGAGCCTGAGCTTGGTGCACTTGCTCTTCGTGAGATTTATGCATCCCCTGCGTTACTATTCTTTTAAGATAGGATTATCATAAATAATTTTGATACAAAATAAAATGATATATTGTTCATAAAGATGGATTATATTTTTTATTTAACATTTTAGGGGCATTGGGGACTTTTGCCGTCAAAATACACTAACAGTAACATCCATCTCTTCTACCCCCATTATTTCAATCGCTCTCTTTACCATATCCTTTTTTTGTACCTGCATAATAATATGATCAGGTACTTCATCCCCCACAAAATAAAGCGGCATAATAATATCCCTATACTTTTCTACCGGTGCATTTTCTTCGAACAGTCCAATAATGGCAGACTGATTGCCGTCTATTGTTAGATATTGTCCGATAACATCCAGGCTGCCGAACAACTCCCATGCCAGATTTGAATTAATAATTACAGGATTCAAATACTTTTCTTCCTGTCTCTCATTGAAAAAAGAGCCTTCCGTAATTTTTAAATCTGTAATCTCTGCATAGTTACTGTTCGTCATCGTAATCATGCATCGTTCTGTACGTAACGCAGAAGTGACCTCTTTTATCGTACTGTACTGATAAGTAAAAAAATACCCTTCTTTTTTCAATACATCTATCTGTGCTTTTGTAAAACCTGTGTTACTTGATCTTAAATAAATACTATAGTTATATTTCGTTTGATTGAAAAAAATGGCGATGATACCCATCAGGAAAAACACAATAAGCAAGCTTACTACACCGTATAAAATAAGCTTATTTGCTTTCTTAGGATTTGCCATTAGCACAGCCTTATTCACTTTGTCCCGCATCTTCATAACGTACGATATCCCCTTCCGATACGATCTTGTCACTTTTAATAATAATTGGTGTCATATAAACCAAGCCTTCAATCGCACAATAATTTTCATCAGAGTCAAGCAAAGAGACATCTGCGCGCTTCGCCTGATATGATTTTCCCAAAACACCGGTAACCTCCTGCATGGTGAGAACATAATATCCTTTTCCATCTTTATGCAGAGCACTGTTTGGAATCATGACTTCATATAATTCACTTTCTGTTTTTATAGTGACAGCAACAGATACTCCCGATAATTCCCGGTTTGCAGTTTCCGCAGTGACGGTAACGATATAACTTTCCGGATCATCCTGTACCGGTGTGACAGCAGAAATCTTTCCGATCATCTTCTCATAATTTCCGGCAATCTTTATCTCTACCGTACTTTCCATATTAATATATTCACGCTGCTTTTCATGAATCGTAATTTCACCTACATATTCCCCTGTAGGAGATGCTACCCGAAACAATTCATCATTTTTACTAATATATTTTCCTGTGTCAATGTGGACAGCTCTCACAAAGCCATCGTAATCAGAAATAACGACCTGATTTTCTGCATTAGACAGTTCTCTTTTCAGCGCTTCCAGTTCGGTTTTTGCATATTCCAATTTTAGCTGCTGATTCAGTAAATTATATTGATTTTCTTTCTTGTTGGACTTGTTGCTTTTCAATATATCTGCAATAATCTTTTCCAGATTCTTTATCTTTTCTTTGTTTTGTACAATCTTTTCCTTACGGGATTCTTTTTCTTCTTCAAGAAAGAGCTGATAATTATATTCCGCCTCTTTTATTGATTTTCCTGTAGAATCCCAGCTTAAACTGCTGGAGTCTGCCTGATTGGATGAAACCGATGCGTTCTTATCCTGCTCTGCCTTGGCCTTTTCCCATTCTGCTTTTGCTGTTTGCCATTCTGCCTTTGCGGTTTCTATTTTATTCAATAATATGGTTTTTTGCAAAGATGCAAAGCTCCCGTTATCAATGGTGACGATTTCCTGCTCCAATTGCTCTATTTCAGCAGTAATTCTTATAATTTCTCCTGACTCATAAGAAGTATCAACTGAGTCAACAGCTCCCTGCAGATGATTCAAAGCAAGCTCTAACAACTGCAATTCTTGTTCCTTGTTCTGTATATCCCGCTGTAAAGATTGAATTACCTCTGCATCTACCTCTAATCTGGCAAGAACATCACCTTTTTTTACTTCTTCATTAATCAAAACACAAATTTCTGTAACTTTTCCCGAGGTACTAGCATAAATATCATAAGTATCTCTATCATAAAGCAACATTCTGGCTTCCACAACATTAACAACCTTACCACTTCCCGGCTTTGCCGCATTTACCACCGGAATACTATAATTATACAGCGTTCTTGAAAAAAAAGTCAGAATCACTACTATCATAATAAAAATCGAAATAATCCATTTAAAATGCTTCTTATTTGACATACTAAAAACCATAATCCTTTCACTTCGCTACAATTATTCATTACTTGGAAATTCACCCTTCCAAACATGCCGCCCCAAGCGGCACAAACAGTCCCCGCGAAAACCCGGAAGAATATAAAATGAAATTCCTATGGATTTCATTTTTATATTCTTCCTAGACGAG